>Ga0307372_10001891_pt1 | contig 35554 bp, 30 predicted proteins | sample OX1MG_FD_202533 | JGI IMG/M metagenome (GOLD analysis project Ga0307372, IMG submission 202533) | Soil microbial communities from Risofladan, Vaasa, Finland - OX-1 | ecosystem: Environmental > Terrestrial > Soil > Coastal area > Acid sulfate soil | place: Finland: Risofladan, Vaasa | collected...
CGGGCGTCGGCCCCGAGCACAGCTATTGGAAAGACACGGGCCGGGTGAAGTATCTCTACTGCCGCGACGACGAGGCGCTGGCCGCCTTCGACACGCTCGCTCGCAGCGAAGGCATTCTGCCGGCTCTGGAAAGCTCGCACGCCGTCGCCAAGGCGCTCGAACTGGCCGCCTCGCGGCCGAAAAACCAGGCCATCGTCGTTTGCCTTTCAGGCCGTGGAGATAAGGACGCCTTCGAGGTCGCCCGGCTGCGAGGTGAGACGATCTGAGAGGCGATGCGGGGATGAATGGGAGATGAGGGGTCAGCAGGGAGATTCGCCACAGAGAACACGGAGAAGAAAACTGATCGAGCCACAGATTTGCACGGATCAAACACGGATTTATTTTTGATTCTTCATCCGCGAAAATCCGTGAGAATCCGTGGCTCCAAACCCTCTGCGTTCTCTGTGCACTCTGTGGCAAACATTCTTCTGTCTCCGCGCTGGGTGGAATGCCAGGAATAGTAAAAAACCCTTTTTCTTCATCCCCCTTATCTCCTCCTCATCCCCACATCCCCTTTTTAAAACGATTACTTCGCCACGGCGCCCTCCATCACGCCAAACCTGAAACTTCGAACCTGGAACCCCTCCCCGCATGTCGGCCATCGACCAACTTTTCAGCCGCCTGAGAGCCTCGGGCAAGAAAGCGCTGATGCCGTTCGTGACGGCCGGCGATCCGGATCTCGATTTCACGGCCGCGGCCGTGGCCGAGATGGTCAAACGCGGCGCGCACCTGTGCGAAATCGGCGTGCCTTATAGCGACCCGATCGCCGACGGGCCGGTGATTCAGGCCTCGTACACGCGGGCCTTGAACCACAAGCTCAAGCTCGCACGAATTTTCGAGATGCTCGGCCGCGCGAGCCCGCAGGTTGCCGCGCCGCTGGTCACGATGGTCAGTTACGCCATCGTGCTGCGGCACGGGTTGGAACGATATGTCGAAGAAGCCAAGGCGGCCGGCGTGTCGGGCGCGATCGTGCCCGACTTGCTCGTCGAAGAGTCGGCCGAACTGGCCGCGATCTGCCGCAAGGCCGATTTCAGCCTGATTCAATTGGTCACGCCCACCACCCCGCGCGAGCGGGCGCTGCGGATCGCCGAAGCCTCGACGGGCTTTTTGTATTACGTCTCGGTGACCGGCATCACCGGCGAACGCACGGCTTTGCCCCAATCGCTCGTCGACAACGTCGGCTGGCTGCGCGAACAGACGACGACGCCGATCTGCATCGGCTTCGGCATCAGCCAGCCCGAACACGTGCGGCGACTGGCCCCTGTGGCCGATGGTCTTATCGTCGGTTCGGCGATCGTGCGCCGCATCGCCGAAGCGGGTTCGCGGCCCCGTGGCGAAGTGCTGGCCGAGTTGGGCGACTACGTCTCAAGCCTGCTGGCGGCGTTCGAAACGAAGTAGCGTCTTTTCAATACTAAGTTGACGGGAGGGTGGCAGTAGTCATCCGCAACCGATCGCGAACCGGCCGTGCCTGAACTGCCCGAAGTCGAAACGATGAAGCGCGGCATCGCGGCGGTCGTCGGCTGCCGCATTCGCGACGTGATTCGCCCGAAGTGCCGCTTGAAGCCGATTCAGATTTCGCCCGATTTCGCCCGGCTGCGGCGGCGAACGACCGGCCGCACCATCGTCGGGCTGGGCCGGATCGGCAAGCGGCTCGTGATTCGCTTGGATCATCCGCGCGGCGCCGAGGGCGATTCGATCGTGATCGAGCCGCGAATGACCGGGCTGGTGCTCTTGGCCGAACCGCCCGGTCGCGAGCATTTACGGCTGATTTTTCAATTGGAAGGCGGATTGGCGAGCGAGCTCAAGTTTTGGGACCGCCGGGGGCTGGGCACGGTGACGCTGGCGCCGGCCGCCGATTTCGAGCGGCGCTACGGACTGGAGGCGATCGGCCCCGATGCACTGGAGGCGACGGCCGAAATGTTGCGCGAGCGGCTTGGTAAGAGCCGGCGCGAGATCAAGGTGGCGCTGTTGGACCAACGGGCGGTCGCCGGCATCGGCAACTTGTACGCCTCGGAGATTCTGCACCGGACCGGCATTCATCCGCGTCGGCGCTGCGATCGGTTGCAGGCCGGCGACTGGCAAGCGCTCGAAGAGGCGATTCGCGACGTGCTCGAAACAGCGATCCGCCATGAAGGCTCGACGCTCTCCGACGGCACGTACCGCAACGCGCTCAATCAGGCCGGCGCCTTTCAGAACCACCATCGAGTCTATGATTGCGCGGGCGAGACGTGCCGCGGCTGTGCTTCAGGCTCGATCGTGCGGATCGTGCAAGCGCAGCGATCGACGTTTTTCTGCCCTGTTTGCCAGCCAGCCAAGCCGCGGGCCGCCAAGCGTTCAGCGCACGGGGTGTAACCCTCGTTGTGCTACACAAGAATTCTTCTCGCGCCGTTCAAGGCTTCAAGACGGCGCGGCGGCTGTTTTTTTATGTAGCCCAGGCATTTATGCCTGGGATCCGTGCATCGCGCACACCCCTTTTTCAGATTGGCGCCTCGCGGGCCGCCAGAGGCGGCCCGCGAGGCGCCAATCTGGGACGGAGGGATAAAATCGTTCCGCGGATCCCAGGCATAAATGCCTGGGCTAATTAAAAGTAGCGGCCGAAGTCAATCGGGAAATCCAGCGGAAAAGATGTGTAGTCAACGAGGGCTTCGCCGCTCGTCAGCCGCAAGGCGCCCGCAGACTGTGGGGCGCTGGTTCAATCGACGATCACTCGGGCCGGTGCGAACCTGATCTTACAGGCACGCATCGGCCTTGTGTTTGCGCCAAGCTAGTTGACCAAAGGCATTCTGCCTGCTAACGTTACGTAAAGTGAACATTTCCTGGTTTTACTGAGGTTGCGAGAGCAGATTTGGCGCACTCTTCCGAGGAATCGGCGGGCGGATTTGGCGGGCTCCCTTTATCCGAGCCGATGTTGGCCGCGCTCGCTCGCGCCGGCTACGTCGATCCAACTCCCGTTCAAGCCGGCTTGATTCCACGAGCGCTTGAGGGCATCGACGTTTTGGGCCAGGCTCGCACCGGCACCGGCAAGACGGCGGCCTTCGTGATTCCGATTCTGGAACGGCTGGAGCACCGCAAGGATCTGGCGCCGCAGGCGCTGATCTTGGTGCCGACGCGCGAACTGGCCGTGCAGGTGCGCGACGAAGCGATCAAGCTGGCGCATGGCCAAAAGATCCATCCGGTGGCCCTCTACGGGGGCACGCCGATTCGCGGGCAGATTGAAAAACTCAAGCGCGGCGCCGCCTGCGTGGTCGGTACGCCAGGCCGCGTGTTGGACCACATCGCCCGCGGCACGCTCAGCTTGGGCAGCTTGAAGTTCGTGGTCCTGGACGAAGCCGACCGCATGCTCGACATCGGCTTTCGGCCCGACATCGAGAAGATTCTGCGAAAATGTCCGGCCTCGCGGCAGACGCTGCTGTTGAGCGCCACCGTGCCGCCGCCCGTCGCCCGGCTCGCCACGCGCTACATGCGCGACCCCGAAACGCTCAACTTTTCTGCGACGGAGGTGGCGGTCGAGACGATCGAACAGTTCTATTTCACGGTGATTCCGGAAAAGAAGTTCGAGCTGCTGGTCAAGTTGCTGCGCCGCGAGAACCCGCGGCAATCGATCATTTTCTGCCGCACGAAGCGCGGCACCGAACGGGTGCATCGCAACTTGCAGCGCAAGTTCGAGGGCGTGGATTGCATTCACGGCGACCTGCCGCAGAAGTCGCGCGACCGAGCGATGGCCAATTTCCGCGAAGGCAAGGTTCGCCACCTTGTGGCTACCGACGTCGTCGGCCGAGGCATCGACGTGAGCAGCATCTCGCACATCGTCAACTACGACATTCCCAACTTTTGCGACGACTACGTGCATCGCGTGGGCCGCACCGGCCGCATGGGCCGCGAAGGCGTCGCCTACACGTTCGTCACGCCCGAAGAAGGCAACGAATTGACGCGGATCGAAATGCGCATCGATCGCTTGTTGAAGCGGGCGGAAATGGAAGGCTTCGAAGCCGTGCCTCGTCCCGCGGCCAGCGCCGCGGTCGGCGGAAGCGAACCCTCGGGCCAGGCCGAAGACGGCCAGGAAGCGGAGGCCGAGGCCGCCAAGAAAGTCGCGCCGATGATGGGCCGCGGCGGCCGGCCGCCGCGCCGCATTCGTCGAGCCCTCTGACGGTGGGCGGCGCCCCAGCGCCGCAAAAATAGCGAGCAGGACTGGCTCAAGGCGAAGCGATTGATCCGGTCTATGCGGCCATCCGCTGTGGTTCCCATTCCTCGAACAAATTGATCGTCAAGAGCATATTGCCTTTGGCGTCGTAGAACTGCAGCAATCCGATCTCGACGAGCCACATGGCCAACCATTCTTCCGCCCGATACGAGCGGCCTCGGTAGCGGCCGTCGTCGATGAGAATGGTTTCGTTTAAATCGCCGAGCGCTTCGTGATCGGCGCCGAAATCTTCGAAAGTGCGGACGACGAGACGGCGGACTTCATTGGCTTGCGGGATAACACGCATCTTGGCAACCTCCTGTCGCAGAAAAACCGGCTTCCTGCCGGCAACTCCGATTAGTTTACCGTCTGATCCTGATCGGACGAAGGCGGCTTTTCTGCTGATCCTTACTTTGGTTCGGCTTGACGGCGTTGTTCGGACGCCTGATTTTCGCTAGTCCGCTTTCCTTTGCGCAGATTCCCCATATTCCTGCCCGCGGAGGAGTTGGGCCGCGGAAAAACTCGATTTCCGCCCGAGGCGGCGGCAATGCGTTTGCTTTCCTTGATGCCGCGCGGTCCAATAATCGCTTCACTTTCACACTGCCTTGTGGCGAGCGACTGTAATATGCTTGTCATGACTCGCAAACGCGACGAGAGCATTCTCGTCGATCGCAACATCGAGATCACGGTGGTGGAGATCCGGGGAGACAAGGTGCGCCTGGGCGTCAGTGCGCCAAAGGAAGTTCCCGTGCATCGGCGCGAAGTGTTCGAGACGATTCACGGGATCGGCGCAAGCACGACAAACCCACGGGAAACCGCCGCGCCGTTTCGCAGTTCTGAAGTCGAAGAGACTGCGCTCGTCGCCTTGGCCGCATCCCAACTTGCATTGTTGGACCGGCTCCGCGACGCCATTTACGCCCAGAGCGGCGCAGCGCCTCGCCGCGAACAAACCTTGGGCGCCATCCTCGCCGCCCTCGACGACGCGCGCGAAGCGATCGGCCAGCCGCGTACGCTGGAACATCTTCAACAGTCGATCGCCACGGCGCTCAAGGGGGCGGCGGCGACGTAATTGGCAAAAAAAGCGGCTAATCAGCGCTGCGTCGCGCGTCGCATTTTTTGAGTGCTAGCACTCGATTGACAAGCGAGCCAAGAACGCGCATGATTGTCGCCGGAATTCAACTCGGAGGAATTGCTCGCCGGCTGCAAAGGCGATTCAACGGGGCGGGTGTATGTCGGCTGAGAGCAATGACGGGGCTCGACCCGTTTCGCATCCAGACCCCAATCGCATAAAGGAGCACGTGCGATGATTGTCATCTCTCGTCACGAGGGCGAAGCTGTCGTCGTCGGCATGGAACTCACGGTCACCGTGGTTCGCATCGAAGGCGACAAGGTGATCTTGCACATCGATGCGCCGGACGATGCCTCGCTGGAACTTGGAGAAGATCTCGCCGCCTTGCCCGCAAGCCCCGGAGCTTACGACTGAAGACCTTCGCCGTAAGCCTCCGCGACGAGCCGTTCGATTTGATCCAGCGTTTGCTGCCGCTGGGAAGCCAGCCTCGCCGCCTCTTGCGGATCGAGACGTTGGAACGCCTCTTGCGGCAATGACTCGGCCGATCCTCGTTTGGGCGCAGCCAGCATTTCGGCGGCCAACTCGCTGTGCTGCGCCGGAACGGCCAGCCGGGCGAGCAGTTCGGGCCATTCGGGCGGCAGGGGAATCTTGTTCAGGAAATACTGGTCGAAGTGCATCGTGCGGATCGCCTTGTTGTAGACCAGGCTGTAGACGAGCCAGTTGACCAGTTTCGAATGTAAAAGCGCGCAGAGACCTCGTAGGTCGACGCGCGGGTCGGTCGCCACGAGGTTGTTCACCGTATCGAGCGTGACCGTTTGCCGAAGGTCGTAGGCGCCGATCAACAGCACGTGTGGTTGCGGCCGCGCCGCGTGGGCGATGATGTTCTGAAACGCCAGTTTCTCGCAGGCAAAAGGCCCGAGGTCGAAGGGCGCCGACCGGGGAAGGTATCCGCTCACGCTGCGGATTCGCCAGCGCTCGAGATCGCGGCCGCCGATCACCGGCGTCTCGCCGCGCTCGGCAAGCCATCGCTGGGCGGGAACGCCCCGAAACGTCCGGCAAACGTCTCCAATTGCAACGTCGGCGAACGTCAAGCGGGCCACGCGCTTGAGTTCCGCAGCCGTGAGCGTGCAAGGCAAGGTCTGGAACCGTTCGGCCAGCGACCACGACATTCTCGGTCCCGACACGATGCGGCCAGCGGCGCTCCAGCCCGCCTGATAGGACGAGGAGCGCGAGGCGCCGCGGAACACGACGATCGCCTGCTCCAAGCGCACGTCGGGCCAAGCGCGGCTGACGTCGATCGCTCGCTCGACGCGCCGGTGCAGCAAAGCCCGCACGCCGCGCCAGGCATGGCTATACGTCAGCGGTTTCGGCACGACGAGGCCCGCGCGGCCTTCGGGACGAATCCATTGAACCGCGCGCTCGATGAAGCCGACGGCCGTATCGGAGTTGGACTTCATCAAGGGCAGCTTGCGGACGAGCGATCGCCGCGTCGCCGCATCGAGCAATCCGCCGTACGGCGGATTGCCCGCCACCGCGTTGAATTCGCCGGCGCGGGGAAACCCGGGCGGCGCCGGTTCGGCCAGCGCGTCGCCCAGGCGCACGTTCCGGCAGATCGACTCGAGCGAAGATAATTCCAGCGGCGATTCGAGCCACAGGTGCAGGCGAGCCAATTCGACGGCCCGCGGGTCGAGGTCGATTCCGAACAGGCAGTGCTCGACGACGCGCCGTTCGACCCACGCGGCCTCGCGCCGCGACTCGGCGGCCGGCGAAGCCGAATCACAAGGGCTTTCCATGATCGACTTCGTCGGAACGCCGCGATCGGGAAAACGCCGCAAGAAACGCAGCATGCGATCGGCGATCACGCGCTGGGCTGCGACGAGAAAATAACCTGCGCCCAGCGACGGGTCGAGCACGCGAAACTCGAAACACCGATCTGCGATTTCCCTCGCCGCGGCCGATTCTCGCCGTGGGCTCCGGAACTCTTCCGCGAGCGCGGCCAGCCAGTCGTCGAGCGCCGCGCCGACGGCGTGCTCCACGATGTCCGCGACGATCGGCTCGGGCGTATAAAAACAACCGCCGGCCTTGCGGTGCGACTGGCCCTGATGCATTCGGAGCGCCGCCTTGCCGGACGATGCGTCAAGCTTAAGAGGCGCGTCCAACAGGCGTTCATAGGCCGAACCCCATTCGCGCATTGTACGTCGACGGTAATCGATTCGCTGCGGCCGCCCGGCGCGATCGAGCCAGAGACGCGACAGACCGTCGATCGCTCGCGCCAGACAATCGTCGGGCAGGCGAACCGGCTCGGCGAGGAACAGCGGCTGTAGCGGCTTGAGCAGGCTTTGCACGCGATCGTTAAGCCCCGACTTGCCGCCGGCGAAGGCATCGGAAAGTCTTCGCTGGGCATCGTCGAAATCCTTACCGCCGATTCGCCCCAGTTCCGCGCGCAGTTGTTCGAATGCGTCGCCCGGTCCGGCGCCGCCGTCGATTGGCAGCCTGCCGCGGGCATCGGCGTAACACAGCATCAGTAGCCGGAGCAGCCAGCGGACGGCGCCGTCGCGGACCCGCTGGGCGATTTGTTCGTCGTCGCCAGTGCGCATTCGGCGTTGGCGCCGCCATACTCCTTGAACGAGCACGGGAAACACGCGCTCGACGATTTGATCTTGCCAGACCTGTTCGGCCAGCGGCGCCGCGCGGCGGAGGCGAGCGGCCGAGACCGTCAATCCATTGGACATCGAAACCGTCCCTGAGTGAATTCTGCGAATGCCGACAATGTAAATCGGCCGCACCGCAAACGAAACCGGCCGTGAGTCCGAAAACCCACGGCCGGCGGGAAAGTTTCAATTGAATGTCGTTCTTAAGCGAACAGCTCCTTGATGACGCGGCCGCTGTTGGCGATCTTCATGGGCCGGTTGTTCTTGCTGGTGAACGTCTTTTCCAGCGAGACGCCGAGCGCCTTCAAGACCGAGGCCATCACGTCTTCCGACGAGTAAGGATCGGTGGCGACTGCCGTGCCGTCCTCGGTGGTGGCGCCGATCGCCTGGCCGCCCTTCATGCCGGCGCCGCCCACGACCACGCTCCAACTGCGGGCCCAGTGATCGCGGCCCGTGTTGCCGTTGATCCGCGGAGTGCGGCTGAATTCGCCCATCCAAACGATCGCCGTGTCTTGGAGCATGCCGCGCTGATCGAGGTCTTCGACGAGAGCGCTCATCGGCTGGTCGAGCTGCGGCAGCTTGGTTTCGAACGTGCTGAAAATGTTGGCGTGGTTGTCCCAGCCGCCCAAATCGACTTCGACGAACGGCACGCCTTCTTCGACCAGCCGGCGAGCCATCAAGCAGCCGCGAGCGAAGCCCGGGTTCCGGCCCATGCCGGCGCCGCCGGTGACGCCGTAACGTTCCAGCACTTCGGGCGGCTCTTTGTCGGTCTTGAAGGCGGCCATCTGCTTGCTGGTCATCAGCGACAACGTCTTGTCGAGAATCTTGGCATGGTCCTTCGGAACCTCGCCGCGGCTCTGGTCAATGAAGCCCTTCTCGATGGCACGCAAGGTCAGCATCCGCTGTTGCAAGCGAGTCTGGTCGAGATCGAACTTCAGATTGCGCACGTCGCCATTGGTGTCGACCACGAACGGCGCGTAAGTCATGCCCAAGAAACCGGGGCCGACGCTGCCGCCGCCCACTGCGATGAAAGGCGGAATCTCCAGGTCGGGGACCTGGTCGACCAGTTCGTGGGCCACCACGGCGCCATAGCTGGGGTGCTCGACCGTCGTGCTGGGCACGTAGCCGGTGTGCATGTAGTAACGGCCGCGGTTGTGGTCGGCCTCGCGCGTGCTCATCGAGCGGATAATGGCCATGTGCTGCATCTGCTTGGCCATCATCGGCATGTGTTCGCAGATTTGCACGTCGCCGCTGGTGCTGATTGGCGTGAAGGGACCGCCCGTCGTCGCACCCGGCTTCAGGTCCCAAATGTCCATCGTGCTCGGCCCGCCCCCCATCCAGAGCATGATGCACGCTTTGTGCTTCTTCTTCAATTCTTTGACGTTGGCCCGCAACGTATTGGTGAATCCAATCGCCGGCAACGCCAGCGCCGAAGCGCCGGCCAGGTGCTGCATGAAATGCCGGCGCGTCATGCCGGCGGGAACGTCAAACAAGCGGCTCATACATTTCTCCCAATTAGGTCGAGAACGGCCGCCGAAAAAACGGCCTCTCCACTGATCCAAAAACTCAGCTCCGAAACGTCAATGGTTCGAAATAAACTCGTTACTGTTCAACAATGCCCACCAGACGTCTTCCAGCACCGCGGCCGCATCGCCCCCATGCGCCGCCAGCAGTTGATTCGCCAATTGTAATTCCGCACGCGACGGCCGGCGACCGAGCGCGGCCATGTAGAGCTGGTTGACGGGGTTGGCGGCCGGCCGGTCAGAGCGCGTGACCTTGCTCAAGAACCCGCCCGACTCGACGCTGGTGGCCTGGCGGGTCAACTCGCCGTTCATCATCATCAGCGTTTGGGCGATGGCGCCGTCGAAGGTCGTGGCTTCGTCGTTCTCGTCCGTGCCGAACGCGATCGCAAACTGCTCGAGCCACTCGTCTTTCGCGCGTTGCTGCTGCTCGTAATTGCCGCGGGCCGTGTGGGCCTCGGTGGCCACGAGCAGCGAATCGTACAATTGCTCGGCGGTCATCTGCCTCAGGTAGAAGTGGCTAAACAACGGCGCCGAGCCCGCGGCCGGATCGTCCGCAGCGTTGCCGAATTTCGATCCGAACTTGCTGGATAGCCCGTACGGTTCGCTCAGCGTGATCCAGCGCAACAGTTTCCTCAGATCGTGTCCGGCAGCCGAGAATTCGCGACCGAGTCGCGCCAGCAATTGGGGATGAGACGGCGCGTTGTGCGGCCCCATGTCGTCGATCTGCTTGGTGAAGCCATAGCCGAAGCAGTGCGCCCACAGCCGATTGACGATGGCTTGAGAGAATTCATCGGCGCGCACGACCAGTCTCGCCAATTCCTCGCGACGGCGGACGTCCGCCACCAATCCGCTGCGCTCCGAAGGCGTGCCGTCGAAAAAAACCGGATACGCTGCGTGCATCAGCCCGTTGCGCTCTTCATAATAAACCTCCGCCTCCTGCAGATCGGGCGAATTACCTTCGCCGGCGAAATCTTCGTCCACGAGCCGCGTCAACCACAATTCGCTGCCGTGCGTTTCGGGTACGGCCTTGGCCTGCCGAAAGAACGCGTTCAACTCCCAGAAGCGGTTTTGCTTCCAAGCGTTGAACGGGTGGCCGTGGCACTGAGTACACTGCACCTGCACGCCGAGAAAAAGCTGGGCGGTTTTCGCCGTGGCAGGCACGGCCTTTTCTTGCAGGTTATTTAGCAGGAAGTTCACGGCGCCATTGAAGTCAGCCTCGCCCGGGCGATTCGATCCTTGGGCGCTGACCAACTCGTACGCCAGACGGTCGTAAGGCTTATTCTGCAGAAACGAGCGCCGCAGGTACTGCTGCAACCCTTCGCGGTTGACCGGACCGCCCGGCGCCATGCCCCCTTTGCGTCCGACGAGCAGCGTGGTCCAGATCGTCGTCCAATGTCGGGCGTAAGCCTCGGCGTAATCGTCGCTAGTCAATAACTGGTCGACCAGCCGCGCCCGCTTGGCCCGCGAGTTGTCGACCAGGTACGACTCCAGTTCTTGAATCGTGGGAATGCGGCCGATCAAATCCAAAAATACGCGGCGGCACCATTCCGCATCGGTTGCCGCCGGCGATGGACGAACGCCCGAGTCTTTCCAGCGAGCGCGCAGCATGCGATCGATATAGCCGATCATTTCCGCATCGCTGACGGCCGAGGAAGGCAGTCCGCTTGAAGACAGCGTACTTGCCGTCGAGGCGCTGGCCACCGCTTGCCCGTCGGACGCGGCACTTTGGCCGCCCGTGGCGCTCTCAGGGCCTGCGGGCGACAAAGCCGGCGCCGGAGAGTGGCTCATCGCGGAGTCGTTCTGTCTGGCTACCGCCGCCGGAGAACGCTCGGCGGTGCGACTTGGCGCCGCGGGCGATTGGGCGGCGCCCGCTGGCCGCCCGGCGCCGACGGCCTGGGGCGTTAAAGCAACCGCCTTCGGCTTCTCGGCAACGGCATTCGCCGAAGCGCGTGAAGCCAATGGGGGAGCGTCCCGAACCTCTGTTTTTACCTGGCCCGTTCGCCCAATCGCCACCGGGCCAAGCGCACGATCCAGCCCGACCTTGGCGGCCCCGCGTCGAGCAGACCAATACGCGCCCACCATGACGAGCAAACCCGCCGCCAAGGCCAGGGAGAGCCAACCCAGCCGCATGCCGAGCAAAGCCGCGGCTGGCTCTTGAATTCGGCGTATTTTCCTCTTCGATCCCGCCTGTTGTGAAACAGCCGCCTGCTGCGAGATGCATGACTGCTGGGAGACAGGCGACGCCTGCAGAGCGGCAAGAATTCGAACTGAAAGATCCGGGGGGCGGCTGCCGCCCAGCAATTCTTCCAAGCAGACGTCGAGAATCGGCCCCTCGTGCAGGGGATCCTTGCGATCGCTCAGCATCGCAAGCTCCTCTCGATACAAGTCCGCAAATGTTGTTTAGCTCGTTGCATGAGATTCTTCGCCCCGTCTTCGCTTAGCCCCAACTTCGCCGCGATGTCGGCTCGCGAACAACCATCGCGAAACCGCAGTTCCAGCGCCTGTCTTGCCCGGCCGGTCAGCGTTTCCAGGCATTTTTGCAAGGCGGCCAGCAAATCCTCTCCGTCGTCGTTCGCCGCCCAGCGCGTCCAAGCTTTCTCGATTTCGTCGAGTTCGGCCGTCGAGGCCGATCGCGCCGCGCGACGTTGGCTCGAAATAAACAAGTTTCGAGCCGCCCGTCGCAAGTAGGCCGCCGTTGCCGCTCGGTTGATCTCCTGAAAAGGCTTTTGCAAAATGGCCAAAAACGTGTCTTGCGTCAGGTCTTCCGCTTGGCTTGGCGAGCAGCCCAGCACGCGCAAATAACGCCACACGCCCGCTTGGTGCTCGCGGATCAGCCGTGCGGCGTCGAATTCGCGGGAGGCGGCGACCTTTCCGGAAGCCGACGCGCCGTTTGCGGACGGGCTACGACCCGCAGATCCGCCGCTTGCCACGGGCCCAGCACCTTCAGCAGACACAATGTCCTCCGCGGGAAGGACGTCTCCCGAAGACCCTGCCCCGCTGGAAGCCGCATCGGTTGCCATCAAACGTTAAAGCGCTTGGGCCGGGGAAATGTACTCAACAATTCGGCCGTTTTTTTGACTCGGTGCGACGGTTCCGAACGCCGGCCGAGCAAACGCGACGCAAATCATTATACCCCGCCGATTTGCAGCGTTCCATCAAGAATTGCCGCTCGCTAGAGCGACCCCGGGGCGACCTTCTGAAGAGACCGCGAAGTACGCTACCGCACGCCGCCGCGATGGCAGCAGGGAAATCAACCCGTTTGAGATGGCGCGCACCGCCGATCAGCGGAGTCGACGAGCGGTTTTCGAGGCATCAAGCTGACGTCGCCTGCGGAAGCGGCGCCCCTTCAAGCTTGAGTTGACGCCGGGGCGGCGGGTGGCAGAGCGAAACGGCGCCCCAACGAACTAGGGCTTCGCCAAGGTTCAGCCGCCAGCCACACACCTGTCAAAATAGCCTTGAAGGTGTACTAGAGTTCGGGCGGCTTGGGAGGCGCCGGCGTGGTTCCCGGTTGGGGCACGATCGGTTCGGGCTGGCCCGGCAGGGGTACGGTGGGATTCCGCTGTCGGTAAGCGTCCACCATGTTTTGCAGCACGAAATCCTTGGGGAACGGGGCGTCGAGCCGCTTCAGCACCTCGCCATAGCCTTTCACCGCCTCGATTAAGTAATCGCCGCCTACCGCATCGTCGACCATTTGAGGAAAGGCATCGAGCGTCTTACGCCATTCGGCAAAGCCTTTTTCATAGGACTCCCGCGCTTCGGGCAAGGCGGCATCTTCGAATAACCGGGCCGCCGAATAGAGCAGCCGGCGACCCTCCAGGGCCGAGTCAGTCTTTTCCATCTGGCAGCGAGATCGCCAGTAGTTGAAATTGATCGTGTGGCGATCGCGGGAAATCGCGTGGGCCACACGCTGCGTTTCGTCGATGCTCGCCGCCAGTTCTTTCGCCTTAGCGGCCGCAGGTTCCTTGACTCGCTCGGCAATTTCCTGGTTGGTCACCGCCAGACGAGTCGCCACGCCCATCGCGCGGTAGGCCTCTTCCTGGCTTCGCGCTTCGGGGGCCATGTCAATCACCTCGCGGTCGGCGGCGGCCAGCTTGGCTTTCTTCTCCGCGTAAATTTCGTCTCGCAAGCCGGGCGCCAGCGCGTCCAATTCTTCTTTCTGTTTCTCCGCCTTTTCCGACAGCAATTCATAATCGTTGAGCCGCACCGCCAGCCCCTCGGTGGTGGGCAACTCGCGATTGCCGTAATCGCCCCAACGTCGATCCGCCTCCTTCCAGGCTTCTTTGGCCTTTTCTTCGAACGTGCCGTCTTCTTCCAGGCCGTTGGAGAAATTGATTTGGCACATGGCCGGCTGGCAAAAGTACGTGAGCGGGTTCATCGTGCGAATCGAGGCCCCGCGATCGTCGACCAGCGAGATCGCCTGCTCGAAGTATTCCTGCCCGACGAGCCAGTTGTCGCGACGATTGTAGGGCCGCAAAGCTTGGGCGTGCGCGGGGAATTCCGGATCGTCGTCTTCGCGGAACAGCCGTCGAAACTGCGCGTGCTCGTCGGCGATGCCGATCTTTTGCGAGGTGAACCAGCCGGTGTCGTAGATCAACCGCGGCTCCATCGTGTTGTAGCGCGCGCCGCGGATCAGGAATTTGATGCCTTCTTTGACCCAGTAGTAGCGATCGTGGTAATCGTCCCACTCGACCGAGATGTTGTACGATACGTTCCAGGCCTGGAACCGCCAGACGCTGATATAGTTGGGCTGCAACTTGGCCAGTTGATCGAGGGTGGCTTGCAGGCCGGTCCAATCTTCCTTCTTCTTCGACTCGTTGGCCTTGTCCCAAAGAATGTTGGCGGCCACGCCGCGCAAGCCGAGCGTCGCCAGCTTGATCGTTTCGCCGGCTGGGTCGATCTCGCCAAGATTGGCCTGGCCCAATCTGAATCTATCTCGCAACTGGGCCAATTTGCCGCCTGGGCTGGCCGGTTCGTTCTGCGTGGCGACCGTCGCCGGCTGGCTGAAGTAGGACAAAGGCAGCAACAGCGCCGCGATCAGCAGCAGATAGGTAAGTTTTCGGATCAGCGATCGCCGGTTCATTTGGCCACCTCGCGCACTTTGAAGAACAAGAACCCGGCGATCAACACCGGCACGGCGTAGCCCACGGCCGTCGTCAGATGGATCAATAACAGGTTGGTAGAAATGTCAAACCCGCTGGCCACGTAGTTCACGTCGCTCAGCGAGGGGAAATCGGGCAGCAACCGAGCCACGACCCACAGCGGACCGCGGCCGGCCGCATCCAGCCACATCGCCACGTTGTTGGAGATCGTGGGATCCAGAGGGGTCATCATGTTGTCTTGCTTGACGATGCGGATCAACGATTCGAACGTGCCGCCCCCGAGTTCCTCGTTCAACGCCAGACGGCCCAGGAATTGCGCGAAGAACCCGCCTACCATCGTGGCCAGCGTGGCCAGCATGGCGACTGCGCCGTTGAGGAACGTGCTCCACATCACGCCGAAGGTCGTCAACAGCACCATCTGCAGCCAGATGCCCACGTAACCCTTGGCGAAATTGAGCCACGGCGCCCCCTCGCGGCGCAGCAGGTAAACATCGGGCTGAGCCATGCCGAAGAACTGAGCCCGGTCGAGACACGTCAATTCGATATCCAACTCGCCGTTGTCCACCAGGTCTTCGAACACGTCGATCGTCTTGCCCTCGTCGGTCGTTAGTTTTCGCGGAACCTCGTGCCGATCGACCGAGAATTCTTTGGCCACGAAGTTCTTGAGCACCTGCTTGACTTCAGGCTTGCGCGGGTTTCGCAAGGTGATCGCGCCGCCGATGCCGTGGTCGATGTCGCCTTTGTAGGTGCGGAACACGCGAATCGTCATTTCCAGCGTCATCACGCCGTCGGGGAAATCTTGAGCCCGGAGGTTGTTGAACCGCCAGGTCGCGGAGGCCTGCGATCCACCCTCGATGTAGCTGCGGTAGGTCCACTCGTTGCCGACGTTGATGCCCTTGTCGGTCGGCACGCCGTTGCGGTCCTTGAACGAAAGCTTGCCGTAAGTCGGCACGCGGGCCTTGAGTTGTCCTTGGGGCGAGCCGACCAGATACTCCTTGCGGCCGTCGCGTTCGACCGCCGCGATCGGGTGCCAGTGCTGTTGGGCGGCCAGCGCCGTGCCGTTGCCATCGGCGTCCAATTCCACTTCGTGGCGGTGCCCGGCGGCGTAGCCCGTGCGTCCCTGCTTGCCCTGGGGGCCGGGGGCGCCCGGCTCGGCTTGGATCGCCGACAAGTCCTCTTCGGTCAACTCGTGGGTGTGCTTCAGGGTGCGAACGACGAAGCCGTAACTGCCCGCGCCCATCAACGCCAGCAGCACCGTGCCGATCGCCACGAAACCCAACGTCCGCCCGAGCACCACTTCGCTCGGCCGGACGGGCTTAGTCACGATCGTGTAAATCGTGCGGTTTTGAATGTCCGTCGGCAAGCTGAACGCGCTGAGCAACAGCGCCAAGAGCAGCACCAGGTAAGTCGTCGAAGTCAGCACGAAGCTGAGATACAGCCGCGCCGGATCGGTTTGGCCGGGATTCAAAAACCAGCCCGCGAACGCCAAAATCACCACGAACACCAGGAACCCGATCAGCACGCGGCGGCGGATCGATTCTTGCACCGCCAGTTTGGCCAGGGCATAGACGCGCCGCGGCGAGATCGAAACCAGGTCCATCGTTCCGGTAATCACGACCTTGAAGATAATATCGCCCGCCTTGTGCGGCCCATAGCGGGCCGTCAGCGCGATAAAGCTGATCATGAGCCCGCCGATGGCGACGGCGGCGACGGAAAGCAGCCAAATCCACAAGGCGCCGGGCGTCGATCCCGACCAGATCAGCCACTCCAAAAACGGAGGATATTGAGTTTCAAGGACCATGCCAGCTTTGCACCGCGGGAAGAATGAATCGGTTGAACCAGATGCGGCGGCGCCGCGAAGATTCCAAAAGTGAAAAACCAACCGGTCCGAAAGGATCCGGAGAGCCGCGAGACGCCCGTCGACTAGCTTTCCACCGCCCGGCGGCCTGGCCGAGCTTCGCTGTCGTGGACGATGTTCAAGAACAGCTCTTCCAACGTGGTGGTCGGGTTGTCCATCATCAGCAACTGGCCTTGATGGCGTTCGATGACCGCCTTGATCTCGTCTTTCGCGGCATCGCTCAGGGCCGAGGCGCGAATTTCGGTCACGTCGCGAACCTTGAGCAGACTGTCGACGCGACCCAGTTCCTTCAGCTCGCCTTGGTGCAAGATCGCAATCCGGTCGCAGACGTCCTGAACGTCGGCCAGCAAGTGGCTGCACATCAGCACGGTCTTGCCCTGCTCGCGCAGCTTGAGAATCAAGTCCTTCATTTCACGGCAGCCGATCGGGTCCAAGCCCGTTGTCGGCTCGTCGAGCACGATCAATTCCGGATCGTTGATCAGCGCCTGGGCCAGGCCGATGCGGCGGGTCATGCCCTTGGAATACTCTTTCAGTTGCCGCCGCTTGGCCCAATCGAGCTTGACCAGGCTGATCAGCTCGGCCGTTCGCTGGCGGCGGACCGAAGCCGGCATGTCGAACAGGCGCCCGTAAAAGTCGAGCGTTTCCTCGGCGTTCAAGAAGCGATACAGATACGATTCTTCGGGCAGATAGCCGATGCGCTCGTTCTTGGTGACGTCGGAAGAGTCCTTGCCGAAGACCAGGGCCTGGCCGCTGGTGGGAAACAGCAAGCCCAGCAGGAGCTTGATCGTCGTTGTTTTTCCCGAGCCGTTGGGGCCCAACAGACCGAAGATCTCGCCGCGGCGAACCTCCAAGTCGAGGGCCTTCAAAGCCCGCACCTTCTGACGGCCCCAAAAGTCGCGATAAACCTTCGACAAGTTTCGCGTTTCGATGACGACGTCGGAGCCTCGACTCGTCTGGACCGGTTGGGGTTCGGCTGCTACCGCCATTCTGAAATCTCTCGAACTGGGTGGATGAGCTATATTAAGGGAAAAAGAATCGGAGCGTCATCGCGAGACTAGACTCGTTTAGCTTTACGCGGAGTTGCCGGCGAGTGTTCGCCCATTTTGGAATTTTTATTTCAACAGCCCAGCTTCTCGATCTGCTGTTTGAAACTTCACTATAAGTTGCCGCACAGGGCGGTTCAAGCGACTTGCCGCGGCGGTCGCGGCAAGTCGCTCAATTCCACAGGCATCTTGTCATCTTTCAGAGGATTCTGATTGAGACGCTTCGCCGGCTGCACGATGGCCGAGCTGACAATCCAAAAAACTGCCTGCAGCCGCTTTGACCGGGGGGACATCAATTGCTATGATGCAGAACTCAACATCGAGCGAATCCAGGCGGCGGCGAGCCGATTGGGGCGCGTGAAGTTTCATTCTTGCAGGCAGTCCATGGCAGAGTTCCAGCGTCCTCGTTCCGCGGCCAAGAAGCGGGCCAAATTGGCCAGCCGCACCAAGAAAAAAGACCCGATCTTCGTCGACGGCGCTCGTCCTCGACCGATGTACGTCGACTATAAGGACTTGGAGCTGCTCAGCAAGCTGACCAGCCGGCAGGGCAAGATCATCGGCCGTCGCAAGAGCGGTTGCACCGCGGCCAGCCAGCATGCGGTCACCAAGGCCGTCAAGCGGGCCCGCTTCATGGCTTTGTTGCCTTACGTGGCCGACTGACCTCTTCTCGCCGGCGCCCGATTCTGGCCGGCCAGGGTTTTTGGCGTTTGGCGGTGCGCTCCTGCGCCGTCGCTGAAACCGTTGCTTTCGCCCTGTCGGGCGGCCCACCCGCAGTTGCTGCGAAATCGGAACGTCTTGCATTTTTTACAAATGCGACGCGCACGTCATGCGGCGCCCAGACCTCTCGATTGCCGCAGGCCTGAATTCGTAAGTGTTTTTGAGTAAATGCCTTGCGCTAAAACGCTAGCTCCGAGATGGGCTTGTCTTTCCAGGTTGGCACGCCAGATGCTTTTGGGTGGGGCGTCAACCACGCCGCTCTGGGCCCCGCCAGTCCGAGCTAGTTCCGCGACAAGGATCTCACCGATGACCCGCCAAGCCAAATTCCTGTGGATGAAGGAAATCCTCGCGCATTTGGACGATTGCCATCACCAATGGCAGTTCGCCGAAGGCCGCGCCGAACACTACCTGGCCGAAGCCATGAAACGCGATCTTGAGGAAGTCCGCCGCCTGTGCGATTCGCTGCGCAGCGAGCCGGCTGTCGCCTCTCACTCTTGCGCTCTCGCGGCTGCTTAATGCGGGCCTGGCGCTCCCGGCGGTTTAAGCCGCGCCGGTCTGTCGAAAAATCACTCCCCCTCTCCCGCCAACCATCCCACCTCTGTTAGGCAGAAGAAGGCCGGACGAGTCGCCCGCACTCGTCCGGCCGCTTTCTTTTTCGCTGGCCTCTCGCCGCCCCCGGTCTTCCAAGCCAGCCTCGCGTCGATCGCCGCGCCGACTACTGCCGCAAGCCGCAAATAGCCGGTAAACTGACGAGCGAGCCTTGGCCCCTGCCAGCACGCACCAGGATTATATGGACCCGACGACGGCCAGCGCTTCCTACGAAGCCGCGCTCGCTTTTCTCTTCCAGCGAATCGATTACGAACGCACCCTGTCGGTTCCCTACGGCGCTCGCGAGTTCAGGCTCGACCGCATGCGCGAATTGCTGTCGCGTTTAGGCGATCCGCAGCAAGGACTGCCGATCATCCATGTCGCCGGAACGAAGGGCAAAGGCTCGACCTCGGCGATGATCGCTTCCGTGCTTTCGGCGGCCGGCTATCGCACCGGGCTGTTCAGCTCGCCGCACCTCGATCGCCTCGAAGAGCGCATGACCGTCGACGGCCGGCTCTGTTCTGCGGAAGAATTCGCCGCCTTGGCCGATGTCGTAAGACCGATCACGCAAGAGTTCGACCGGGCGGGCCAGCAGCGCCATCCGCCCGAGCCGGGGCCGACCTATTTCGAATTGACGCTGGCCATGGCGCTCGTGCACTTCGCTCGCAGCGGCGCGCAGGCGGCCGTACTCGAAGTGGGGCTGGGCGGGCGGCTCGATTCGACCAACGTCTGCCAACCGGCGGTCTCGGTCATCACCAGCATCAGCTTCGATCACATGCGGCAACTGGGCAACACGCTGGCGGCGATCGCCCGCGAAAAGGCGGGCATCATCAAGCCCGGCGTGCCCGTCATCAGCGGCGCCACCGCAGCCGAACCGCAGGCGGTGATCGCCGAGACGGCCCGGCATCAGCGGAGTCCGCTCGTCGAACTCGGCCGCGATTTCGATTTCGACTACGCGCCGCCGTGCGATGCTGGCGGCCCTGCGGCGCACGGCGCGCTGCGCTACCGCCTGGCCTCGGGCGACCGGCAGCGAACGCTCGACGACTTGGAACTCGGCCTCTTGGGCCGGCACCAGGCGGCCAATGCCGCCGTGGCGCTGACCGTGTTCGACGAGTTGATTCGCCAAGGATGGCGCATCCCCGAGTCGGCCATTCGTCGCGGGCTGGCCGAAGTGCGCTGGCCGGCGCGAGTCGAAATCGTGGCCCGGCGGCCGACGGTGATCGTCGACGCGGCGCATAACGTGGCGTCGATCGAAGCCTTGCTGGCCACGCTGGACGAAAGTTTCGTCGCACGCCGGCGGATGCTGGTCTTTGCCACGACGCAAGAAAAGGAAATCGAAGGCATGCTGGCGCGACTGTTGCCGCGATTCGACCGCGTCGTGCTCACCCAATATCAAAACAATCCCCGCGCCGTTCCGCCCGGGGAACTGGCCGCGGCGGCAGCACGGTTGGGTTACGCGCCTACGGCGGTGTGCCCCGATCCGGCGGCCGCTTGGGATCAGGTTCTCGCGATGGCGGGCGAAGACGATTTGGCCTGCATCACCGGTTCGTTTTTCATCGCCGCCGAGATGCGGGCAGAAATGAAGCGCCGCCCGCTGCACGCCGCGGCCGATGCGGTGCTCGAAGCGAGGTAAACGCCCGCGTGTGGTGGCTCTCCTGCCCCGGTAGCAATAGCATTTGATGCTCTGTCGAGAAAAAAACAGTGCGATCGGGGACGCGTCTTCGGCGGCCTGGGGGTAATGATTGCCACCAGCTTTAGCTGGTGGTCGCGGCCTCCCAAAAAGCTTTTCTTTTCCAGCCGGCTTTTCTGGAGCATCGGTAGCCGGCTAAAGCCGGCTTACAACAAATCATATTGGAGGCACTAACCACCAGCTAAAGCTGGTGGCAAACAATCCACGCACTTTTTCTATATACAGTCTCAAACGCGTTTGAACAGAGACGACAGAAAACGCCGCTATAGAAATCATGAACGCGCTCGACGACTTCTATCTACGCCATCCGCAGCAATCAGCAGGCGGTCAGCAATAGGCCACTGCGCTGCCCTTTTTCCAGGCATCCCGCCCAAAAACCGGGAAACGGTATCACTGGCTAACCGCCGGCTCGATAGCGGCTCGGCGCCGCGTTTGTTACGATGAAGCGGAAACCTCCCGCCGAAACGCCACACCCCGATTGTAAGCAATGAGCGACCCGATTTTCGACGAATTGCAAGCCGCCACCAGCCAAAAGGGCCTGCCCGCGGCGACTGCCCGTATCGCCGCGCGACTGCTCGAAACCGAGCACTACCACGAATTGTTCGATTTGCGGCTGCTCGAAGCCCGGCTGCGGCTCGGCTTGCCGGCCGTGCTGACCAAAAGCCTCGACGATCTCAAAGAGCCGGTGCGCTCGCAGATGGAAGAGGAGTATCTCAAGGCCTGCCGCGAAGTTGGGCATTTGTTCCTGCGCGACGGGCGGGTGCGCGAGGCCTGGATGTACCTGCGGCCGCTGGGCGAGCAGGCCGAAGTGGCCGCCGCGCTGGAAAATCTCACGCCCGACGAGGAAAACACCGAGCAGATCATCGAAGTCGCGCTGCACGAAGGAGTCTGCCCGCGGCTGGGCTTCAAGCTGGTGCTGAAGAACTACGGCGTGTGCAACGCCATTTCGATGTTCGACGCCCAGATGCACAACCGCCCGAAAAGCGACCGCCAGCAGGTCGCCGCGCTGCTGGTGCGGCAGCTCCACGGCGACCTGTTCCGCACGCTGCAGGAAGAAATCTCCCGCAAGCAAGGCAAGCCGCCGCAAGAGCAGACCATCGAGGGGCTGGTGGCCGAGCGCGACTGGCTGCTGGACGACAACAACTATCACATCGACACCTCGCACCTGGCGGCCGTGGTGCGTTTCGCCCTGGTGATCGACGACCCGGCCGACTTGCGGCTGGCCGCCGACCTGACCGAGTACGGCCGCCGGCTGAGCCCGATGTATCAATTCGCCGGCCAGGAGCCGTTTGTCGACAGTTATCCGACGCACGCGCTGTTCTTCCGCGCCTTGCTCGGCGAACAAGTCGAGGAAGCGGCGGCTTACTTCCGCGAGCGGGCCGAGCAACTGGCCGAGACCGATCAAGCCGCGGCGCCGGCGGAAATCTATGTCGCCCTGTTGGCCCGCCTCGGCCGCCACGCCGAAGCGCTGGACGCCTCGGCCGCGCTGTTGTCGAACGTGCGCGTGAGCGGATTCGCGCCGAGCTTGCTGGAACTGTCGCAGCGGACCAGCGACTACCGGCGGCTGTTGGAAGTCAGCCGCGCTTCGGGCGACCTGGTCACGTTCGCCATGGCCTTGGCCGAGCAGCAGCGTCAGGACGACGCCGAATGCCACGGCAAATCTTGACCGTTTGCCCGTGTGCGACTTTTTGCAAGTTCATCCGCGTAATCGAGCACGCCCACGCGTCGTCAAACGTTCACGCCCAACCCCGGCCCCTCGGGCGCGAACAGCCGATCGGCGCGGTACCGCAAGGGAGATTCTGAAAGCGATTGCTCGAAGTAGAGCGGGCCGATCAGGTCGCCTGGGAACCGCTCGCAGACGAGGTTGGGCGTGGCGATGGTAACGTGCGCCATGGCGGCCGTGGCCACTTCGCGCTCGAGATTGCTGCCGATCGTGCAGGCAATGCCGGCCGACTCGGCCATTTTGGCGATCGTCTGCGTGGACCGGATGCCGCCATGCTTGCCGGGATAGAGGCTCATCACGTCGGCGGCCTCGTGGCGAATGACGGCCAGCGCATCTTGCGGCGTGAAGACGCTCTCGTCGGCCATGATCGGCAAGCCCGAGCGGCGCCGCACCGCGGCCATCGCCACGTGGTCGCCGCGCTTGGTCGGCTGCTCGAACAAGGCCACGTCGAGCGCTTCGAAACGCGACGCCGCCCAAACGGCCTGTTCGACCGTGTAACCGCCGTTGGCGTCGACGGTGAGCATCACGTCGGGGCCGATCGCCTGCCGCACGGCCCGTAATCGTTCGAGATCGACTCGCGGGTGCTCGTGCCGGCCGACCTTGACCTTGATGCACTTCCAGCCTTGGGCGGTCATGCGGGCCGCGCGCTCGGCGGCGACATCCGCTTCGACGGCGCCAACGACGAACTTCAGTCGCACGCCCTTGGCCGCTGCATCGGCGTCGCGCCCGCCGAGCAGCTTGTAAACCGGCACGCCGAGCGTCTTGCCTTGCAGGTCGAGCAAGGCCATCTCGACAGCGCCCTTGGCGAAGCTATTGGCGTGGATCGCCCGGTCGAGCCGCCGCATGATCCATTCAATGTCGAACGGGTCGGCGCCGAGCAGCACCGGTTTGATCTCCTGCTCGAACAGCGAGATCACGCCGGCCTGCGTTTCGCCGCTCCAGATGCAGGTCACGCTGGCTTCGCCCAGGCCGATACGGCCTTCGTCGTCGCCGATCTTGACCAGCGCGTATTCGCCCACCAAATGCGCTCCCAGCGAACTGATGATCGCGATCTCTTCGCGGACTTTTCCTTCGATGGGCTCGGCGACGGCGGAGGTGATGGGCATGTCGGAGTCTCAGTTCCAATGGCGCCGAGGCGAGGCGTACAGATGTTGCAAAGGCGATCGCGGCGTTCTCAATGGATTTTCAACTTCTGTCTCGCGCCGGCCGCGGCATAGGCGGCGCTCGTGCTGGCGAAATCGTCGGCCGGCGAGCCGAGGATCGAGAGCGGCCGAGGCGCCAACAGCGCCAAGGCGGCAGGCACATCGCAGACGCGCAGCACGTTCAACAACTGCGGGGCGTTGGGCGCCATGTGGCTCGCGGGCGGCGAGACGAGCGTGGCGCCGGCGATCCGTTCGTCGAGCGCGGCGGCATAGGCGGCCAACACGCCGGCCGCGCCTTTGCCGGCCACGAATACCGCGGGCTGGCCCTCGCCGGCGGCCAGGTATCCGGCAGCGGCAAGGATGTCCCAGACGCGGCCGGCATCGACCGTGCGGCCGAGCAAGGCGTGCGAGCGCTCGACATAGTTCGGCGGGTTCTTTCGCGTCCACTTCGTCTCGCCGATCCCTCGCGGCTCGCAGAGCACGACGAGCTGGTCCTCAGCCGCAACTCGCTGCAACCACTCGGGCGTCTCGCCGGCTTCGTCTTCGTTCAGAACCGCCAGCAGCACGCTCTTGGCGCCGGCCGTTTTTTCCGCAGGGTATCGCATGCGGAATTCGATGCCGCGGATGCCGTTGAGGGGCCTCGACGCCGGCCGGCGTGTAGCCGCGCGAGTGCCACCACCAGCGGCCGAGATTGTACGTGCCGTGATGCGTGGCGGCGATCTCGCCAAGTTGCAGCGTATCGACCACCAGGCAAACGTAACCGTGCCGGGCGAACCAGATGCCGTGCGATTGATAGGCCACCTTGTTGCCATTGCGACCGCGCGCCGAATGCCCGCAGACGTAAAACACCGCCGGCCGTTTTTCATTCTTATTAGCCTTGTCGCCATCCGGCAGATATAGATTGCCCGTCACGTATAGCCCCGGGCGACTTTGGTAGTGCAGCATTTCGACGACGTAGCCGTCGCCTGTCAGCTTGCCGGTAATGACCGGCTTGAGTGGCGTCTTCTCGGGCCGCGGCGAGAGACCGAGCATGTAGAAATACTGCTCGAGGTACTCCCGCCGCTTGGCCTGCCATTCGTCGAGCGAGCGGACGTCGTCGTCGAACTGCGCCGCCAGCCGCAGCGCTTCGCGCTCGAGATACTGCTGGATCATCGCGTCGCCCGGCGAGCCGCGATCCGGCTCGCCCAACGGCTGGGCCAGCGCCGGTGCGGCGGTCAAAGCGAGCACAAGCAGCAACGCAGAGCGGGCAACAGCAGTGTTCATGTTCATCGCCGGTCTCCAGGCAAGCTATCGCGGATCGTTGATCCGCCCATACTAACCGGAAGCGTTAGCGAAGGAAATTGGCGAGGATCCGTTGCGGACGTTTTGGGCTCGTGTGGCCGCCGAATAGCGCCGTGCTCGGCGAATCACGGCAGAGACGGCACGGCATCGGGCTTGTCGTCCAGCTTTAGGCCAATGACTTGATAGGCCGCGTCCATCGGCGGAGGCTGGGCACTGCCGCGCACGAGCGGAACCGCGAGCGCCGGCGGGGCCCGCGGAACTGCATCGCGTACCAGCCGACGATGATCGTCGCCGCCGCAACCACCAACAGCTTCACCAAACGGAGGAGCCTGCGACTCGTAGCGGAATCTTCTTCGAGCACGGCAATCCCCCTTCCGCGCAAGAGACTTGTTCGACCGCTCGATTTTGACGCGCCGGCGAGCCCGGCACAACCGTCAGGGGACGGACGGGGCGGCGTCGGGCTCGTCGGCGTAACTCAGGCCGACGACCTGATAAGGCCTTTTCCTCGGCCGCCCATTGGCCTCGCCGGGGACGCCGTCGCCGGCTTCTTCGAGCGCGGCGATCAATTGCGGGGGACGCAATTGGCCTTCCAAACCCATGTCGTGCAGAGCATGAAGTGCATCATGAGCGACGTGGCCGCGAGGATCGTCGACGCGCGCGAGCAGCCGATCGCGGGTATCTTCGCTCACTCGGCCGAATCCGCTCAACAGCCTTGCGGCTCGTTCCGCCATCCGCTCATCTTCGCCTTCGAGCAACAGGGCCAATTGGGAGATCAACTCTGCGTTCTCCTTGCCGATGCTGCCCAGCGCCTGCGTTGCATTCACGGCGGAGGCATCCTCCGCTGCCAGCAGCTTGGCGAGTTCCGGAATCGCCGGCGCGGCTTCGCCGCCCAGGCGGCCCAGCAGCGTGCAGGCGGTCGATCGGACGACTGGATTCGCGTCGCGGAGAGCTGCGATCAAGTCGTCCAAGCCGATCGCCGAATGCCGCCAAAGGGCTGCTTGAGCTTCGGCCCGGACGCGGAAGTCGGGGTCTCGCAAGCAGCGGCGAAGCTCGTCGAGAAAGTCGCCGTCGCCCGCTCGCCCCAACTCGATCACGACGCGGCGGCGCACCTCGGCGTCGACATGCGCCAGGAAGTTCGGCAGGATTCGAATCCCCGCAACGCCCAGTCGGCGTAGCGCCCGAACGATCTCGTCGCGAGCCTCCGGGCTGCCTTCCAGGCTTTCAGCCAGCGCGGCCGACGCCTCTTCAGACCGCGCGCCGATGCGGCCCAAGGCAATCGCCGCTTGCCGGCGCACAGCCTGCTGGGGGTCGTCCAGGGCCGCGATCAGTCCATCGATCGCGTCGGCGGGCTCAGTGCGCAATCGTCCCAAAGCAACCGCCGCCAGTTCGCGGCCCACTGCATCGCCGCCGGTAAGCTCGGCCGTCAGGTCGTCGGCGATCGAAACGTCGGCCTGTTCGAGCGCCTCGGCCGCCACGCGCCGCGCGAACGCCTTTTCCTCGTGGTTCCGCAGCACCGCGACTTGTTGATCCAGCGATTTCGCTCCGGAACCGCGCGACCCAAGTAACTGGAATGCCCACCAGCCGACGATGATCGTGGCCACAGCAGCGACCGATAACCTCACCAGGCGGACCGTCCAGCGATTCGCAACGGATTCTTCATCGAACACGGCGAGTTCCTCCGCGCCTAGGATCTTTCATTATCTGCATTTTGACGTACCGCCCACGGCGGCATAACCAGTTGCCAACATCCATAAGTGCAGCCATTCTCCTCGAGACTTACCTGCACGACGGCCAAAAACGTGACCGCACCTGGCTTCGAAAACGCCGCAATGTCCGACGTATCGTCTTAGCACTCAAGGGATATCTGTAAGTCGACGAGCATGGCGTCCGCTTGCTTGGCGCGGGCGGAGAAGCCTTTCATACGGCTTGCAACTCGGCTCGCAACACGTGTTCGGGCGTTACGCCCACGTGCCGGGCCACGATCTTGCCGCCTTTGTAAATCAACAACGCGGGGATCGACGAGATTCCGCAGTGGGCGGCCAGGTCCTGATTGACGTCGATATTTACCTTGCAGACCTTGAAATCCCGGGCCAGGCTTTCGATGGTTGGGTTCATCGCCCGGCACGGACCGCACCAAGGCGCCCAGAAGTCGACCAACACCGGCTCCGGCGATTGAAGGACTTCTTTCTTCCAACTGAACTCTTTGAGCAACATCAGTTCGGCTCGTCTGGACCGGCGCGGCGCCTACGCCATTGTGTGCCGGCGCATGCCGGTTTGACAACTCCATCTTGCCTCGGAAGGCGCCGGGTTTCCGGCGCCCGCGCATGCCGCGCGAACCTTGCAGCCGAACTCCCGGTCCTGCTGGTATGCGATACGCTCGAATCTTCCTCAGTTAGTGCAGCCCGCCTCCTTCTTTTCTTCCGCGGTTCAACGCGGAACGCGGGGATTCTCTGCACTTACTTGCCATCGATCGAGCATGAGGCCGGTGCTGCTTCGGCCAATGCTCGTCGTGCGACAACTCCGAGGAAGATATGAACGTCAAAAAACAGCGAGACAAGAACCGACGGCGCGCAAACAAGCTGGCCCGCCAGGCGTGGGACGCCGCCGAAGGCAACCGTTTCGATTTGGCCGTCAAAATCATCGCACGTGCGATCGAACTTAATCCGGCCAATCCGGTGCTTTGGCACGATCAAGGAACGCTGCTCGTGCAATTGCACGAGGACGACAAGGCCGCTCGATCATTTCAGGCGGCGATCCAGGCGGCGCCCGACTTTGCGGAAGCGTACGCGAGCCTTGCGGCAATCCGAGCTCGCCAAGGACAAACCCGACAGGCCATGATGCTCGGGCGCGAAGCAGTTCGACTCGCTCCACGAACAGAGCGTCACCAAAGCGCCTTGGCCGCCTACGAGGTTTTGTTGGCCGGCGGATGCGGCTCGGAAGCGTCTACCGATGCGGAAGTGCAAACGTCTGCGGGCCAGAAGCGGATCGAGCACTCGCCGAACCAGGAGTGGCCCGATTTGGCGGCTCGCGTCGAGGGGCTGAATTGGGCTGAACTCGATGACCGCTTGACCGCGCGTGGCCTAGCCTACGTGCCAAGGCTGCTTGGCGCCGAACGGTGCAAGGCGCTACGCACGATGTTCGAGCAGGACCGGCTGTTTGCCAAGACGGTGACGATGAACAAGAATCGCTTCGGACGAGGCGTCTATCGCTACTTCGCGGCGCCGTTGCCGCCGCTCGTCGATGCGATCCGCCGCCTCGTCTATCCGTACGTGGCGGACATCGCCAACCGCTGGCAGCGCCTGCTCGACCGGGAGGAACCGTATCCGACAACTTGGTCTGAGTTCCGCAAGCGCTGCGGCGCGGCGGGACAAACCACGCCGTCGCCGCTGTTGTTGCGTTACGAAGCGGGCGGATTCAACTCGCTGCACCAAGACCTTCGCGGCGAGGTCTACTTTCCGCTCCAAGTCGTGATCGCCCTCAGCCCGCGGGCCGAGGACGCTGGCAACGACGCGGGCGCCTTCACGGGCGGAGAGTTCCTGTTTTGCGACCAGCCCGAGCGCAAGCCCTCCGAACGGTCTGCCGTACCGGCCGGGCTCGGCGATGCCGTCTTGTTCTGCACTCGAGAGCGGCTGGTCCGCGTGGGCGGCGTTTACGGCCTGCAGCCGGTTAAGCACGGCCTGAGTGAAATCATGTCGGGGACTCGCTTCGCGATCGGCATGCCGTTTCATGAGTTTGCATAACCGCCCGCCCGTTTCCTTGTCTACCGGATATGTGCTGCTGGGCTTGAGCCTATTCGAGCCAGACGCCGAAGCAATTTCCAACGCCGCCGACCGCCAGATGGCTTATGTTCGCGGCGCCCGTGGATTGAGATGACGTCCCATTATTTCGCCCATCTGCGGTCCGAAGACAAGGCCGCCAAAAACACTGAGCAAAATCGAGCGGGTTCGGCGCCGCGTACTGGAGTTTGCCGAGAAGCGCCGCATTCGCTCACTGCTGGCGCTCGATTTGGACTTCGTCGTCGTTTACCGAGCGCTGCCCGCCGTTCCCAGAGAGCCCGCAATGCTCAACTCGCAAACTAAGATCCGCCAGCCGGTTACGGCGACGGCTGTGAAAAGCGGAGGGCATGGGATTCGAACCCACAACCCCTTTCGGGGCACCTGATTTCGAGTTGTGTCAAGGGATTTTCCGCCATTATCCAGTATTGTGTAAAGCATTCTAATTAAACGACTTGCGAAAAGACGCATCGTCCATGAACGTCCAGGTTTTCCGCCATTATCCGACCTTATGGCTACACTTTGGCTGTCAAAATCAGCCCGCCGCGGCGCCTCGCTTCGCCGCTCGTTTCTCCGCCCGCTCGGCGGCTTTCAACGCCTTGGCGTCCGCCGCGAACATGGCGTTCAGGTTGTCGGCAGCCTGACGCTGCATCCCCGGCAAGACGTGGCTGTAAATATCCATCGTGACGCTGATCTGCGAATGGCCCAATCGCTCTTGCACGATCTTGGGATGGGCGCCGCCGAGCAAAAGCAAGGTGGCGTGCGAATGCCGCAAATCGTGAAACCGGATATCGGGTAATCCCGCCTTGCTCAACAGCGGCTTGTATCGCTGAGCGTGAAAGTGCGATCGACGGAGCGGGCCGCCCTGGCTGTTGCAAAAGACGTAACCGGCCGCCAGATTGCCCTCCGCCAACATGGCCTTTCGATGGTCGAGAAGAGCGTCAACGGCGATGGCGGGAAGGTCGATCCGTCGCCGGCCCTTGGCCGTCTTGGGCTCTTCCAACCTGAGCTTGCCGTTGACCTCGCTGAGTTTGCGAACGACCGTGATAACGCCGTTGTCAAGATCAATGTCGCCCCACTGGAGGCCGAACAACTCCCCGAGACGCATTCCGGTCGAGACGGCAACCACGTACAGCGCTTCGAGCCGTTCACCTTCAGCCGCCCTGAACAACTTCGCGACTTGCTCGCCGTCAAGCGGCTGAATCTCTCGTTTTGCTGTTCGTCGCGGCGGTTCGGCGGCATCGCAGGCATTCCGGGCGACCATGCCCAATTTGACCGCCTGCTTGAGCGCCCGGCGAAGAACCGCATGGCAAAGCCGGCGAACATCGTAGCCGACGCCTTCGCGCTCCAGGGCAGCATAGAACGACTGAACATGAACCGGCGTCAATCGGTCGAGACGAAGGCCACCGATCTTGGGAGAGACGTGGTTGTCGATGATGCCCTTGTAACAAGCGTAAGTCGCCGAGCGGACTGACGGGCGGGCGGCATCCTCCAACCAGCGGTCGAGGAAGGCCGCGATGGTCAGTTTTTCTGTGCTGGCGAGCGTACCGTCAAGCTTCTGCCCGGCGAGCTTGGTCAACTTGGCGGCGACTTCGCCTTTCGTTCCTCCGTAGACGGTTTTGCGGACCCGTTTGCAGTTGGCGTCGATGCCGATCGTAATCGAGGCCGCCCAACGGCCGTCCGCGCGCTGAAAGATCGAGCCCTCGCCGCGGCCCCGCCGCGCACGTCGTTTTTCAACCGGCATTTTACTTGTCTCCCTTTGATAGCCAGCCCTTTACGGTTTCGACATCCGATCCGACGCTCTTTGCAATCTCACGAACCGACGCCCCTTTTTCACGCATTTCAGCCGCCTTGCGCTGGCGAGCCCTGTACGCGGCGATCTTGCACGCGTGGCTGCAATAGCTTCGGCCAGCTTGCGCGGCCACGCCAGCCGGCTCGAAAAACGTGCCACACCGATGGCACTTGGCGATACGGCGCCGAGAGTGGGCAGCCACTGCGACTTGCATCCAAATCGCGTCGACCAAGCGGCCCGTACCGGCGGTGAGATGCAGTTGCTCGTCAAGCGCGGTCGCGACGCCGGAAAGCCGCTCATTGAGAAGCTGGCGGAGAAGTATTGCAGCCTCGGGCGCCATGAGCTTCAAAAGCTCGGTGTCTGGGTTGCGCTGCGATACGTCGAGTGCATATAGAGCACGACGAAGCGATTCGACTTCGCGAACCCATTCGATCGCCGGGTCGCCGTCAGCATTGCCGCTCAAGCAGCCGTTTCGGCCGACGAACGTGAGAATTTCGCCCGCTCGCACGTTGGCTAATTCCAGAAACAGCGATGGCCGGTCGCCGACGCAAAAGCGTTCGACGATCCGCGCCGAGGTCGGTGCAATGCGGACCCGTTTTAGCGCCGGAGCCGCGAGCGCCATGTCGCGCTTGGCCTCGGCTCGGCCGATTATCTCGCCGGCGGTCTGGCGCGCTGAGCGATCCCGATCGGCCATCCGCGGCAGAGTCCGGGAGATCATTTCGAGCGATAAGTCAATCTCGGCGAGCGCACGAATGGCCTCATCGACCTCTTCGTCTGATGGCCCGCGCAGTCCGTAGCCCTTGAAAACCGGGAAACCATTGGTCTTGTGATCCGTAATGTTCACGCGATTCGCCAGTCTTGGAATCCTTGGATGTATACCGAAAATCATTATGGTGGTGTTGCCATTGGCGAGTCAATGATGTATACTATATTTTTTTATGTGGTATACGTTCCTGGGAGGCCATGAAATGGCGACGGTTGAAGCGATGGATCGGACGAATCGAGGCGGATTGCGAAACGTGGCGGAGGTAGCCGCCTATCTAGGGGTCAGCCGCAGCAAGGTCTATCTGCTAATGGACGCCGGCGAGCTGCGGTGGGTGAAGATCGGAAAGTCTCGCCGCGTCCGCTGGGAAGACGTCGAGCGGATGATCGAGCGGAACACGCACGGCACGGCCGAATAGCCGAAAGCCGTGACACGGCGTCAGCGCTTTCGCGAAGCTCAGATTTTCCCGACGTCGGGAAAATTCAATCGCACATTGCGGCGCGCTCGAAAGCAATCCAGGTTGCCAGCCAAGCCAGACGCGGGCCAAAGTCGGGCCGTCAGCCAGCACGATATAGGAGGGACCAGTGGTCTCGGTTAATCAGATCTGTGGTGGCCCGGACGCCAGCCGGTTAGCCGGCGTCTCGCATGCCGCCACGAAGCGCCGAGTCGCGGAAGGCATCTTAATGCCGATCATCGGCAGAAAAGGCCGGGGCTCGCGGCACTTTTTTTCGTTCCAGCAGGTTTTGGCGATGCGAGTGCATCACGAGTGCATTGTCGCCGGGATCGATCCGACCATCGCCCGGCAGGTATTCCAGGCGGTCGAGAGCCTGCCGAACCTTGAGGAGCTTGTCGAGTCAGGGCGCCACTTTTTGGCTGGCGACGGCGAGCATCTCGTCGAGCGGCCGATGACGTTTGCCGAGGCTCGCGACTGGTATTTGGCGCGGCAGGAAGCGAAGTCGGAGGCGGAACCCACGGGACCGGTCTCGCTCGAATTTCGCGTCAACTTCGGCCTGACGTGGCGATGTCTGAAGCCGTTGCTCGTTGATCGAGCGGCGGCTCAGCAACGGGAATAGGGGCATTACGAACCGCTCGGCGGCCGGCGCATAAAAAAAGCCCGGCCAAGGTGGACAAGACCTAGCCGGGCTAAATACGGAGTTGATGCGATGGATGATACAAGGATTGAGTCTGACAGTCAAGTAGCCGCTGCCAAGCCAGCGAATCGAATCGCCGACTTCATCGGAGACGACGGCGCGTTCGCCGGGCCGGCGCCGAAACGACAGCCTCGCAAACGTCGCGAACGCGGCATGCGTTTCATTACGGCCGCCGCGATCGCGGAGCATTTGCTGAAGGAATCTCACTTCGCCCGTCAAGCTGATGGGAAGCTGTTCGTTTATTTGGACGGCTACTATCAGCCCAAAGGCGATGACGAAGTTCGACGGCTGGTGAAATCGCTGCTGAAGCGCATCAAGCGTGCGGCAGAATGGAGCAGCAAGCTGGCGAACGAGGTCGTCGAATTCATCGCCATCGACGCGCCACCGCTTCGCGAAAAGCCGCACTTGAAATGGCTAAACGTGCGAAACGGGCTGCTCAATGTGGAGACGCGAGAACTCCGCAGGCACACGCCCGAGTATCGTTGCTCCGTCCAAATTCCGGTGAAGTACGATCCGAGCGCGGCATGCCCCAACAACGAAAAGTTCGTGAACGACGTTTTTTCGCCAGACGCCCGGCATCTGGCATGGGAAATCATCGCTTGGCTGATGCTACCCGATATGTCGATCCAAATGTCGGTGCTATTGCTCGGGGAAGGCGAGAACGGCAAGTCGGCGTGGCTACGGCTGATCCGCTCGTTTCTCGGGCGCGCGAACGTCTCGGCGCTTTCCTTGCAAAAAATCGAGAAAGACAAGTTCGCGGCCTATCGGCTCGTGGGCAAGTTGGCGAACATCTGCGCCGACCTGCCGACCGAACACCTGGACGGCGTAAGCACGTTCAAGGGGCTCACCGGCAAATACGAACTGACCGCAGAGAACAAGTTCCAAACGTCATTCGAGTTCGAGCCGTTCGTGAGGCTCGTGTTTTCAGCGAACGACCCGCCACGCGCAAAGTCGGCGAACCATGCGTTCTTTCGGCGCTGGCTCGTGGTTCCATTCGAGGCGGTGATTCCAGACGAAAAGCGAATTGACCGCGACAAACTCGATGCCATGCTCGCCGCGCCAGCGGAACTAAGTGGCGTCTTGAACAAGGCAATTGACGCGCTGCCTGACATTCGCAGAAACGGCGCATTCACGACGCCGGAAAGCTGCCGCGCGGCGCTTAGCCGCTTCCAGCAGAGCACCGACCCGCTCATGGTGTGGCTCGAATCCAACACATTACTCAACGCCAGCGCGTTCGTGGTGAAGACGGAGCTTGTCGAGGCATACAATCGTCACGCTGCGGCGAAGGGCGTGACTCCCGCGACGGCTCACCGAATGACAAAGGCGGTCAAGCTGCTGACGAATGAGGATCACACACAAAAAACGGTCAACGGCCGCGTGGAGTGGGTTTATCAGGGCATCGACATGAATTGCCCGGCGGCAAAAATGGCAGCATAGGCGGTTCACAACTTCACAAGTTTCACAACTTTCTCTCTAGATAAATCACGCGGGTGCGAAGGTGAATACAAGAGAATTATCTAAGGGAAAAGCTGTTAAAGCTGTGAAAGCTGTGAACGGCGAAGCGGTCGAAGGGCTGTCCAGGCTGGCGACTGATCGTCTTGGCGCCAAGGCGGCCGAAGCACTGCGGCAGCTACTCCTGGAGGGAAAGATGACGCTCGGAAGCGAGTTGGAGGGCAGAGCCGCGCGGACTTTCCCGGCGGGAAATCGCGCTCGCCGCATTCAATGCCGCTCGGCCGGAAAGCGCCGCTTGGCAGACGACTTTTAGGAGTGCGTTTGGAGAGCGGCACCTAATTTCAGATTAGGTGCCCAAGTTTTGACCCTTACCACGTAATGACTTATGACGACTGACAGCCAAATGACAGCCAATGAAGAGCCGGCCGAAATTACCGCCCCGGCCGACGACGGCGAACCGATCGCAAGCCCCCTGGAAGACACCGCCGAGCCGGTCACGCCCAACGCGGTCACGGTCAACGAGAGCACGGTCAACCCGGCCACGGCAACGCCTTCCGGCGGCGCCCCGCTGGCGAACCTGAATCATGCGGGCCACATGCTCGCTAGCGACCCAGCCGTTGGGCAGCATCGACTGGCCTTGGGCAAGCTGCCGGCAAGCTTGGCACGTTGCGAGCGTGCAGCCAATGCCTTTCGCCGTGCGCTGGAGGAGGCCGTGGAGCTGGCTCATGGTCGCATCGACTTTGCGGCGGCCTTGGCCATCAACACGGCGGCGCGGTGGGAGCGGCACTCGGCCTTGGCCCTGCGATGGCTACGGGAGCACGGCGAGCGAATGGACGATGCCCAGCGGTTGTCGTACAGCAGGGAAGTCGCGCGGGCGTCCAGCGAACGAGACAGGGCCGTTGCGTCGCTGAAGCTGGGCGCGGCGGCGCGGAACATTTGGGAAGTGGCGAGCGTGCCAGCGGCCTGACGACAAATGGAGGTTGATGATCGTGATTTGCGAGACAAATACCGCCCCAAAAACGGAAAGACAGTCATGTCCGACTTTTGGCGAGATCGTGCAGCGCAAGCTCGATGAGATTTGCCCGTCGCCAGAAAACGACAAGCTCTATCGGCCCGTCGATGCGAGCGACCCGGAAATCATCGCCCTGGCTGACAGCATCCGCGAGATTGGGGTCCGCGAGCCGATCGTCGTCACGCTGGACGGCTGGATTCTTTCGGGGCATCGGCGCTACGCCTCCGCGCGATTGGCGAAGCTGGAGTACGTTCCTTGCCGTATCGAGCCGATGCAAAAATCGGATGATCTTGACCGCTTCATGCAGTTGCTCCGCGAATACAACCGCCAGCGCGAAAAATCATCTGACGAAAAGCTCCGCGAAGAGTTGGTGACGGTGGATCCACACGACGCCTATGAGTCTCTCATCGCGCACCGCCGCAAGTCCGCAGCGATTGCGACGCCGGCGCTAAAGATCGTCGGCCGCAAGACTCGCAAAAGAATCACGGCGGCGAAACAGCCGATGCTGGACGCCATCGAGCGCGTGCTGGAGGAGCGGCGAGACTTCTGGCCGTTGAGCGACCGGCAAATCCATTACGCGCTGCTCAATGACCCGCCGCTGACACACGCGGCGAAATCTGGTTCGCGATACCGCAACGACAAGCGGTGCTACAACAGTTTGACGGAGTTACTGACCCGCGCTCGACTGGCCGGCAAGATTCCGATGAATTGCATTGCGGATGAGACGCGCGGCGTGACGACGTGGACCGTTCATCGTGACGTGCGTGGCTTCATGCGCGATGAACTGGACGGCTTTCTCAAAGGGTATTGGCGAGATTTGCTCCAAAGCCAGCCGAACCATATCGAGATACTGGCTGAAAAAAACACGCTCATTGGAATTATCCTGACTCTATCGGATTGCAGGTGTGTGGTTTCTTAAGCCCATCAGTGAGGTTGACGCCATGAGGTTGTGGAGCCAATGCTCATGGTAGCGTTTGCCGTTGAGTCGATGAGCCGGACTGTCATGGG
>Ga0307372_10001893_pt1 | contig 35541 bp, 38 predicted proteins | sample OX1MG_FD_202533 | JGI IMG/M metagenome (GOLD analysis project Ga0307372, IMG submission 202533) | Soil microbial communities from Risofladan, Vaasa, Finland - OX-1 | ecosystem: Environmental > Terrestrial > Soil > Coastal area > Acid sulfate soil | place: Finland: Risofladan, Vaasa | collected...
AAAATTAAAACCTCAAGAAAAAACTCTAGATTATAAGCACTTAGGACCTATTTTGAGATAATTTTGCGTCAATCATTGATAAACAATCTGTCAACAGAAATTAAAATAAGGTTTAGAACGACAATGAAGTTAATTAGAGGGGGTTAAGGAATAATAGAAAATGGCGCAATCTCGTTTTTCTTCAGATGATCTTCACTTATTTTTAGACGGGAAAAAATCCCCAAAAAATAAGGAATAAACCTGAGAAAAAAGGAAAGGATGAACGATTTACTTTTACAAGCAAATCCAAATCTGGGGAATTAAAACAAAAAGCTGATAATTTAAAAATAATTTCGGAAGATAAGAAGAAGATTTTTGATTTCTTGAATTGAAATTAATCGCATTATTTTAATTCAAATTCCGACAACTCTATTAACAATTAATTTTCTAAGTATTTCATGGTAGAAGAAAAAATCGGTGGGCGCCCCGTAACTATAACAAAAAAAGATGGTAACATCAAGGTCGTTTTCCACCCAATGGCAAAAGGAGTAAAACATCCCAAAGCCAATGCATTCACTATTACATTGTCAAAAACTGACATTGAAGCCCTGAAAAGAGCCTTCTAAAAATAGACTTCCAAATGGAATTTTTAGACTTCCAAATGTTTTTATTTGACTTCCATTGTGCCTAATCATGTCTCAATCACGTATGGATGAATTATCGGTTGGAAATGAGACATACGGTTTTGATGCAATTCGAGGAGTCCAGGCTTCACATGAATTCTATGTTGCCATGTGTCCACTTAAAATAATTCCAAAATTGTTCATCTTCAATGATTATGATATTCCACCAGAACTGCGGGCTCAGCGAACTTTACGAGAGTCTAGAATTCCAGCGCTTAAAAACTACATTTTGAATAATCCTGATAGCTACATCTTTTCATCACTTACTTCATCAGTTGACGGGAACATGAAGTTCATACCGTCTCCATCCCTTGGCAAAGAAGGAAAATTGGGACGTCTTTACATAAACATGGATTCTAAACTTTTGATAAATGATGGACAGCATAGACGAAAGGCAATCGAAGAAGCACTAAAAGAAAAGCCAGACCTTGGTCATGAAATGATCTCAGTTGTATTCTTCCAGGACAAGGGCTTGAAGCGAAGCCAACAAATGTTTTCAGATTTGAACAAAAATGCTGTCAAGCCAACCAAGTCACTAAATATTTTATATGACCATAGAGATGAATTTTCAAAATTTATTGTAAATATGGTAAATATTATTCCAATCTTTGAAGGACGTGTTGATCTTGAAAAGACTAGTATCTCAAATCGTTCAAAAAAAGCATTTACACTTAATGGAATCTTAGATGCAACAAAACGTTTACTTGGTAAAAATTTGATAACAAAAATTACTAAAGAAGAAAAAGAATACATCAAAGAATTTTGGGAAGTTGTTGCAACAAATATTCCTGAATGGCAGTTAATGCTTGATAAAAAGATGGTACCATTTGATCTACGTACCGGATACATCAACACAAACACCAATGTGTTAAACCTTCTAGGAATTGTAGGAAATGATCTCATGACACAATATCCTGATAGCTGGAAAGAAAAACTGCGTGGCCTAAAAAAGATTGATTGGTCTAAAAAGAATCCTGAATGGAAAGGTAATTTGATAGTCAATGGTCAAATGCAGAAAAATATACGTGGAATTCAGATGGCGGCAAATATTGTTTTACAAAAATGTGGTGGCAAAATCTCTGAGGATAGATTAAAGTACGAATCATAACCATGAGCCAATCTATCTTTGAAAAGCGAACTTTAAATGATATACACGAAGAGATTCGCCATGTCTATCTAAGCGATAACAGGCCCTGGATTGTAGGATTTAGTGGTGGTAAGGACTCTACATGTATGCTGCAACTGGTATGGAATGCATTATCTGAACTTCCTCCAGAAAAACTACAGAAGAAAATTTATGTTATTTCATCAAATACTCTAGTCGAGTCTCCAAAGATTGTAGAGCGAATTACATCTAGTCTTGATAATATTGAAAAAGCATCCAAGACATCACATCTTCCAATTTCAACAAATCTACTAAGGCCTAAAACATCAGATACATTTTGGGTGAGACTTTTAGGATTAGGATATCCTGCCCCCACTGTGATGTTTAGGTGGTGTACTGACATGCTCAAAATTGCAAATGCTGACAGATTCATTCAAGATAAAGTCTCAGAATATGGTGAAGCAATCATACTCTTGGGTACAAGAAAAAGTGAAAGTAACGTAAGAAAAACAAGTATGAATTTGTATAAAATTCCCAACAGTCTTCTTTCAAGACACTCTAACTTTGCTCAAACTTTTGTCTATACACCACTTGAAGACTTTACTGCAGACGACATCTGGAAGTATCTTTTACAGAACAAAAATCCATGGGGTGAGATAAACAGGGACTTGCTTTCGCTGTATCAAGATGCAAAGGCAAACGAGTGTCCATTAGTTGTTGATACTAGCACGCCCTCATGCGGTGGTGGAAGATTTGGTTGTTGGACTTGTACCGTAGTAGATAGACAAAAGCACCTGGAAAATTTTGCAGAACATGGAGAAGAGTGGATGGAGACATTGGTAAGACTGAGGGAGATATTGAAAAAAACCCAAGAGCCAGAAGAGTGGGAAAAGGTACGTGAGAAAAAGCGAAGGTCTGGTTTTGTACACCTAAAGACTGCAAGTTCAGAATACACTCCTGGGCCATATACCATGGAATTTCGAAAACAGTTTTTGGAAGACTTGCTTTTAGGACAGCTTCAAGTTCAAAAAGAAGGCCCAGATCCTAACATGACTTTAATCCTAGAAGAAGAGATTCATGAGATTCAAAGAATTTGGAGAATGGAACAAGGAGATTGGCAAAATAGCGCATATAGAATTTATGAAAAAGTAATAGGGAAAAAATTAGAATCAATCAGAGATGACCTTGGGGGATTTGGGAAAACAGAACAGGATCTGTTACATGATGTTTGTAAACAACATAACGTCCCATTCCAGCTTGTCAGTAATCTGTTAAATTCAGAATTTGAATCTCAGGGTGGAACTAGACACTCTAAGGTTTTTGGAAAAATAAAAAAAGAGTTATCAAAAGAATGGCGTGAAACAAAAACTAAAGAGGATATGGATAAAATTATTTTAGAATTAGATCAAGAAAGAAAGGCAAAGGAAAGTGTAAAATTTATTCCAAAAAAATCACCACAAGAAAATAGAGTAGTAGATTAAGATGCTGTTAACTAAAATTTCTATAAATGATTTTGGAGTGTACAGGGGACACAATGAGTTTGATTTTAAAACTACTCCTGACAAGCCCATAATTTTATGTGGAGGCTCAAACGGTGCAGGAAAAACAACTCTCTTTGAATCGGTAATGCTGTGCCTTTATGGTCAAGGATCATCTGATCAAAGAATAACACAAAAACAGTATCACGAAAAAATTCTAAGAACAATTCATCGATATTTAGGCACAAAAAAGTCGGCTGATGAGGCATCAGTTGCCATAGAATTCCAGTTTGCCCATGATGGAAAAATTGAAGAATATCAAGTAATGCGAATGTGGCAAAATAACGATGGTAAAATCGATGAGAAATTGTACGTTAAAAAGAAAAATCTCGCTGACGAAAACTTTTCAGATTTGGGAGATATGGAAGAATCTGAATGGCAATTATTTATTGACCAACTAATTCCACGTGGAATTGCAAAACTGTTCTTCTTTGATGGAGAGAAAATTCAAAGTATTGCTGACGAAGGTGGTGAGGATAGGCATATCAGGATGTCCTTTGATGTATTACTTGGTTTAGATCTAGTAAAGCAGCTCCGGGACGACATAGGTCTGACACTTTTAAGAAACTCTGATGGAGAAACAAAAAAAATCGAAGAGGAAATTGCTTTACTTTCATCCCAAAAAGAAGAATCTGAAAAACAACTAACGAGAATCCTGGATAAAAGAGTAGAACTTAACATGCAAGTTCAGGCTCTACAAAAAAAATTACAAATTCAAGAAGAAATTTTTAGCAAACTTGGAGGACAATATGCAAACAAGAGAGAACAGTTGTCAATGGATAAAGCAAAGATGGAATCTAAATTAGAACATATTGAATCCGAGATTCGAGAACTCTGTGGAACGGTATTACCATTTGCTCTGGTACCAAAACAACTACTTGAAGTAAAAGAAGAAATAAAATCTGATCAGCAAAAAATTCAGAATAGCTTTGAAAAAGAGATCTTGGAGAAAAATTGTCAAGAGATTATATCTGAAATTAAATCTGAGGGATTTTTGTCAACATATGATGATGGCACAAAACAAGATTTTGTAAAACAGGTGGGTGAACTGTTACAAAATAAAATAGAACAAATACCTAAAATCCATGAAACAATGCTTAACTTGTCTCCTGGAGATATGCGCCAGATGATACAATTGATTGATACCATCAATGATTCGGCTGTAAAAAAAATTGAAGACTTGACCATATCATATGGCATAGTCACAAATTCGCTTGAGAGAATCAAAGTGGGCTTGGATAGCGCACCAAAAGACGATGAAATTGGACCTGTCTTCTCAGAAATATCCACCATTAATCGAGATTTGGGTGAGATTCAAAACCAATTAAAATCCAATGAAGACTTGGAGTCCCAAGAAAAATCTCATATTGCATTTGCAAGCGGCAAAATACGATCAAATCTTGATAAAAAAATCCTTGACAAGAAGCGACTTGCAGGATTAGATATAGGATATAAGGTACAGGAAGCTTTAGACGATTATTCTAAATTACTACGAAATAAAAAACTAGAGTTACTTGGAAATTACATTCTCGATGGGCTTAAGATGCTTTTGCACAAAAAAGACTTTATTGAAAAAATTGTAATTGATCCTGAAACTTTTGAAGTACGACTATACAAAGGAAATGATGATGAAATAACAAAAGAAATGTTGTCAAAGGGTGAACTTCAGATGTATGCAACTGCAGTTGTCTGGGGTCTTGCAAAGACATCTGGAAGGCCACTTCCATTTATGATTGACACCCCACTTGCAAGACTAGACATGGAGCATAGATCAAATCTTGTGGAAAAGTTTTTCCCGCAATCTCACCAAACTATTATTCTGACAACAAATTCTGAAATTACTTATGAATATTTCAAGCAACTAGAACCATACATTTCAAAATCATTTGTGTTAGAATATGACTCTGATAATGGAAAATCAATAAAACACGAGAATTGCTTTTATGACAAAACTGGAGAGAAGATAATTGAAGTTTAATCGTCTTAGAGTAAGTCTTAAGACTAAAAATCTATTGGGCAGTATGCAAACAAGGACAGGTCTTACTCCAAATATCATAGCAAGATTTGCATTATGCATGTCAATTAAAGAGAGGTCTGTTCCAAATATCGATGCATATGATGATGCAGGTTCTGAATTTGCACCCGCTGTTTTATTTGGAGAACACGAACCACTATATCTTGCATTGATGATTAATCGATTGAAAAATGATAGACTTGATCCAGAACTATATCTTCACAAAATGACACGTGCCCACTTGAACCGTGGCGTAGGCGCACTTTCGCCTAGAATTAATGATTTATCAGACTTTTATGAACTAGTTAAAGAAGAACGAGACGTCTAAAGATGAAATTTCCAATCTATCTTGATTCTCATGCAACTACGCCTGTAGATCCACGCGTATTTGATGAGATGAAGTCGTATTTTACAGAAAATTTTGGAAATGCATCCAGTCTTGACCACTCGTTTGGGTATGATGCATCAGTTGCTGTACAGCAAGGTCGAGAAAAAATTGCCCATGCAATTGGATCTACAATGGATGAAATCATCTTTACTTCAGGTGCCACTGAATCTGATAATTTGGCATTGATTGGAGTGATGGAGAGAAATAAAGAAAAAGGGAATCATCTTATCACATGTGTCACTGAACACAAAGCGATACTTGACACTGCACACCATCTTGAAAAGATTGGGTATAAAGTTACTTTTTTGCCAGTAGATGAATTTGGACAAGTTGATGTCGAGTCAGTAAAATCTGCAATCACTAGTGAAACAGTTTTGATTTCAATAATGTTTGCAAACAACGAAATTGGAACAATTACAAATGTTTCAGAGATTGGCAAGATTGCACATGACAAAAATGTTTTATTCCATACAGATGCTGCACAAGCTGTAGGGCATTTACCAATTAATGTTGAAAAGATGAATATTGATTTGATGTCATTTTCATCTCACAAAATTTATGGCCCAAAGGGAATTGGGGCATTATATGTCAGAGGAATAATGCCAAGAGTTAAGATTAATCCTATTGTATTTGGTGGAGGACAAGAACGTAATCTTCGCTCTGGAACTTTGAATGTTCCAGGAATTGTGGGGTTTGCAAAGGCAATTGAGATTTCTCAAGCAGAGATGGACTCTGAAAATATTAGATTCAAAAAATGGACTGGTTTTATGTTGGAGAAATTATCTGGTGCCGATGCAAAACTTAATGGACATCCAACAAAAAGACTAGCTCACAATCTCAATGTACGATTTGATGGAATTGAGAGCAAGGCAATAATTAATTCGGTATCAAAAAAGATTGCAATATCGGCAGGTTCTGCATGTACTACCAAGATGGTAGAGCCTTCTCATGTGCTGATGGCATTGGGATTAGATGAGGACCAGGCTCATTCTGCCATACGAATTGGCTGTTCTAGGTTCAATACTGATGAGGAGATTAAGGTAGCAGCTGAGGAGATTTATTCCGCAATAGGGGCTTTGGCAAAAATTCGTGCCTAATAATCATGGAAATTCCTCAGTTCTAAGAATATCATATCCTTGAGAGTTGGCATTTTTATAATGATCTCGAATAATTTTTTCGAACCCCTCTCCAAGTAATGTCAGGGATTTTTCCAATAACGGTATTTTTACTCCATAGTTATTGTTTCTGTCAATTAAATTTTTAAGATATTTTTCTGGAGGCAATGATCCAAGTTTTTTACAATTACATTTTTGGCAAGCTAAAGTAAAATTCCACATTTTATCTTCAGCAATGTAATGAAATGGGATGACATGATCCACATTGGTCTCCTTTCCAGTTTTTAATGGATTTTGACAATAAAAACAATTTTTAAAAAAAGGTTCTAATGCCTTTCTGTATTTTGTTAGACTTGTCCTCTGAACTAGTTCTCGCTCTGTTTTACTAATTAATTCTGGAAGGCCACGATTTAATTTTTCTAGAAATCTGGCCCATTCCAAAGTAACTGATTTGTTAAGTGTCACATTATATTTTTTAAAAAATAGCATTGCTTGTGGATTTAGGTTTATACCATGATCGAAATTAATTAATTTTTTATTTGAATGGATTGTTCTTTCTATTTTATAGTCAAAGAATAATTTATTTTCTTTGCTAGTTTGTCCAGATTTAACTTTTTGAAATCTCCATGTCACATTGTGAAAGCATTTTTTAACAATCTGTTCAATACACTTTTGAATTTTGTCTGGTTCCTCTTGTTTTATTTTTTCAAAAGTTTGAGGATAATATCTGGTACCAAATTGCTTACGTATGATTTTAATTATTTCTGGCATTTTTTCAGCCTGTGGTGCCTGCTTTAGCTTTGATTTACATTCCATATGCCAATAATATTTAAGAAAATATTGTGCAATAGTAGAAAACTCAACATGAGGTTGCTCATGATCTTTACAGTATTCTAGTAAGAACCGAGCAAAGGCAAACTTGTAGGTGTTATCTTTAGGACTCAAACTTAAAACATTCATCAAAAATCGTTCAAAATCCTCATCAGATCCGGCTACAAAACTCACAATCCTATTACGGATTTGGCCAATAATAGGCATTTACAATTTTAAAAAAGTTGTTTTGGTTTTCTATTTCACTTTTCTAATTCTCTCGGAATAAGCTCCCGGAACATCAATAATGTATTTTCCGTCTCCTAAGTTTTCAAACCATTCATACAATACCTGGACGTTTCCAGTTAACTCTCTTCTACTTGGAATTGGAACATCTACACAATTATTTTGTATCCATTCTTTTATCCTACCAAAATATGCTTCAGGATCAATAAATTTATCCATTTTTTGAATGAATGGGTGTGAAAAAAATTGAATCCGTAATTTTTTCTCGAATTCTTTCTTTGTCAATCCTGGTCCTATGTTGTAATTTGCCAAATCATGAAAGATGCAAGCAGATGTTTCTGAATCATCAGATGGCTCTAAACCTGAATTTATTTTTTCATATCCTTTCACCAATTCATCCACATCTCTTGTCATTGGTAATGCGGAGATTAAAAAATCATTTTTTGTTGATACGGCAACAATATCTTCAAGTTTGATTTCTTTTGGAATCTCCTTGATTTGTTTATTGTACCAATTTACTAACGACTCATAAAATTTATCATCTACTAGTCTTGCATCACTTCTAATTTTTTCAAAGTAAAGTCTATCTGTACTAGATAATTTGTCTACAAATACTCCACATTCATAATTACCATCAGGCATAAGTCCTCTGTGAGAAATGTTTCCAGATGTTATGATTGCACTTTCTAGATCTACTGAATAGACTTTGAGATGAATTTTGTTGTTGATGTATAGAGTAATTTTGTTCTCTTTACAAAAAGGATATAATTCTAACTCTGATGAGCCAGATAACAGATCATTTGGTTCCCATGCTGTTATGATTATGATTTTTCCAGTAATTTTATCAATTAATTTTCCCAGAACATTAGTCTTGATATAAGGAGTAAAAATGTATATTTTTTTATCATTTGATGATGACTCTAAGATATAATTCCGAATAGAATCAAAAAGTGGAGACGTGAAAATATTATATTTTATGATTTTCCCCACTCTTCTACAAAATATTGATCTGCTAATGCAATTTCAGGCAAGTTATCATTAATTCTATATAGTCTAAATATTGGTGTACCTCCCATTTTTGGACCACGCATTCCTCTTCCTATCATTTGTTGGTGTAATACAATTGATTTTGTTGGTCTTCCTATTACTATTGCATCAATTTGGGGATCATCGAATCCAGTTGTAAATACATCGCAATTACAAACTATCTTTATTACACCATCGCGAAATTTCTTTATCACATCTCTTCGATATTCCGTCGGGGTGGTTCCATCGATATGTGCAGCACTGAATCCGAATGATATTAGAAGAGCACACATTAATTTTGACTGTTTTATTCTGGGAGCAAAATATAGAACTTTTATATTTTCATCACCTAATTTTTTTAATAACTTAGCAATTGCAAGATTTCTTTCGTTGTTATTTGCAATTGTTTCTAGAAACTTGGGTCCTAGATCTCTTTCTTTTGAAGCCAGTCTCATAATGTTTTTAGGGATGTCAAAATTTGCGTTTGAGTCTATTACTTCATCTATGCAATGTGAGAGGTATCCTTTTTTCTGCAAATAATGTATCGCATTTTCATCTACATCGATATCCACAATTCTGTCATTAAAAAAATCTATAAGTTCATGATTCTCAATACTGTCTATAGCTCTTATTGGAGTTGCAGTGAGGCCAATTACTCTAGCTCCATTCTCTGCAAGTGTTTCAATCACTTCTCTATATGTTGGAGCTATTGTATTGTGAGCCTCATCGCAGACAATTAGATCAGGAGTAGGCAATTTGTTTTTATTTTTTAAAAGAAAATTTAATTTGTCATATCCTGCAACTATGAATGAATTAGATTCAAAAGTATCTAATTTGGATTCCCCCCATAATCTATACACCTTTGCTGCCTTCTTCCCCAAATGTGGCCATGTGTGAGTAAAACTCTCTATAGCTTGTTCGGATAACTCCATTTTGTCTGACAACCATATCACCTGTCTTTCGTTGCCTGATGATATGCCAGTGTTGAGAAAATGAGAGACTATTTCCATAGCGGTTCTAGTCTTTCCTGCCCCAGTAGGCATTTGAATAATGAATCTCATCCAGTCATTTTCTACCAGATCCATGCTTTGATAGAATATTTTACTTTGATATTCAAACAGAGTCTTCAGAGAAGAATCATACACTTGTATGGTTTCTACTTCAGGCGGCGATTCTGTTTGCAGAGGAATTAAACTCTCATCATATCCAAAAATTTTTACAAAGGATCTTGTTTCTTTATTGTCTCTCCAAGAAAGTTTACTAGCTTTTGAAATCAATTCGAATCTTTTACTCTCATCAATTTTTTCTCCATGTAATAATCCTACTTCATTTAAAAAAGTTATCAGTAATTCATCGGGGGCTCTACTTAACAATTCAAATCTAAACTCAGATTTTTTGTATTCTGAAATATTCAATGCATGATGTATCATCCCTAAGCGCTTTTTGTCATTTATGAGAGAATGTTTTTGAGCCCCAAGAATTTCTTCTTGAATTAAATCAATTGTATCAACGTAGTCTTTTAATGCTTCATATAGAATACTCGGTCTAAAATTCTGATTAAGCATTATTATCTTTCGTTTGTTGTGATCGGTAAACCTTACGTAATTGTTGACTCCATGATATCAGTAGATCTTCCAATGTTTCGGTTACTTTGCCTTCATCGTCATAAGATATCATATCATAGTAAGAATCAGAGAAAGCATAGATTAGATGATCTACATCAGTTTTAAGTTCATTTGATATATCTAGAAGTCTTTCATCATGTGGTTCTATCTTCTTTGCCAAATCCTTGACTTCTGTTAATTTATCATAGATGCTTTTGAAGAATGCGTGATTTAGATTGTACCATATTACCTTCTTTCCAAGTTCAGGTTCCATTTCAATAAAGGTTCCATCAGGACGGCCTTTCGTATTCTCTTCTATAATAAAGGGTGGCGAATTAGGATCTAGTAGTTTTTCTAAGAATTTCTTTCTTTCTTCTTTTTCTAATTCTCGTTTATTTGCAATTTCCTCAGCTTTCTTTTTTTGTTCAGCGAGTGACAATGGTTTTTTAGGTTTTGTAACTGGCTTTGCATTTTTTTCTGCTGGATCATGTCGTCCTGTAGGCCCTTCTCCTTCCTGATATTCTTCAATTTTGTTTTTGGCCCAAAAGTCTCTTATTATTTTCCTATACTTATTATTAATAATGGGCCCAAGTACGTTTTGAATAGCTTCTCTTAGTTCTCTGCGAGGTTTTGCACCTACCTTGATGTTTTTTACACTGAATTGATAATCTAGGGTTGGATCAAACTCTATTTCACAGCACCAGAATCTGTCTAAATCCACCAAATTTGGTTTGAAGTGAGGTACTTTTCCATAATACACTTCTCTCCCTGCACGTAAAAAGGAAAATCCCTCATTTTCATATAGGTATCTTTCATTATTTTCTTTGGAACCTCCTGCTCCTTGATGTGTTCTCCAGCTTTCTGGTGTCAATGATGTACGAATTGTTACATTTCCTGTTTTTTCATTTCCGTCGGGGGCATCAACTTCATCAACTTCAAAACTGAATGTTTTCTCTGCTTGTAATTTGGCAGTTTCGTCTTGAGGCCTTTGTTCATTAGGAATTACGTAAAGGGGATCAAATGCCACCAGTTGTTCAACCTTTTTCCCATCATCTATGGATATTTTTCTTACATTTGGATTGTCTATGGGTTTTCCATTTTTAATTATTTTTTTCCCGATGAATTTTCTATATACTCTTCCCAGCCAATGTTTTATTTCTTCAATATTAAAATCAGCGTCTATCCTATCGATATTTTTCCATATGACTAGGGTGCCGTGATCCCCTACCAAATCTTGGAATTCTTTTGGAATGCTTTTTGCTTGGACTGGCTCAATACCTGGATCCTGATTATCCGGTCTATTCTCAATATCTAAGAAAGTATAATTCCAATTTCCTCCTTTTTGTCGTGAATATACTTCTACAAATTCACATACTCTAATGGCACCATTTGTCATTCCCACACCAAAACGACCTATTCCTTCTCTGGAATTATATCTGTCAGAATACCCTAATTGTAAGCAGAGTTGTAATACCTCTTCATTCATGCCCTTACCGTCGTCCCCAAATGCAATGAGATATGGCCTTTCTTTCTTTTTTCCTGGGGGGGTTTTGAATATGAATTTTATATGTATGTTTTTTGCATTGGCCTCAAGAGAATTATCGATTACTTCTGCAATAGCTGCTTCTGGTGAAAAATCATTATTGCGGCTAGATTGAAGTGCCTTGCCTGCAAATGCTGTAATTTTCTTACCTGCCACATAACGATACAATAATTCTAAGGTTTTAACCCTTTAGTGCATGACTCCCAATATCCTTTAAAATCAATACTGAACTAACTGATCATGTCCCAATTACCTAACCGCGATCAAATAAAAGTAGGCATGAAAGTTTTTGTGGAATTAAAGCAAGACCAAGGTACAGGTAAACTAACTGAAGCAACAGTAAAAAAAATTCTAACATCTGAAAATTCTCACCCTCATGGAATAATGGTGGAATTAGAAAATGCTCTAGTTGGCAGGGTTAAGAAATTATCTGAACTAGTCTCTCACGAGCCATCTAAATTTGAAGATCTGGATAAAAAACAAGTTCCTGGGTGTGAGGATAAATTCAACGAGTTTAAGGAATTTTATCAATACGATGATGGTCTTGATGGTATGCCAGATTCTATTCCAGCTGATAAAAAATCCCAGATAATGGAAGCAAAGAAGGAACCTGTCAGAGAACGTTTTGCAACTGCGATATGCTCTTTTGGAAATGACCGAGGGGGATTTTTGTATCTTGGAGTAAATTCTTCAGGAGAAGTTGTGGGATTAGAAAAAGACAAGAGAGTTGGTAATTTTTCTGACTATGACGATGATTTTGCAAATCATATTAGAGATACCTTGGGCAAATTTATAGACAACAAAGTCTTCATCATAAATAAACTCCAAATCAAATTTACAAAAAGAAATGATAACACTATATGCATAATCCAAATTTTGCCTTCTTCAGAGCCATTGTTTTTGAAAACTAAAAATGGCAAAGAATTTCATGTACGTGGTCCATCTCCTAGAGCAGAACATCTTGAAGGAAGTGAAATGATCGAATACATTAATCAAAGATTCCCTAATCGTCACTAGATGTTTTACTATTTAGAACTTTTAAATCGCTTTTTAAAAACAGTCTTTAATGATTTTTGTTCTGTTAATCCCAACTCTTTAAGAAATTCCTCTCTTGTATCATCAATGTTATTCTGTAGACTGATTTCAAAATGATCAAATCTCTCAGAATATAAAACTCTATTCCATTTGTCTTTTTTAGTCATCGTTTTAAGAAATAAGGATTCATACTTTTCAGGTCTTTTTGCTTGCATCTCAAAGTATACTCGAATGATCTTCTTTGGCCGTAAATTGTACTTTTTTGTAATCAATTTGATAACATCGATGTCTGCATATTTTGTAAAAAATGCGAATCTTTTCTCATTGGCTCCCTTTTTCTTACTTACTTCAATTAGAAATAGATGATTTTGAAATTTATACAACGAATCAATCTCTCCAAAAAGCTGATGCTGAAGTTCACCAATTTTTAAATTACAATCTACAAAATCCAATCCAAGTTTCAAAAGAAATTCCGCCACTTTACGCTCATTTGCATTCTCTATGCTTGCAATTTTCTTTCCAACTTCATTGTCTGTCATAATGTGTTTGCTATTGATGGGCATAGTTGTTCTTAAGTCTGGTTGTACAGGAATGGTTATCTCAATGATGAGTGGTAAAAAATGGATACCAATTGGCTAGTTTAGCATAAATACCATGTCTTAGAATATTTCGTATGAAATCTAAATTTATCAAGGATTTAAAATTAAATGATGAAGTATCAGATGTATTTGCAATCCAATCTATAGGTGCTGTACAAGCCTATAAGCCAAAACCTGGATTATGGTTACCTTTTGAAATTTCTGACAAGACAGGAACAATAACTGCCAAGTTTTGGGGGGCTCATGAAAAAGGAGACGATACAAATCTTTTGTTATCTCAAATTAAAATTGGCGATGTAGTGTTGATACGTGGTAAAGTAGACAATTATCAACAGAATTACATTGGAATACAACCGGGAGGTATAGAAATTAAGAGAGTTGGAGAATATGATCCTGCTGATTTTCTTGCAACTTCAAAGCGTGATATTCCAACCATGATTTCAGAATTAAAACAAAACGTTTCCACTATGGCAAATCCTGACATCAAACGCTTGTTGGAATCATTTGTTAATGACGAGAATTTCATAAAAGAATATTCTAGATCGCCTGCTGCAAAAAAACGTCATCATAACTTTGTTGGAGGCCTTTTGGAGCACGTCCTAAATCTAATCAATCTCTCAAAAAAAGTAGTAGAGATTCATCCAGAACTTGACCTTGACTTGATAATTGCTACCTGTATTTTACATGACATGGGAAAGACTAGAGAATTTGAAGTAACTACAGTAATTGATATCACTGATGAGGGAAGATTGCTTGGTCACCTAAGCATTGGATATGCTATGGTCTCAAAGAGAATATCTGAACTTGAAAACTTTCCAAAAATTATTGGCCTGAAGATTCTCCACATGATTCTTAGTCATCATGGTTCATTAGACCAGGGTTCCCCGGTACCACCATATTTTCCAGAAGCCAAGGCATTTTCATTAATTGATGACTGTGATGCACAAATTCAATATATTAAACAAGAAAAGGCTGAATCTGATTCTGATAATTCATTTATTTGGCCAAAACTAAACGACAAAAACCCCCTATATCTAAAATAAGATGGCTGTTTACATGTTATCCAACTTTGTAAAATGAAATCATCTCAATCCTGTCCTTTTTGTTATCTAGACGATCAAATTCAATATGAAACTGAAAATGTAATAGCTGTTCCTGACAAGTACCCTGTAACAAAATATCATACTCTGATAATTCCAAAAAGACATGTGGAATCTTACTTTGAAATGACTGATTCTGAACACATGGACTGTATTAATTTGATAAATGCAATCAAGGTGATATTGTGCAAGTTAGATGAGACCATTACTGGATTTAATGTTGGCTCAAACATTGGAGAAGATGCTGGACAAACCGTATCACACTGTCACATTCACTTGATTCCGAGAAGAAAAGGTGATGCTAAAAATCCTAGAGGCGGAGTAAGGGCAGTCATACCACAGAAAGCAGATTGGCAGACCTGATTTTTACCAATTATCTTTTATAATCATTTTACCCGACAATGTATGCCTAACATGACTCTACAACCTTCTCAAGAACAAAAAGAAATTATCGATTCTGGAAAAAATACTCTAGTTGTATCAAATCCTGGAACAGGCAAAACTACAACACTTTCATTAAAAGTGATTAAACTCCTAGAAAACGGAGTCAAACCTGAAAATATTCTATGTATTACATTTACTGAAAAGGCAAAGAAGGAAATGTATGACAAGATCCTTGAGATGAGAGGGAAATTTACAGTTGCAGATGTAATGAATCTAAACATCCACACATTTCACAGCTTTGCCTATCACTATCTTGTAGATTCGGGACAAATCTCAGGTGACATGGTGGGAAATAATGCATTACGATATTCAATACTTCGAAGTTTTGAGAAAAACAAGGTATTCGCGTATCCGAAACAATACATCATAGATACAATGGTGCCAAAGACTGAAAACGCAATTAGATATATCAAAAGCTTTGGCATTACTCCTGACAAAATAGACCTCAAAAGTGTCAACGTGTTGGTAGAGAAGATGTATGATGCCATCAATACATCCTATGCCCTAGATGAAGTCAAGGCATATCTGAAGTATCTTGTAGAAGCTTACAAAAATTATGAAGACTCGAAAAACGATACCGTAGATTTTTCTGACATGCTTTTGATGTTTGTTGACAAGTTCAAAGGAAAAAAGTATGACTATGTTCTAGTAGATGAGATGCAAGACATGAATGATTTACAAGCAAGGATTGCACAAATGGTAGGAAATACCATATTTTTAGTAGGTGATGCCAAGCAGGCAATATTTGGTTTTCAGGGCGGCTCGATTAAAAATTTCCAAAAATTCAAAAAGACATGTGATGAAAAACTACTTTCTCTAAACAGAAGAAGTTGCCAAGAGATACTTGATTACGCCAAGAAACATTTTCTTGATGGGACAATAAACAAAAAATTATTCGAGCGAGAACTTGAATCTTTTAAATCCAATACAAATGGCCTGATGCCAAAGGTTATCTCAACTGACGCACCATTATCTTGGATTTTAAAGATAATTGAAGAAAATCCTGGAAAAAGTATCGGAGTAATTACCCGAATAAACAAGCAAATTATGAAGATCTCCCAATACCTTGACGCTAATGGTAAAAAATACTCTTCAACAGTATCACAAGCTACAACTCAAAAGGCAAAGATGGAACTATTGGGCTTTCTCAGGGGCTTGTTCTCTGAGAGGATAGAAGACAAGATTGCTGCAACATTTACAGTATTTTCACCTTATACAATCAAAGAGGCATTTGAGCTATCTGAGATGTATGATAATAAAGTGAAAGGTGAAGAACTGAAAAAATTGGAATCATGGGGAATTTCCATGAGAAAAGACGACATTGATAAATTGTTTTCTAGTGTGATATTTCCAATTTGTGTATCAAAGGGCGCAGAGTGGTTTTCTACAGCAGTTACAGTTCAACAACAGATTGACGAGTATTTCTCACTAGAGTTGCCAACAAGAGAAGGACTGTTTGATTTCATAGAAATTGCCGAAGAATCATACATTGGAAGAGATGTAGAATCTGGAATAACACTTACTTCTGTACACAAGGCAAAGGGCAGGGATTTTGATATTGTTGTTTATGTTCCAGCATCTAGGGAAGAAAAGACAAGTTTTGTAAACATTATAACAGAATCTATCCTTGAATCAAATGGAATTGATATCAAGGAAGAGCTTGAAGAAGAATCGCTAAGAGTTGATTTTGTAGCGTTTACCAGGGCAAAGGAGACATTGATAATACTCGCAGATGACAAAAACGCAAGAAGTTATCATATCGAGAATTTATCTGAATTAGAAATTGATGACCATGAAGACAAGCTAGTTGCAACTAGGCTTGACAATAGGATGACTGAGGCATATTCGTTATTTTTAGCAGGCAGGTTTGGAGATTCTGAAAAGTTACTAAAAACAGAAGATGGATGGCTAGAAGAATTTATCATAAATTATTTTAAAAATCTAGAACATCTTTCTTACACCAGTGTAGAGACTGACCCGTACAAGTTTCTTGAAAAAAATATAATCTCAATACCATTCTATAGTGGCTCGACTGATTTTGGTCATACAGTTCACAAGGCACTTGCCAAAATTTCCAAGAAAAAAGCAACAATAGATGATTTTGAAGATGATGTACAAAGGGCTATACAAAATTGGAACAAGGCAATTGACCAATTAAAAAGTGAATTTCCAGGACTTGAATTTGTTGATGCCGAAATAAGTAAAGAATTGCCAGTAAGTTCAATGATATCATACCATGACAAGACTCTAAACTTTAAGGGCTACTTAGATGCGGTTTTCAAGCACAATGACGGGTACATCATTGTGGATTACAAGACTGACAAGGACACAAAACGTGCCTCGAAGCACAAACAACAGCTGGCTGTGTATAGAAAGATGTATTCTATACTGGAAAATATTCCAGAGGATAAGATCAAGATATTTGTTGTTTTTATAGCAATACGAGGCGCAATTAATACTGGAAAATTTGACTGGGAATTAGAAAAGGAAAACAAGAATGCGTTTCCTACATTTGAGAAGCACCTTCGAACAGTCCTTGAGTGGAGAGATGACCCCAAAAAATTCATCCAAGATTTGTTAGATAAACCAGTTGACGTTTTATTGTATCAGACTGTAAAAGAGAAACTGTTACAATCTAAACCTAAAATTTAACAATAACTATGTGTTGGAAATTCTAGCATTCTAAAACGGCGATTCATATACTTTATTTTATTTAGTTGCTTGAGTAATGTGAGAAAAATTGGATGTATGGTATGTGGGTTATGGCTCTAATCTCCTTCGAGAGAGATTTCTATACTATATCTTGGGTGGCCAGTTTCCGTTAGGAGGTAGTAAAGCCCAAAAATGTAGTGATTCCTCATTGCCAACAGGTGATAGAACTTGCATAATTCATCATGCTTTGTATTTTGCACGAAGTGCATCACATTGGAAGAATGGGGGTGTTGCCTTTATTTTGCCAGACGAGGATGAATCAAGTCATACTTATGGAAGAATGTGGAAAATTACTGAGGAGCAATTTTTACACATAAGGGTTCAGGAAGGTAGGACGTGGTATGATAAAAAAATACCATTGGGTCAAGATGAAAATGGCATTCCTATTTGGACTATCACAAGTACGTCTACATTGAAACCGAACAAACCTTCAGATAATTACTTAAAGACTATAGTTGCAGGACTAAAAGAAACATACCACCTTGACAACCAGGGCATAATAAAATATCTGATGAATATCCCTGGCATTGAAAATAATTTTACAGAAGATAAACTCGCTAGTCTTTGCCAATGAATTTACAAACAAATCATATAAATTCAAAAATCTCATCCTTTGACTAATGTTGAAATGATCCAATCATAAGATCATTCATTTTTCAATTTCTTCTCGATTGCTGTTGAGAGATGCATCATTTTGAACTTTATTCATTTCCCTATACTGAAAAAAATCAATAGATTTTTCCCACCATTTGTCAAATTCAATATCTTCCTTTGATATGTTGGTTTTTGAGACAGTATCCATTGTACCAGCTGTAAAATTATCAATTGAAGGAATGCTTAGTATGGCATCTTTGGAGATGATAAACCTCCCATGATGACGTTTTTTTAACTCTTCATCCACCACTAGTTTAAAATTAAAATCAACTTTCTTTTCAGCAAGAAATCTTTGTAATCTTTCTATTTTTCTCTTAAACGGTCTACCTAGAATCTCATCTTTTTTCCCGGTTCCTGACAATATTTTTATGTCTTTTATTGAATTGTTTCCCAAACATGCTTCTTGAATCCATTCAAATGCCTTTTGGGAAAAATATTGATCTGACCAATATAGAAATTCTTTAAGTTTTTTTAATATTTCCAATAGTTTTCTAATATTTTCTTTACCATCTTTTGATAAGACAAAATCCTTGATATCACCAATCTCTTTTTCTATATCTAATAACTGCTGAGGACTGGCTTTTTTTGATTCATTAAATGAATTATTGGATAATTTGTCAATTCTATCATCACGAAAAGTTAATCGCAGCGCCTCCAATACCTCCATACTCTCTTTTAATCTGTTGATCTTCTGTAATGAGACAAATTCCTGATACAAGATGAACTGGAGATAGTCAATTGGGAAATTACCTTCTTTCTCAAAAACCATTTGTGCCTTTTTGTATCCTTCTATTGCGTCTTCATATTTCTCTAGAGATTGTAACACATTTGCTCTTAAAACTATAAATGATATTTTGTTTGGTTGGTATTTCAATGCCTCATCCATTTTTGCAAGCCCTAGATGAGGAAATCCTCTAAGAACTAGCATCTTGCCTTCATAAAATATTGATTCATACCAGTGTGGATTGATAATTCCGGCACTTTCAAAACATTGACCTGCTTCTTCATAATTGCCCCTCTTGTACAGCATGAAACCTTTCCAGTGCCATGATGCAAAATTTAGATTATCTAAAAATAATGAAAGTTCGAGTAGCTCTAATATTGAATTAATTCGTTCTTTGGAAATGACATCTTCTTCATTAATGATCAACATGCCACCAACCTTTTTGAATTCTTTAGCAAACTCGTTTTCAGCCATTCCATATGCCCATACTGAATGAAGTCTGATTGTCTGGCATAATGCAAGAGCTCTAAACTCGGTATCAAGAGATTGTATTGTTGAGCTGGAAACATGATCTAATTTTGGATTCCTTCCATTTTTTTTATCAATAAAATATTGGAGTCTTGTTGAAAACCAATCTGTTATTATTTTGAAATAAACATCGGATTCCAAATCCTCCGCTAACTGACCTTGTTCTCCCATGGCATATTGTGAAATGTCTTTTCTTTCTCCAATTGGTGTGTCTATTGTGTATTTCTCATACTCAATTTCCGGCTCTTTTTTTAGACATGCAACTACTATGGGTGTATACCTAAAATTAGATGGAAGTTTCATGCCTGGAGACTTTTCAATCCATACTTCATCTTGTGAAAAGTCATACATGAGTGCATTTTTTTCTGTATCTTCAAAGAATTTTAAAATGACTTGTATATTTCCGTGGTAAATATTAATCAGCCATTCTCCTGTCATGAGACGTTCATGAATTTTATAGAAAATTTGTTCTATGCCATAATATTTTCTTGGAACTTGTAACACATACACAATTGTTGACTTAAAGTTTTAAGTCTTGTTGAACTAATACTCTTTATCAAAAAAAAATATCTCTAGATATTATCTATAAAAAATTTTCATGGTTGTTGAAAATTATCTTTTCATACTTAGATTAAAAATTCGGCAGCCTGGGAACCAGCTTCTGTAATCTTAATCCACCTGTTTCTTCCAATCTTTTCAACTTCTACAAATTTCCAATGGTCTGTTAGTGGTTGGATGATATTTTTGTCAAGGCTTGCAAATCTTACCTGTTCAAAGTTCTCCTCCTTTGCACCAACTGTAATTATCTTTGCATCTTCTGCAAGTTCTGCCATGTCTTTTTTTCTAATCTTGCCACCGTTTTCTTTTATTATCCTCAAAGCTGTAACAAGTTCTGGTTTTGGAATTTGGATCTCATATGAAGGAAGACCGATATTTCTCTTCCATCCAATTGATTGCTGCTTGCCTTCAAATGCAGCATATTTTTCTGCTTCTGCATAAAACGGCTTGACATTCTTTTTTGTATTAAATATCATGCATGCCATCATGCATGCAATTGCCTGTATCTTAGAACCAGATGCAACATTTACGTAAATGTCATTTTCTTTTTCTTTTAAAATAATTTCTTTAATGGCCTTTATCATCTTAAACAAGTCATTTCTGTCTGCTTTTGCAATCTCGCACTTGATGTTCTTCTTCTTCAACTCCTTTTCGACTTTTTCTCTGTATGTTATTGCCTTGTCTTCTGCTGGGATTTCATGAATCAAGAGCCAGACCTTGTCTGCTCGCTCCTTTACTGCAGGAATTACAATTCTATCGATCTCAAAGCCTATGGGGGCAATATGTACGCGCATTTTTGACAAATTACTCATAATAGTATATACACTCTATATACTATTGATATGATATATAATAATTCCTATCCCGTAGTAATATCATGATAACCACACAACATGTAGCATTGGACTCATGCGTCGTAATTGGCATGATCGAGGACCCCAGGCTTGGTCTAAAACTTAGACAAGGACTCAAGGGAAAATCTGTAAAGATCGTACTATGCGATATAGTACTCTCCGAAGTAAATCGAGTAAGAGGATATGCCAAAGACTACATCATCTCCAAGATATCAAAAATCCTCGGAAGAAGTGTAGCACTGCAGCAGACCCATTTACAAGAAAAAGAGGATGCACAAAAACTATCAGGACAATTCCTAGAGTGTCATAACGGTGACAATCTAATACTTGCACTATGCAAGATATGGGATTACATCTTGGTAACATTTGACAGGGCATTACTTAGGACAAGCAACTTTGTCGGAGTGATAGCATGCAATCCATTACAGGCAGGAGGAATCTAAAATGATAGACATCATTCTTGCTTTCTTGCTTGGATATTTTTACAGAAAGGATGAAGAAAAACAACAAAGACTACAACAAGAAGCAGAGGCTAACAAACTACGATATGAGCGAGACAACGAAACAGTGGAGGATCTAACATGAAATCTCCAAAATGCCCAAAATGCAACTCCTCAAACACCTGTCCTATTTTTTGGGGATTGCCTGCAGATGTAGATGCATGGAGTAAGGCAATTGATGCTGGAGAGATTGCGTTGGGAGGCGATGTTCTAAGTGCCGATGATAAAAAATGGCATTGCAACAAATGTAAAAACGAATGGGGGCATAGAAATGACTAATTCCACACACTCACAAATATCACTCAAAGTAGAGGATGGATATCCTAGGGATACCGCACGAGGCATAATCCGAATTGATTATGATTCCATGGATGCATTGGATGTCTCAACAGGAGATCTCGTAGAGATTACGGGTAAGAGAACAACCCTGGTTTCATGTCTACCTGTATATCCTTCAGATGATGGTAAAGGGATTGTACGAACTGACAAAATTGTTCAAAATAATGCCCAAGTTTCTACTGGAAACATCGTTACCATCCGCAAGGCTCAAAAAAATATTTCAGAACATGTAACAGTACTACCACTCCAGCAAATCCCTCCGGGTATGGAGAATTATCTGAAAGATGCGTTGGACTCGGTACCTGTGCTAACTGGTGATGAGATTGCAGTTCGTTATTTTGGAAAACTTATCTACTTTGAAGTCATCAATGCAACACCTTCAGGCGTAATCTCTCAAGATGTAACCACGTTTGAAATTTTGCAGGACAAAAAATCTGGGGATATATCATGAATAAATTCAGAATTTATGCAGCACTTGCAATCTTAATTTCCTTTGTAGGAATTGCACTGATGAGTACAGAAAAAACAGCAGGAGTTGTAATCATGATACTCGGTCTAGTACCTGGTGTAATTTTTCTACAGAAAGCAAAGAGAGAAGAAAAACATCCAGTATCTAAAACATCAAGACAAGAAAGAATTCCAAGAAGAGAAAAGAAAACAATACTGCAATGGGCAATTTCAAAAATTAAAGAAAATCAAGGAATACCTGAAACAACTAACCACGATCCAAGACAAGAAAAAAAGTCAATTCTTCAAGCCGTGATTGAGCACATGAAGGAAAAGCCTGCAACAGTTGAAGAAATCCAACAATTGAGGCTAGATGCAGAAAAGTACAGGCTCAAAGCAGACATTGCAAAGTCAAAGGCTGTAATTTCGGGTTCAAAGGGGAGCAAGTTCAGTCTGGGCGGGTCATACAACAATCAAGAAGACAAAATATCAGGGCTTCTCAGAGGTGCAGTTAAAACCAAAGATGTCGACTTTTTCAGTTCAGATTCAAAGCCAGATATATTTGGAAAAAAAGACGATGAAGACAAATTGGACAAGGAAAAGGAAGCCTACAGAAAAAGGACACTGGGATTTTAATTATGAAGCATCCACTCTGCCCAAAATGCAAGTCTGAGAAAATTGCGCTGATCTTTTATGGATATCCTGCAAACATGGACGAGTACCTAAAAGGAATTGAGGACGGCACATACGCACCTGGGGGATGTTGTGTAAGTGATGATGACCCGAAATGGTTCTGTAATTCTTGCCGTAATGAATTTGGAAATCGTTTTTCAACACTTGAGGAGTTGAGCCAAAAATGAATAACCAAAACCGCTCAATTTTGCTGTTCACCCTCTTCCTCTTTCTTGCGTATTTAGTAGTGAGCCTGATTAATCAAGCACTACTTGACAACAATCCCACAATTACACTTGTCCAAAACCTATCTGCTGGAATAATGATTGGACTACTAGCATTCAAAGCTTGGCGCAAATACAAAAAAATTCTTGCAAATATTCCAAGCGACAAGATAGCTCACACCATGGAGCCATGGACAGGTGTTACAGTTATTGCATTTCTTGCCTTTACTACAATACTTGGTGCACTGAACAGGTATCATGACATGGGACTGACAAACATTCTAACAATACTCTCACTAGGTCCTGTTCTTTTGGCATTTATTTCTGGAAACATCTCTTTTTCATTTTGGAAGAAAAAGGGGGATTGGAGATCAAGATGAAAAAACAACAACTGCTTGAAGTCATAGAATTAATACCTGAAGCAATCCAGACTGCCAAAACCGAACAAGATTCATCCTATCAAAATTTCACTTACTGTCTCTTGCAAACAGGAATCATCATGTATACTATCCATTACACGCATCAATAGACTATCCAAAGGCAGAGAGCGAAATAACATCTCTTGACTGGACATATCAGCAAAACGGAATATCAATCTTGAATGTAAAGACTAATGAAAATATTTTTTGTTCAAGACTAAAAGATGACATGTGGTTTGTACAGACAGCCGTTTTAGAAAATAATGTCTACACTGGATTTCAGTGGACATGTTATCCTGATACCCCTACTTTGATGAATACTATCAAGGCATTCTTTGACGAGGTATTTTGGTTTGGTATGCTAGAATGGACCAAGATGAGATGGGAAACGGAGATTAGCGCATAGACGAAAATTAAACAATGACAAATCTAACTAACTCTTTTATTCACCCAGGTGATCTCTATTGTACTAATATGACTACATCCGAAATTGAAAATAAAATCCAAATAGAGAACAATAAACTGATAATTAGAGAATTTCAGACAAGTGATGTAGATATAACATCTTATTTTGCAAATCTTGATGAATCTGAAAATCTTGAAGAAAAATTTGAAGATGTACTCAAAGTAGGAGTAATCGCCGTAAAATCAATTGGAATAGTAGGAAATGTTAACTATGTGGAAAAAGCATTTGGTAATTTAGATTCAAATTTTAAACAGAAAATTGATCAGGTATTTGGTGATGCTGGACAATTTTCTAATTTGTTAAAGGGTCAGTTTGGTGAAGATGGGAAACTTGTAAAGGAATTGCTAGATCCAAATAGGGAAGGATCTCCACTTTATTTACTTAAGCGCGAGCTTGAAAGAAACTTGTCTGAGATACGAGATAAACTTGGATTTAATGCGGGTGTTGAGCAAATGACAGAAAGATCTACACAAAAAGGATTTGTATTTGAGGATTATTGCGAAGAAAAACTTGGATGGATTTCAAGTATACATTCAGATAAACTCGAAAGAACGGGGGACATTGCCGGTAAAATTTCTGGAAGTAAAAAAGGAGACTTTGTTTTAACACTTGGAGACATCGGGAAGAAAATTGTGTTTGAAATGAAAGACAGGGACAAGGTGTCACTTAAAGACATCCAACGAGAACTTGACGACGCAATGGAAAACAGGGAATCGGATTATGGAGTTTTTGTGGTAAAAAATCGTGACTCGCTACCAGACAGTGTAGGATGGTTTAACGAATATGATGGAAATCATTTGGTGTGTGCTATTGAGAATAATGATGGAAACGCAATGATCGGAGGAGAAATAATTCATATCGCTTACAAATGGGCACGTGCTAGACTACGATTAGAAAATTCAAAAGAGAAGAAAGTTGATGCAGCATTTATCATGAATAAGGTAAGTGCCATACAAACAAACATGGATGAATTAAAGAAAATCAAGAGACAGTGTACCAATATAGATGACTCGGTAGTAGCAATAAGAGACATAACAAAGACTACTGAAAATCAAATTAAAAAAGATCTTGGTGAGATCCTCGAATCTCTGGATGAAATTAAAACAATCTGATATAATGGAGAATTTCTAAACACTCGGAGAATAATTTCTAGAAATTACCTTAAACATATCACTGGAGGATAATCTCGTTCTGTCCATAATGTGCAAGCAAGGAATTCAATTCTTTCTCAATTTTGTATAATCCTGGAAGTTTTTTCTTGTTCGCAATAATCCCAGGCCTGATTATGTCAAAATAAATCATCTTCTTTTTTACTTCTGATATTTTATCTGTCCGGGTATAAGATCTTGCATTCTCTAAATCTGCAATATTTGCAACAATGTCTCCAAGCTTTACCACTTTAGCTTCCCATGGGGCATTCTTTAACTGCAAAAGATACTTTTTTTCTCGTTTCACCTTGGAAAGTATTGTATCTTTTGTCACCGAAACTACAATATATGTAACTTTTTTACCAAATTTTCTTATGTCATCATAATCAGTACTCGTATCTTCAATTGTATCATGTAGCCAGCCTGCACAGAATATCCGGTCATCAGTAATTCCTAATTTCTCCAAGTTTTTTACAACTTGTTCCAGATGTCTGAAATAAGGAGTTTTTCCATCTTTTCTTTTTTGACAGTGATGCTTTCTTTTAGCTAATTTTTTTGCATCATTTACATTTTTCATGGGAAATACAATCACTTGTTAGCGTCTTGTGAATAATAAATTGGTTACAGGGCTCTAAGTACTTGCCCTGGGATGAAGCATCAGCAGGTCATAATCAGTGATTATTCCCAGTATGGATCTACCATCTTCATTTCTAACAAGCACACACCTGTGCAACTTCATGGTATTTTTCAAATTCTCTATGGTCTCCAAATAATCAACAATGTGCGGGCGGGCAGTCATTGCCTTTCTTACGTTCAATTTTTCCCAATTCCGGGGATTTTTCTCCTTTGCAATGCGCAGCGAAGTGTCTGTAACAAGGCCTATGAGCTTGTCGCCTTTGAAGACTGGAAATGTAGTATACTCGGGATATTTTTCAAACTTTTTCTGGGCATGGTAGAGGGTCTCGGTGAACTTTATCTTCTTTAGACTAGTGGAACAAATTTCCCCCGCTTTGGTGCCGCTCTTCAACTTTTTCTTTTCCATGGCAGCATGTGTTAGATATTCCATTAATTTTTTTACCGTCAACAATCCTGGATTTTTAGTTTTTCCACTAAATGTGTCATCTATTGTACTTATGCTAATACCTGATCTCTTTGCAAGTTCATAATTTGTGATTCCAACCTCTTCTTTGAGTTTTTTCAAATCCACGATTTCTGGTAAATACATTACGTTATATTGTCTAAAGTACAATATATGCAGTATCATATACATAATATGGTAAAGAAGGTGTCGTATACTGGAATTCCAGTATAACGGAAAAAATTCACACGCGTTATATTCTAAAACTACATAATTACCTCATGGAAAACTCATTTTCAAGAAACAAAAAGACCAGTGAGCAGGACTGTTTTTCAAAATGTCTTCTCACCGTCTTCAAAGGAGGCAGATTCTCTTGATAGATAGGGAAGACTGGATGGTATATACCATATGTGTAGTGTGCAACCACTATGCGCTCATCAGGGTGGGCTATGAGCCAATCTGCATTGGATGCAGAGAGTGGAGAAAGTAGAAATGTCCAAAAAAGTAGACACAAGTCAGCTTTGCAAAAAGGCCGAGTCGTTTTTGGCGAAGCACAAATACCCAGAAGTCCTGGATTGCTGCGACGAGATCCTAAAGGACGAGCCAAAGAACCTTGACGTGAAAAGACGCAGGGGCTATGCGCTTGCAAAACTTGCAAGAAATGAAGAGGCACTCAAATGCTTTGATGAAATTCTAGAGCAGGAGCCAAGAAACTTTGACGTGCTCTTCTTCAAGGCAGAAACACTCAACAACCTAAAGAGGGATCAAGAATCCGTAGAGTTCTATGACAAGGCACTTGAAATAGACAAGAATGACTCTGATTCCCTCACGGGAAAAGCCAGTGTCTTAAACAAAATCGGCAAGCACGAGCAGGCCAAGATTCTGGCTGAAAAGGCACTTGATATCAGCCCAAAGTACAGCGAAGCACTGTTCCAAAGAAACTATGCAATAGACATGCTTGGAAAGAACTGGGGGTTGTACAGTTAGACATGGAAAACATACCCACCTGTTCTAGTTTTGGAAAAGTAAAGACAAGGCTACACAGGGAAACAAAAAAATTGTTTTCCATTCTTTGTACAGACTTTGCTAGTGCGACATTTGTAAGACTGGTAAGAATATCACTGACAAGTGCAATCAGCATCCTTGGGACATCGCTTGAAAATCATCTGGGAGACATAACAAGTTCTACTCTGAATATTTTTTCCAGTCTTTTGGAGGAGATATAAGAGTTGGTAACTTCTACCACAATGTATCCGGGAAAATTATCCTGCCCAACATGTCACAAAAACAAGATTGCAATTGTACTCTCTGATCCACAACAGACAAAAAAAATTCTGGAACAGTCTGACAAAATAATTCTTGCAGGGGCATCAAAAGAGCAAGCAAATGTACAGTGGCTCTGCAAGGACTGTAATGCAACAGGACAAGTAAAATACAAATCCGAATTATTTTATGAACTCCAGCATGACTCGTATGGATGTATGAATCCGCGGTGCAGGTTTGTGTATACTGAAGCAGAGACTGAGACTGCAGAATTTGCAGAATACATCAAAAACCATACTTATGCAGAATCACCGCCAAAACTGTTCAAGCTAGAGGCAAAGATATGGACACTTGACGATGTGGTTAACCTTGAGCCAATATACGGCTGGACTCCTAAATTTGATTTGGATGACAACGGGTTTGAACTTGTAAAAGACATTGACCTGTTTGAGGCACTTGACATTGACCACACAAAACTTGTTGCAAAGAGACAGGGCGTGCACATTGACCTTACTCTTCCAGAGTATAGGCAGAAACTCAAAAAAATACTTTATGAGATTGACTTTGAGAACCATAGTCTGCTGATCTTTCGAACACAAAGACAGGGGATGATTCCATGGAATGCCTTTGATGTCTTTGCAATAGGACAGTATCATGTAAAAAAAGATGAGATACGAAAAAAGGTTACCAAAGACTGCAAAGAGTATCAAAAGAAGGAAGAGATTGAAATCAAGAAAAGGGAAGCATACAACAAGGCACATGGAATAGTAATTCCAGACTGGGATGCTGCAAAAAAGCGACTGGACAAATTCCTAAAAGAAAAAAATCCCAAGAACTATCTCTTTGACCCAACAGCTGATAAGGGATACGATATGGATTCAGTTGAAGATAGAAAGCGACTCTACAGAGATGTGACCAAGAGGAGGCGCAAGAATTGCTAGAAGCTCCAGTATTTGGAATAATGGGAAGCTTTCTTGGCAATGCATTATTTCTTCCACAGATAGTCAAGAGTCTGAAAAGCAAAAGTACACTAGATTTGTCAGTATGGACGTATATCTTGATTATCCTCAATGATATTCTATGGACCACATTTGGGGTACTAAGCTACCAACCAATTGTCTACATTTCAAATATGGTCTCAGTAATACTTGCTATGACTGTAATAGTAATGAAAAGAGTCTATGGATGATTATCATTGATATATTTCAAGTCTGGAATTCTATACAAAGTTCAATAAGAAAGAATGTAATAAAAAATCATGGTTAGTGCTGCCCACACAACTGTAACGTTTGTGGAAAATGGATAGTTCGTCCTCATGACGAATGTCCTTTTTGCAGAGAGAAATTGATAAAAAAAGAACTCGAAAAAGAAAAAGAAGAATTTGAAAAAGAATATCAAAAATATTCCAAAGACAAAAATTCCCAGAAAACAAACGGTGTTCAACAGGGGGAGAACACATTGCCACAAAACAACGAAAGGAAAAAATCTCACAGAGAGAATATGGATCTACTTTTTAAAAGACGTGACTTGGAAGGAGATCTTTGGCAATTACAAAAAAGACTTGAAGATCCAAATCTTGAAAATGATGAGAAAGCCATGATTAATAAAAAAATTGAAAATATTACAAGAGAAATTGCAATAATAACTAAGGACGTAGACTTCGATTTTGATGATTTTTCTTCTGGGTTTGGTTGGAAATGATGACAAAATGTTATGTTCGCTAATCTCTAGATATCTTCATTTCCAAGTATCGATCATCTAGTTTTATCATGGAATGAAAAATCTAAACCAGATCAGCAACGGACAATCACGATGATGTTTATTATTATGAATATGATTCTAAAATGAATTGTCTAGTAATAAAAGAAATAATCCAGTTCTAGAAGCATTTAAAAAAGACGGTATTGCATTTGACAAAATATACTGGTATGAAAAGGCAATAGAGTGCTACAACGAGGCACTTGCAATAGATCCAAAATATACCTTCATCCTAGCCCGTAAAGCCGATTCACTAGAAAACCTGGGAAGATATGAAGAGGCGGCAGATTGTTTTAGAAAAGCATTAGAGTGCTACAACGCAAAGATAGAAACAAACCCAAAAAATCATACTGCATTGAACGGCAAAAGTGTCGCACTTGACAGACTGGGAAGACATGAAGATGCATTAGAGGCCATCAACAAGGCAATAGAGCAAAATCCAAAATATCTTGTGGCAATAGGAAACAAAAGTGCAACACTCTATGACTTGGGCATGTATGAGGAAGCACTGGAATGCTGTAACCAGGCATTAGAGATTGACCCAAATTATGCACTAGCGCTGCACAACAAAAATGCTGCACTATGCAGACTAGGCAGAAACATAGAGGCACTTGATTGTATAAACAAAGTACTAAAGATGGACTCTAAAGATGCCGATGCAATACACGATAAAGGAATTACACTACATCATCTGGGCAAACATGAAGAGGCAATTGAATACTGTAACAAGGCACTAGAGATTAATCCATATGATGTCTATGCAATAGATGCCAAAGATTTTGTGCTTGATTCTTTGAAAGATTCATCAAGAATTATTTAGTTGAATTTTAATCAAAGAAAAAAATAGGAAAAGTATCTATCTCCAAAGGTTGTTAAAATCAATTTTTTATGAAAAACAAGTTTTTAAGGTAATTATTCATCATGAACTCATGGGAGTTTTCTATAGGAAAAATGAAAAACTAGAATCCAAAGATGAGATAAAATTCGAGGGCGAGGAAAAGGAGAAAAAACTAGAGACTCTTCTAATGGAAAATCCCGAATTATTTCCTGTTGAAAAAATATCTGAAGCAGCTGATTGGATTCCGCTTGCAAGACAAATTGGCATACAACACCATGGCACATTGGATATACTTGCCACAGATGATTCTGGTAATCTCTACATTGTTGAGTGTAAGATCAAAGGCAACCAAGACATGAAAACAATTCGCGGCCAGATTACTGATTATGTTGCAGGGTTATGGAAAGAGCGTGGCGAATGGGACAATTTTCGAACACTCATCAAAAAATTCTCTCCTGGTAAGAAGGATTTAGATGAAATTCTTCATGAAAAATTGAAAGATGATGAGATTCCAGATACCAAGGAGGCTATGAAACAAAACTTTGAAGATGGAAAATATGTTCTTGTTTATGCAGTAGATCGAATAACTCCTGGTCTTAGGGATGTAATAGATTGGCACAATAGCGAAGTTGATCAGGCACACAAATATCCAAGCTTTGCACTAGAACTGAAAAAATATAGAAGTAAAGACGAAGATGAAAAATCCGAATTTATAGTTGTACAGAATTTTCCATATGATTTGAGAGAACTCCAAAGAAAACTTAGAAAACAAACAACTGAAAATAGAAACGCCAACACCGAATCTGATTGGAATAAAAAATTCATGGAGAGTGAAATAAAAGCCGAACAAAGAAGTCAGATAGAAGAGTTTAAACAAAAATTGATGAAAATGGTGTATGATGATGGTGGAAGAATGGATTACGGTACAGGAAAAAATATGCCTGTAGTAATGCCAAAATTTTATTCTACCAGTCTGAGATCTCCAATCAAATTGAAGGCAGATGGAGTAATAACTTTGCAATTGGGTCTAATGGAAGAATATGCAGAAGAAGCTGAAGAATTTAAGAAAAAAATCTCTGAAATTGATGAATTAGATAAGTCAATTAAAGCCAGTAAAAGTAAAGGTGGTGATGTTCCGCTTGAAATTAATACGTGGCTTCCTTACAAGGATAAAATTTTAGAAATTCTAAATGAAGTTTTTGTAAGGAAATAATTATTCAAAGTGGTCACATGTTTCATTCATCCACAATGTCCAACTGAATCAAAATACCTCTTGATAGAATATTTCTTTGAGGATGTAGAATCTAAAAAGCCTCTATACAAGGTCTTTTGGAGAGTATGCTAAAGATATGCGAGAATACTACGAGATCAGAGTGTCATGTCTAGGATTCAAGTTTTATCCTGAAGGATGATTTTTTCTTATAATGCAGTAGACTTGTTCCATCTTAGTTCAAATTTTTTATCTAAATCTGCAATAATGCTTTCTCCTATATCCTTCCCTTCAAATGTTAAGATAAAAGATTCCTTCCCACCCAAATCTTTTATTCCATGACCCACCAGAATTATGGAATTTTTCATGATTATGTATCTATCATGGATCTCTTTTGGATTATTGGGGAATATTCTAACTTGAAAATTCTTATGTTGAGTTTTAAAGTCAGACAAATCAGAATCAAATGTAGAACGACTTTGATGTCTTTCTAAATTTACCTGTGTAGTTAATAGTTTTATGGGTTTTCCAAAATAAAATTTTTCAATGTTTGCTAAAGTTTTACTTCCAAAGAAAGGATCTACTATCTTTAATTCACTTTTTGAGGATTTTATTACATCTGCAAGAAATTGCTTATCTGCTCTAGGTGTAGCTCCTGTAATTCTATAAATGGTGGTCTTTCCCTCACCAGCCATATCTCTTAGATGTTCTTTTCCCTTTTCCATGATTTTGTAGAGTGTCTCACCGCCAAAATCTTTCTGATGTACTAGTGTACCAATAAATGGATTTAGTGCAATTTTTACAGATTTTGCTTCTGATGAAATATTTAGAACTTCCAATAAAATATTTGAGATGACATCCGCAGGAGTCCATTCATTATTTGGAAATTTTTCTCCTAATACCCACATAACCCACATTACTGCGTCAGATTTTTTTTTGTAAGTGTGAACTTTTGGGTACCCAGTTAAATCAGTTTTTTTAAATTCGGAAACTAGTTTTTCCGCCCTGATTAATAACGGAGTAGAACTTGAAGATTTGTTGGTACTCATCGTTTAACATAAGCCCATAAACCGTTAACAGAAATTCTTCCCAGTCTTCTTTGCTTGAGTAAACGTTGCAACGGATTTGTCAAACTAGTTACATTGTAGACATATCCATCTTGTCTTAATTTAGCATTAATCTCTTTCAAGGTTTTTGGAGTGTCAAAGAAATTTTCTTCTTTCATTTGTTCTATTAATCCCAGCACAGATTTTGGATTAGATTTTTTTATAACTTCGGGTTTTATAGTCTTTTTTTCATCTCTGGCCGATGTCATCATTTTCTCTATGTTTGATATTCGCTTTTCTTGGTCTTCAAGCATTTTGATAATGCGTTTTATGTCATCCATATTTCACATACTTCCACTTGTTATTCTTTTTTAGTCTTTTTAGTTCTTTATTTTTGATTAGCCTGATTAGTGATTTGGGATAACTTGTAACTGGAGTAAACACTGCATTGGCTTTCAATCTTTGATGAATTTCGTTTAATTCTTTGGGCGCATCAAAAAATTTTTCAGCGATAAGACCAAAAATTGATTCTGTTAATCCTTTGTATTGTGATTTCTTTTCTTTCTGATGTTCTTTTTTTATTTTTGAATTTTCTAAATTCTTAACTCGGTTTTCTAAGTCAGATATTCTCCTTTCTAATGAACCTATATCTGTCACACGTAATTGCTAATTCTAATATAAATAAGATTTATGATCTAATTGACTCTTAGTCTATAGGACTATTCCATCATTGTAATCAAAATAATCTATTCCTTCAATCAATTGTTCCCATTTCATTCTTTTGTGATGCTTTTCACATAGGACGATAAAAACAGACGTTGGAATGCCATCTTTTTTGTATATGTGAGGATCCGCCTTGTAAAACACTCTCTTGACTGCAATATTTTCACAATGCTTTTCATCTTCAAATGCATTGCATCGAAGTTTTCCAAAGCGCTTTCTTCTGTTGTAATCGGCAAGTTGTTTCTCTAGTCGTTCAATATACTCTATACAGTTTTGGAATAAACTACCTGTACTGTCTAGGCTTAACAAGTGCTTTTGAAAATTTGCTTAGTGGATTTGGATCAACTCCTTTAATTTTTCACTAGTTAATTCTGTCATAAACAGATTTTAAATCTCAAATAATAAAAATTTGTTATATTGCAAATAAAAGTACTAAATCTGATTGTTCCTAAGCCAGTCAACTATCTGATAGATCTTATGGCAATACATTATTGGTTTAAGATATTCTGGATAACTCCATCTTTACACATGATATATTGCATATACTTGATAGATTTGGTATGCATGATATGCAAAATCTATTGAATAAATTCTATATACCAAATAGATTTGATATGCATAATATGCGAAATATGCTAAATAGATTTTGTATATTGAATAGATTTTGTAGATGTCATATGCAATTTTCCTTTATTGTCTATTTTAACTTCAAACTTTGGCAGTTCGCCAAAAACCTCGATCCATTTCTTATCAAGTGAAATTATGATGCTATTCTCAAAAAGAAATGGCTCGTACGTTCCTAGGTTTTTCATTTATGCCTCTCTTTATATCTGAAAATTGCCTTTATGTAATTTTCTCTTTCTTCTTTCTTCTAGTGTCATACTTTATCTTTGATTTTCTTTCAACTTCTTTTTCCAACACTTCTGTGTATTTTCTGAACGCTATGACAAGTTGGCTTAGTGCATAGATTATTGGTGTGGTATATTCCACTTGAATTGCTTGTGATTTGATGGACTTTTCACCAAACACAACATCTGCTTCTCTTGTTTTCTGGGTACGCGTGGCTAAACTCTTAGATAATTCAGCATCACATTTTGCTACCTGAGTTTTCAGATCCCTTAATGGGTTTTGCTTGACCATGCATCGAATTTGATTTATACCACTTAAGCATAATATTACTCGGAATCATAATTAGGACAATATTATACAAGGTCCCTCCCGGACTTGAACTCACATTGAAAGTAGGCCCGATGGAATCCAACCATTCATTTGGTTCTTTTTTTCAGTAATGCAAGTTCCGGTAGTGCAAGGGCAAAATGAATGTGAATACAATCATCTGCCTCATCCTGGCTACAAAACATCTTGTTGTTTTTAAGATAAACCTCTGCCAGTTTCCCCGTCTTGTGATCTCTGAGTACCAATGTTTCACCAACACTGATTTTTTCAATATATGGTGCATAGTTTTTCAAAAAATTATCTTTTTCTACATTCAACAAAAGAGTTTCATTGACATAATCTACAAGTGTTAATCCCTTTTCTTTTGCCTTATTTTTTACTTTTTGATATGTTGCTTCTTCTATGGCAACAGTTGGATTACGTTTCTGTTTGTCTTTCATCGACATGTCTTTGATATATCAGTATATTACTAGAATATATGTTTTACATGTTAATAACACGTAAATAAAGAGTTGTTAACCCGTAAACTTTATTATTGACGTATTACATGTTAAGAACATGTTATTTACAAGTTTACAATTTGATTTTGAAAACCCAGAAAGCAAGAGGGTTCAAGGATGCAAAATCTCAATAAATCAATCAATTTGGAACCAAAGTGTGCTAAAATCAAGGCCAAGCCTTTGGAGGAACATGTGAATTGAGTCAAAGACAAGATTTATCAAATTACAATATGATGAGCAACAAATGTCCAAGATGCAATAAACTTAGTCTCTGTATCATGGATAATGAGATTTGTTGTAGCAAATGTGGAATTGTACTTGGGCCTGATTACCAATTACAAGAAACCACTTCAAGCTCTAAACTAAACTTGTACCAGATTACTGAAGTGGGATGCAAAAAAGTAAATCTTGAATTTGCAAGGCATATACATGAAAACAAGTCTGATGTATCCCAGATATCAAATGTCTGTGTAAA
>Ga0307372_10001895_pt1 | contig 35529 bp, 44 predicted proteins | sample OX1MG_FD_202533 | JGI IMG/M metagenome (GOLD analysis project Ga0307372, IMG submission 202533) | Soil microbial communities from Risofladan, Vaasa, Finland - OX-1 | ecosystem: Environmental > Terrestrial > Soil > Coastal area > Acid sulfate soil | place: Finland: Risofladan, Vaasa | collected...
AACCCGGCTTTTAATCGCTCATGTATCGTCGGGTTCTCAACGAGGTCATGGAATATGCTCAGGGACCCTTATTCCCAGACGGCTCCTCCGCATAAGCACTGACGCCATCAATTACGTCCCAAAGCCCGGCGGCCGGAGAACTGAATCGCGCTCCCCGTCTCAGACCTGGCCGGCGTTGCACGACCCCGAGATAGTCTGCAGCTGTCCTGAGACGCTTACGGGGAAGTATGCGGCGAAGGCGTCGTAGCCCTGCGAGTTCCCTGGGACGCTGACGTAGAGCTCAGGGTCTATCGCGGTGTTCTTCGCGATGGGCCCAGAGATGAGGAGAGAGAAACTGTAGCTGGAGGTCGAGTATGTCCCCCAACTGGAGCGCCGGGAGGTTGACCTGCACGAACCCGCTCGGCAAGTCCTTGAAGGCCGCAATCGTCATCCCCTCCGTCGCGGTCTGGTTGCTTGGATACCACGAGCACGTGTCGTTCCCGGGCAGCGTCATGAGTCGCGGGTCGCCGCTGAATACCCGCACCACGCTTTGGTTCAGGGACAGCCCCGCCGTAAAAGGCTGCCCGAAACTCCGGATAGACATCATGAAGGTGATGTTCTCGGCTCCTTGGGCAGTCGGGAAGCTCGAGACCGTGACGTTGGAGATGGTGATCGTCTTGTGGAACCTCGACTCTGTCTCGAGGTAGGCGAGGCTCGCGCCTGTGTACCCGGTGATCTGGGCGTCCATGGTCTGCTCGGGGCACGGGCGCACGCCGAAGTATCCCGGGAAGTCCGAGGTGTTGACCTGGGAGGGCTGGTAGCCGACGGCGATGGCGATGGGCACGCAACCTGGAGTATAGTGAGGCCGTGGAAACCCGCTGCGCTCGAACCCTTAGCTTTGGGCTCCGGTTCCACCCCTGCAACGGGTGAATCCCTTCGCTCGGACCCTTGGCCTGCTTGGCGTCTGGTCTTATTCGAAGGGGTAAACTAGCTCGTCTGGGTTCAAGCCAAGAAAGACTTGGACCTGGTGGAAAATTCCCCAAAATAGCGCTAGCGAATATCTAGATTTGAACTCTGATAGAGTCTAGGCCTTGCCGGGCCCGCTCACATTTCAGCCTATCCGCTTTCTCATCCTCTCCGCAGCCTCTCTCAGCGTCCTGTCCTGCTTGGGAAACGCGAGCCTTACTTTCTTCTTCCCCAGGCTTGGGGTAGCGAAGAAGCTCGACGCTGGGACCATAGCCACGCCGCCGTCCTTGACCATGTGCTCCGCAAAGCTGACGTCGTCGCCTTTCCAGACTGCGCTGAAGTCTGCGAGGATGTAGTACGCACCCTGCGGCTTGAGACATTCGAACCCCATCGCCTGGAGCGCCTTCACGAGGAAGTCGCGCTTCCTCGTGTAGCTCCTAGTGAGGTTCGAATAATACGATTCGTCCAGGCCGTAGGCCGTGAGCGCCGCCCTCTGGAGCGGCGAGGGCGCACAGACAGTCAGGAAGTCGTGCACCTTCCTTATCGCATCGGTGAGCCTTTTCTCCGCCACGGTGTAGCCTATCCTCCATCCTGTAACGCTGTAGGTCTTCGAAGCTCCTGAGATGGTCACGGTGGTGTCTGCCATGTCCCCGAGGGTCGCCAGGCTCACGTGCCTCGCGCCGTCGTACACGATCTGCTCGTAGATCTCGTCGGTTATGGCGAGGACTCCGTGGTCTGTGCAGAGGTCGGCTATCAGTCTTAGCTCGCTCCTCGAGAAGACCCTCCCGGTAGGGTTGTTGGGCGTGTTGACTATGATCGCCTTCGGCTTCAGCCCGTCGTGGCCTGAGAACGCGCGCTTCAGTTCCTCCTCGTCGAAGCCGAAGCCGGGCTCGGTGAGCTGGACGTGGCGCACCCTCGCCCCGGAGATTATCGCGGAGGGGAGGTAGCACTCGTAGAACGGCTCCGGGACTATCACCTCGTCGTTCGAGTCGGTCAGGGCAAGCATGGTCGCGACCATCGCTTCGGTCGCGCCGCAGGTCACCGTGACGTTGTCTTCTCCCGTGGCCTTGATTCCGTTGAAGCGCCGCTCCTTCTCCGCTATCGCCGCTCTGAGTTCCGCCGACCCCCACGTTATCTCGTACTGGTTGTAGTCCTCCTTCACGGCCCGGGCCGCCGCTGCCTTGAGGGCTGGGGGCGCGGGGAAGTCAGGGTATCCTTGGGCCATGTTTATGGCCCCGTGGATGGCGGCCAGCCGGGTCATATCCCGGATCACGGAGTCCGTGAAGAGCTTCACCCGCGGCGAGATGAGCTCTCGGGTCTTCGATTGTGGAGGCCTCAAGGCGTTCTCTCCTTGGCTCCGTGTGGGTCCCCAAATGAAGGTTTTAACCGAGTACGCACGGGGAAAAACCATGCTAGCCGGGCACGCCACACGGGAGGGGACTTCGAGGTTTGCCGAGTGGGCGGTCGGCAAAAAGGGAGTGAATCCCAACCACTTCAGGGAGTTCTGCGGCCTCAGGCTGTCATCCCTGGGGATCGGGACCTATCTCGGCGACCTGGACGCCGAGACCGACAAGCTGGTCGAGGAGGCCGTGTCGCAGTCAGTCTCCTCAGGTGCGGTCAACGTGGTCGACACAGCGATCAACTATAGGCTCCAGAGGGCCGAGAGGTCGGTCGGCAGGGCCGTGGCCCGCCTGGCAGGCGAAGAGGAGATAGAAGGAGGGCGGGAGGCCCTCCTAGTCTGCACCAAGAACGGGTACCTGAGCTCCGACGGCGAGCTCTCCACGGGTTTTTGGGCATACATCCAAGACGAGTTCATCAAACCCGGGAAGCTCAGGCAGGAGGAGATAGCCGGAGAGGCCCATTCCATGGCGCTTCCCTTCCTGAGGGAGCAGCTGAGGAGAAGCATGGCGAACCTGGGCCTAGGCTGCGTCGACGTGCTCTACCTGCACAACGCGGCGGAGTCCTGGTTGGGCGAGATGGGATACGGGAGGTTCGTCGAAAAGCTCCGGGAGATCTTCACCCTCTATGAGGAAGAGAGGAAGAGGGGGCGCATCCTCTACTATGGGATGGCCTCTTGGTCGTGCTTCAGGGTGAAGAAGGAGGAGGAGGCCGAGCACGTGAACCTGGACGACGTGGTGGAGGTGGCTAGGAGCGTCGGCGGAGAGGGGCACGGCTTCAGGTTCTTGCAGCTCCCGTTCAACGTCGCGATGAACGAGGCGTTGACACAGAAGAACCAGAGGATCGCCGACGAGCCGCTCACGACGTTCGAGGCCGCGAGGCGGCTTGGGGTCGGAGTCTTCACGAGCGCGCCCCTCTCTCAAGGGCGGCTTCTCAACCACACCCGAGTGCATGAGCTTGAGGGGTCGAAGGCGCTGTCCCTCCTCCAATTCGCCCGGTCCGCCCACCCGGCCGTCGTGGCGCCGCTGATAGGGCAGAAGAGCCCAGAGCACACTCAGGAGAACCTTCGCATCGCGATGACTCCGCCGCTCGACGAGTCAGAGTTCAGAGAGACGTACATGGGACTGATTTAATAGACAGGGGAGGGACGAAAGTTCTAGGGCTTTGAGACTCTATCTCCTCATTCCTGGAGTTCTCCTAGCGCTCGCCGGATTCGTCTTCACTCTCCAAGGCCTGGGAATCGTCGGACCTACCAGCTCGTTCATGTTTCAGAGCGCGGCTTGGATATACCAAGGACTCGCGGTCCTCTTTCTGGGCCTTCTCCTGACGGTCGGCGGGCTCTGGAAGAGCCGGCCGAAGACGAGCGGCTAGCCGACAATTCGTAGCAAGCCAGCCGTCGTCATCGTTGCCGGAGCTAGCCTACTGCCTGCGCATTGCGACTATCTTCTCCGGCGCTTCCTTGAGCCGCAGTTTCGTCTCGTAGCTGGTCCCGTTTCTCACGAACTGGACCGAAACCTCGTCCCCTATTGCTAGGTGGGAGAGCGCGCCGACGAGGTCCTTCATCCCCTCCACCTTGGAGTCTCCGATCTTCGCCAGTATGTCCCCGACCCGCAACCCGGCGTCTCGCGCGGGTGCTTCATTCAGGACCTCCGCGAGGAGCACCCCCTGCTCGACGGCGAGGTTATACCTCCTGGCGACGAACTTGTTGACGTCCATCCCGGAGATTCCCAGCCACGGTCGCACCACCCTGCCGTTGCGGGTGATCTGGTCCATTATCCGCTTGATGGTCTCCGAGGGGATGGCGAATCCCATTCCCTGCGCGAACGGGATCATCGCGGTGTTCAGCCCGATGACCTTGCCGTCCAGGTCGGCGAGCGGTCCGCCGCTGTTCCCGGGATTGATGGCCGCGTCGGTCTGAATGAGGCCCTCGACGACAAAGTCCGTCCCGGGAAGTGGCCTTCCTAAGGCCCCTATCAGCCCCATCGACACCGTGGGCGCCCCGGGGAGCCCGAGGGCGTTGCCGATGGCCAAGACTATCTGCCCCACCTTGAGCTTCTCGGAGTCGCCCAGCGTGGCGAACGGGAGGTTGTCGGCTTCGACCTTCACAAGGGCTACGTCGGTCGCCGAGTCTGTGCCTATCACCTCTCCCACGAAGGTCCTTCCGTCCTTGAGGTTGACCTGCATCCTCGCGGACTCGTCGACCACGTGGTTGTTGGTGATGATGATGCCGCGCGGGTCGATGATGACCCCAGACCCCTGGCCCTCGACCGGGACCATGCCGAAGCGATAGTCTCTGGTGATCCTCGTGCTTTCGATTCCGACGACGCTCTCGCTCAGCCTCTCGACGGCGCCGGTTATCTGTCCCTCTAGCTCTGTTAGACCCACGTCTCTCGACTCCCGGCTACCAGGGGGGGGCTCACGGGAGGCCCCGGCTCTGGCACTGACGGTCTGGGTGGCGCTCTTGGCTCCAAGCTTCTCACTCCTCCCTTCCTGTGGTGGGGGTAATCTCCAGATCCACCACGTTCCCGCCCCTGAGGACGGAGAGCTTCGCCGGCTGGTCTATCGCCTCTTCGCCCAGGAGGCCGGTAAGGTCCTCGGAGTTCGAGATGCTCTTCCCGTTGAACTTTAGGATGACGTCGCCGAAGGAAAGGCCGGACTTCTTCGCCGGGGTGCCGCCCTCTACAGAGAAGACCATGACCCCCGCCTCCTGTCCTACGCGCTGGTCGGAGGAGACCTCCACCGGGAGCGCCACCGGGTTCGAGACTATCCCCAGGTATGCCCTCTTGAACGGCTTACCCGTCGCGAGCCTCTGCACGACCTTCGATATCGTGTTCACGGGCACCGCAATTCCCCTCTTGGAGACGTAGGCGACGTTCATCCCGATGAGGCGGCCAGACGCGTCGACCAGCGGGCCTCCCGAGTATCCGGGGTTGACCCGCGCGTCTGTGATGACGGCGTTCTCGATTGTCATCCCCCACCATCCGCCTATGCTGCGGTTCGCGCCCGTGATAATCCCGGAGGTGACGCTCGTGCGCGACGAGAAGGGGTTGGCGAGGGCGAGGACGAACTGTCCCGCCTTCAGCCCGTCAGAGTCCCCTCTCTCGATGGGCGCGAGCTGCCCTTCGACCGTCAAGACGGCGATGTCCGAGCGCCTGAAGCGCCCCGTGACCTTGGCTGTGAGCTTCTTCCCATCCTCCGTCCCGACGCTCACCTCTTCGGCGCCCCTCACCACGTGGTACGCCGTGACCACCGTGCGCTCGTCCCAGACTATTCCCGAGCCGTTGCCGTGGCCTGAGCTCACGCTTACGACCGACCGGCCTGCGCTCTCGGCGAGCCGCTCAATCTCGCCGGAGATCGTCTGCAGTATTCCGTTTGATTTTAGACTCAAGTTATCTTATCACTGCAGAGTCATGGAAGGCGGGGATACTTGTTGATGGAGAATCTGAGAAGTCCGTCACACCGCGGGCTAGCCGCGCGGTCAGTTGTGGACTGAGAAGGCAGAGCCTAGCGAGAAGAACGCGACGCGCCCTTCCGGACCGCTTGGGTTGACGTGCGATAGGTGACCGACGAGCTGATAGGACGCCTTGATGGCGTCGGTCAGGTCCTTGCCCTCCCGGACGTTGCCCTCGATTGCGAGCTCGCCCTCCGAGAAGATCGCGTCGATTTGCACCGCGCCGTCTCCCGTGACCCACTTCATCGTGGTCCCCCGCTCGTCCTCAGAGTATCCGAGCCAGCGCAGAGGCCCGAACCATCTTCCCTTTAGGCTAGAAACCACTTCGCCTGAACCCCGTCCATAGGGTAACAGCGTACGCAAGATGGCTACCCTGTGCTGGGTCGCGGACTGTGGGCGTGGGGACGATGCCAAGGGCGTCACCCCAATCATCTCCTTCCCCTTGTGCGTCACGTGGTAGCCTTCGGAAGTCTTCTCAAGGATCATCTGGCCCTCCAGCCTGTGCAGGATCCTCGAGAGCGTCTCCGAGTGCGTGCCCAGCCTTCGCCTTAGACCCTCAAATGTGAAGCCCAGCAGGTCTTCCTCGCCAAGGAAGCGCAGCACCTCCGCGTCCCTCTCGCTGAACTGCGGGTTGCGCGTGTATTCGTCCCTGGGAAGCGTGTCGGGCAACTTGGAACCGCTTGGAGAAGAGCGCGGCTTTCTTATATAGATAGCAGTTGTCTTTTGAAAGGTAGGTAGCATCCGCACTACTAGGTCGTGGAGGATTGCAATGCAACGACCCTCTTGTATGCCGCTATGTAGTCCAACGCAAACTTGTCCGCGTTCTTCTCGGTCCCCCTGTGTCGGCCCGCGAATTGGCGCAGGTGGTGGTAGAACTCGTGGAGAATGACGAAGGGGTCGTAGAGATATTCTTGACTCACAGCGAGTATTTCCTTCCTTTCGGACGAGTAGACCGCGAGCACCCCCTTCGAACGCCCCTTCACCACCCCGACCCCGAGCTTGGGCCGCTCGACATGGTAGTGCTCGGAGAGCAAGTCAAGGGCCTTCTCAGGATTGGAGTCGAGGATGCTAGCGACGATGACCGCCTTGAACCTGTCGTCGGTCTTCCCCTGTGTTTCTTCTGTCGTATTCCTGCACACTACGTCTCTTTTGCCTCGATGATCTCGAACGTGAACCTCGCGCCCGCGAACTCGCCCGTCCCCTTCTTCTCCCAGGAGACCTTGTACGCCTTCGTCACCTGCTTTCCGATGATCTTCACGTCGCTTGGCAGCTCGTCGTACATCTTCTCCACCTTCGCCGGGTCCTTCGTGGAGAGCAAGCTCCTCCTTCTCTTCATCAGATACTTCACCGCCACGTTGCGATGCTCGTGACCCTCGACCTCTATCTGCTCCTTGCCGGTGTCGATGGTGAAGGCTCTCTTGGCCATTGTCGCTATGCGGCGGTCCTTGATTAATGAGGTTTTGGTAGGGTGGATTAGAGTCCGACCGCTGACCAGACGTCGTCGTCGCTGTCGAGCTGCGTGAACCCGCATCGGTCGCACTTCCTCCCGATCAAGGTGGCCTTCTTGCCTCCCGCGAGGATCCCTCTCTCGTACTCGACCATCTGCCCGGCCCTGCACCTTTCACAGATCATTCTACAGCGAGCTCGCTCGACAGGCATCCCAGGCTCGAACCTTTAAGTCACTCCCCTTCAGTCAACGAAGTCTGGTCGGATGGTAGAGGTTCAAATTGGGCGTTCCTGAGAAAATCAAGAAAATCGAGGAGGACATGCTCAAGACGCAGGTCAACAAGCACACCGAGCGCCACATCGGAGTTCTCAGGGCGAAGCTCTCGAAGCTCAAGATGGAGCAGGAGGAGCAGCAGGCGCGGCGCTCGGGGAGCGCCGTCGGATACGACGTAAAGAAGTCGGGAGACGGGACGGTCGTCCTGATAGGCCTCCCGAGCGTCGGAAAATCCACCCTGCTCAACGTGATGACGAATGCGAAGTCGAAGGTGGCTGCCTATCATTTCACGACGCTCGACGTCGTCCCCGGGGTCCTTGACTACAACGGGGCGAGGATACAGGTCCTCGACCTTCCGGGAATCATCAAGGGTGCCTCCTCCGGCAGGGGCCTGGGCAAGAGGGTTCTCGCGGTGGCGCGAAACGCCGACCTCATCATGTTCGTCATAGACGTCTTCCAGCCCGAAGCCCGCTCCCTGCTCGAGAAGGAGCTCAGGTTGACCGGGATACGTGTCGACGAGGACCCGCCCAACGTGGTGATAGAGACGACCACCACCGGAGGGATCTCCGTGATATCGCTGGTGAAGCTGACCAAGATCACCGTGGAGACCGTGAAGGACATCCTGAGGGTCTACGGGATGAACAGCGCCCGCGTCGTCATACGCCAGGACATCACCGACGAGCAGCTCTTGGACGTCATCCTCGGCACCCGGGTCTACATCCCCTCATTGACCGTCATGAACAAGATCGACCTGGTCAACGCTGGTTTCACGAACGAGCTGATGGACAAGCTCCCGTACAAGTTCGTCCCAATCTCGGCGGAGAGCAACCTGAACATCGAGGCGCTGAAGCAGGAGATGTACCGGAGGCTGGACTTCATCAGGATATACATGCGGAGGAGGAGCGGCGAGACCGACTACAAGGAGCCGATGATCGTGAGAAACGGCTCGACGGTGCTCGAGATCTGCGACAAGGTCCACCGGAAGATCAAGGACGACTTCCGCTACGCGCTAATCTGGGGGAAGAGCGTCAAGTTCGACGGGCAGCGGGTCGGGATAACGCATGCGCTCATGGACGAAGATGTGCTGACCTTGATAACGAAGTGACCACCGCGAAAGTCATATGTCTCGTTCCCCGCAATCCTGGACCCATCCCATGGTAACAGGAACCGCCTCCCCTGTCGAGGTGCTGGAGAAGTATAGGACTATTGCGGTCGTCGGCGCGTCGAAGAACCCTGAGAAGGAGGCATACACTGTCCCCCGATATCTCAAGGACCATGGCTATCGGATAATTCCCGTCAATCCCACGGCGACTGAAGTGATGGGCGAGACCGCGTACCACAGCCTTCTCGAGATGCCGGAGGAGGTCGGAAGGACGGTCGATGTCGTGGAGGTCTTCAGGCCTAGCGACGAGCTCCCGCAGGTCGCGCTCCAGGTCGCGGAGATGAAGAAGCGCTATGGGCGCCCGTTCGTCTTCTGGGCCCAGCAAGGCCTAGAGAGCGAGGAGGCGAAGGGGATACTGGAGAGGAACGGGATTCAGTATGTGATGGACGCGTGCATGAGGGCTGTGCACCAGATCCACGTCAAGAAGACTGTTTGAGAAGCTCGTACAACCTGAACTTCACTTCCTCGCCGGGAGAGAGGATGTAGCCGCAGAAGTTGCACGTGACACCGCTTTCCTTTCGCTTCAGGGAGGCCTTGCCGCACTTCGGGCACTTCATCTCCTTTGAATCGTTGGTGGGTCTTGACAAGGTTGGTTGGCTCGGCGGTCGGTAGACGTAGGAATGGGTCCCCCCTTATAGGCTTGCGAAGGCGCGGCGCTGGTAGACCTACGCTTTCGGCTCCGAGCCGAGGAGGGTCGTGGGGGCAATCGCAAATCCGAAGGATACGAAGCTGAGCAGAGGATCCCCGACCGAGAAAGCCCGGGAGGAAGGGAGATATCTCGCCCCCGACCACGGGTCACCCTTGGGAGCCTTGGTCTGGACGGTCTACGTGTTGAGATGCAAGACGGGAGAGCTCTACACGGGCTGCACCACCGACCTGGAGCGGCGAGTACGAGAGCACAACTCGGGCGCCGGCAGCAAGTTCACTCGATCGCGGCTTCCGGTCGATGTCGTCTACAAAGAGGAATTGGGGGGTAGGTCAGAAGCCCTCCGAAGGGAGCGGGCAATCAAGGCGATGAGGAGGAGCGAGAAGCTGCTCTTGGTCGGTCACGCCGCCTTGGCGACGAGCGCGTAGACGGGTCTGTCAGTCCTATAGGGGCTCCTGGTTGTGAACGACTCATAGGTCTCCTTTACGCTCCATCCCGTCGCTTCCAACCGCGGGACGAGCTCGTGCGGCGAGTAGACCCTGATGTCGACTGGGAACTCTCCTGCGAACTTGAGCACCCCCCCTCCCTCTTCTCCGCGCTTCAAATAGAACCTCCAGACACCCTTCTCTCGCGACCTCGCGGAGTCGAAGCTGTACGTATCGAGCACGAGCAGTTTCCCGCTCTCCTCGTAGACGTTCTGAGAAGGGTTTCTCGCGATGTAGTCCCGGTTCCGCAGCCCTGATATGAGGAGCAAGCCTCCCCGCCTCGTCACCGCCCGGGCTTCGCGGAAGAACCTCAGGTCGTCCTCTTCTGGCCCATACCCTATGCTGGTGAACACATTCAGCACGGCGTCGAAGCTGCCCGGGGCGAATTTCGACCCCAGGTCGCGCATGTCGCCTACGAAGAACGTCGCCCTTCCGGCCGCCAGCTTGAAGCCGGCCGCTTTCTTGTTGGCCGCCCCGACCAGATGCGGTGAGAGGTCTATGCCTGAGACCTCGAATCCCAGCCTCGCGAGGGGTATTCCCACCCTTCCGATCCCGCACGGAGCGTCAAGGACTCTGCACCCCCCTAGCCCCTCCTCGCCGAGATAGGAGGAGATTGCGACCGCGTCCTCTTCGCCTCTCTCCCACATCCCTTCGAGAACGAGCTGGTAGAGCTTCGCGTTCCTCACGAAGACGTTCTTGGCCCAGTCCACGCGTCCCTCTCTCTCGGGACGATAGAAAAGCCTGGGCCTTCAGCGAGGCCCGCTTTTCCGCTCAGCGCTTCGTTCTGGAGATCGCGATCCCGACTATGGCCGCGACGCCTCCCGCCAGGGCGAGCGTGCCGATTGTTAGGAGGCTGATTCCCGAGATGCTCGAGGCTGGCCGAGTTGAGGCCAGTGACCCAAGGTCGGATGCTGGGATAGGCGGGATGGCAGATATCTGGGCGGTCGTCGTGGACCCGCCGCTGCTCAGCGCAGCGGCCGCGCCCTGCGACGCTCGCCCGATCTGAGAGGAGCTGGGAGAAGCGCCCTGCGACGCTTGCCCAATCTGAGAGGGATTGGGAGTAGCCACGGAGGAGGAGGCGGAGCCTGTGGCGAACGGGATCAGCGGGGACTGAGTCTGGACGTTCAAGACCATACTGAGGCTCGTCTGGGGCGGGATGAGCAGGGCCGACGCGCTCAGGTACACGTAGTTGGGGCTGTAGTAGAGCGTAACGTTCACGGGCTGGCCTCCCACGTTGACCTGCACGGTCGTTTGGCTCTGGGTGAGGTTTACCTCGACTGACTCGGAGGCGGTCACGGTAAGCGGAACCGCTGGGACGACTAGCTGAGCAACCCCGTTGGTCGCCGTCTGGGCGCTCATCGACAGGCTTGAGTTTCCTCCCCAATACAAGTTCGCGCCGACGACGTTCGCCGAGACGTACGCGCCGGAGACTGCCGTGCCGTTCTTGAAGCTCACGCTCACTGAGACATCAGCGGTCGGAATAGCAGACGGAGACTGCGTAGCGATTGTCAGGCTGGTCGAGCCGCTCACCTTCGTAAGAGAGTAGCCGTAATCCGCCGATGGGTTGCCATAGGCGCAGGGGAATGCGATGGCCGAGGACGCAGAAGAACCGGCGTTCGTCTTCAGTGCCGGTGCCCCGATTCCCGCTCCGGATTGAGCGCACAGGCAGCAGACCTGCGGTTGACTTGACGCTGGGCCGTTCGCGGTGGCGGCGAAGAGATATGTGCCCGACGGGAGCTCGAAGGTCACTTGCGGATACTGACCGGTGTAAGAGGCCACGGGTATCCCTGTGGAGTTGTACGCGACCAAGTTATACGAGCTTATGGACGTTAAGTTCGTGGTCTGGATCGTAATCTGGACGGGGTTCAGGGTCGCCCCAGCGCCCACGTTGCTGGCAGACGACGTGGGGAGTGACGACAGCCCTACCAAAAAAAGGGCGAGGACCGACGCCGACAGTATAACCGCCGTTACCTTCGGCCTTAGCGTTCGCATCATTTGCATTGTTTGCTACCTGGTAGACCAATTGGGGACCAGACTAGATGATGCTATGGCCTAGAACGCCCGTTCTTCTGCCTAGAACAGGTCTGGGCACACGTAGACTTGAGTGGCGCTCGTCCGCAGAGCCCACCTTTCGTGCAGAATGGTAACCGCCACCCCCTCCTTCCTGGGAGACGGTTCGCTCCTTTGTGAAATGGATGGCCGCCCCGGGCGTAGGCATTTGGAGCTCTCCTGGGTACCTACGCCGTCTCGAACGATTCCTGCGCCTCTGCCGACTGGGGTATGTCTGGGAACTTCTCCTTCATCCGGCTCTCGGCCACCGCCGCTGCTTCGGAGAGCGCCATCTCTGCCTCTTCGTTGGCGGTTTCGAAGTTCATGGTGTAGCCTCCCATCGATCCTGCGTCCACAAGGATTCCGCTCAGCAGGCTGGAGACCTCCCCCATCTCCCCTTCGGCATCCGGCATGAAGCCCACGATGTCCTGCTTCACGCTCCTCACAATCGAGGTGGCGGGCGCGAGTGTGTTGACGATATCTCCAAGCTCCGTGATGGTGTTCAGCCTGAGGACTATCTGTTCAAGCGCCAGCTTGGACTGCGTGACCATCTTCCCTACCTTGCGGACCTCGGCCAGCTCGTTGGCGAACATCGACGCTCGTTGGTTCTCGTGCTTTTGGACGGCGGCCACCGTCTTCGAAAAGAGGGCGGCGTCCCTGTCGCGAATCTTCGCCATCGAGGAATCGAGCTTCGACATCACGATTTGTATCTGGTGCATCAGCGCATCCAGCCGTGGCTTGAGCGGCCCGGGATTGTTGAAGGCGTTCCTAAGCCTCTCTCCTATCCCTGTGGACCTCTTCTTATCCCAGTTGTTTGTAAAATGTGACATCCTGAGTCGGAGGCAATTCCAGGCCTATCTTGGGGTGTGTGAAAATGTCTTCACCCTTGAATGAACTGGTTCTGTTAAAGTTGTCAGGGCAGGCCCCAACTGCCCCAACTTCGGAGCTTCAGCTCGGAGGATTGGAGCCCTCGTCGTCTCGTTCCCCTTCACGGCTTCATCTGTGCCCCGCGCTCCTGGTTTGCGTCTGTTTGGAAAAGCGATGACTATCGCGGAATCGGTCAGGGTTACCGACCCTCTCTTGAGAGTCTCATCGGTGAGGAACGAGTGCTGGTACCTGCCGTATTGAGTTCCCTCTTCGCGCCGAGGCGCTAGACGTCACTCTCGAACTTCTTTGCGACCTTCTCGGCCGCCATGTTAGCCGCGTCCACCGCGTTCATCATGCTGGTCCTCAACGACCCCCTCTCGAGCTCGTAGATTCCCGCGATGGTAGTTCCGGCGGGAGTCGTCACGGCGTCGCGGAGCTCCGCGGGGTGCATCTTCTTCTCGCTGAGGAGGTTCGCGGTCCCCGTCAACGTCTTGGTCACAAGCTTGAGGGAGATGTCCCTCGGGATCCCCACCTTTAGACCGGCGCTCACCATCGCCTCTATCACGACCGCGATGTACGCGGGGCCGCTTCCGCTTAGGGCGGTGATGGGATTCAAGAGCGACTCGGGCACCTTGACGTAATCTCCGAAGCATCCGAGGATGAACTCGGCCTTGGTCGCGTCGGCAGCAGTCACTTTGCTTCCAAGCGAATAAGCCGTCATCGACTCGCCGATGACCGCGGCAATGTTCGGCATCGACCTGACCACCTTCGCCTTGGGAAGGATTCTCTCAAGCTTCTCGATGGTGATCGCACCCATCAACGATATTACGATTTTGCCGGCGGTGAACTGTGAGATTTCCTCAAGAACCTGCTTCGCGTCTCCGGCCTTGACGGCTATCAAGATGAGGTCCGCCTTATTCGCCGCGTCGCGGTTGTCCGAGGTCACCGCAATCTTCCCCGAACGTGAGCGCGGCAGGGTCGAGAGGTTCCTCTTGGTCATCACAACCTTCGTGACCTGCTTCGACTTTGCGATCGAGTTCGCGACCGCCTCCCCAATCTTGCCAGCCCCGATGACCGCGACGATCAACGCGAAGAGACCGTTCGAGTTCCGGTTAATAACTTACCTTTGGGCGCCGGAACCTGTCTCTTGTTGGCACGCAAATCATAACCCCCTCCGGCACATTCCGCCTGGCGCGAGCGAGAGGGAGCAAACTTGAGCAGGCGCAAGAGCCGCCGGAATTCCACGCAATCGAACAGGAGATACTACCTCGTCGGCGGGATTGCCATAGCTACAATCATCGGGTACCTGTTGGTGTCCACCGCATTCCAAGGACGGGAAGAGGCTTCTAGTCAGTCTTCGTCGGCGTCCACATTCACCACGACGGCTCAGTCCACGTCCTCCCCCGAGACGACCACGGGCTCAAAGCCGACAATCCTGTACGTTAACCAGGGGAACGGAGTGGTCAACGAGTCGAACTTCGGGAGGCTGCTGGACACAGCGACCTCCCATGGCTTCAATACAATCTTCTTCCAGGTCTACCGGTCAGGGACACTGCTCTTCACAAGCGGTTCGCTGAGCCAGTTCGTCGCCTCGGCTCATGCGCAAAGCCTGAAGATCTTCTTCGCTCTCTACTTTACCAATACTACTCAGACCATCCCCAGCTCGATCTACTCCGACGGCGAGGACGGCATCAATCTAGATATGTCGACGCTCACGCCCAGCGCGCAGACAGACCTGCTGGCGAACCTCTCCTCTTCCTACTCGGGGAAGACCGCTGTCACCGCCACTGACTTGACCACCACGTTGAAACCTGACCTACTGATTCTGGAGACATATGGTACTGGCTACAACCAGTACATCCATCCCGGCATAATCGCCGGCGTTGGCGTATTCACGACGTCGAGCAAGCAACAGTATGATCAGGAATTCCAGTACGCGCTCGCCAACAGCGACGGCGTGATGGTCTTCGACTACGCTGGCCTGGTCAAAGCGGGATATTGAGCAGGCCCCCAGCGTCCGGCGCGAGCGTTATTATCTCGCTGAGTGGTGGTCGGGTCATGGCTCGGCGAAAGAAATCTGGCGCACAGGACCTCGTGAGGTTCTTCGTCCGGTCGGGACGGCTGAAGGCAGAGCGGCGGAGAGGATGGGTGAAGAAGCTCGGACTGACCAACCCGGAGTCGGTCGCGGACCACTCCTATCGAACGGCGCTCATGACCATGGTGCTCAGCGATTCTCGCGGGCTTGACACGGAAAAGGCCCTGAGGCTCGCGCTGCTGCACGACCTTCCGGAGGCTGTCGTCGGGGACGCGATGCCCGAGGAAAGGTCAGGGTCGCTCAAGACGGCCGTAGAGACAGAGGCGATGGAGGACTTGTTGGATGACCTTCCTCCTGAAGTGAGGGCTCTCTACCGCGAGGCGTGGCGGGAGTTCGTCGATGGAAAGAGCGAGGAATCCCAGCTCGTCAGGCAGCTAGACAAGCTGGAGATGGCTATTCAAGCCTGGGAGTACGTCCAAGAGTCGGCCGACCCTGCCTTGGCGAAGGAGTTCTGGGCCTCAGCGAAGGCGCATGTTGGAGACAGGGGGCTCTTGGAGCTCCTCCGACAGGTGAAGTTCTGAGCCTGCTCACAGGCCCATGGTTTGCTTTCCATACTTGGCCTTCACCTCCTCTGCCGGGATGAACTCCCTCTCGTAGGCCTGCAACTCTGCCAGACCTCCGAGGTCGAAGAGCTTGCGCAAGTCGCTCAGAGGATGGCTCTTGTATCTCTCCTCGAACTTCACCTGGGCTCTGGTGTCCTCTTTTTTCAGCTGCGCGAGGAAGTCCCATACCGCGACCGACATCGCGTGGATCGAGGCGAACGGATAGATCATCAGCGCGACCCCCATCTCGTGGCACTCTTCGACCCCGAGCCGCGGCGATATGGCAGTGGGGTGGAAGACGGCAGGAGCCGCTGTCTCCATGCATATCGTGGCCAGCTCCTCTTTCGACAGGAGCCCGTCCGCGAAGACGAGGTCCGCCCCGGCCCGCCGATAGGCCTTCAGGCGCCTGACGGCGTCGTCCAAGCCTCCCCCGACCGCCCCCCTGGCGTCCGTCCGCGCGATGAGGACGAAGTCAGGGTCCTCCTCGTTGATGACCTTCTTGGCTGCCTTGATTTTACCCACCATCTCCTCCAGGGAGACGACCATCTTGCCTTTGAGGTGGCCACACCGCTTCGGGGTCACCTGGTCCTCGATGTGAATCCCTGCCACGCCCGCGCGGATGTAGTCCCTGACGGTCCTCATCGTGTTCAGGGCGTTCCCGTAGCCGTTGTCCGAGTCTGCGATTAACGGGAGGTCGGTGATGCTGGTGATGTACTTCGCGTTCGCTTGGACCTCCGTGGCTGTCGCGAGCCCGAAGTCGGCCATCCCGAGCTTGGACATCGAAGTCGCGGCGCCACCCATGTACAAGGTGTCGAATCCTAGCCTCTCCGCGATCCTTGCGCAGTACGGGTCATGGACTCCCGGGGCTACGATTGGCTTCTGCTTCCAGTTGTCGAGCTTCTTTCTGAGGGCCCTTGTGGTCTTCATGGCCACAGATGAGGCGTGAGACGAGTATAAGTAATCCTAGGTCTTCGTCAGGAAGAGCTCTTCAATCGCCTTTAGGGGGTCCTCGCTCATGTGGAAGTAGATTCTTCTCCTTCCTCCCCCGTTTCTCTTGAGGGTTGCGTTCACGACCCCCAGCTTTTCCAAGAAGTCCATGTGGTCCATAACACACGAATAGGAGACGTGTATCTTTTCTGCCAACTCTTCGCTGGTCAAAGCCCCCTTTGAGAGGGCCTCCAGGATTTTCAGCCTCGTGTCGCATGGACTGATTATAACAGTCTGACCCATCTTGATTATGGTAAAGTTGCCAAGACGGCTTTCCACTTCCGCCATCTTTACCTTAAGCATCCGGCGGGAGTTAGCAACGGGGTCTTTTAGAGTTTTTTGCGGCAAGCGAACTCATTTTTCGGGATAAACAACGAAGAATAGGGTTTTATCCCAACATGTTTAAATATAAGCAAACGGATTATAACAATAGTGATAGAAAGTGTCGTATAGACTGAATTCTCCCGGGGTTGAAGGGAGACAACGTAAGGCGGACAAATGTCCGCGCTGTGGCAAGGGGCCCCTGGCAGAAGATTCCAACACCGGGGAGTTCTATTGCACGAACTGCGGTTATGTGATGAAGGAGAAGCTAGAGGAGAGCAGGCCCGAATGGAGGTCGTTCCAGGACGAGCAAGGCGGCGAGAGCAGGGCTAGGACTGGGATGCCGACGTCAATCACATCATTCGACATGGGTCTCTCGACTGTGATAGGTTCATCGAACCGGGACGCCTCGGGTTCTTCGCTCTCGGGCGCCATGAAGCACACGATGGATAGGGTCAGGGTGTGGGACAAGAGGAGCCAGGCCGCGAACTCCTTCGACAGGAACCTGAGACAGGCGTTCAACGAGATGAAGATGTTCGCGGAGAAACTTGCCGTGGGCGACGAAGTGATCGAGAGAGCGGCCTACATCTACCGGAAGGCGGTCGAAAGAGGCGTCACAAGGGGCAGGTCAATAATCCAGATTTCGGCTGCTGCGCTCTACGCAGCGTGCAGAGACATGGAGGTGCCCAGAACGCTGAAGGATGTCGCCGCGGTGAGCAACGTCAGCAAAAAGGACCTGGCGAGGTCGTACAGGATACTCCTGAGGGAGATGGACCTCCAGATGCCAGTCCCCGACCCGATAAAATCGGTCTCACGGATTGCATCCCGCGCCACGGTCGGAGAGAAGACGAAGAGGCGGGCGCTGGAGATTCTCACAAAGGCCCATCAGAAGGAGATCGTCGCAGGGAAGGACCCCATGGGGCTGGCTGCAGCGGCCCTCTACGTGGCATCTACCCTCGAAAGCAACGGGAAGACGCAGAAGGACATCGCCGACGCGGCGTCAATCACCGAGGTCACGCTCCGGAATAGGTACAAGGGTCTCAGACAGGCGCTAGGCATCTAGTCGCTCAATCGGCCGGCCTAGAGACGATTGAGAACCATATCACGTGGCGGTTCGCCTCGTCGTACGTGAAGGTCGCGTCGAAGCGGATCCCTCGCAGGACCAGCGGAACCCAGAACTTGTCGTCCTCCCACATCTGACCTTCCGGCAGCTTGTAGAGAGGGTACCACCTCACTTCCCCCTCGACGCTCGACGTCGCTCTCCCCTTCGCGTCCTGCGCGGAGAAGACTTGGGCTCTCGTGTGGACGGTCTTGCCTCCGTCCATTACGAAGGTGAGCGAGCCATGGTGGAAGAGCTTGGAGACGCGGAGGCCGGTCTCCTCTAGCACCTCTCTGCGTGCGCACTGCTCGGGAGTCTCGCCTGGCTCGAGCTTGCCTCCGGGGGCGTTCCACTTGCCGACGCTTATTCCCCTTGTCGCCTTCTTCAGGAGGAGCTTGCGCCCCCGGATAATGTGGCAGATTGTCGCCTCGATGACCACGATGCCTTCACTCCGCCCATTCGTCCAGCCTAGTCAGTTCAGCCTTCTCGCGCTTTAGCTGCGAGACGCGCACCCCCACGAGCCTCACCGGCCTCTTCTTCGTCTCGAACTCCTTCAGGAGGATGCGAGCCTGATGCCTCAGGGCCTCTTCGCTGTCGGTGTAGCCGGTAAGAGTCACCTCTCGGGTAAAGGTCTGGAACCCCTTGAAACGAATCTTGATTCCCGTCACTTTGAACTTCAGGTCAGCATCGCGTACTCTTTCGGCGAGCTCGCGGGCTTCGATATCGATCTGGGCGTAGACGCGATCAAAATCTTCGACGTCCTCGCCGAAGGTCCTCTCTACGCTCATCGACTTCAGCATGTCCCTCTCGAAGACGGAGAGCCTCTCCTCAGCTTGGATAACCCCCCAGAGCCAGACACCGGTCTTTCCGAACCACTTCAGAAGTTCCTGACCAGACACCTTCTGAAGTTCCCCGATCGTCGCAATTCCCTTCTCCTTCAAGAACGCCTGTGTCTTGCTTCCCACCCCCGGGATGACCGCGACGGGGAGCGGCGCGAGGAACCCCTTAGGGTCGTCGAAGGGGACGACGGTCAGCCCGTCTGGTTTTTGTCTGTCGGACGCAATCTTCGCGAGGGACTTGTTCGGCGCAACCCCGATTGAGCAGGTTATCCCCAGCGAATCCCGTATGTCTTTCTTGATCGCCCTCGCGAGGTCCTGAGCCTGCTCGAGACTCGTGGCACGGTCTGAGACATCTAGGAACGCCTCGTCTATTCCAGTCTGTTCGAACTTGTCGGCGCGCCTCCTTAGCAGGTCCATCACCTGCATCGAGATCTCACCGTAACGTTCCCACCTTGGCGGGAGATAGACTGCGTTTGGACAGAGTCTGTAAGCAATCGAGATTGGCATCCCCGACTTGAGGCCAAATTTCCTCGCCTCGTAAGAGGAGGTCATCACGACACCGCGCGCCTTCCCCCCTTCGGGATCTGCCCCCACCACAACGGGGAGGCCCTTGAGGGAGGGGTTGTCCTTGACCTCCACGGAGACGTAGAAGGCGTCGAGGTCCACATGGAATATCGCCCTCCATCCACTCTGCGACATCTAGGAAACACTATAGTGTGGCTTGGGTCGATTCCTGGCCCTTGCTCCAGCCCACTTCAATCATCCCAAGGAGCCTCCTGAACTCGTTTACAGACTCTGGCCCGAATCCTGCGAAGTGGTTGTTGAAGAAGACGAAACTTTCATGAATGGAAGCTCTCTTTTCTTTCAGCTCAGTAGCCCATCGCTCCATCTCCTCCCTCATCTCCTTCTGGATGCCTGTGAACTTCGTGATTTCGCGCGTACCTACCATCCTGAGGTAGACAAAATCCGCCGTCACCTCCGGAGGGGTCTCCAGATACTGGTTGATTGACCACGCCATCGCGACGTTGTTCTTTTCGAGGAGCTTGTAGGTCTCCGGGGTGAACCACGATTTGTGCCTGAACTCTATCGCGTGCTTGAACTTCGGCTCAAGGGAGGACACGAACCTCTCCATCGCCGCCTTGTGCTTCTCCACCTTGACGGAGGGCGGCAATTGGACGACTATAGGCCCCAGCTTGTTGCCCAACTTACTGATGACGCTATAGAAGTACAAAAGCGTCGACTCGAAGTTCTCGAGCTTGTTCTCGTGTGTAATTTTCTTTGTGAGTTTCGGGCAGAATGTGAACCCATCGGGCGTGCTATTCTTCCACTGGCTGACCATGCCGGGCGAAGGGATTCGGTAAAAGCTCGAGTCTATCTCGACGCAGTCGAAAGTCCTGGAATACAGTTTGAGGTAGTCCTTGGCCTCGGTATCTTCGGGATAGAATGGCCCGACCCAGTCCTTGTAAGACCAGCCGCTGCAGCCAATCCTCACCTTCTCCGTCGCTGGCAAGGTGTTCCTGACTGTCCCTATCCTCTAATAAGCGTGGAGCAACCGCTTATGCGAAAGCCAGATATTGGGCTCGCAAGCTGCAGCCACCGTCCAAATGAAATCCAGCAAGTCAGCAGGAGTGACGGTTGTCATTCCAATAGAAATCTGGCAGCCTCTCACAGAGATACGCTCTCAGCTCGACGCCCTCTGCCCTGGCGCCCCTACCCCCGTGGAGGAGGCGCTTCGGGAGATCATCACCCACTACGAGCGCTGCCCTCGGGCGCAGGACGAAGCCGACGCGTTTTGCGAGCGGGCGAAGGCCTGGAAGTAGAACCTCCTAGCTCAGTTTCACTAGCTGCTGGTCGCCCGAGATAGGGGAGACGACCACTGCCGTTCCGAACGCGATGATCTCCTCCATGCTCTGGGCCATCTCGGTCGAGTCGAACATCACGCTCAAGACGGCGTTCGCGCCCATGCTCTTCGCGTGCTCGGAGAGCCTGTCGAGCGCTTCCTGCCTCGCCACTTGGGCGAGTTGGGTGTACTCCCTTATCTCTCCGCCTGCGATGGTCCGAAGTCCTGCCACCAGGTTCCCTCCGATTCCTCGCGACCTCACGGTGATTCCGTAGACCATCCCAAGGACCTTGTCCACCCTGTACCCAGATGCGTAGTTCGAGGTCACGAGGAGCATTGGTTGGCTCCCGCCTGCGGTGCTGGGGGCGCTCGTCTGTTGCTTCAGGTTGTTGCCGCAGTACGGGCAGAAGGTCGCGTTGTCGTCCACCGTCCTTCCGCATCTCTGACAAATCATCGGAGAATTTTTTGGGAGGTGCCTCTCCTATTATCCTTTGCGACGAACTCCGTTTTCTAGCGTGCGATCATGTCAGACGAATGAGGCGAAGACTAACAGCATGCCCAGACCAATGAAGATGCCGTTGAGAATCAAGTTGTCGTACCTCAGGTGGGCGAGGGCGACCCTCCGCCTTCCGATATACACCCCGCCTTCGGTGAGCGCGTCGAGCAGGATGTGAGAGTAGGCCAGGATGGCCCCAAGCCCGGCCAAGAAGAGTGCCTGGGGGGTGGTCATCGCCCGGTCGAGGACGATGTCCAGCAGGCGCGCCGACACAAGCGCCGCAGCAATCCCCCACACTGGGGCCGAGAAGACCGAATGCGTCCAGAACGACCTTACAGGCCTGCCGCCCCTCGTGGCGTGTCCCAGAGCGTCGATGAGCTCGTTCGTGGCAAAGGCCAGCCAAACCACCAGAACCAGGAAAGACAGGGTCGGAGGTCGGTCGAGGTAGTGCACGAGGTAGAGGCCGACGCCAAGAGAGAAGACGTCGTGAGTTATCGCCTTCAAATGATTGATGATTATCGGAGGTTCTTCGTATAAACTGCCACACGCTCGCGCCGGCTGCTCAGTTTGGGTGCTGGTTTTATGCGAACATCGCCATGGGCGCCTTCTGCTTGGCTTCCCTCTCTTCCTTGCTCATCTTGACCCGCATCGACAGGGACCACCGGTGGCCGAAAGGGTCTATGAGCTGCCCATACCTCTCGCCCCAGAACTGGTTGTCGATCGGCATGATGACCTTCGCGCCCGCCGCCGTCGCCTGCTGCCATAATTTGTCCACGTCTCTTGAGTGGACGTGAAGCGTGACTCTGGTATCCATTGGAGAGGACTTCGTAGGTTTCTTTCTTGCCGGACTCCGTTGCAGCATGGTGTTGCGAGGCGTGCCTTGAGCTCACGCTTTTGATTTTGTATTTATTCGTTTGTCAGGCGGACAGTCAGAGGTTGGTGTAATCGTGAGGGGCCGCGGGGGGGACTCGAACCCCCGATCAAGAGGTATCTGCTTCATTTGGCGATCCACAGCCTCCCATGTTAACCAAGATGTGCCACTCTTTTTGGGAGTGCCTACACCACCGCGGCCAAACGTTCGGGCGAACCCCCTACAGAATATAAAGAGTGACCCTTCAGGAGTCTTCTGAGGCCGTGCAGGCCCTACTCGTTAGAGTAGCAGAAGTATGGGTAGCCGCCGTTCACCTTTTCGACAGCCCACTCAACTAGCTTGTCCGATATCTCTCTCCACTTCCTGTCCCAGTCCACGTCGGAAACTACCAGTTCCTTCTCCTCTCTCCCCTTCACCTCCATCTTCTCCCAAATCGGCCTCCCATAAAACGGCTTGACAATGCGCGCGTTCCACTTGTTGCACATGGACCTTGTGCCGTGGTCGTTGTGAAACTTGCAAGACAGACACCATTTCGAGAGCCAGATTATGTCCTTGGTGTGCTTCACCGACTTGCCGATTTCATCTAGGAGCCTCTCCGACTCTTTCCGAATCATCTGGGCGAGCTCCTCTTGCCCCTTCTTCGTGTTCATGTAGTACTCCGGGTCCTCCGCGAGAGCCTGCTGCCAACTGGCCGGCTGCGGCTGCGGCTGCGGCTGTTGCTGCCGCTGCTCCTCAGGGTCGTCTTCCAGCAAGTTGGTGCGACGAAAACTATGATGGAGAGCTAATTAACGATTTGGACTGAATGTTGCTGGATGTCTCCGGAGACTTTACCCTCACCTTCTTCGCGACGGGCATAATTATGGCCCCACGAGGCTTTATCGTTCAAGGAGTAAGCTCCAGCCCGCGGAAATCCCCGAGATCAGGGACGTGGCAGCCAAAGTGAGGTGCGACTCCCCGAGAAGGCGTTTTGCCTGACAAAGGAGACCGATGAGGGCGCGAAAACTGTTCCGAACTTTGCTAGAGCGTAGCTTTGGGGGCGAACAGGAGCGGATAATATATACGAAGCCGGGAACCGTCGAAAGGAGACGCGTGGCGTGCTTCGACGGGCAATCTCGACTGGCGCAAGTCAGGATGAAGACGAAACTGCCACGCGTCGACCCAACCCTCCGCAGCCTGAGACTAGCCAGAGACGAGGGCGGGCTCCGCTTGGGTTACTTCGCGCAACTCTCTGACAACCCGGTCACGAATTGAGTCGATGCTCTGGAAGTCTGCCACCAGCTCGCCCTTGTCGATTATCTGCCTCAGCATCGGCTTCGACCCCTTCGGAGGGGCCGAGCCGTGGAAGACGACCGTGTCTTTGAACCCCTTCGACCTGTACACGTCCTTCCTGCCGCCGAGGCCTCCCCTCTTCGCCCTGAGGTAGGTCTTCCCCTTCTCGCGCACCTCGACTATCTTCGCGCTGAAATCGATGCTCGGGGGATACGCCACCGCAGTCCCGACCCCGAACCCGTCCACTATGTCCTTGAGCTGGACCACGTCTTCCTCGCTCAGTCTCCCTGAAACGAATATCTTGACTGCGTCGCCCCCTCTTATCTTCAACTCCCACTTGACCTCCTCGATAATCTGGCGGAAGCTCCCCCTCCTCGAGGCCGGCGTGTCAAGCCTCACTCCCCACAGGTTCTTTCCGAGCGTCTCAAAGGCCTTGATCGCCTCGGTCTTCTCGTCCCAGAAAGTGTCGACGAGGGCTGTCCGTTTGACCGATTTCGGCATCGTCTCGTCGTAGAGCCTCCACGCCCTCTCCTGATCTCCAATCACCTGAACCAGCGCGTGCGGCATCGTGCCGGACGGCTCTACGCCCAGCAGTCTCCCGCCCAAGACGTTGGACACCCCGTCGAAGCCCGCGATGTAGCAGCTCCTCTCGATGAGAGGAGCCAGCGCAGGGTGGACTCTCCTCGTCCCAAAGCTGACGACTTGCCTGTCTCCTGCAGCGACTCTGAACCTCGATGCCTTGGTGGAGACGCTCGACGAGGACGAGAGAAGACCCAACACTGGGTTCTCATACTCGACAAAGTCCCTGTATCTTCCCGAGATTGTCATTACAGGCTCGTATAGGGCTCCCCTTCCGTCCGCCACGAATATCGACCCCTCGTCGAAGGCCCAGACGTCGACCGGCAACCCCTCCAGAAGCTTCGCGACCTCGTAGACCCCGCTCAGGACGCCCCACGTCGCGTTCTCCGGAAGGTCTCGTGCGTAGACCTCCATCACCACCTCAGAGTCTATGTGGTTCTTGGTCAGGACCTCCTTCGTGTTGAGAAAGTAGATGTCGGTCGTCTTGGCCTCCTTGATCTCCCTCTCGTTCGCCAGCCAGAACAGCCGGTCGTGGAGGTCCCTCTTCGCCATGTCCCGCGTGCCACATGCCTGTAGAAAAACTATTTCAGCCTTGAATCTGCCGATAGATTGCGCTTTTGGGGTCCTCTTCGATATGTCCTGCCTCCAGTACGAGCCCCTCGCTGACCGGTCGAAGGACGAGGCAGAGCGCATCGCGTGCTAAGGGTTCATTGCGCCTCGACCGGAAGACTGCCCTAGACTGAGGCGGCATCCCGTCCGGGGGGCGGGCCAAAGGCGCGCGGGTCGAAGACAGTCTGGATGGAGACAATCTTCTCGTCCTTGACCTGATACCAGGAGGACATGAACACGGTGGGTCCGGTCGTCTTCAGGTCATACAATACGCACACATCATCTCCGTCCGCGAAGGCCTTCTTCACGTCGTACTTCCCGTGCCACTTCCGCAGCATCTCGATGAAGTCGAGAGGCTTGCCGAAGGTCTCCCCCGCGGGGCCTCGGATTCGCACCCTGTCGTGAAGGTGCTCAAGCGCCTTGTCATAGTGCTGGCTGTCGAAGGCCTTGATGTACGACATCACTACATCCAGCGGGCGATTCTTGGTGGGCATGCTAACTCTCGAACCGTATGCGAGTGCAAAAGGGTTTCGCGAAGGATTCTAAAGACCTGTGCTCCAATGTCGTGAAAGGGGACCTCGCCATGCATAGGTTTCATTGCGCCTCCGCCCGTCCTCTTCTCATTCCTGGCCACTCCCGCACTCGCCCGCTTTCGAGTGACGTCTTGTCTGGAACTTTTCTAGCCACCGCGGACGTTTGTCCAAGAGGTCGTGGTGTTTCCATCATCGAAGGTTCCAACGACGACGATGTCGTAGGAAACCCCGTGGACGATTTGGGTTGTCTCGTTGTCCAGCGGTACGTTGAAGACATACTCGTAGGTGAGCCTGCAGCAGGGCTGGGGGTTGCTCACTGTCCCCAGGAGTGTCCCGTTCAGGTAGAGCCGCAGACTGCTGTAGTTGCCGTTCGCGTCGACGACTGAGTAGAGCCCGGGTGCGGGGCCGAGGCATCCGCTCGCGCATATGGATGAGTACCCGACGCTAATCTGGTCCCATGAAGGCGGCCCTCCTGAGGACGAAATCTCAAAGTCGGACTCGGCTGTCGTGGTGAAGACATGCCCGTCGTTGACCACGTGAAGGTCGATAATGGCGCGATAGACCCCAGGGGCCACTTGTCTTCCCGAGTCATCCGTCTGGTTCCAGTAGGATGCCTGCGAGACTCCGCCGTATTCCGGGAGGGGGTTGTCCAAGAGCTGGTTGGGGTTGCAGCCGAGGTGCTTTGAGGAGTCGAACACGACGGCGTTTGAGAGGCTGAGTATCTTGTAGTTGTAGGAGCAGGGGGACGTCTCGAGTTCGTAGTAGACCCCCGCGTTGTTGTTGAGGTTCCAGGAGATCTCGAATGGGTTCCCGGGCGCCACATAGCCGTCGAGGACGTAGCCCGCGAAGGAGAAGTGCTGCCCGAAGACCGACTCGTTGAGGGCGAGCGTCGACTGTGGCAGACCCGCGTGGATCACGCCCCAGGGCATGCTGACATTCGAGCCGCTCCCCACCATTACTCCCATGAGTTCGTAGACCCCAGTGGGCACCTGCTGGCCTGCGTCGTCGGTCTGGTTCCAGAAGAGCGTCTCGTTATAGCTCTGGCCGGGATTGAGCACCAAATCAACGGGCGCCCCCGAGCAGCCAGGGTGCTTAGTTGAGTCGTAGACCTGCGGCCCGGTGGTCGTGTTCCCCTGAAGGATGGTGAAGCTGCCCAGGCAAGAATCGAGAGACGCGACCGTCATGTTGGCGACAGCGTAGTCGACGATCGAGAGCTCGATCTCCACCGGCTGCCCGACCGCGAAGTAGCCTGGGTTGGCGCCCGCGAGACCGGCGCTCGTAGATGAGGAAGGATGGCCTGGAGGGCAGCTCGCGAAGAGGTCGCTTTCGTAGTTGACGGTGACCGCGCTGGTCCCGAGGTCGTAGAAGGCGTCCAGATAGCCGCTCGGCGCGCCGCCCGACAGGAGGACGAAAAAGGCGACGACGTTCCACTGCAGAGGTGCGTTGCTCCCGGACTGCTCCGAGAGCCAATATGCGGTGACCCAGCCCTTGCCCGCGGACTGGTTACGGAACGCCGTCGAGTCGACTATCCTGGAGTAGACTTGGCTCAAGCTGAGGTTGTTCCCAGGAGCGATAGAGTCTAGCATGATGTTGTTCGCCGTGGTCAAATTGCCTTGCGGAGGCCTCCCGCAGACGTTGGTCCACGCGGCGGGATAGCTGCTGACCGGGCCTGACTCCTCCTCTCGGGAGAAGGCGAGCGAGGTCGTGGTGCTGGATGAGGTCGCACCCGACTGGCTGATGGTGGAACTCTGCCTAGTTGTGGGCGGCGAGGATGTGCCCACCGCGAGGTAGCCGGCAGCAACGCTGGCGGCGACCAGGATTGCGAGTACCATAATGGCGACCGCCTTCCTCATTGGCCTTCAAGATTGAAGAAGCCAGGTGACTATTGAACCTAGCAATTAGAACAAGGTCGCCGGAAACTGGGAAGGCGGAGAAAAACTATTTCAACTTGGTCAGGCCAAGAACGAGTTCTTGCTAGCCACAGAGTTCGACCTCACCTCCGCAAAGCGCAGAATAATTTCCTTCATCAAGCAGAAAGTCGAAGAGAGCCAGGCCGAGGGCGCGGTCCTCGGCATCAGCGGCGGGATAGACTCGGCCGTAACGGCGTACCTCTGCGTAGAGGCGCTTGGGAGCCGCCGCGTTATGGGGCTGATAATGCCCGACCTCAGGGCCACTCCTGACGAAGACGTCAAGGACGCGAAACTCGTCGCGAGCGAGCTGTGCATCGAGACCAAGGAAATCGATGTCGCCCCGATTCACAAGGCGTACATGAAGTCGCTCGAGTCCAACCGGCTCGCCGAGGGGAACCTCAGAGCGCGAATCAGGATGTCTTTGCTCTATTACCACGCCAACCTGACGAACAGGCTGGTCGTGGGCACTGGGGACCGCTCGGAGCTGCTTCTCGGCTACTTCACCAAATATGGTGACGGTGGCGTCGACGTCCTCCCAATCGCCGACCTCTACAAGACCGATGTCAGGAGGCTCGGAGAGGCGCTAGGAATCAACCGGCGAATCGTGGCGAAGCGCAGCAGCCCGAGGCTCTGGCCTGGGCACATCGCCGAGTCCGAGATAGGGATGAGCTACGAGACCCTCGACCGGCTGTTCAAGCTCAGGTTCGAGGAGGGGCTCGAGGTGCCCGCGATAGCTGCGAAGATGAAGCTAAACCAGGCGAAGTTGAACGTGATACTCGCCAAGTATCAGGCCTCCGAGCACAAGAGGCAGATGCCCGAAATCTGCAAGCTGCGCTGACCGTCCAGAGTGGATGAGATTTGGTGGACTGGGGGGGATTTGAACCCCCGGCCTCAGGGAGCGCTTGGGAGCGCCCTCTCCTGCGTGCGAGGCAGGCATTCTACCGCTGAACTACCAGCCCAACAGATTCGGGCCAGAAAATCTCCCGTTATAAAAGAGAAAGCTCTTCAGTTGGAAGGCCTAGGTTTCCTAGATAGCTTCGTCCCGCAGACCTCGCATATCGACCGCTTGGGGTCGAGGTATTCCTTGCCACATCCCTTGCAGTAGGTAATCCAGGTGATTTTCTTCCATTCGCCGCGTATCGAAGTCTCCGAAAGGTTGATCCCGATGACCTCGGCGACGTTTCGGACCGCGAAGTCGTCGGTGACAAGGACCACCTCATCGCCGCGCTTGGACTTTACGAGATCGAGCGTGACGGCAAGGATTGAGGTGTCGGCCTCCGAGAGGGACTTTTGGTCCCCGGTCCTGTTTGAAGCCTCTTTGACCTTCTGCACCGACTCCTTCGAGGGCTCCGTCACCTGGACCCTCGAGTGAATCAGCTGCGCCCCGATGCCCCTGCCTCTGACTTCGTCGAGGACCTGGTAGGTCGTGTAGTACTTGCCTTCACCCTGAAAGGGGATACCGGCGTAAAAGGCAGTTGAGTCCAGCACGTGGATCTTTTCGTTCAAAAACTGGCTTTCACTGTCATTAGTCATGGCAGGCTATCGTTGCACCTGCGCCGTCCGGCCGAGCCGAGTCGGCACGGCCCTCCCTAGTCGAACTTCCTCGCACCCTTGCAATACGCTTCCTACCCCCGGGGTCGTGTAATAAATAATGTGTGATTCGGTCGTCTACCGGTTGGCGAACGAGGCCAGTCGTCAAGAGAGGGGCTGGGACGGTCTTCTTGTCCTCTGGGCGGGTTCAAGCTTAATTACCGTGCCACGAAAACTCGTGGGCAGAGCGCTTGAGCAGACCAGCCGACCTGGGGAGTTTGAAGGAGGGCAGCTACATCGTCATCGACGGAGAGCCTTGCAAGGTCGTCGAAGTAGAGAAGAGCAAGCCGGGGAAGCACGGAAGCGCGAAGGTCAGGCTCACGGGAATCGCGATATTCACCGGCTCGAAGAAGACGGTGATCGGGACGGTCGACACCCACATAGAAGTGCCGATGATAGACAAGAGGGCCGCGCAGGTGATCTCCGCCACCCCGACGAGCGTGCAACTGATGGACCTGCAATCCTTCGAGGTCACGGAGAGCCCGACGCCGACCGAGCCCGAGTTCCAGGGAAAGATGCAGCCGGGAGCGGAGGTCGAGGTGTGGGCGGTCATGGGGAGGAGCAAGGTAATGCGGATCAAGGGCACGAGCTAGCTGCTAGGCACGCGTTCGCATCGTTATTAATCAGCGACATCGCCGAGTGAAGGCTAGCTCTAGATGAGGTCAACGGAAGAGCCGTCTGAGGAAGGCCATTGACGAGATCCAATACCGATAGAGCTAGTCTCGAGATGAGCACCAGCCTACGCCTTCGCTACAAGATGAGCGTCAAGAATCTCGAGGTACCCGGCGTCTCCCTTCCAGTGCTTCTGTGAAGAAACGACCTCGATCCGCCGGTCGAAGAGGGGGCAGTCCAGCACGAATGTCTCGCCCTCTCCCCCCTCAAGTCCGGGGTTGACGCCGTACTTCGCATGAAGCCTAGCGAGGTCGCGGATCGCTTCCTTGTCCAAGTGCCTACCCAGCCAGCTCTCGTCGAGCCCGAGCGCCGCGACACCGGTCATTATCACCTCGAAGCGGTCGGCGACGATATTGGTCAGGTGCGTGACTTGGTCGATGTGCCAGAGGGGCGACACTGCCTTCACGCCGAGCTCGTCGCATATCCTCTCCACCCTAGACTTTTGATACACGCTTGCGAGGGCGCCGGTGTAGACGCCCTCAATCGAGTGGTCCCGCTTCGCGATCTCGATGGCGTTGCTAAGATCGGCAAGCTCGTCCTCCTTCACCCCTTTGGTATCCAATGTGACCCGGGGCAAGTGCATCGCCTGGGCCTGCATCGCGGTCCACCTGATGTTGGGATAGTGGAACATGTACGAGTCCGACCTCGCGGGAGAGAGGGTGATCAGGCACAGGAGCTCATCGCCTCTCTGCTTCGCAAGGTATGCGGCGTAGGTGCTGTCCTTCCCACCTGAGAAGAGGACTCCGACTCTCAATAGGCCGCACCCCTCATGGTGGCCCTCAGTTAATCCTAACAGGTCACGATGCCGAACCCGGCAAAGACTTATCTCTGGTTGGCTCTCCGCGAAAAATCTCCGGTGGATTTCATTGCTAGATTCGTTGAGGAGCGGGTTGCAGAATGCCGTCAAGAAGCTTCTAGGCAATGACATCGTCGATGAAGCGGCGATTAAGGAGTTCGTCCGCGACCTCCAGCGCGCGCTGATACAGGCAGACGTCAATGTGAAGCTCGTACTGAGCGTGACTGAGAGCGTCCAGCGGAGGGCTCTTGAGGAGAAGCCACCCCCCGGACTAGACAGGAAGAACCAGATAGTGAAAATACTCTACGAAGAGCTCGACAAGCTGCTGGGCGGCGACCAGGAGCTCAAGCTCGACAGGAGCAAGCTGAGCGTCATCGTGATGCTCGGCATCCAGGGCTCCGGCAAGACGACCACCGTGGGGAAGCTGGCGAGGTTCTACGCGAAGAAAGGCTTCAAGGTCGGGGTGGTCGCCGCCGACACGTTCAGGCCGGGCGCGGTGACCCAACTGAAGACGATAGCCCAGGTGGTGGGCGTCGACGTCTACTCGGACGAGAAGGAGAAGGATTCGGTGAAGGTCGCGGAGGCGGGCAAGCGCTTCTTCGAGGGGGGCGGCAAGAACCTCATAGTAATCGACACCGCGGGGAGGCACAAGGAGGAACAGAGCCTCCTCGACGAGATGAGCCGGATCTTCTCGAAGGTCAAGCCCGACCTCAACCTGCTCGTGGTCGACGGGACGATAGGCCAGCAGGCCTTCAGCCAGGCGGCGGCCTTCCACAAGGCCTCTCCCGTAGGAGGGATAGCGGTGACGAAGCTCGATGGAGCCGCCAAGGGAGGAGGGGCCCTCGCGGCGGTTGGGGCGACCGGCGCCAAGGTCTTCTTCATAGGTACGGGGGAGAGGGTCGACGACCTCGAAGAGTTCTCGGCGACGCGCTTCGTCGGCCGCCTACTGGGGATGGGCGACCTCAAGGCGCTCCTCGACATGGCGAAGCAGGTAGAGGGCGAGGTGGACGAGAAGAGGGTCCAGCGGATGGTGACCGGGAGGCTCACGATGGACGACTTCCTCTTCCAGTTCGAGCAGGTGAACAAGATGGGCTCACTGAAGAAGATTCTCGACCTCATACCCGGCGTCTCCGGGAACATGAAGAGCGAGGACCTGGAGAAGGCGGAGAAGAACATGAAGACTTGGAAGAGCATCATCCAAGCGATGACCGCCGAGGAGAGGGCGGCGCCCGAGAAGCTGAACGCCCCGAGGGTGAAGCGGATCGCCCAAGGGTCGGGGAGAAGCGAGAAGGACGTGAGGGAGCTTATCGCCAGGTACAGGCAGACGAAGAGCATGATGAAGTCTGGTAAAGGCCGAGAGATGAGGCAATTCCTCAGGAGAGCTGGAGGTCAAGTCCCGGGTGGATGAGAAGCCACCGGGGTTTCGGCTGTGTCGGTTTTGTCTGGACAGGCAGGGGACGGGAGAGTCAGACCTCACTCTCGCGGGCGACGACGACGGATGCTTCATCTGCGAAGGGATATCGGGACGCCTGGGAGGGGTCACCGAGAAGATAATCTCCCGTCTGGACAAGTTCGAGTTCTCGACGTTCTCCATCGGGCTGGTGCTCCCGCACGGCGTGCAGGAGCGGGAGGACACGCTGAGGTCGGAGCTGAAGATAAGGGGTGGCGAGACGGTCAAGTCCGAGCTCGCGGGCCGCCTCGCTAAGGCGGTCGTCAAGGGGATGCGCGGAAGGAAGAAGATCGACAGGCTCCATCCCGACGCCACAGTACTCGTCGACATCGGGGAGGAGAGCGTCGCGGTAACTTCGAAGCCCCTGTTCCTCTACGGCAGGTACACGAAGCCGCGCGGGGTCGCGCAACGAAGGCTGTTCTGCGAAGGGTGCAACGGGAGAGGTTGCGAGAGATGCCAAGGCACAGGCTACTCAACCTCTCCCAGCGTCGAGGGGCTGGTCTCCAAGAAGCTCGGGGCTCTGCTTGGTTCGAAGAAGTTCAAGTTCACGTGGTTCGGTAGCGAAGACCCCGACAGCCTGGTCTTCCCACCCGGCCGTCCAATGGTCATCGAGTCGAAGAACCCCAGGAGGAGACACGCTCCGAAGGCGCTGAGACTCAAGACCGGCGAGGGCGCGATGTCTGTGTCGGGCATTCATGCCGTCACCAAGAAATTCGAACACCCGGCTTTCGTGTTCACGACACGCGTGGTGATACGCGCGGAACGCCTGGTGTCTCGCGAGGACGTAAGGAAGATCCAGAGGGAGATGAGGAATGCGCTGGTGCAATACAGGAACAACAAAGGCAGATTGGTCGACAAGAAGATCTATTTCGTAAAGGCGAACGCCCGCGGGAAGAAGATTACCGCTGACATCAAGCTGGACGGAGGGCTCCCCGTGAAGAGGCTCGTCTCCGGAGAGGCCGTCTCGCCGTCGTTCTCGGAGTCGATGGGGATGCCGCTCAGATGCGAGAGGTTCGACATAATGAGGGTATGGCCCAAATCCGGGAAAGGCCGTTGAAACTAGCTTGAAACCATGTGGAAATGGCGCGCTCGTTCATGGATTAGCTTTTAAATGAGGGCGGAGGGGCGGCAACGGTTCTTCTATGGCAAGGTCACATGGGTACCGGCGGAGAACAAGGTCCCTCCTCAAGAAGAGGGATTCACATGGCCTCAGCCACATCCTCACGGACTACACACCCGACCAGAGAGTGGTGATCAAGATCGATTCGACCCAGGTCAAGGGGATGCCCCATAGAAGGTTCAACGGCCTTGTGGGAGTCGTCAGGGAGACCGGTCGAAGGTCTGTTATCATAGATGTGAATGTCGGGAACAAGGTCAAGACAGTAATCTCGAGAAAGGAACACATCGTCCCACTGCTGGAGGCGAAGCAATAGTTGTCCACAGAGGCCGCTCCGCCATCTGCGCAGAAGAAGACTCTCACTCTAAGCGAGGCGCACCAGATCCTTGAGAAGATTGATGTGGAAAAAGCCGATCAAATCCAGAAGAGGACGCTGGATTACACCTCGAAGTTTGCAAAGAGCACACCGGAGGCCGCCAAGAAGCTGAAGAAGCAGCTCGAGACCGACTGCGGCCTAAGCGAGGGAGAGGCGACCGAAGTGGTCAACATCATGCCCAAGTCGATCGAGGAGTTGAGGACGTTCACCGCGGGTTGGCGGAAGCTCCTGCCGACGGAAACACTGGAAAAGATACTCAAGATACTAAAGTCCAAAGATTAAATAGCAAGGAAGCGCTTCGAAAAATTCGAAGGGCGCATGTTGCTTAGTCATGATTCTCGCTCTGCCGCTTTTCCCGTAACACTCGAAGAATGAGCTCAAGGGGTTGTCATAGCGGAGAATGCTTCCTTCCGAGAAGAGATATGAGGAATTCGCCTACGTACTGGACTTCATACAAAGAGGAAGGTCGTCGATAATCAAGGGGAGGGCAGGCCCAATAGTGCAAGCCTTGGGAGAGGAGAGGCTCACACTGCTCGAGCTGCTCGCCGTCGAGAATGAGGACTTCGAGACCTGCGAGAAACTCAGGATAGGGAGGGAGGGACGGGCGAAGATCCTCAGCGTGTTCGGGAAACTCGCTTACGAGGACTTGACTTCGGAGGCGAAAGCTCAGCTCCTCGGCGTCTGCGAGATCATCGTAAAGAACAACGAGGCGAGATACGTCGCCTACTTCAACGAACTGCAGCCCCTCACACCGCGCCTCCACGGGCTCGAGCTGATTCCAGGGATTGGGAAGACCTTCATGAAGACCATCATCGAGCTGAGAGAGAAGCAACCGTTCGCTTCGTTCGACGACATCCAGAACCGCGTAGGCCTGCGCGAGCCTGCGAAGTTGGTGGCCAAGCGGATTGCGGAAGAGTTGACAGGTGCCTCCAGGGTTAACATCTTCGTCAAGAAGTGACCGTCGCGGCCGCGCACGACGGCACTCGCTGGGGCAGCATTACCTTACCGACCTCTCCGTGGTGAGTTCGATGGTCAACCTGGCGGCCATACGGCATGATGAGCGGGTTCTCGAGATAGGGACGGGAAGGGGCGCTCTTACGAGAGAGCTGACGGGCCTAACAGCAAACCTCGAGGGTTACGAAATCGACAGGGAGAGCTACGAGGGGCTGAAGAGAGAATCTGTAGGAGCCTCTCTCGTGCTCCACAACGATGATGCGTTCAAGTCGTCGCCGGAGTTCGACGTTCTGCTCTCCAGCCTCCCTTACTCCGAGTCAAGCCACTTCGTCGAATGGCTCTCGCGAAAGAGATACGACAGGGCTGTCGTGTTGCTCCAGCGCGACTTTGCGATGAAGATAACATCACCCCCGGGCGGCCCGGCGTACAGAGCGATATCGGTGATATCCCAGGCCTCCGCGAAGGTCGAGATAGTCTCAGACGTGAGCAGGCTCTCGTTCGACCCTCCGCCCCGCGTGAACTCCTGCCTGGTGACGATGAGGTGGAAGAGGACTCTGAGCGCAGAGCAGACGGCCATGATAAAGAGGATATTCTCTCAGAAGAGGCGGACGGTCAGGGCGGCGCTCAAGAATCTAGGGTTGGCGGCGCCGCCCTCGGCTCCCGAACCAGGCGCAAACTTTGCCCTACAGTGCAGGGTAAACTCGCTGCGACCAGATTCGGTTCTCGCAATGATCGGCATGCTCACGCGCGCGGAACAAGCGCCGAGCAGCGAGGCCTGAAGTTTGGTGCTCGCGATTTGAGGGCGCTCGGCGACCTTCTGAGTGTCACCATTGTGGGAGCCGAGTACCCCGTCAACCTCGGGTATACCGCGCGCCTGATGAAGAACTTTGGCGTAGAGAGGTTGTACTTGGTTAGCCCCAAGTGCGACATGAGGGCAGCGTCGGTCTACGCGTCGCACGGCTCCGACGTACTCGAGCGCGCCGAGGTCGTCACGCTCGCAAAGGTGAGGAGGACTCACGACCTTCTGCTTGCCACGACCGCGATCAGGGCGACGAGAGGCGCGAACGTCAGCAGGACGACGGTAAGACCTGACGAAGCGGTCGCGCGGATAATGGTCGCCGAGCGCGCGTCGATGGTCTTTGGGAGGGACACCACCGGCCTCACAAATGAGGAGTTGGCGCTGTGCGACCTCGTGACCATGGTGGAAACCAGGACAGAGTACAAGACGCTCAACGTCAGCCACTCGGTCGCTATTCTCCTGTATCTGGCCTCGAACGCGCAGGCTGCGGGGAGCACGTCGCGGACACCGGTTGCTTCGCGGGCATCGAGGGAGAGACGCGAAGCCTTCTCAAGATACGCATACCAACTTGCGATTGCGTCGGGCATGCAGAAGCACATAGCCGAGATGATGGTCCAGGTCGCGCGAAGGGTCGCGCTCAAGTCAGATGTGAACTCCAGAGAGCTAGGGCTGCTCGTCTCGTTGATGAGGAAGGCCGAGTTAGCCATCAAGAGGGCCTGAGAGCTAGACCCGTTCCAGGGCATACACCATCCTCCTGATCCATCTGGTGCTCTGGTGCGACACCCTCAGGGGATACTCGTAGGCAGGGGTCCCGGGCGGCTGGAAGGGCCTCAGCCCGATCTCTTTGAGGTCATCGAACGACAGAGTGACGTCCTTGCCTTCTATCGTCCTGAGCGACGGGGTCACGAGGACCATCCTCCCGCCCCGTCTCAAGACGCCGCTCATCTCGTACAAGGCGTCTGAATAGATCATGGATGCGTGCTTGATCAGGCGCCGCGCCTTCTCGAGCGTGGGCGGTGACGAGAGCCTCGGCATTAGAATGGGCTCTGAGACTATCGCGTC
>Ga0307372_10001896_pt1 | contig 35529 bp, 25 predicted proteins | sample OX1MG_FD_202533 | JGI IMG/M metagenome (GOLD analysis project Ga0307372, IMG submission 202533) | Soil microbial communities from Risofladan, Vaasa, Finland - OX-1 | ecosystem: Environmental > Terrestrial > Soil > Coastal area > Acid sulfate soil | place: Finland: Risofladan, Vaasa | collected...
GTGCGGCGGTCCAGCCGTTCGCAGTTCGCGCATTCGTGTTTCTTCTCGGGCTCCACCATGACGGCAAAACCCTAATCAATCGCCGCAAAACTACCAAGATCAGTTCAAAACCCGTGAACGCTTACGATCGTTTTGAAGACCAGCGTCAGCAAGAGAATGCAAAAGATCAGCCCTGCCAGTCCGCTGAATTGGAGATAGGCGAAATCCACGCGGCTCACTTCTTGCGGAAATTGATAACCCCGCTGATGCGCTGCGAAAAACGCCGTCACCGCCCCTGCGCAGACCAACGCCCAGAACACTCCCCAACCGATGCTCGTCAACAATACGGCGATCACGGGCACGGTGACATACCAGGTGGCGGCCGGCGCATTGTGTCCCCCGGTAAAGCAAACGAGCCCCGTGTAAACTGAGAAAGCCACCAGCGCCAGCGTGTTGCCCGCCAGCGTCGGAGAGCGAGCGGCTCGCTGCAAGATCGGCACGCAAACGAGCAGCACTCCCGCCACGGCGATGATCGTCGCGGAGACAGGCGCGCCAATCGCGGAATAAATGCCGCTGAAAACCGGCACCCAAACCATCATCGCGGCGCAAAACGCGAGCACGCGGTTCGCGCGTCGGAGCGTTTCGGGCTCTTGGCGCAACGAAAGCGGGATGAGCCAGTTCCACAACGAGACGAGCGGCAAGGATGTCGCCAGCCGCCTCGTCAGCCGCATTCCAGACACAGTGACCTTTCATGAATCGGGAGGATCCCCGCTCGCCGCTCGAGGGCATTTCCGCATCTTCGGGCTCGATCCCTAACACAAGCCTAGCACGGGCCCTCCACAAGGGCGAAAAAGCCGGGGGGGCGCCGATTGCACCGAAACGAGCGACAAGTCTGCTGCTCGATTTGCCGATTTTAACGGCTTGCCACGATGGCGACGGTCGTTCCTCGGCCTGGCCCGCGTTGCGCACGATGTGCAAGAGCTTGGGCATCGACTCGGAAAAACCATCAGCCCCATCGGCCGGCGGTTCAGGATCACTTGTTCTTTGCCGGTTCTTCGCCGGCCGCGGCCGAATGCTTGTACAGCGGCATGTGGCGGTAATAGACTTCCAACGTACATACGGCCAAGGCGGTCATGTAGAGGCGCCCGCCTTGCTGATCGTGGCCTCCGCCGGGGGCCCAACTGCCGGCCTCGTGACCGCTCGTCGATTGCAGCGAGACCAGCAAATCGCGCAGGGCGGCGTTCCACTCTTGCCAAGGCCGCCCGCCCATGTGGTGCATGACTTGAGTGCCGTAGTACCAGTAGTACATGGATACGTTGTTGTCGCGAGGCAGGTGCTTCAGCAGCCCCTCGACGCCGTTGTTCAACACCGGATGATTGTGTTTCCAGCCGGAGTACTGGCGGCAGAGCAAGCCCTCGGCCGTCATGATCGGCGTAGGATGGCCGCCGGGCACATAGCAATACTGGCCGACTCGGGGCGAAACTTGTACCGCATTCAGAAAACGGTTGGCCTTGACGAACGTTTCTTCAGGGACCTGCAAATAGGCCATCTGCGCGCTGCGCAAGGCCATCATCTGCCAGCCCACCACGCTCAAGTCGCCCCGCTGGCCCGGGCGGTAACGCCAGCCGCCTTGTCCGTGCTGGGCCGCGACGATGAAATTGACGGCTCTCTGGGCCGGATCGTGCAGAAGCTCGGCCTGCGTCAGTGCAAAAGCTTCGCACAGGGCGATCGTCGCCTGACCGTGCGCGTACATCGTTCCGCCCCCTGCGCCGCGCAAGTCGCCGTCGCTTTTCTGGTGATCCATCAGCCAACGCAAGCCGCGAGCCACCGTCAGGTTGTATTCGCCGCGCAAATGCGTCTGGCCCGAGCCGAGAAACGGCAGCAAGGCAAGCGCGGTGCCGGCGGTGTCGCTGATCATGCCGCGGTCTCCGCACCTTCCGTTGCACTCCCCGGCATGGTGAAAGTCGTGCAGGCTCCAACTGCCGTCGGAATTCTGATGCGCGGCGATCCACGCCAGTCCTTGGGCCACGGCCGCTTCGGTCTCGGTCGTGCCTCCCTCGAGCGCGAGCAACTGGCCGCGCAGCCGCGGATCGCGGCCGGCCAGCACGGCGCCAGGATTACCCACGGCCGAAGGCAGCGACGGCGCCGCCGCAGGCGTGAACAAATCGTCGGGCGCCTGCTCGATCTGCGGCGAGAAAACGCTCGACGCGGCTTCGAACTCGGGCGTTGCCACGGACTCGACAAGGTCGTTGGCCAGCGATGGGGCCAATTCCACCGGTTCCTCGAGAGCGGTCAACTGCGGCGCGTCCTCCTCGCTGGCCGGCCCGATCCTCGCCGCCAGGACCAGCGGTTCGGGCTCGCTCTCGCCGTCGATGATCCAGGCGCCCAGCACGATTACCAGCACCATGTGTACGACGGCGCTCGTCAGAATGCTCGGCGCTTCACGGATTAGCTCCGTGAACGAGGCTGCCAGCGATTCCCACCCGCCGGAACGCTCCAGCCGGGTCCGGACCCGGCTGGGGCGAACGGCGGCGACAGTGCGATGCTCCCTGTCAGACGACGCTGTGGCAGGCACGGCGCCGCCCGGCCCGGTCGCCGAAGGCGGGGCGTACGTCGCCTGCAAGCTCGATTTGTCATCTGCCAGAGACATGTAAGCCACCGTGGAAGCGGAGTTTCCATCTTATCGAGCCGAGTCGCCGGCGGGCAACAACGACGCCCCTATGCGGGCGTTCGTTTCTCTGATTTGTTGCTGCGATCGGAAGCCCCTGAGCTTCTCGCCAGTTCTCATCCGGCAACGGTGGCATAACCGTCCTGTGATCGTTAGGCTATAGGCATCACCTCAAAAGCCTTGATGGCCGGCAACTCGCCCCCCGCACAAGGGAAGAGCCGGTTTGGAGGCCGGGATCCAACTTACCATGAACTCGAGCGGAGTTACCGTATGGCGTCAGAGCTCCAGAGCCTGGTTGGCGAACTGGAAGCCAATATTGCCAAAGTAGTGCTGGGTAAATCTGATGTCGTTCGGCTCTGCATGGTGGCCTTGCTGGCGGGCGAACACGTGCTGTTGGAGGACGTGCCCGGCGTCGGCAAAACATTGGTAGGCAAAGCTTTAGCGAAAAGCATCGCGGCCAAGTTCTGCCGGGTGCAGTTTACGCCCGACTTGCTGCCCAGCGATATCGTGGGCAGCAGCGTGTTCAACGCCAAGACGAGCGAGTTTTTTTTCAGCCCGGGACCGATTTTCGCCAATATCGTCTTGGCCGACGAAATCAATCGCACCACGCCCCGGACCCAAAGCGCCTTGCTGGAGGCGATGAGCGACGCCCAGGTGTCGATCGACGGGCAGACGCACCCTCTGCCTCGCCCCTTCATGGTCATCGCGACCCAAAACCCATTCGAATTCGAGGGCACGTACCCCTTGCCCGAGAGCCAACTCGACCGGTTTTTGCTGCGGATCAGCGTGGGATATCCCAGCCGCGAGGACGAATTGCAGGTGCTGGCGATTCACCGCGGCGGCGAGCCGTTGGAGAATCTCTCGCCGGTGATCGAATGCTCGCAGGTATTGGCCTTGCAGCACGCCGTGCGTCAGGTGGCGGTTGACGAGTCGATTTACGAATACCTGCTCGACATCGTGGAAGCGACAAGAAACAGCCCCGAGTTGCACGTCGGCGTCAGCACCCGCGGAGCCTTGTGCCTGTACCGCGCCAGCCAATCGCTGGCGCTGATCGAGGGCCGCGAATACGTCGTGCCCGACGACGTCAAGCGTCTGGCCGTGCCCGTGCTCGCCCATCGCGTGATCACCAAGGGGTATCTCCACGGCAGCCAGCGCGGCGCCATCGAGGCCCTGATTCAGCGATTCGTGGACGACGTTCCCGTTCCAGGTTAAGCGCGATGCGCCGCTCCCATCAGAACATTGCGATCACGCTCGAAGGCTGGCTCTATCTGGGCGTCTCGTGTTTCATCTTGGCGGGGGCCCTGACTCGCCAGATCAATCTATTGATGCTGCTGTTCGGCATGTTGGCAGGGCCGCTGGTCATCAGTTGGCGATTGGTTAAGAGTACGTTGCGAAAGGTCGAGATCCGTCGAAAGTTGCCTCAATCGGTTTGCGCCGGCGACTTGTTGATCGTGGAATTGGCGGTCGTCAATCGCCGTTGGCGGTTGGGAAGTTGGTCGGTCAGGGTCGAAGACTCGCTACGGCGCCAAGCGGACGCGGTCAAGGAGGCCCCGATTCTGGCCCGGGTTCTGATTCCGTATTTGAAGCCGGGCGAGCCCTATACGGCCAGCTACCGCGGGCGTTTGCCGCGCCGGGGCCGTTACGCATTCGGTCCCTTGCGGCTGTACACCCAGTTTCCTTTGGGATTGCTGCGGTATCGCATGACGATCGATCAGCCTGAGTCGCTCGTCGTCTATCCTCGCTTGGGAAGGCTGGCGCCCGGTTGGTCTCGGGTACAGCGCTCCTCGGATCTGGGATTGGGCGTTGCCGCGCGGCAACAAGGCTTCGTCGAAGGAGAATTCTACGGCCTGCGAGATTGGCGCAGCGGAGACAGCCGGCGCTGGCTGCACTGGCGCACCAGCGCGCGACGGCAAACGCCCGTCGTGCGGCAATTCGAGCAGCAACGAAACGAAGATCTGGCGATCGTGCTCGAACTCTGGCAGCCGGAGCGTCCGGAAGCCAAGGATCTCGAAACGGTGGAGTTGGCAGTCAGCTTTGCGGGCACGATTCTGGCCGATCTCTGCCGACGCGGAGGCAAATGGCTTTCGATTTCGACCAGCGGGCCCGAGCCTTGGATGGAAAGCGGTCCGACCTCCACCGCGCTGCTGCACCAAACCATGCGCCATTTGGCCGAGACCGAGGCCGGGCCGGACGACCATTTGCCCGAAGCGCTCGCCGCGCTGCTGGATCAGGTGCATCCGGGCACGAGAGTCATCGTGATCGGAACGCGAGCGGTGGATTTGAGCGACACGGCGAGGTTCTCCTGTCTCTGGAATGACCAGCGGCGCCGCGCCTGGCTGAACAGGATTGAAACATTCGACGCCGGCGGCGAAGAACTCGCCGAATACTTCACTGCCGAATAGAATGCCGCGGCGAATAGAATGCCGGCGCGGCGATACGCGATACCATGGCACATTGGCGTCGGGAAGCTCGAGGTTCATAGCGATGCGTCTGGAACGACTTCTGCAAATCAGCATCGCCGTGCTGGTTTCGCTGTCAACGCTGCTCTTGGGCATGGGCGAGCGTAATCTGACCTTGCCCGCGGTCGCCATCATCGTGTCGGTCAGTTCGTTGTATCTCACCGATATCAAGGGCTGGCTGCAACTCAATACCACCGTGACCAACATCGCGGGTCTGGTGGCGCTGGCCGCCACCTACCACGACTGGGACTATTACGCCGGCGAAAGCCAATTGCTCTCGATGGCGAATTTATTGATCTACCTGCAGTTCGTGCTGCTGTACCGCAAAAAGAACCAGCGGAACTATTGGCTCTTGATTCTGCTGAGCTTGTTGCAAGTGGCCGTGGCCTCGGCCTTGAACATGAGCATCTTCTTCGGCGTGTTGCTGTTGATCTATATGTTCATCGGGCTGATTACGCTGGCGCTGTTTTCGATCTATCGAGAGCATTTCCGGGCCGAGGAGCTGTGGAAGCCTTGGCGAGCGAGCGAAAGCGCCGACGCTGCAAGAGCGACTTCGGAGAGTCCCCGCTGGCCCTTGGCGGCGCAAGCCGCGGTCTTCGCGGGCTTGCCGCCCGAAGGCCAGGCCGATGCGGGATTGACCTGGGGTTGGGTCGGGCAAATCCTCAAGCTCGGCGTGCTGACGGTGATCTTGTCGTGCTTGATGTTCTTCGGGCTGCCGCGAGTGGGCAAGGCCAGCCGCTGGCGAGCGGGCCAGACCCGCGTGCTGCGGACGGTCGGCTTCTCGGAGAGCGTCACCTTAGGCGAATTGGGCGAAGCCTACCAGAACGACAACGCCTTGATGCAGGTGTGGTTCAAGGAAGACGGCACGGACGAGCCCTATCGGGTCGCGGGAGACGTGCCCTTGTTTCGCGGCGCGCTATTGTTCACCTATCACAACGGCCAATGGCATCGCCGCTCGGAACGATTCGAATTCGACCGGCTGCGTTTGCAGATAACCCCCGAGAGCCAACTGCCGACCGAAACGCCGTTGGTCAAACAGAAGATCGTGTTGCAGCCGCGCGAAGATCAGACCCTGTTCAGCGTGTTCCCGGTGATCCAGCGCGACACGACCTCGGAAGTCCTCTATTCCCAGGAAAACGAGCAGCTTTATCGCCCTGCGCGCAAACAAGCGGAGCCGTTCACTTACGAATTGTATACGTCAGGCTTCCGCGACCATTTGTACTCAATGTTCATTCCCGCGACGCGGTATCCGAACCTGCGGGGTGATGATCACGAGTTGCTGCAGATGCCGCTCGACGGCGACGGCAACGATATGCTCCCTGGTTTGAGATCCTTGGCGGAGCAGCTCGTGAGCGACATTCCGCCGGCCGATCGCGAACGCCGAGCTCGAACGCTGGAATTGTATCTTCGCGATGTGACGAAATTTCGCTATTCGCTCACAGGCGTGGAGCGCGACCCGAATCTCGACCCGGTGGAAGATTTTCTCACCAAGCACCCGGTGGGCCACTGCGAGTATTTCGCCAGCGCCTTGACGCTCATGCTGCGCAGCGTGAGGATTCCGGCCCGACTGGCGATCGGCTTCAAGGGGGGCGAGTGGAACGACGCGGGCAAGTATTACCAGGTGCGCGAGCTGCACGCGCACACCTGGGTCGAAGCCTGGATCGGTCCCGAGAATCTGCCCCCCGCCGTGCGGAATTCGAAGCTGGCCCAGAAAAATGGGGCCTGGCTGATTCTCGATCCGACGCCGATCGGCAGCGACCTCGATCGCTACGAGGTGCTGGGCCTTTATAGTTGGAAGCAATTCTTGGATTTGTCGCAGTTCCTCTGGTCCAACTACGTTTTGGGCATGGATTCGCAACGCCAGCAAGAGTCGATTTATCAACCGCTGATCGCACGGATCGAGGAGCAACTCAAGCAATTGGCCGACGAGGAATATCGGCAAGCGCTCTGGGATCGGCTCGGCGAGAAACTCGGCGGCCAACAGTTCGGCCTGTCGGCCGGTTGGCTGAGCTGGCAGGGCCTGCTGGTGGCGGCCACCGGGCTGTTGATCGTCGCCGGCGGATATCGCGGCTCGAAACGGGCGATCAAGCCGGTCCGCGGCTGGGTTCGCAATCGCTGGCGACGCGCGCGAGGACACAGCGGCGCCCGGGTGGAATTCTACGAACGGTTCGAGGCGCTGCTGGCGCGGCGCCATTGGGTGCGCGGCGCGAGTCAGACGCCTCGCGAGTTCGCCCTGTCGGTCGGGGGGCAATTCGCCGAATCGCCCGCCACCAAACAGGCGGCCGTGTTGCCGCGGCGGATCGTCGAGACGTTTTATCGCGTCCGATTCGGCGGCCAACGCCTGGACAACTTGGAATCGCAAGCGGTAGAACAGGCGATTTCCGAGTTGGCCGAAGCCTTGAAGGCGGCCGAGAGCAAGACGGACGCGAGCGCATGAAAATCGGGTTGGTGGGATATCAGGGGTCGGGCAAGAGCACGTTGTTCGAGTGGTTGACGGGCGTGGATCACGACCCGGCGCAAGCGCACCTGGGGCAGAGCGCGATGGCGCCCGTGCCCGAGCCGCGCGTCGCCGGTTTGTGCGAAGTGTATCATCCCAAGAAGATCACGCTCGCCGCCTTGGAACTGGTCGACTCTCCCGGCCTCAGCCGCAGCCATGAGGGCAACGCCGCGCGGCTGGGGCTGATCCGCGAGGCCGGCTGTTTCGTGTTGGTCGTGGCCGGTTTCGGCGGCGCCGATCCGCTGGCCGACCTGGCCAGCTTTCGCGAGGATTTGCTGCTGGCCGACATGGAAATCGTCTCCGGCCGCATCGAGCGGCTGCGTGAGAGCGTCAAAAAGCCCCGACCCAATCGCGATCAAGAACTGGCGGAACTGACTGCGCTGGAGCGAGTCTTGGCCGCCATCGAAGCGGGCAAACCTTTGTCTTCGGCCAATATGAGCGAAGACGAATTGAAAGCCACGCGCAGCTTCCGGCTGCTCACCGAGAAGCCGATGCTGATCATCATCAATGCCGCCGACGACGCCGAGGATTTGGAAAGCCTGTCCCGGCCGGCCTCGGAGGAGCAGCCGCCGATGCTGGCGGTTCGCGTGGGCCTGGAACGCGAATTGTCGCGAATGAGCGACGCCGATCGCGCCGAATTCGAAGCTGAGATGGGCCTTGCCGGATCGCGGCGCGACGAAGTGCTGGGGGCGATCCTCGACGCTTCCGGCCAAATGCTCTATTTCACGGCCGGCGAAAAAGAGGTCCGCACTTGGATGTTGCGCAAAGGAGGCACGGCCCTGGAAGCCGCCGGCAATATCCACACCGATCTGGCCCGCGGCTTCATCCGCGCCGAAACGATGAACTGCGACGATTTGATCCGCCTGGGCAGCGAGCGCGAGGTCAAAGCCGCCAGCCTCGTGCGGCAGGAGCCAAAGGATTACGTGATCCGCGACGGCGACGTGCTGAACATCAAGTTCAGCGTCTGACGCGCACGGCAAAAACTTGCAGGAATCCGCCTGGCGTGCGAAAATCGGGCCGAAAGATCGCGTCTGGCCGTAGACCGTCGCATCGCTCGGGTTGAAGGCGGCCGTCGCGCCACATTCCGGCACGAGAGGCTTGAATCTTTCGCAAGCCAGCAGGATTCCAATTGCAAACGGAGGGGATCTGCCATGCGAGTTATCGAGGCGCGAACTTTTCCTTGCCGCGCGGGCGGCTGCTTGACCCGAGGATCGCGGAGGTTGGCTGTGTTGGCGTGGCTGGTCTGCGGCGCCACGGCGGCAGCTCAACTGCCGGGGGCCCGGTTGTCGAGCGTCTTCCCGGCGGGCGGCCGGCAAGGGGACTCGGCCGAGATCGCCATCGCGGGCGGCGACTTGGACTCCGTCGATCGGTTGCTGTTCTCGCATCCGGGCATTGCGGCCCAGCCCAAGCTCCGCGAAGCCGGCGAGTTCGAAAACTCGCCGCAGCCGATTCCCAACCAGTTCACGGTGCAGATCGGCGCAGAGACGCCGCCGGGCTACTACGAAGTCCGCGCGCTCGGCAAGTACGGAGTTTCCAATCCGCGCGCTTTCTTCGTTGGCGTCGCGGCCGAAGTCTTGGAGGCGGAGCCCAACGAAACGATTGAAACGGCGCAGGAAGTCCCGCTCGACTCGGTGGTCAACGGCCGCTCGAATCGAGGCAGCGACCTGGATTTCTACCGCTTCACGGCCAAGGCCGGTCAGCGAGTGCTGATCGAATGCCGGGCGCGGGCGATCGACTCGCGGCTCGACGCGGCCCTGGCCGTTTACGATGCCGCCGGCCGCGAATTGGCGAGCAAGTACGAGGGCAGCTTGCGCGATACGCTGATCGATTTCACCGTTCCGGCCGACGGCAGTTACACGGTCAAGCTGCACGATTTCATCTATGGCGGCGGCGACGAGTATGTCTATCGCTTGTCGCTCAGCACGCAGCCGCACATCGATTTCGTGTTTCCGCCCGCCGGAGTTCCGGGCGGCAAATGGCTGTTTCGCGTGTACGGCCGCAATCTGCCGGGCGGCAAGCCGGCGCCGGGCGTAACCGTCGACGGCAAGCCGCTGGAAGTCGTGGCGGAAGCGATCGAATTGCCCGCCGGGCCCGCGACCACGGCGCTGCCCGTGGAAACGTTGATCGAACCCAATGAAGCGGCCCTCGACGCCGCCGCGTATCGTCTGCAAACCTCGCACGGTCCGACCGAACCGCTCTTGATCGGCTTCGCCTCGGCGCCGATCGTCGCCGAGGAAGAGCCGAACGACGACCCGCAAAAGGCCCAGCAGGTTTCGGCGCCCTGCGAGTGTGTCGGCCAGTTCAGTCCGCAGGGCGATCAGGATTGGTTTTCGTTCGGAGCCAAGCAAGGCGACAAATATGTCATCGAAGTGATTTCGCAGCGTCAAGGCTCGATCGCCGATCCGTTTCTGCTGGTCGAGCAACTCACGACCGACAAGCAAGGCCAGCAACAGGTCAAAGAATTGAAGAGCGAGGACGACGCCGGCGAGGCGGCGGCCGATCCCGATTTCAACACCCGCCACGACGATCCGATCTACCGTTTTACGGCGCCGGCCGACGGAAGCTACCGCGTGCTGGTTCGCGATTTGTACTTCGGCTCGCGCGGCGATCCGCGGTTCGTCTACCGGCTGGCCATTCGACCCGAGCAGCCCGATTTCCGCCTGGTCGCGATGCCGAAGTTTTCCGGCTCGCAGCCCAACCAGCAGCAATCGGTTGTCTGGAACCCGCTGCTGCGCAAAGGCGGGACCGAATCGATTGAATTGGTCGTTTTTCGCCGTGACGGTTTCGACGGGGAAATTGCCGTTTCGGCCGAAGACTTGCCGGCCGGCGTGACGGCCCAGCCAATCTCGATTGGTCCCGCCGACAACCTGGCGACGCTCGTGCTCAAAGCCGCCGACGACGCGCCGGCGAGCGTGGCGACGTTCCGCGTGGTCGGCCGGTCGAAAGTCGGGGACGCCGAACTGGTCCGCGAAGCGCGTGCGGGCTCGCTGGTTTGGGCCGGTCAACAACGCCGCAGCACGGCGCACGCGCGGTTGACCAGCTCCTTGACGCTGGCCGTCAGCGACACAGAGCAGGCGCCGTTTCTGGTCGAAGCCAAGGACGGCGGCAATTTGGAAATGTCGCGAGCCGGCAAGCTGGAGATCCCCTTGAAAGTCACTCGCCGCGATGGCTTCTCGGGCCCGATCCAGATGAGCGTATCGGGGCTGCCGCGAGGCTTTCAGCGCGTCAACAATCTCACGGTCGCCAGCAAGGCGGATTCGTTCGAACTGACAATGAATATCCCTGCCAACTCGCCGTTGGGCAGCTTCAGCTTTTACCTGCGCGCCACCGCCAAGCACAACTACCGTCGCAATCCCGAAGCGGCCGATGCTGCGACCAAGCGCAAGGACGAGCTCGCAAAACGGGCGACCGAGTTGGCTCTGGCGGCGAAAGACGCTGCGAAAGCCAAGCAAGACGCTGAAAAAGTAGCCGCGGAACTCGAACAGAAAGCGGAAGCGGCGGCCAAACGCCTCGCCGAGGCCGCCGAGGCCGCGGAAACGGCCGAGTCGAACATCAAAGCGGCGAGCGCCGACGTCGAGGCGGCCAAGCAGGCTGCGGAGGACAAACCAGACGATAAGGAATTGGCGGCCGCATTGGCCGAGGCTGAAAAACGTTTGAACGAAGCTGAAACGGAAGCCGAGAAGGCGGCCGAAGCGAAAACGGCGGCCGAAAAGTCAGCCGAAGAAACTTCGCTTGAGGCGAAAGCGGCCGCCCAGACGCAAACCGCCGCCGAACAAACGCTGGCCGCCGCCGAAGCGAACGCCAAATCGGCCGAAAAAGCCAAAACCGCCGCCGAAAAGGAAGCCGTCCAGGCCGCGGGCGCGGCAAAACCCAAGAGCCTCAATATCGGGTTCCCTTCAACGACAATCACGCTCAAGGTCACGCCGGCGCCCATGACGCTCATGGCGCCGCCGCCCAGTGCGCCGCTCGCCCAAGGAGCGAAACTTGAATTGCCGATCCAGATCAACCGCCTGTACGGCTACGCCGACCCGGTTCAGCTCAGCGTCACTTTTCCCAAGGGCGTCGCGGGGCTCAAAGCGGCGGCGGTTACGATTCCCAAGGACGGGACCGAAGCCAAGCTGGTGCTCGAAGCGACGGCCAGCGCAACGCCCGGCGAGCACGAGTTGACGATTCAGGCCGTCAGCCGCTTCAACAACCAGAACCTGACGACGACCGAACTGGTGCGTCTGGCGGTGCAAGAGGCGAAAAAGCCTTGAAGCTGCCGGTGCTCTGTCGGCGACCTTGTTTTGATTAGCCGTCCGTCACTCCCCGGCGAGCCGCCCGACTTGAAACACTGGCTCTCGCGGCCCTCCTCGACTAGCTTGGTGCAGAGCGGGGCAACACGCTGCGCACCAGGAAAACTGTCATGCCCGCCGGACGACGCGATTGCTTGCCGAAACCAACTCCCATTCCGACTCGCGGCAGCGACCGCAGGCTGTGGACTTGGCTGTCCTCGATGGGCGTGTTCTCCGCCGCAGCGGCCGCCTGGGCCCAGCAGCCGGCGACTCCGCCCTCGCCCAACGTGCTGACCGGCCATACGCAGGCCGTCAGCGCGGCGGCCCTGACGCCCAACGGTAAAATCGCCGTCACCGCCAGCTACGACAACACGCTTAAGCTGTGGGACGCGACGACCGGTCGCGAACTGCGAACGCTCGTCGGGCATCAACAGCAGGTCTTCGCCCTGGCGCTCAGCCGCGACGGGCAAACGATCGCCTCCGGTTCCCGCGACAATACGATCAAGCTCTGGAACATGATCCGGCCCGAGCCGATCGCGGCGCTGGCAGGTCATGCCGACGAGATCGCGTCGGTCGCCTTCAGCCCCGACGGCAACCTGATCGCCACGGCCAGCCTCGATCGCACGGCCAAGCTTTGGCAAAAGGCCGACGGCAAGCCGGTGCGCTCGCTCGAAGGCCACGCGGCGCCGCTGACGCGCGTGACTTATCGCCGCGACAACCAGCAACTGGCCACAGCCGACGCGGCGGGCGCCATCCGGCTGTGGAACCCGGCCGATGGCGTCTTGCAGGGCGAGTTGAACGCGCCGGGTGGCGCCGTCACGGGCTTGAGCTTCAACCCCAACAATCAATCGCTCGCCGCGACAAGCGCCGACGGCACGCTGCGCTGGTGGCAGTTGCCGCCGCCCGCCCGGTTGATGGTCCAGCAGCCCGCCGAGGTCGCGGCCGTCGCCGTCTCGAATGACGGCAACCTAATCGTCTCAGGCGCCGCCGACGGCGCGGTCGGACTGTGGGGCGCCGCAGCGAATCCGATTCGCACGCTGGCGCCCGCGCCCGGCCCGGTTGCCGCGGTCGCCCTCAGCCCCGACAATTCCACCGTGGCCGCCGGCAGCACGACCGGAACGATCCAGCTTTGGAACGCCGGCGACGGCGCCGACCGTTTTTCGATCTTCGCCCACGCCGGCGCCGTCAGCGGCCTGTCGTTTCACCCCAATGGGCGGCAATTGGCCTCCTCCGGCGCCGACGGCATGCTGCGCATCTGGCAATTGCCGCTGGTCGCCTCGCGCGTGCTGGCCGGCCACGGGCAGCCGATCCGCGCCGTCGCCGTCAGCCCCAACGGGCAACTGGCCGCCACGGCCAGCGCCGATAACACGGTGCGAGTCTGGAATCTCGGCAACGGCCAGACGGTCGCCACGCTTGCAGGGCACGGCGCCGCGGTGAACTCGGTCGCCTGGTCGGCCGATAGCGGCCGGCTGGTCACCGCCAGCGTCGACAAGACGGCCCGCGTTTGGACGGCCGGCGACGGCAAGCAAGTCGCGCTCTGCGAAGGGCACGCCGCCGAAGTCCGCGGCGCGGCGTTCACGCCGGACGGCAGCCAGATCGTCACCGCCGGCGCCGACAACGCCGTGAAGCAATGGACCGCCACTGACGGTAAGGAGGTTCGCACGCTCACGGGGCACGCGGGGCCAGTCGTTGCCGTCGCGGTGGCGGCGCCAACGGGCCGCATCGTCTCGGCCTCGGCCGATGGCAGCGTGCGGCTATGGAACCTGGCTGACGGCGCGGCGATCGCCACGATCAATCACGGCGCCCCGGTGACGGCGCTGGCCGTCAGCCCTGACGGCGCCACGGTCGCTTCGGCCGGGGCCGACAATAGCGTCAAAACTTGGAAAGCGGCCGACGGCGCCGCGATTGGGGCGATCGCAGGGCACGCGGCCGCCGTCAATGGCCTGGCGTTCACGGCTAACGGTCAACGACTGGCCAGTGCATCGGCCGACGGCTGGGTGCGCGTCTGGGATCTCGCGGGTCGCAACCTGCAATCGTTCGCCACGCCCGGCGCGGCGGTCAGCTCGGTCGCCTTCGCCCCCGATCAAAAAACGCTCGTCGCCGGCGGCGCAGACAACCAGGCCCGCGTCCATCAACTGGCCGTAACGCAGGCGATCTCGGCTCATGCGGGCGGGGCGGGGGGCGTCTTGTTTTCGCCCAACGGCGCCCAACTGCTCAGCGGCGGCGCCGACAAGATCGTGCGGCTGTTCAACGCGGCCGACGGCCAGCAAGCCCGCGAGTTCGCCGGCCACGCCGCGGCGATCACGAGCGTGGCGTTCACTAAAGACAGCCAGCGGGCGATCGCCGCGGCGGCCGACGGCGCCGTGCGAATCTGGTCGCTCGCAGCCCAAGGGGGAACGAAGGAAGCCGAGCCGATCGTGCTGGCCCATCCCAAGCCTGTGCGCAACCTGTCTGTCAGCGCAGACAATCTCAAACTGGCCACGGCCTGCGACGACCATCTCGTTCGCGTTTGGGACCTGGCCGGCGACGGCGTGCTCGAACAATTCGCCGGACATGCGGCGCCGGTCGCCGGCGTAGCTTTCGCCGCCAACAACAAAACGGTTGTTTCCGCCGGCGTCGACAAGACGCTGCGCATTTGGCAAACTTCGGCGCTGCGAGTTGTGGCCGCCCACGCCGGCGCCGCGCGCGACCTGGCTTACACGGCCAACGGTTCGCTGATCGCCACGGCCGGCGACGACAAGCTCGTCAAGCTGTGGGACGGCAACGGCAAGCAGGTGCGCCAGTTCGAAGGCGCCCAGGGCGCGCTCGCTACGGTCGCCATTCGAGCCGACTCGCAACAAATCGCCGGCGGCGGCGCCGATCAAAAGCTGTACGTCTGGCAGCTCGGCGACGCCAAGTTGCTCCGCGCGATCGAAACGCCGGCGGCTATTCAGGCCGTCGCTTTCAGCCCCGACAATCAGCAGCTCGCCGCCGCCGGCGCCGACAATCACTTGCGCGTGTTCAATCCGGCCGATGGCAAGCCGTTGGAGGATTTTGTCGGGGTGGCTCCGGTCACTTCGGTTGCGTTCTCGCCCGACAGCCAGACGCTCGTCAGCGGCGGCGGCAATCACACGGCCAAGCTTTGGTTGCACGCCTCGGCGGCGCCTGTGAAGAGTCTCGGCGGCCATGCGGCGCAAATCTATTCGGTCGCCTTCAGCGCCGACGGGCAGACGATCGCCTCGGCCAGCGCCGACCAGACGATTCGCCTCTGGAACGCGGCCTCAGGCGGCCAGGTCCGGCAGATCAACGGCCATCAAGGCTCGGTGTATTGCGTCGACTACAGCCCCGACGGCAAGGTGTTGGTTTCGCTCGGCGCCGACATGACGGCCCGGCTGTGGGACGCCAACAGCGGGAGCGAACTGAAGCAATTCGCCGGCGCCGACGCGCCGCTGTATAGCGCCGCCTTCAGCCCCAACGGCGCCACGCTGGCCGCCGGCGGACTGGGCAAGACGATCTACCTGTGGGACGTCGGCTCCGGGCAATTGAAATCTTCCATCACCGGCCATAGCGACCACATCTATCGCGTCGTCTTCAATCCGGCCGGCACGAGGCTGCTCTCGACCGGCTACACCGGCCACGTTTTTGTCTGGGATGTCGCCAGCGGCAAGCAACTCTTCACGACCAAGCTTCCCTCGTCGGCCAACTACGCGGTCTACGCCCCCGACGGCGGCCGCGCGCTCGTCTCGTGCGCCGACGGCAACGCCTACTTCATCGATCTGCCGGCCGAAGCGCGATAATCCGCTTTGAGGGGCTCACGCGGAGGCGCGGAGAGGAAAAGGGGAGGACGGCATGGCAAGAGAAATCGATGAGGTTACGGGAATCATCGTAGACGCGGCGTACAAGATACATGTCGGTCTCGGTCCAGGGTTGTTAGAGTCGGTCTATGAAGCAGTGCTAGAACGCGAACTCCAGCGTAGAGGACTGACAGTCGAGCGACAAAAACTTGTGTCGTTTGAGTTTGACGGAATGTGATTTGACGACGTGTTGCGTCTGGACCTGTTCGTAGGATCTCTTGTCGTCGTAGAGCTGAAAAGCGTTGAGCAGTTCGCCCCAGTTCACGCGAAGCAAGTTCTCACCTACTTGCGATTGCTGAGACTCCCCGTCGGTCTCTTGATCAACTTCGGAGCCCCGACCTTGAAGGAGGGTTTGCATCGCATCGTGAACAACTACTCCCCTTCTCCCTCCGCGTCTCCGCGTGAACAATCCCGGCGATTCCGCCGCGGATCAGGGCTAGGTTTTTGGGGCTCGCGCGGAGGCGCGGAGCGAGAAGGAATCTTTCATTCGGAAAGGCGTTTGGCGCGCGAGTTGCAACCCAAAAAAACGTGCGGCGCGATTATCGCGCCTGGTCGAGAGGAGATACTGCCATGAGAGAAACCAATATTACACTGCCGGAACTGGGCCTGATTGCGGGCACCCGGGCGGCTGCCGGAGCGGGCCTCGGATTGTTGCTGGCGGACCGCTTGGGCGATCGCGAACGCAAAGCCGTGGGCTGGACGCTGCTCGTGTTCGGCGCGCTGACCACGATCCCGCTGGCGATGGAAGTGCTCGGCGGCTTGCGAAGCCGGAATGCGAAGAGGTTGTCCCACGACGGCCGCAAACCGCAGAGCCGGCCTGACGATCGGTATCGGCGGGAAGGCGCCGCCGCTTCGTAAGGAACGTAAGGAACAAGGCTAGCCGGTCCGAAGCATGTGCTCGATCGGCGCAGAGCGCGCGGAGCGGCCGCGCGCGTCGAGATCGCGATCTCAGCCGGGGCGTCGATCACGCCGCGAGAGGAAATAATCGACCGCGCTGACGACGATCCCCGCCGCCAGCAGCCCGAACGACCAGCGCGGTTCGGGCGAACCTTTTTCCTCGGCGTACAAAAGGCTGGCTCGCAGCATGAACGCGCAGCAACCGGCGAACGCCAGCGGCGTCAGCGGGTAGAAGGGCGCGCGATGCGGACGCGGGCGGCTCGGATCGCGCAGCCGCAGCACGATCAGCGACAACGAAACCAATAACAAGAATAGCCAGAAGACCGGCAACGTGAAGGTGACCATCCGCTCGAATCCGCCGTCGCCGGAACTGTCGAGGGTCAGCCCAAAGCCCAACACCACGCCGATTGCGATCAGCCCCTGCACGGCCAGCGACCACGCCGGCGTGCCGAGCCGAGGGCTCCAACGGCCGAGCAGCGCGAACAGCGCGTGCTCTTTGCCCATCGCATAATAAATTCGCCCTCCGGTGAAGATCATGCCGTTGACGGCGCCCAGGGCCGAGACGGCGACCAACACGCTGACGGCCTTGGCGCCCCAATCGCCGGCGCCCAGGCGGGCCACGTCGGCCGCCACGGCCGGCGCCTGCCGCAAGCCCTCGAAGCCCAAAGCGTGCAAGAACGCGGCGTTGACCAGCACGTAGATCAACGTCACGGCCAGCGTCCCCGAGATCAGGGCTCGAAAGATGTTCTTCTCCGGATTGCGCACCTCGGCGCTGACGTAGGCCATGTCGTTCCAGCCGCCGTAAGCGTACAGAATCAGAATCATTGCCAGGCCCCAGTCCGACGACGAGGGCTTGGCAGGCGACGAGGCTTCCGGCGCCGAGTAGAGAAAGCCGATCGCCACCACCGCGAGCAAGCCGGCAAGCTTGGCCGCAGTCAGCAAATTTTGCGTCCATTTGCCGCTGGCCACGCCCAGAATGTTGATCGCCGTCAACACGGCGATGGCGCCCGCCGCGTAAATCACCAGTGCGTGCGGGCCCAGCGGCAAAATCTCGTTCGCGTAATCGGCGAACACGAAGGCCAGCGAGCCGATCGAACCGGGCCGCACGATCCACAGTTCGCACCAGGCGAACAGCAAACCCATTGGCCGGCCGTAGGCTCGCGAGAGGAAGACGTAATCGCCCCCTTCCGCCGGAAACATCGTGGCCAACTCGGCATAGCACAGCGAACCAATTAAGGCGAACAGGCCGCCGACAAGCCACACGCCGATCACCGCGACCGAACTGGGCACGCAGCCGGCGATATCCGGCGCGGCTTTATAAACGCCCGAACCGATGATGATGCCGACGATGATCGACGTCGAGTCGAACAGCGTGAGCTGTCGCTGGGGCGCGGCGTTGAGCGATGGCGAATCCGGCGAGGGCGTCTCCGAATCGAGGATTGGTGCGGCGTATGGATTGCGCTCGTCCATCGTCATCCAACTTCGGCGGCGAATTAAGACGACTCGAAAAAACGCGCCGCTACGATGCGGAACTCATCGTGGATCTCGGCCAGCACGAGCGTGTCGCTTGCCGTTAGCGCAATCGGCGGCGAGTTCGGGCGACAGACGTGAAGCGTCTCGTCGTCCGGGTCGCACAGGACCACGGCGAGCACGCCGGCCTTCAGGTATTCGGCCGTTTTGGCGAACAATTCCGACCACGTGTCGCTCGGCGAGCGGATCTCGAAGACGACTTCCGGGGCGATTGAAGGATACCCGACGGGGGCCGGGCCGCGAGGCATTCTGGCGTAGCTGTAATAAGCGATATCGGGGCCGCGAACCGTATCGGGACGGCGTTCGGTGACGATGCCCGAGTCGTTTGTGATCACCCGGCCCAGATCGCGGCTTTGGAGAAACTCCTTCAAAACATAGGCGACCTGCCCACAAACTTCTCCGTGACGAACGCCCGGCATGTTCATCATGACCGCCACCCCTCGCACCAATTCCATGGGCCGCCCGGAATCGGGAAGCTTGAGGAATTCCTCCGCCGTCAACAGTTCGGTCGTGGTCGCCATAACTTAAGTTTAGCCGATGCTTTCGCGCTTGAACACCGCTTCACCAATCTCCCACCGCCCCGTCGGCGTAGAACGATCGCTGCAAAACCTCCTGCTGGAAGGGATGCTTTTTCACTTCGGCCTCGTTGATCTCGATGCCCAGCCCCGGCCGGTCGCCGGGCCGGACGATGCGGCCTTGCGGCTCGACGACGAACCCCTCTTGAACCACGTCGCCGCGCCAAGGCACGTCGAGATGCACCGCTTCGCAGATAATGTAGGCCGGCGAGGCGAAGCCCAGCTCCAGCGACGCCGCCGTGCTCACCGGACCCTGCGGATTGTGCGGCGCGATCGCCACGCGATACGCCTCGCACATCGCGGCGATTCGCCGGGCCTCGCTCAGACCGCCGCAATGGGTGATGTCGGGCTGCAAAATGCTGCACGCCTGTTGTTCCAGAAACGGGCGAAAGGCGTGTTGGCCGATGAGCCGCTCGCCGGTGGCGATCGGCGTCGCCACCGCACGTTGAATCTCGGCGATCCCTGCGACGCTTTCGGGCCAACAAGGCTCTTCGAACCAGTATAGCCCGTAGGGCTCCAAGGCCCGGGCGAACCGCAGACCCATTCGCGGCGACGGCCGTGCGTGGCAATCGACCATGATGTCGATCGTGTCGCCCGCCGCGTCGCGCATCGCCCGCACGCAAGCCTCGGCGTACTTGATCGGCCGCAAACCTTCGATGGGGGCCGTCTCGGGCACGGCCATCGACTTGAAGGCCGTAAAGCCGTCGGCGACCGCCTTGGCCGCCAGTTCGCCGAAGCGGCCGGCGTCGGCGGGCGTGGTTTCATAAAAATCTTCCATCTTGCCGCCGCCCAGATGGCAATAGGTCCGCACGTAGTCGCGAACCGGACCGCCCCAGAGCTTATGGCACGGCACGCCGTGGACCTTGCCCAAAATATCCCACAAGGCGATGTCGATGCCGCTAATCGCCGTGGCCCGCACGACCCCGTTGCCGTGCCAGAAATGTTGGCGGTGCATCATCTGCCACAAGTACTCGATCCGCGTCGGATCCTCGCCGATGACGAGTTGAGTTACGTCTTCGACCGCGCCGACGACGGCGCGCGTGTGCCATTCCAGCGTCGCCTCGCCCCAGCCCCATAAGCCAGGCTGGTCGGTGAGCACTTTGACGAAAATCCAATTCCGCATCCGTGCATGGCAGACGTGGGTTTCAATCGCGGTAATTTTCATCGCTTCGGATTCCAGTGAAATCTATCCGGCCTGTTTTGCGGTGGTCATGCCGCTTCAGGTCATCCAAAAAGAATTCCTGTAGGGAACGCCCTCCGTGGCGTTCCGGGAAGTGCGAATTGACTGTCTTTTCCCAGGTTCCCGGAACGCCACGGAGGGCGTTCCCAACAGAGCAGCCGCCAAGTTGACACCGCCCGCGGCAGCCAGTCAACTGGGAAGCGAATACGATTTGGAAAGCCACGGATGAAACACGGAAGCAACACGGATCAACCCGCGTGGAACTTCAGCGCCGGAGTGCCGAACCTATCCTTTTTGAACGGATCTTTTCCCGACTCTCTTTTTCATCCGTGTTCAATCCGTGTTTCATCCGTGGCTAAGCTCGACCGCTCCGCGCTTGCATCCAGGAATCGCTAACCATGCCTACCGCACTCCTCGACGGCGTCGTGCCGATCATCCCGACGCCTTTCACTGCCGACGAACAGATCGACTTCGAAGCGCTGGCCTCGTGCGTGCGATTCGCCGCCAACAGCCGCCTGGCCGCCGTTTGCCTGCCAGCTTATGCCAGCGAGTTTTACAAGTTGAGCGACGCCGAACGGCGCCAGGTCGTCCGGGCGGCGATCGAAGCGGCGGGCGACAAGCTGGCCGTCGTGGCCCAGGCGAACCATCCTTCGGCCCGCATCGCGGCGCAAATTGCCAGCGACTACGAAAGCCTGGGCGCCTCGCTGATCTCGTTCGCCTTGCCGCGAATTTTCGCACTCAAGGAGAGCGATCTGCTCGAATACGCCCGCACGATTTGCCGCGCCGTGAAGCTGCCCGTGCTGATTCAGGACTTCAATCCGGGCGGGCCGACGGTCGGCGGCGAGTTCGCCCGGCGGCTGGCCGACGAATGCCCGAACTTCCGCTACTTGAAGCTCGAAGAGTCGCTGATGGGCCCGAAGATCCGCGGCATCATCGATGCGACCGAAGGGCGGATCGGCGTGCTCGAAGGCTGGGGCGGCATGTATCTGCTCGATTTGATTCCGGCCGGAATCTGCGGCTTGATGCCGGGCTTGGCCGTGTCCGATTTATTGCAGCAGGTTTGGCAACTCGCCCACAGCCACAAGGACGGCGAAGCGGTGACGATCTTTCAGACGGTGCTGCCGCAGGTGATGTACGCCTTGCAGAACTCGGAGCTGTTCAATTGGGTCGAAAAGCGCCTGCTCGTCTCGCGCGGCGTCATTCCCCAGGCGAGCAGCCACGTGCGCCGCGCGACCTTCACGCCTGATGAAGCGACGCTGGCCTACGGCGACCGGCTGAATTCGCAGGTCGTGGCCTTGGCGCGAAAGCTCGGTTTGCCGCCGGCCTAAGTAGGGCAGACATTCCTGTCTGCCGAGCGAATAGGGCAGACATTCCTGTCTGCCGAAATAGGGCGGACATTCGTGCCCGCCGCAACCAAAATCACCCAACGGGGCAGACAAGAATATCCGCCCTACTGAGTTGAAGCGAGCCGCGATGATCGGCGATGAGAATCCTAATCGGGCGCCGGAGCTTTCGACGACAACGCCGCCGTCGACTCGCCCGACTTCCGTTCGCGCTTGGGTCATGGTTTGGCTTTGCGCCGCGGCGGCCATCTCCTACATCCACCGCAATTCGATTGCCGTCGCGGAAGAGGCGATTCGCGTCGATCTGGGATTGTCGAAGCCGCAGATGGGCTGGGTGCTGGGCTCGTTTTTTTGGGGCTACGCCCTGTTGCAGATCCCCTCGGGCTGGGTCGGCGACCGTTTCGGTTCGCGCGGGCCGCTGGCGCTGTTCTCGGCCGCCTGGTCGGTCGCGACGGGGTTGATGGCGTTGATGACCGGCTACGCCTCGCTGGTCGCGCTGCGGCTGACGTGCGGCGCCGCACAAGCCGGGCTGTTTCCTTGTTCGACGCGAACCATGGTCGATTGGCTGCCGGCCACGCGCCGCGGCTTCGCCTCGGGCGCGCTGGGCAGTTCGATGTCGCTCGGCGCCGCATTGGCATTGCCGCTGACCGGCGCCTTGCTCGAGCATGGTTTGGGCTGGAGAACGGTTTTGGCTTTATACGTGGCGCCTGGACTCGCCTGGGCGATCGGCTTTTACGTTTGGTTTCGCGATCGCCCCGAAGAGCACGCGGGCGTCAATGCGGCGGAACTGGCCCTCATTCGTCGGCAATCCGCGCCGGCGGAAACCGCGCTGCGCAACGAAACGCGGCAGGCAACTCCGTGGCCACTGATCCTCTCGTCCGCGCCGCTCTGGTTTCTATCGGCCCAGCAATTCTTCCGAGCGGCGGGCTATATGTTCTACGCCAGTTGGTTCCCGACGTTCCTCAAAGAAACCTACGGCATTTCGACCGGGCAATCGGGCTGGCTGACCAGCTTGCCGCTGTTGGCGGTGGTTATCGGGTCGCCTTTGGGCGGAATTCTGGCCGATCGGCTGCTGGCCCGCACCGGCAACCGGCGCTTGAGCCGCCAAGGGGTCGGCGCGGCCAGTATGTTGCTTTCGGCCTTGATGATCTGGCCGGCCTGCTCGATCGCCGATCCGCTGCCGGCCGTGCTGGTCTTCAGCCTGGGATCGTTCTTTGCCTCCTGGGGCGGCGCCGTGAGCTACGCGGCCAGCATGGATCTCGGCGGGCGGCACGTGGCGACGGCGTTTGCGATCATGAACATGTCGGGCAATTTCGGCGCAGCGATCTTTCCCGGCATTGCGGCCGAACTGCAAACCAGGACCGAAAGTTGGAACGCCGTATTGATGATGTTCTTTCTGATTTATATTGCAGCGGCCGTCTGCTGGCTGTTCGCCGACGTCAATCGCCCGATCGAGGAGCTATCGAGCGAACCATGACCTCCAAGACGCAAACAACATGACTTATTCTCTAAAAACTCCGGAAAGTCTCTGCCGGGCCGGCCTCGCTCGTTGCGATATCACGCCGCCCGTGGGTATATATCACCGCATGTGGGGCGCCGCGACCCACGACCGCTCGACCGGCGTCCACCGCCCGCTCACCGCCACCGCTCTCGCGCTCGAACCGGCGCCGGAACGCCGCCGGCCCGACGACGGCGCCGAGCACGAAATCTTCTTGCTGGCCGTCGACCTGTGCCTGCTCTGGGGCAAGGAAATGACGACCTTGCGAGAGCGCGTTTCTGCGGCGACCGGCGTGCCCGTCGAGCGGCTGCTGGTGATGTTCTCGCACACGCACGCAGCGGGGCTGATGGGGCTCGAGCGGGCCTCACTGCCCGGCGGGGAGTTGATCGAGCCGTACTTGGAAGAACTGGCCGGCAAGCTCGCGGGCCTCGTGCGGCAGGCCCAGACCGCAAGGCAGCCTGCGACCATCACTTACGGTTTGGGCCGCTGTTCGCTCGCCTGCCATCGCGATTTGTGGGACGAGGCGAGCGGCCAGTGGGTATGCGGCTTCCACCCGGAAGGCCCGGCCGACGATACTCTCGTCGTGGCTCGCATCGCCGACTTTCAGAACCAGACGCTGGGCACGATCGTCAACTACGCCTGTCATCCGACGACGCTGGCCTGGGACAACACGCTCATCAGTCCCGACTATCCGGGCGCCATGCGGGAAGTAGTCGAAGAGGCCACTTCGAAGCCCTGTTTTTTCATCCAAGGCGCCTCGGGAGACTTGGGGCCTCGCAATGGCTACGTCGGCGACACAGCGGTCGCCGACCGCAACGGGCGGCAACTCGGTTATGCGGCGCTGGCGACCCTCGAAGCGCTGCCGCATCCGGCTACCGAGTACCATTACGCGGGGCCGGTCGTTTCGGGCGCTACGATCGGCGTCTGGAAACACGAGCCGATCGCGGGCGAAGCGCTCGACGACGAGGGCCTGTGGCGATATCGCCGTTGGACGGTCGATTTGGCCTATCGGCCGGGCATTCCCACCACGGCCGAAATCACCGCCGAACGCGAGCGGCAGCAGGCGGCCGAAACGGCGGCCCGCGCAGCCGGCGACGAGGCGTTGGCCCGCGACTGCCGGGCCAAGGCGGAAATTGCGATCCGACAATTGGTGCGGCTCGGCTCCCTCTCGGGCAAAGACAGCTATCCGTTTCCGATTCATCTCTGGCAGATCGGCCGCGCGATCTGGGTCGCCGTCGAGTCGGAGCATTACCAACTGCTCCAGCGGAGCTTGCGAGAGCGTTTCCCACAAGCCATGATCGTCGTCGCCACCGTCGTCAACGGCTCGCTGCACACTTACCTGCCGCCGCGCGACATTTACGGCACAGGCATCTATCAAGAGACGATCGCCCTGTTGGCCCCTGGCAGCCTGGAACGGCTGATCGAGGAAATCGCCGCGCAGATCGGCGAGTGGGTCGGCGCCAATTGAGAGTCGACGCGTGAGAGGAGGGCGCCTTTTGTTGAAAGGGGATAGGGGGATGAGGAGGAGATGAAGGGGATCAAGGAAAAGACTATGGAGCGGGGAATCGCGAAAACGCGAAAGTGCGAAAACGCGAAACGGAACGGAATTCGTGACCAAACGGATCGCCGCCCCTTTGGGTTCCTCCTCTGCGGCTCCGCGTCTCCGAGTGCCCAAATGTCTCTTCACAGATCCTAATTATTACAGCTACTTCTTGCCCATACTCCCATCCCCCTATCCCCTTTTCAAAGACCGTCATCCCTCCTTGCGGTATAATTACTCTAGTTTCATTGCAGAAAAGCAGACGAAGGCGGATTTTCAATGGCACATGCCTATCTTCTCGGCGGCTGCCGCACGCCGATCGGCAAGTTTTTGGGCGGATTAGCGAGCCTTCCGGCGCCCAAGCTGGGCGCGGTGGCGATCGCCGAAGCACTCCGGCGCTGTGGAATTGCCGGCGAGCGCGTCGAAGAAGTCATCATGGGCGAAATCCTGACGGCCGGCGTGGGCCAGGCGCCCGCTCGACAGGCGGCGCTGGCGGCCGGTTTGCCCCCGACCGTCGCCGCCCTCACGATCAACAAAATGTGCGGCTCGGGGCTCAAGGCGGTGATGCTGGCCGACCAGGCGATCCGCTCGGGCGACGCTCGCGTGATCGTAGCGGGCGGCATGGAATGCATGAGCCGCGCCCCGCATCTGCTGACGGGCACGCGCGAAGGTTGGAAATTCGGCCCGCAAACGGTGCTCGATTCGATGATTCACGACGGGCTGTGGTGCGCGTTCGAAAACGTGGCGATGGGCGCCGAGGCCGACTACATCGCCGCCAGCCGCGGCGTCTCGCGAGCCGATCAAGATGCTTTCTCCGCCGAGAGCCATCGCCGAGCCGCGGCGGCGATCGCCGAGGGACGCTTTGAGCGTGAAATCGTGCCGGTGAAAGTTCCGAGTCGCAAGGGGGACGTGATCGTCGATCGCGACGAAGGCCCGCGTTCCGATTCGACCGTCGAAAAGCTCGCTGCGCTCAAGCCGGCCTTCGACCCGGCGGGCACGGCGACGGCCGGCAACGCCTCGCAACTCAGCGACGGCGCCGCCGCCTTGGTGGTGGTCGACGAGGCGACCGCCCGCGAGAGCCATTCGCCGCTGAAGGCCAAAATCGTTGCCGCGGCGACCAGCGGCGTGGCGCCCAAGGAGATCTTCATTGCTCCGGTGACGGCGATCGAGCAGGCGCTGGCCAAGGCCCGGATGACGACGGCCGATATCGATCTGTTCGAACTGAACGAAGCTTTCGCCGCGCAATGTCTGGCCTGCATGCGACCGCTGGAACTCGATCCGGGCAAGCTCAACGTCAACGGCGGGGCGATTGCCCTCGGCCATCCGATCGGCGCCAGCGGCGCCCGCGTGCTGGTTACGCTGCTGCACGCTTTGGCTGAGCGCGGATTGAGCCGCGGATTGGCGTCATTGTGCCTGGGCGGCGGCAATGCAGTGGCGATGATCGTAGAACGAGTTTAGGAACGTGCCCGAGGATCGTGTACAAGTGAAATTGAACGCTGCGGAGAAACTTGTGCCAGACCAGGGGGCTGACGCCCCCCGCTCGCCGGAGCAGGCCGCATTCGAGCGCGCTCTGGCCAGCGCCCCCGAGCGCGAAATCAGCCTGACGACGGTCAGCGGCCGCAAAGTAGCACCGGTCTATCTTCCGCCGGACATCAGCGATGAATACGCGAGCCAGCTCGGCTATCCGGGCCAGTATCCGTTCACCCGCGGCATCCACGCGAATCTGTATCGCGGGCGGCTGTGGACGATGCGGCAATTCGCCGGCTTCGGCACGCCGGGAGAGACGAACGAGCGTTTCAAGTTCTTGCTGGCCAAAGGCCAGACCGGGCTCAGTACGGCCTTCGACCTGCCGACCTTGATGGGCCTCGACAGCGATCATGCCAACGCGGGCGGCGAAGTCGGACGCTTGGGCGTAGCGATCGATGCGATCGACGATTTCGAGCGACTGTTCGCCGGCATCGATCTGGGCTCGGTCAGCGTCTCGATGACGATCAACGCCCCGGCGGCGATCGTGCTGGCCTTTTATCTGGTGACGGCCGAACGGCAGGGTGTCGGTTGGGACAAACTGCGCGGCACGCTGCAAAACGACATTCTCAAGGAATATCACGCCCAGAACGAGTTCGTCTTCCCGCCGCGGGCGAGCGTGCGGCTGGTGATCGACACGATCGAATTCTGCACGCGCGAGGTTCCACAGTTCAATCCAGTGTCGATCAGCGGCTATCACATTCGCGAGGCCGGCAGCACGGCCGCCGAAGAACTGGCCTTTACGCTGGCCGACGGGTTTCATTACGTCGAGCAAACGCAGGTTCGCGGGCTCGACATCGACGCCTTTGCGCCGCGGCTGTCGTTTTTCTTCAATTCGCACAACGATTTCCTGGAAGAGATCGCCAAGTTCCGCGCGGCGCGGCGCATCTGGGCTCGCCATTTGCGCGAGCGATACGGCGCCAAGGACCCGCGCAGTTGGGCGCTGCGGTTTCACGCCCAGACGTCCGGCGTCAGCCTGCAAGCACAGCAGCCCGAGGTCAACGTGGTGCGGGTCGCTTACCAGGCGCTAGCCGCCGTGCTGGGCGGCTGCCAATCGCTGCACACCAACAGCCGCGACGAGACGCTCTCGCTGCCGACGCTCGAGGCCGTGACGATCGCCCTGCGCACGCAGCAAGTGGCGGCCTACGAGACGGGCGTGGTCAACTCGGTCGATCCGCTCGGCGGCAGCTATCAGCTCGAAGCCTGGACCGACGCCTTGGAAGCGGAAGCCGAAGCGATCTTCGCCGAAATCGATCGAGCGGGCGGCATGATCGCGGCCGTCGAGGGCGGCTATTTCCGCCGCCGGATCGCCGAAAGCGCGTTCCGCTACCAAACCGAGGTCGACGCCAAACGGAAGCTGATCGTCGGCGTCAACGCGTTCGCCGAAGAGGAACCGTCGTCGATTCCGCTGCTGGAAATCGACCCGGCGATCGAGACTCGCCAGAAGGCGAACCTGGCCAGCATCAAAGCCCAGCGCGATCGGGCGGCGGTCGAGCGCGCCTTGGCCGAAATTCGCCGGGCAGCGGCCGGAACCGAAAATATCATGCCCTCGCTGTTGGCCGCGGCCCGTTGCCAGACGACGCTGGGCGAAATCGTGATCGCGCTGGCCGACGTGCTGGGCCGCTACCGGATGGGAGCTTGAGCGACGCGATGGCGACTTCCGCAACTCGACCCATTCGCATTGTCTTGGCCAAGATCGGCCTCGACGGGCACGACCGGGGGATTCAGGTCGTGGCCCGAGCGCTCCGCGACGCGGGCATGGAGGTGATCTACACCGGCTTGTGGCAGACGGCCGACGACGTGGTGCGAGCCGTCGAAGATGAAGACGCCGACGTGCTGGGCGTGAGCATTCTTTCCGGCGCTCATCTGACGCTCGTGCCGACGCTGGTCGAAGCCTTGCGCCGCCGCGGACTCGATCGGGTGCGGCTGATCGTCGGCGGCATCATCCCCGACGCCGACATTCCGCGGCTCGAAGCGCTCGGCGTGGCGAAAGTCTTTACGCCCGGAGCGCCGCTGCCGGAAATTGCCGAATTCATTCGGGCCAGCGTGTCGTCAGCTCGATGAGCCGGGAACGACCAACGGCGAGCGGGGGGCGTAAGCCCCCTGGTGTTCTACACAAGTGGTCTTCTAAAGCTGCCCGGGGCTGCAAGGCGGCCCCGCGGCTGTTTTTTACGTAGCCCAGGCATTTATGCCTGGGATCCGCGAACCATTTCAACCCTCCGCCCCCGATCGGCGCCTCGCGGGCCGCCGGCGGCGGCCCGCGAGGCGCCGATCGGGAAAAACAGGTGCGCGATGAACGAATTCCCAGGCATAAATGCCTGGGCTACGTAAAAGATCTGGCCGAACGCGATCGCGAAATTCGAGTGGAAAAGATGTGTTGAACAACGCGGCGTAAGCCCCCTGGCGACGTTGCGCCGCCAGTTCGCTCGGATCGCGAAGTTGGTGGAGCGAGGTTCGCCAGATCAACACGGAGGCTGACGCCTCCGGCTCGCCGGCATTTATGCGAGCTACGAGCGGGCCAGCTTGTGGAATCGTTCGCGCAGATCACGCGTGATGGGGCCGGGCTTGCCGGCGCCGATCTCGCGGTCGTCGACCTTGACCACCGGAATCACTTCGGCCGCCGTGCCGGTCAAAAAGCACTCGTCGGCGATGTAGACGTCGTGCTTGGTCAGCGGAATCTCGCGAACCGTGATTTCGGTCTCGCGGGCTAGTTCGATCACGGCCTGCCGAGTCACGCCTTCCAGGATGCCGGCCTCGATCGGCGGCGTCAGCAGTTCGCCGCCGCGCACCAGAAAGATGTTGTCGCCCGTGCATTCGGCGACTTCGCCCTTGGTGTTGAGCATCAACGCTTCGACGCAACCGGCGTTGAGGCCCTCGATCTTGGCCAGAATGTTGTTCAGATAGTTGAGCGACTTGATCCGCGGGCTCAAGGCCGCCGGATGGTTCCGCACGACGCTGACCGTGACGATCTTCAGCCCCTGCTCGTACATCTCCGCCGGATAGAGCGCGATCTTGTCGGCGATGACGATCACCTGCGGATCGGACGTGCGGTTGGGATCGAGCCCCAGCGTGCCGGCGCCGCGAGTCACGACCAGGCGGATGTAGCCGTCGCTGAGGTTGTTGGCCTTGAGCGTGTCGTAAATCGCCTGGCCCATCGCCTCCTTGGTCATGGGAATCTTGAGCCAGATCGCCTTGGCCGAATCCCAGAGCCGGTCGAGATGTTCTTCAAGGCGGAAGACTTTGCCGCCGTAGCTGCGAATGCCCTCGAACACGCCGTCGCCGTAGAGCAGGCCGTGATCGTAGACGCTGATTTTCGCGTCTTCTTTGTCGTATAAACGGCCGTTGATGTAGATCTTCAGCGACATATTCTAGTCTTTGGTCAGCCGTGAATGGATGCGTATCCCAGTGATGGGGGCGGGTCTGAGCGGAGGCGAAGTCAAGTTTTGCTGGGGCATCGCTGCGCTCTGCCGCCAGCCACCCTGGCCGCTTGCGTTCGTCAAAGTCTCAAGAATTCTACCACAATCCGGCGAAGCGTCAGGCCCGCTGCACGCGCCCTTCGACCAGACGCACCACCCGATCGGCTTGCTCGGCGATGGCCAGATCGTGGGTCACCATGACTATAGTGAGCCCCTGTTGGCGGTTCAAGGTTCGCAAAATCTTGAGGATTTCCTGGCCGGTCGAGCGATCGAGATTGCCGGTCGGTTCGTCGGCCAGCAGCACGTCGGGGCCGGCGACCAACGCCCTGGCGATCGCCGCTCGCTGCATTTCGCCGCCGGACAACTCGCGGGGCTTGTGCTTCAGCCGGTGCCCCAGGCCGACCAGTTCCAAGAGTTCCTGCGCCCGGGCGGCATGCTGGCGGCGGCGGCGGTAGAAGTTCCAGGCGCCCGAGGCGATCATCAGCGGCGAGAGCACGTTCTCGAGCGCCGAAAACTCGGGCAGCAGGTGATAGAACTGAAAAATCATGCCGATCCGGCAATTGCGCAACTGATCGCGCTTCGCCGCGGGCAGGTTGTCGATGCGCTGGCCATTGTAGCGCACTTCGCCCTCGTCCGGCGCGTCGAGCGTGCCTAGCAGGTGCAGCAGCGTACTCTTGCCCGAGCCGCTTTGCCCGATGATCGCCAAAAACTCGCCGTCGCGGACTTCCATGTCGACGCCGCGCAGCACGGGGATCGTCACGCGGCCTTTGCGATAGCTTTTGCAAAGCCGGGCGGCTTGCATGCGGGCGGGGCGCGGCGCCGTTTCGGTCGCCGCGGGTTCGATCGCGGCCGCCATTTCCGCGTGCGGCCCGCTCAGCAGCGGCCCGGCCGGTTGTGGATCGTTCGAGCGGCGGCGGGGCACGCGCGCCGCGGGAGCGGCGGGTTGCAGATCACTCATAACGCAAAGCCTCCACGGGATGTAGTCGCGCGGCGCGGCGCGCCGGCAACACGCTGGCCAATACCGCAATGGCCAAGGCGCCGCAGACGATCCAACCGATGGTGAACGGATCGACGATCGTCGGAATCTTGTAGAAGTAGTAAATCGACGGGTCGAAGACCTCGTGACCCGTGATCCGGCTCAGCAGGCCCGCGATTTCGTTGATGCGCACCACGAACAACAGCCCCAGCAGCATGCCCGCTCCCGAGCCGACCATGCCCAGCGACAGGCCGTAAGCCAGAAAGATGCCCATGATGCCGCGGCCCGAGGCGCCCAGCGCTTTGAGAATGCCGATATCGCGAGTCTTCTCGACCACGATCATGAAGAAGATCGCCAGAATGCCGAACCCGGCCACGGCGATGATCAAGAACAGCAGCACGTTCAAGATGGCCGTTTCCATCTGCACCGCGGCCAGCAGCGGTCCTTGCTTGTCGCGCCAGGTCGAGATGTTGTAAATCTCCGGCGGAAACGCCGCCCGCAGCTTGTCGCGCACCAAATCGCCGTCGCGTTCATCCTTGAGGCGAATCTGGATGCTGTTCACGTAGCCGACCTTGGTCGTCGGATCGACCATGCCGCGATCTTGCTGCAGTTTTTCGATCGGCACGAACACGAACGTCGAGTCGTATTCGCTCATCTTGCTCTCGTAGAAGTCGACGATCGTGAACTTGCTCATGATGGCCGAGGGCCGCGTCGAATCGGCGTTGGGGAACGTGAGCTGCACGTCGTCGCCGGGCAGCAGCAGGAAGCCTTCGCGGTTGTCGCGATTCCGATAGCTCGACAGCGCGATGCCGAGAATCAACCCGGAATGCTGCTCTTTGAGCGGATTGAACACGTTCGCCTCGGTCTTCGCCATGGCGAACGGATCCATGCGATCAGCCGCTGCAGCTTCCGCCACGGCGCCATCGATGCCGGGTTCCTCGTCGGCCGGCTGCTCGTCGGCCGCCGGCTGTTGCCGGGCGAGGGCGCCCGGCCCTCCATCTGCGGACGCTGGCTCTTCGCTTTCGTCGTTTCCGCCTGCCGGCTGCTCGCCATCCTTTAACTCCGGCGGGGCGACGCGGATCGCCTGGGGCTTGTTGAATTCGAAAGCCTGCTCGCGGGCGGCCCACCAGCGGCGATAGGGCCAGCCGGCCTGGGCCAGAAAGTCGCGGTCGCCGCTCTCGACGCCCGACTGCTGATCGCGCGTGTCGTAGCCCCCTTCGCGCAGCGCGAAGCTCGGCTGGCGGCGGTTCTCGGGGTGCTGCAAATACTTGGGCAGATCGCTGGCGCTGCCGGCAGTCTTGGGATCGATGCCGATCACCGTCACCTGCCGCGTACTGAGCTGGTTGCCTTGCCAGAAGGTGAGCATGCCCGGCACGTGGACGGTCGGCGTCATGCCTTCGATGTAGTCTCCCGCGACGAGGCTGATCTGCTGCACGTGGTAGTCGGCGTCGACAAAGCCGTTCATGTTGTGCGACTCGACGATCACGTCGGAGAGGATGCCGTGGATGCGGCCTTTCATTTCGAAGGCGAAGCCCGACATCACGCTGTTGACCACGATCATCGTGGCCACGCCCAAGGTCACGCTCAGAATCGACGCCAGCGCGATATACCGCGTGCGGAGATAGCGCCAGCAGAGCAAGAATTTGTACATGTTCCCATCCGTGGGTTTTTAAAGGCTTCCGACATGCCAGAGGCCTCAGGCGAGCCGGAGGCGTCAGTTGTCTGGCGAGCCGGAGGCGTCAGCCTCCGGGTACTTCGGCGCTACCTCAAATGCGTGCCACCGGAGGGCTCACGCCCCCCGCTCGCCTGCTTCCGGCCTCAATAACGGAAACAAAATCACTTCGCGAATCGTTTGCGTGTTGGTCAACAGCATCACCAGCCGGTCGATGCCCAGGCCCAGCCCGCCGGCTGGAGGCATGCCGTGCCGCAGGGCGCGGACGAAATCGTGATCCATCTTGGCCATCGAGTCTTCTTCCTGCTGGCCGGCCAGTTGAGTCCGGAACAGCTTTTCTTGCAAGTCCGGATCGTTCAGTTCGGTGTAGGCGTTGGCCAATTCCATGCCTTCGACGAACAACTCGAAACGTTCGGCCACCGCCGGGTTCGATTGCTTGCGCTTGGTCAGCGGGCAGACGGCCGCCGGGTAGTCGTAGACGAAAATCGGCCCGATGAGCTTGTCTTCGACGCGCTCCTCGAACACGTAACTCTTGATCACGTCGGCGTCTTTGCCCCCGGTGTTGAAGCCGATCTCGTCGGCCAACCGCTTGACGCCCGCCGCGTCGTCGGGCGAAACGCCGGTGTGCTCGGCGAACAGCTCGTCGTAGGTCTTGCGGGCGAACGGCGGCGTGAAATCAAGCGTCGTCTCGCCCCAGGCCAGCTTCAGTTCCTGACCGGTAGCGCGGATCGCCTCGACGATCAGCTTTTCGCACAAGTCCATCATGCTGCGGTAATCGCCGTAAGCCTGATAGACCTCGAGCATCGTGAACTCGGGGTTGTGCTTGGGGCTGATGCCTTCGTTGCGATACACGCGGCCCAACTCGTAGACCCGCTCGATGCCGCCAACCAACAGCCGCTTGAGGTGCAGTTCCAGGGCGATCCGCATGAACAGCGGAATGTCGAGCGCGTTGTGGTGCGTTTTGAACGGCCGCGCCGCCGCGCCGCCGGCGATCGAGTGCAACGTCGGGCCTTCGATCTCGACGAAGCCTTCGCCGCCGAGCGTGTTGCGAATCGACTGCACGATCTTCGTGCGATTCAAGAACCGCGGCAGCACGCCGTCGGTGTAAATCAAATCGAGATAACGCAGTCGATGCCGCAGCTCGGGGTCGGTGAGCCCCTTGTGCTTGTCGGGGTGCGGCTCGACCGACTTGGTGAGAAAGTGCAGCTTCTCGGCGAAGATCGTCAACTCGCCCGTGTTGGTTCGCTTCAGTTCGCCGTCGACGCCGACGATGTCGCCCAGGTCGAAGCACTCGGCCAGCGCCCAGTTTTCTTCGCCGACCTGGTTGCGGCCGACGAACAGTTGGATCTGCCCGCTCCAGTCGCGGATATCGAGAAAGATCAGCTTGCCCTTTTTGCGCTGCAAGACGACCCGCCCGGCCGCGCGGACCTTCGGGCCGTGTTGCTCCGGCTGCCGCCGCTCGCTCCCTTCGGGCAGCGGTTCGACGGAGATTTCATGCTCTCGCGCGCGGATCTCGGCGATGGCCGCATGATTATCGAACCGCTGGCCCCAGGGGTCATGGCCCAGTTCTTCGATGCGCCGCAGCTTCTCGCGCCGCGAGGCTTCGTGCATGCCGGGCGTGGAGGGAGCGTCGGCGCCATCGGTCGGAGGAGTCATCGTAGGCTTGGTCATGAGTTGGGAGACGGCATCGGCAAATCCCTTCCGTGGGCGGCGATCGGCCTGGCGGGTATTTGTCGGCTCGAGCACAGCGTCAGTATATAACTCCAAGAGTCGCAACATTTTAGTGGAAGGCGGCAGGGGGTCAATGCCAGCCCTCGGCGGGGCTGGCTCTGGCGATTGCGAGGGATTGACGCCGCCTGCCTAAATCACGATGGCCGCAACACTTAGCCTGGATTATTCACAGCCCGGCTATTACTTGACAAAGCGCTCGATACCAACCCGAAGCGCCAGCGAGGTAAGTGCGCTGCTCCACCTCGCTTGCGCTTCGGGTTAGTGTGGGCTGATGAATAATCCGGGCGAGCAGGTTCGCCGCCAGGCATGGCGGCGCGCAGATCGTGTAAGCGCCGCCAAAACGCAGAAGATTGGCCCGCCTCCCGTGGGGCGGCCTTCCTAGGTCGTCAGTGCTGCATTCAGTGAGAGAGGTCGACGGCCTAGAAGGCCGCCCCACGAAGGTCAACTAGCCTCCGCGTAACGTCCATTAGATTCGCACGAAAATCCTCTGCCGGTACAGCCACACGCAAACCAGCCACATCACCAAGAGCACGAGCGACATCTGCACGATCGGCGCGTAGTTCGGGTCGAAACGCTGGTCGTGGAACGTAACGCCGTAAAACGTAAACAGCCCTTCGCCGAAATGCCGCTGGAGCGTCTGAGATATCCAGCCGCCGATCAACTGGGCCATGCAGTAAATCAAGATCGAGTTCATGCCGACCACGACCAGCGGCAAGGCGGCCAAGCGGAGCCCGATCACGTCGACCACCAAATAAAAGCCGGCCAGCATCAATAGCACCCAGCCGGTGCTGTAGATGGCCCACGAAGGCGTCCAGATGCGCTTGACCAGCGGGCAGATGTCGTAGCGACCGAGCGCGTAGCCGACGCCCAGGCAAACCAACCCCGATACGACAAGCCAGCCCAGCTTTGCGCCGGCGCCGCGTTCGCTGCGCATCAGGCCGCCGGCCAGCAGCCCGAAAATCATCGTCGCCAGCGAAGGCACGAAGTTGAGCGTCGTGTAGCCGCCGCCGTTGAATTCGAATTTCTTCTCTTGCGGGAACCAGTTCAAGAATACGCGATCGGCGTCGGCGGCGACGTTCGTGTTCTTGTCCCAATGTGCAGCCCCTCCCGTGAGATGCTTCCAGTCGGCCGGCACGCCGACTTTGCCGAAATCGAAATCGGCCGGCGGCGCCGGATAGGCCATGAACAATCCCCAGTCGGCCAGCAGAATCAGCACCGCCGCCGCGAACTGCCAGACCGGCGGGCGGTTCCAGAGCAAGAACAAGAACGTGTAGCCCAGGCCGATTTGGCAGAGCACGTTGGTGAACACGAAGTTCGTCTGTTTGCTCCAATTCGAAGTCAGAAACACGCCGAGCAACACCAGCACGATCGAGCGAAACAACGCGTGGCCGAACATTCGCGGGTAGCCCTGCCCGCGGGCCTGACGACTGGCGTAGGAGTAGGCCATCGAGACGCCGACCATGAACATGAACGCCGGCTGAATCAAATCCCAGAACACGCAGCCGACCCACGGCACGTGGTCGACCTGCGAGGCGAGGAAGTCGAGCGTTTCGTTCTTGGGCAGCTTCTCGGCGAGGGCTTTGGCATTTACCTTCTCGGCGGCGGCGCCCAAGCCCAAGCCGCCGGAGGCCATCGCCAACATGATGAAGCCACGATAGGCGTCGAGCGAAACCAGTCGCTCGGCAGGTTTCACGCTCGGCTTGGCGGCGGATTTTTCGCTCGGCTTGGGCGCGGTCGGAACGGTTTTCGGCAGCGCCGGTTTCGAGGGGGTGAGAGGAATGCTCATGATCGGCCTTCCGAGAACAGAGGATCGCAACCGCCTTGAGTTTGCCCCAGCCAGCGGCGGATGTCCAGCATTTCTACTGTGCGAGATTGAGAATGAGACATCCATCGGTCGTGGGGCGGCCTTCCTCACCTGTCTGCGATCGACGGCAAGG
>Ga0307372_10001898_pt1 | contig 35515 bp, 26 predicted proteins | sample OX1MG_FD_202533 | JGI IMG/M metagenome (GOLD analysis project Ga0307372, IMG submission 202533) | Soil microbial communities from Risofladan, Vaasa, Finland - OX-1 | ecosystem: Environmental > Terrestrial > Soil > Coastal area > Acid sulfate soil | place: Finland: Risofladan, Vaasa | collected...
CGACTTCCTACCACCCTTGCCGGGTTGCATTTGGTGGTGTTCGCTTGTCTCATGCTTCATCAATGGACGGCCTTTTCTAGTCCTTGACCAGTTTTTGAGTTCGAGTCCCTAACAGGCTCTAGTAAGATAACAGAAGCTCAGGTCTGTTTTAGGCGATGATTAACTACCTGATGATTACCTACTCAAATTGTAGCCATATTAGTATAAAAACACAACGTTAATGGTTAAATGTTCTAATATTTTGCAGGAAACTCTAAAATACCCACCAATACCACTAGCCATACTGGTCCTTTTGTAATATACTATGATGAGCTACCATCTGGAAAGGGTGCTTTTATGAATAAAGATATCACATATGCGAATGAAGAAACAAATAAAGCCTTTGAAAACATGATGGAGCAAACGGGATATTACCGTGATGGTAGACCAATGCCTGGTATTATTGAGACGGCAACGCTAGAAAATGGCAATGGATTACTTGACAAACGTATAAAATATAGTGCGGTTATTGATAGTACCAAACTGGGTGCGCAAGCCATATTTGAACTTGCCGGGTCTCCTTGCATCTACTTTACCTGTTTAAGCCAGGCGAACCCTGATCCTGTGAAGTTAGCACAACTACACAAAACGGCCTGGAATCAAGGTCTTGCACCGATGTTGTGGGTTGTTACCCCAACGCAAGTACTACTCTACAATTGCTATTCTAAGCCTACCCCTGACGATGAGAAGCATCCAGAGAAACATCTTATTGCATTATTTGAACAGACAGAAAGCGGCTTGCGGCAGCTTAACGAGTTTGCTGGTCGGTTTCAGTTGGAGTCAGGGGAGTTTTGGCAACATGAAAAGGCAAGACAGATTGACCGTCGCCAACGAGTGGATGCTGCTCTATTAGCCGATTTAGAAGAGGCAGAGCGTATCCTTGTGAAGGCAAAACTTGACTCAAATGTGGCTCATGCGCTGTTAGGGCGTTCTATCTTTGTCGCGTATCTTTGTGATAGAGGCATACTCAGCACTGAGTTTTTTCGTGAACATTTCGCTGTCGAGAGCTTTGTTGAACTGTTATACAGTAAGTCAGCGTGGGCCGGGACATATAAGGTAGTATTTGATTGGGTAAGGAAAACTTTTAATGGAGATTTATTTCCTACTGAGTACGTAGATGAGCATGGCAATAAAATAAGCGAACAAGCCTCGGTAGAAAGTTGGCATCTTGCTAAGGTAGGAGATTTATTGGCCGGGGTGGAGATGAAATCGGGCCAGGGGCGGCTTTGGCCCTACAAGTTTGATGTCATACCAATAGAATTGATCAGTTCCATTTATGAAATGTTCATTCATTCAAGTGACTCATTGTTGGCAAAAGAGCGTAGCACCTACTATACGCCCATAAATCTTGTGGATTTAGTGCTTTCTGAGGTATTTCAACATATTCCTGTAGATGCGAATGTATTGGATGTGTCTTGTGGCTCAGGAGTGTTTCTTGTTGAATCATTGCGCCGCTTAGTAGCTTGTCGTGTTGCCGATGGTGAAAAGTGGTCTCGCGAATTAGTACGTGATACGCTCTATAATCAAATCTTTGGAGTGGATATTAGCGCGGAAGCTGTAAAAATCGCTGCCTTTAGTTTATATTTGACTGCTTTAGAACTCGACCCTGATATTCAATCCTTACATCAAATTCAGTTTCGGAACCTCAAAGGGAAAAATCTATTTGACGCCGATGCTTTTGATGAAAATGCACAGTTTAATAAACAGGAACCCTTTATCTCCAAAAATTTTCAGGCCGTAGTAGGGAACCCGCCGTGGCGAAGAAACAAAGCTAACTTTCTGGCTGAAGAATATTGTAAGAAACGTAGCTATCCGATCACTCGTCGGAGTCTGGATCAGGCTTTTTTATGGCGTGTTGCCGATTTCACGAATGAAAACACGCTTATCGGATTGATTCTGCATAGCCGCCCACTATTTGGTCATATGCCCGAGTCACTTGCTGCAAGAAAGGGTATATTTACACGTTTTAAGCCGCGCATAATTGTGAATCTCTCTGCATTGAGGCAGGAAGGATTATTCCCAAAATCGGATGCTCCAGCAACGGTACTGATTGCCGAAGGTCGGCGCTCAGAGTTGAGAGACGTATGTTATTTAGCATTCGCGGAATACACTGAGTCATTTAAACGACATGGTATCATCGAAATTGGCCCCGAAAATATCAAAAGAATCTCTATACACCATGTACTCAATGATACAGATGTGTTAAAAATAGCTACCTGGGGTAGCGCACGAGATATGGCATTAATTACACGGTTGCGTGAAGCTTTTCCTCCTCTAAGGGATATTGTTAGGGAACCGAGTTCAGTGAAGCAAAGGGATACAGAATGGCTGGGCGGACAGGGCTTTCAGGCAGCAGGTGGTTCTAAATCTGCACCGGAGTTGATCGGTAAAAAATGGCTACCGTCGGGTGTAATGCAACCGTTTCTTATAAATACGGATGCATTAAAAGAAATTCTGCCAGAGATGCGATTTCATCGGGCAAGGGACTCTCGCATATATGAGGCACCCCTTGTTATCACTACACGCGGACTTGGAGAAGAGGGATTTTTTGCTGCTTTTAGCTCTGAGGATGTTGTCTATACAGAAGAGTACTATGGTATTTCTTTTCCAAAGGAACAGGAATATGTTGCTCACTACCTCAATGGTGTTTTGAACTCGTCTCTTGCACGCTACTTTCTCTTTCTGACGGCTTCCGTTTGGGGCGTTGAACGCGATAAAGTTGAGCCGAATGATCTTCTGCGCTTTCCTTTACCAATGCCTACAAAGGATAACGAACAGTTTATCTCGCTTATAGTGAATATGGAGAAACGACTATGTTTCTTACAGGATAAAATTGCCAGAGAGGAGGCCAGGGAACAACTAGATATTGCTGTATTCCATCTGTATGGCCTGAGTCCAGTCGAGCAGATTCTTGTGCAAGATATGAAGGATTATACTATTGACTTACGAATGAAGCGTGAAGGGTCACAGGCGCTTCATCGCTCTGGAAATAAGGAATTAGAGGCTTATACTTCAAGCTTCGTTAACACCCTGCAACCATATTTCAAAGTGTTGAATGAAGTTAAGGTAGTAGCGGATGTATTTGAAACAACAGCGCCTTTGCAAGTAATAAAGTTCAGCATGATACCTGTTTCTGAACAGACCTCTTCTATGCGAGTGATTGCGGGACAGGCGCTTGATGATGTGCTTGACAGCATTGCTTTACAACTTCCAACAAAAGTTGCTGACACAGTCTACACCAGGCGAAATTTGCGTCTCTATATAGGAAATGCTTTCTATATTATCAAGCCATCACAACGCCGCTATTGGAGTCGTTCCGCAGCTCTCAATGATGTAGATACGGTTATTTCAGAGTTGATGAAGGGGAATTATGCTTCCGTTAGATGAATCTCAAGTGGTATGGCAGCTAGATAATCAGTTTTTGCGTGAGATTATTGCAACTGTTTTAACATTAGCGACCAGGAGTTGGTCAGATGTACTGAGAAAAGGAGAAATAACCGCGTCTTCCACTGAAAATGATATTGCTGGTTGGCTGGGAAAAAGAATGATAGCCATAAAAAATCAAGAATTTGGATGTGATGCTCTTTTTCGTATTGAGGAAGAGAGTGGAACCCGCTCAATTGATGAACCTGGTAAGCCTGATGGGCGTATTGATATTAAAATCATCTATAGTTTTGTTGAGGCCGAATATTTTGGTATAGAATGCAAGCGTGTCAATGATAAAGGGAATGATTTAGCCAAAAAATATGTAAACAAAGGACTCATGCGTTTTGTTACAGGAAAATATAGCCCCGGTCATGACTGGATGGCTATGATAGGATTTGTTGTTGATGGAAAGCCTGTCCAAAGTATTGAACGTATCTGTGGATTCTTAGCCATTACGCAAAGAAGAACGCACCTAAAAAGAGATTGGGTACAAGAAACAACATTTGGTAATCATCAGCATGTTTATAGTACTTGTCATCAACAGCGTGGTAAGGTTTCGCTGATAACAATACTCCACCTGTTTCTAACAATAGAGCCTTCTAAAGACTTAATGGAGCAAAGTGAGGGGAGATACAGAACGGCTATCCAACAAACCGAATAGCCGTTCTGTATCTCCCCTCACTTTACCCTGTTCTACTTCCCCATCTTCTTCTGCCGCTCCATCTCCCTTAATTCTACCCTGCGAATCTTTCCTGAAATCGTTTTGGGCAGATTATCTACGAACTCGATTTCGCGTGGATATTTGTAGGGGGCGGTCACTTTTTTGACGTGATCCTGCAACTCGGTTGCCAGGGCGGGCGAGGCGGTGTAGCCGGGCGCGAGAATGACGTAGGCTTTGACGATTTCGCCGCGCATCTCATCGGGGCTGGCTATGACGGCGGATTCAGCTACGGCGGGATGTTCTTTGAGGGCGCTTTCGACCTCGAATGGGCCAATGCGATAGCCCGCGCTGATAATCACATCATCGGCGCGACCCACAAACCAGAAGTAGCCATCCTCGTCTTTGTAGGCGCGGTCTCCTGTGATGTACCAGTCGCCGCGCATACAGGCATTGGTGGCATCGGGATTGCGCCAGTACTCTTTGAACATCCACGTCGGGCGATTGGGTTTGACCCGTACCGCGATGTCGCCTTCTTTGTTGGCTGGCAGTTCGTTGCCGTCATCGTCAATCACACTCAGGTCGAAACCAGGCGAAGGTTTACCCATCGAACCGGGTTTGACCGTGATGGGTGGAAAGTTGGCGCAGATAAGCACCGTTTCCGTTTGCCCGTAGCCATCGCGAATGGTCATGCCGGTTGCCTCTTCCCAGACTTTAATGACTTCTGGATTGAGTGGTTCACCAGCACCGACGCAATGACGCAGCGCCATTGGAGGATGCGCCTTCATGTAGGCAATGGGTTCATCCAGTACCATCATACGATAAGCAGTGGGTGGAGCGCACAGTGTCGAGATGGGATACTTATTGAGCATCTCCAGGGTCTCGATGGGGTTAAATTTGCCGCGAGCGTCCTGCATGAACATAGCGGCACCCTGTATCCATGGGCCGAAAAGATTGCTCCAGGCGGCCTTTGCCCATCCCATTTCGGACAAATTCCAGTGCAGGTCGTCCTCGTGCAGGTCGAGCCAGAATTTGCCGGTGATAGTGTGACCAATGGGATAGCTGGCATGGGTGTGCAGCACCATCTTGGGGTAGCCAACCGTGCCAGAAGTGAAGTAGACGAGGCAAGGGTCGTCGCTGCGCGTTTTAGGGCCGGTATATTCAGGCGAGGCTTTATCAGCAATTTGATGATAACTTGTCCAGCCCTCGCGGTTCGCAGTATCAGCATTGGGTTCGACCAGAATGGCGTATGTCACCGTAGGGCAATCGTTGCGCACCTGGTCAAATTTTGCCGCGCCTTCGCTATCGGTGATGAAGCCCTGCACTTCGGCGACCTCGGCGCGGAACTGGATATCTTTGGGTGTGAGCAAGGTCGTGCAGGGGATTGGTACTGCGCCCAGTTTCATCAATCCCAGCACGGTCTCCCACCATTCGGGGATGCGCGGCAGCATGACCATCACACGATCGCCTTTTTGGATGCCGAGCGCGGCAAAGGCATTGGCGGCGCGGCTGGAATGCTCGGCAAAGTGTGCATAGGTAATGCGTTGCTCATCGCCATGTTGTCCAACCCAGAGCATGGCGAGCTTAGCGGGGTCGCTGGCCCATTTGCCCATCACATCAATGGCGAAGTTAAAGTATTCGGGAACATCCAGGTGAAAGTGTTGTCGTTCGGCCTCATAGTCGGTCATATGTGGTGTTGTGGCTTGAGTCATTCTCGTACCTTCCTTCCATTTAAAATAGGATACTTTGTTCACTAGTATACGCTATGAAAGAAAGTGGCGTCGAGGAGGCGTTCGTACTCTCACTGCTACCGGTAATCCCTAACTGGCAATAGCATAGGTTAACGCCTGCCGAATCCACGGCGTTGCCCCATAGCAAAATGGCATTTCCCTTCTCAGGTTCATCTCAGACCTTTCATAGGCCCAATTCATGAATACAAACTATGCTTATGTCTGGAAACCTTTGCTCACTGTTCATACCATTGACTCGAGAGGAGAAAACTTATGGCTTTCAAAGCGTATGATGCGAGTTTCGCGTCGGTGCTTCCCAGGTTGCGTGCAAGGCTGGACATCGTTGCCGACCTGGATCGTTCTGTATCGGGTGGCGCTACTGATAGCGCACGGGGCATGATCGCTGAAATTGAATTGCATATCAGTGATGGTGACAATTTTTATAAGCGGAAACAATACGACTCAGCCCTCAATGAATTCAAGAAGGCGCGAGCTTTAATCTACAAAGCTCTACATCCACAGTTTGACGTTAGCGCATACATCGGGCGAAAAGACGTTGTGCTTCCTGTATCAAAGGCCATTGAAGATAGTTTGCTGGATGTGTCTCTTCGTATAGCGGATGTCATTCGCCCGGCTGCGCTGGAGAGTGGACCGATCTTCAAGCAAAATGGCCTTGATAGTATGCCGCAGGCGTTGCAGACATATATGGCGACAGGCTTCCGCGAAGCGGTGAGCCTTGACGAGTCACTGCAACTTGCCAGCGCCGGGGGCGTTGCTCTCTTGAACGACAATAAGCCTGAAGCCGCTGTTCGTTTGATGGAAGAAGCCCTTATCAGCGCAAGAGCAGCCAATGCGCATAGCGATCCAATTCTTACAGCTGCCCTGGAACTCAACCTCTCAGGTGCTTACTTGCAGCTTGCTAATCCACAGAAGGCGACTGAATTAGCAGCCGCCTCTTTGGAACACTTTAAGAGGAGCGGAGACCAGGTGGGGCAAGCTCAGGCCTTGCATCTCTCGGCTATGAGTGCGCAGAAGAATGGCGAAACAGACAGAGCAAAGCAACTGTTTGCACAGGCCGCCAATATTCTTACGAAGCTATCCGCACCCGTAATGGGTGAAGCACCTGCACCTGGAAGACCAATACCTTCACCCACACCCGTTGCGCCGCATCTGTTGCCTGGATTTACGCATCTGTCGTTGAGTGCTTCCCAGACAATGCGTTCCACATCTCTTGCAGAGTTGGCTTCTTCTTCCTTCCGGGTATCGCTGCCAGGGCGATGGCACAGGCGGAAGCCAATGGACGATATCAACAGTACCTGGCGGCACAGGAAGATGAGTCAGCCGCAAAGAGAGCGTGGGAACTTGCAAATAAGCGTCGCGATGATGCAATTGCACAGAAGGACCGCTATGCCGCTTCAAGTAGTGCCCAAATCTGGTCACAGGCAGCAGCACAGGCGGTAGGCATGGGCGAGGATGGCTTGTATAACGAGATTAGCGAACTCGCCGATAAACTTGCTCGCGGTGAGCGCATCACCGGTGCCAGCGGCGCATCCGGTACGGGAACCACCGACGCAAACGGCGTCATTTCCAGCGAGAATCCGCAACTTGCCGCGCTGATTGATGCGGATCCGCTTGGCGTGTGGCAGGTCGAGGTCATCGGCGGAGCAGCCATTTCCGATGGAGGAACGCTGAAATTTGATCGTGTGTACAACATCCAGCTGGGCCTCGAATATACATTCGAGTATGTCCAGGAGGAGGTCATTTAAAGCATGCGTGAATCATCTGGAATCGCGGCAAGGTTGTCCTCCTTGCCCTCTGGCGGCGGCGGAATCACTCCTCTGGGGGAGCGATTCCAGCCCGATCTTGTGCGTGGCACTGGCAGCTATGCGGTGCCGATCAACTGCCCAAAAGGTGCTAATGAGCTACAACCGTCGCTGAGTCTTACGTACTCTACCGGGTCAGGCAATGGTCCCTTTGGTTTCGGCTGGCGTCTTAACGTCCTGCGCATTGAGCGCAGGACGGATAGAGGCATCCCGAACTACACCGACGATGACACGTTTGTAATCGGTGATGCCGAGGTGCTGATTCACGTCGGCGGGAACCGCTATCGGCCTAAAGCAGACAGCAAATTCTGGTTGATTGAGCGTGTCAATAACGGATGGCACATTCGTACTGGCGATGGCAAAACCATGTTTTTTGGTCAGAGTGAGCAGAGCAGGGAGTCGGACGGCGCGAAGGTCTTTGCCTGGTATCTCGACGAGGAGCGTGATGCTGCTGGGAACAGTATCCTCTTTTCCTACCAGCGTGATGCCAACAGGCTCTACCTGAAAGCGATTCGCTATAGCATCTTCAGCATTCGCATTGCCTATGAGCCACGCCTGGACGTGATACGCAACGGGCGTAGCGGCTTCGAAAGGTTGACAGCACTGCGCACCCATTCCATAGAAATGCACTGTGACCGCCTCGCAGGGACATTGATGCGCACGTATGCACTGACCTATCAACAAGCGGCAAACGAGGCATCGTTACTCACGCAGATTACGCTTTCAGCGACGGAAGGTGTGCAGACAGCGAGTTTCCCATCGCTTACCTTTGAATATTCGCACGCCGACTTCACTACCTGGGAGGTTCAAGAACTTCGATCATTTGTTACTCCACCGAGCCTCGATCAAAAGGAAGCTCAACTGGTTGATATGACCGGTGATGGGCTTCCCGATGTCCTTCAGAGTTCCTCGGCGAGTATGTTGCTCTGGCGCAATAGTGGAGACGGCTGGCTAGAAGGACCAACTGTGCTGGATGGCATGCCATCAACTGTCAGTCTTGCACGGGACAATGTGGCATTTGCAGACCTTGACGGCAATGGGCGGGTTGAGCTGTTCGCGGTAGATCAGCCGCTCCAGCTTGCATTTGAGACAACGGGCAAGGGAACCTTCCGCCCTGACCCAATCATCTTCCATGACAGTCCAAATCTGCGGCTCGCGGCTGGCAATATGCGGATGATGGATGTGAATGGCGATGGTATAACCGATCTGATTACCACTGGACGGGAAAATTTCCTGCTGTATCAGCACGAGACCGGAGTTGGCTGGCAGGAACCCGAGTCAATTATGCGCATCTCCGATTTGGAGCAGTTTCCAGATGTCACGTTTGATGAGCGTGGCATCAGACTGGCGGATATGAGTGGCGATGGTTTGCAAGATATTGTTTCACTACAGAGCGGCAATGTCTGCTACTGGCCTTTCTTTGGCAATGGTGCGTGGGGCAGGCGTGTGGAAATGCAGCATTCACCACAATTCCCTGAAGGGTACCGGGACGAGCGGATTCATGTGGTTGATCTGGACGGTGACGGTTGCTCCGACATTGTCTACATGGACTATGACCATACGCTCATCTGGCTCAATCAGTCAGGCTTCGGTTTCTCTGAACCCGTTGAGATTCCGGTAGCACCCAATAGCAGCACGCGCATTCTGGCCGCAGACTTTTTTGGAGATGGTCGCCCCGGTTTCATCTGGAGTTCTACGGCCAGAAGCGAGGACAGTGCGGGCTATCGTTTCCTGCGCTTTGACGAGGGGCGCAAGCCATACCTGATGACCGCCATCAATAACGGTATGGGTGGACGTTTTGAAATGGAGTACACAACCTCAACGGCGATGCGGTTGGAAGATCAACATCAGGGCTGGAATTGGACCGGTGAGCTACCGTTTGCCGTGCATGTTGTACGCAGTATACACGAACGCGATCTGATTGCAGAGAGAAGTACTGAGCTTTCACTTCACTATCATGACGGCATCTACGATGGGCCGGAACGCGAATTCCGTGGTTTTTCGCGGGTCACTGTTGATATGAACGGAGATGAATCGGTAGCTGCATCGCGGCAAGAATTCGAGTTCTTTCAGGGAGACCCGGAACACAGTGATTTAGCTGAGCGGAATCGCCAGCGTACTCTGGCTGGTGCTGTGCTGGCAACCAGAACATTCGAGTGGGTTGATAACCACTACGAGTTGCGCAATGAATCCATGCAGGACTGGGAGGCGCGTCTTGAACACAGTAGTGCGAATGGGCATGTCTACTTTCCGTTTACGACGCGCATCACAACTCATGAACATAGTCCAGGCATAGCCGCCGGGCGCGTCGAGCGAACTATATTGCTCGATTACGATGCACACGGTAATCCTGGCAAGCGTCTGCGCGCGAGTTTCTTCGATGGTGATCCGCTCGACAACTGGATTCGCTCAGAAGAGCAGTATACCTACACGGATAATGAGCCTGCCTGGCTCATCAAGCTTCCTGTCCGTATGGAATTACGCGATGGTGGGGGGATTCCTTTCGCCGTGAAAATCACGTACTACGATGGACCGGCGTTGGTGGGTCTACCAGAGGGGCAGGTTGAGCATGGATTAATCACCCGCGTGCAGGAACTAAAGCTTCTGGAGTCGCGCTTGCCCGCGGACTACATCGGCGGTCGCGACTTTAGCGCCCCTGGTTATGAACTGCTGGGTGCAGGGGATACACGTGGCTATTATGCTACAACGGCAGCTTACAGGCGGGATGCCAGGGGCAACATTACTGAGCAACGGGACCCACTGCAACATGCGCTCGTGATTTCGTATGATGCCGGTGGCGTGTATCCAGTCAAAACAACGGATGCCAGGGGGAAAGAGATCGGTTTTGTCTTCAATCCGAAAGCCGGTGAGCCATCGCAAACGACCTTCGCTGATGGCCGTATCATGCGGCAAGAACACGATCCGATTGGACGGCTTGCAGCTACTTTCGAGACCGATGACGAGGGCAACGAGCAATTGACAAAATGCTGGGTGTTGGATATCACCTCTACTCCCACTTCGATCACATCCATTGCACCGCAAAACGGCGGTAGAACTCGTGCGGAGTTTGCTCCCGACACCGATTTTACAAGCTTGAGTGGCGTGTCCGTCTCTCGTATTTATTACGATGGGTTCGGCAAGCAACTGTTGCAGGTGTCCACCGCTCCTGAAAATCCCAACGGTACACGTCGCTTCGTCACGGCTACACGAACAATGTTAAACCCCAGGGCGTTGACAAGTGCGCAGTTCTCGCCCGCTTTCACGGCTGATCTCGCGTATCAGCCTCTGCCTCCACCTGGTAATGCCAGTGTGCGTTATCGCTACGATGTGTCCGGCAATGTGATTGAAACCGCGGGGCCGGGGCCAGTGCATCACCGTGTGGTACGCGATACACGGACAATTTCCCACTATGAAGGTGACGGAGCGGGCCAGTTTGGCGTCACGATACCGCCGGGTTCCCCTACCCGCGTTGAACATTTCGATGCACGCGGTCGCCTCTTCCGTATCGAGGAGGCAAAGGGCGACGGGACAGTGATCACTACCAGCTATGACCTGGCAGTAGACGGGCGTATCGAAGCGATACGTGACAATGCTGGACAGCGAGTAGCCCGTTATACCTTCGCTGGAACAGCTGAGGCTATGCAGATTGCGCACCGCGATGTCGGCGCACGCATCTATTATCGGGATGCAGCAGGGCATGTCGTTGAGCGTGTGGATACCGACGGGTCAACATGTTTTTATGCCTACGATGTGTCTGGTCGGCTCACCCGCATTGAACATGCGCTTCCAGGTAACGTAGTGAAGCAATTGCTGCGCGAGATCATCTATGATAGCGACCCTTCTCAACCATCCGACGGGCGTTTCCTGGAAGGACGCATTGCGCTGGTACGAGAGTTTGGGAAAACGCTTCGCTATTCCTACAATCACGCGGGCAAAACTGTACGTGAGGAGGTCACTGCCAATGGGGTGACGCTGGTAACTGCCCAGGAGTACAATTCGCAGGGTCATCTTACGGCCATTGTTTATCCTGATGGACATCGCGTGGAGTATACGCTTGATGCAAGTGGTACGGTCAAAGCGATACCAGGAGTGGTTACAGACATTGCGTATGCGGAAGATGGCGCTGCGACGGGGTATAGTCTGGCTAACGGCGTGAAGATTGAAGTGCCGCGAGACCCGCTATCTTGGCGCTTGACGGAGGTATCGGCTCGCAAGGGAGCAAATACGCTGCGGCGCATTGCGTACAGCTACGATGCGATTGGCAACATCGCTGGTTTGCAGGACGAAATGCCTGGGAGTATTGAAGACCAGACGTTCACCTATGATGGGCTGTATCGTTTGAGCGGCTTCGCTATTCACGAAAATAATGCCGCCGGTGCAACAGTACGTACAGGTGCGTACATCTACGATGCGGCAGGCAACATCCAGCAGTTCCAGGAAACAGAACCGCTTACCCTGAACTATGCTGATGCCATTCACTCAGGCCGCATGACTGCGGTGACGAACGCCAACGGCCCTCAGACACAGGCCGTTAGCTACAATGATCGAGGGCATATTCGTGCTTTCGGCGAACTTGCATCTATTGAGTACGATCCGCTTGATCGTGTCTCCCGCGTCACAAAGACGGATGGTACCCAGATACGGTTTTTCTACGACGCGCAGAGCCGTAGAATACTCAAGGAGATAACGCAAGGTGCAGAGACGCGGCGCGTTCACTATGCAACTGGACTCTTCGAGAGGCATGATACCCATGTCATTCGCCATATCTACCTGGGCAAACAGCTTGTGGCGAGCCAGAAAGTTGTTTCCGGCGTTATGGAGCCAGCATACTACATGACTGACCATCATGGGACAGTCTTGCTGGCAACCGACGCGGATGGAGCCATCATTCACAATCAACGTTACGCGCCATTTGGAGCAGCGTTGAACAAATCTGATGCGCTTGACCGCTATCTGGGGCGAGAACGTGATATTGAAACGGGATTGATTCACTTTGGTGCGAGGTACTATGCTCCCACCCTCGGGCGTTTCATCTCCCCAGACTGGTATATATTGGAGAATCCAGGCAAAGCTGTACGTATGCCGCAAGGATACAACCTGTATAGCTATGCGCTGAACAATCCGCTCATCTTCAAGGATCCGAGTGGTATGTGGTTCTTGATAGATGACCTGATCGTTGCGGCAGTCGGTTTCGTGGTCGGGTTTGTCTCCGGTCTCATTTACGGTCTCGCCAATGGTCAGGGCTGGGGCAGTCTCTTGACCGCGCTTGAAACCGGGCTTACCACCGCTGCGGGTGCATGGTTGGGCTGGACTATAGCAGGCCCATTGGGTGCGGTTATGGGCGGCATGAATGGGCTGATCAGCGGCGTGCATGGCATCTATGACTGGGGCAGCGTTGGTGGGTGGTTCGCGTTTCTCTCCGACTCAACGTGGGGACTGATCGGTACCTCGCTTGGGAACATCGTACACGTGATTAACTTATTCACACCTGGCTCGAACTACCGGGAAGACCTGAGTCACAGACAGAATCGGCACGTGTATGAAGGAGGCATGGCACTCAAATCGGGCTTCGCCTTCACGATGGGGAACGTCATCAGCAACGCAAGTCAAGGTACGGGGTCGGTTAACACCAGTTTCATTGCTAACCATGAAGAACTGCATGTCTGGCAGAATCGTTTCTTTGGCCCACTTTTCCAGGCAGGCTATATTGCCTGGGCCGTCGGAGGATTTATTGTTGGCAGCTTCGTCTGGTTTTTCAATACCGACCAGAGCTATGGGAGCATGATCGAAACGGCTGTCTACTACGACAATCCATTCGAATACTGGGCTTACAATAACGATAATAATTGGCCTCCCAGCGGAGCCAATTCGGTTATCGCCTGGGGGTAGCAGAGCATCGTAGGATAGCGAACGTGTGAGAAACAATAGCGCATTGTTGGGGCCAGCATATCACGTTGCTGGCCCCAACACTGTATGTGAGGGAGAACAACGCGGGAAAAATAGCTTCTCTGTGCTACCTCAGCTACCTCGCAAGTTCAATTCACAGAAAAACGCTCTCTACTGTTGTGTCCGCGATTTTGTTATTTTGCGGGCGACACTTGTACTTACAGATATGAGACCCCCGCTTACTGCAATAGCTATTAACAGTGCCAGGAACCATGTGTTCAACGACCATGAACTGTTTGAACCGTTGGATACTGGATAGGGTGAACTTCCTGTTCCGGGCATACCGGGCAAAGCGTTTGCTGATGATTGTACAAGTTGAATCTGAGGATTACCGTTGAGCATGCCGACAAGGAAAATGCTTTGCACCGTGTTTGCCTTGAGCGATGATGAAAGTGGAAGATGTGTGTTGGAGTTGCTGGCAGCCACTTCGAAGGAATACGAACCAGCGGCGAGCGCAAGATAATTGCTTGCTTGTATGCCAGGCTACTCACTAATGAATTGCTTCCAGCACTAACGCTGATCGTACCCGCATCAGGCGAAAGGTCATAGACGCGCACCTTTGTCGAACCAGGAACAACATAATTACTATCTACAAAGACTTCTAACGATGGACCCGTTTGCTGGGAGCCGATGGCGGCTACAGTATAGGCGAGGCCAGGGGTAACCGAGAGAGTTTGCGAAAGGACAGAGCCGCCAATGCCTTTGCCCACAAGCGCAATTTGCACTTTATGAGGGCCGGGCGGTATTGCCACGTAACCAGTGACAGCTCCGAACTGAAAACTACTCAACAATTTTGTGCCGTCAACAAAGATATCTGCTGTTCCGACATCAGGCGAGGCATGAATGATACGGACAAACGCTGGCGTTGCGGCCGCGACAGGAGTTACCAGCGTGCCGAAACCAGCTAATAAGACGAGCATACATAGTACCAGGGGTACACGATAGATATCGTGCAACAGGAATGCTATCGAGAAACGACGCTTCATGGGCTGACCCTCCTCCTGGTCTAAAATAGGGAAACAATAGCTACCATAGATAGAAGAGTTTCAATCTTCCAATAACTAAACGTCAACAACAGTAAGGAGTAACAACGTGCTTTTTGCTGCACTTGACTATCAACAGGTAAAAACTGTCCGGGTTGCAACATTTACCTAAGATAAACGCGCAACATTCCACACTCCGCTCTCGCCAGTGTGTTGCCCGCCTTGATTCAGTGCGTTGAAGCTTCCCGCCATATCACCACCTATTTTGATGTTCCCTTCAAAATCCAGTGTTGACGAACCATTATAAATCTCTACAGTGAAATGGATACTTTCGGCTGGCGTGACAGTACCTTGAAAAGGTCCAGCTAATCCCAGGCCTTGAAAGAAACCACTGATGGTTGCCTGCGTTTGCTGGATGGAGGAAAGGCGTAAATTTGTGGTTTCGTTGGTGAGCAGGTCACCAATTCTGCCGCTATACGAAGACGCGAGGATAGGATAGATGGAAGCACTGGTAGAACGTGTGGTTTGAGGGGTGGCGCTACCGGAACCAGAGCTTTTATGCACAATAGCCGTTGTTGTAGCATGGGTATGCTGTGAAGACAATGTGTTGCTATTCCTCAAAGTAAAAAAAGTGAGGCCAATGCTGCCGAGCATGATAAGCAAGAGCGCACATCCTGCGACAAGTAATAGATTGCGTTTTCCCCACAGTGGTAGACCGGGCCGATATGTTAAAGAGGATAGTCTGACATGTGCCAGTTCTTGCTCAGGTACCGGGTGCAATAGACGAGTACTGACCGACTTTTTGATAAGTGCATGGAGTTGTTCCTGTGCTTTTGTTTGTTCCTCCGCTGCATTATCGGGTGATGCATGTGCGAGCAGTTCGTGCCAGAACTCCTCGACCGTCTCGAAGCGGTCTTCGCTATTGATACTCATCGCACGTTGTATGGTATTTGCCACTGGCAGTGGTAGTGTGGGAGCCAGGAAAATGAGCGGTGTGAGCGGGTTTTCCTTTTTCTGTTCGGTCACTCGCGTGATGGCATCGGGAGGAACGGTGCCGGTTAACAAGGTATAGAGTGTTGCGCCAAGAGCATAGATATCTGTGCGAGGCGTGGTACCCGCTCCATACTGTTCCAATGCGGCGTAGCCTGGTGAACCATGACGAATAATCGAGGTGGTTTTTTCTGCTACATATTCTTTGGCAATACCAAAATCAACCAGAACGGCCTCTTCGCCTCTGGCGGGTACAACAATGTTTGCCGGTTTAATATCTCTGTGTACAATAGGGGGTTCCTGGTGGTGCAGGTAAATGAGTGCATCAATGATAGGGGCAATGATTGCCAGCGCCAGGGGTAAGGAAAAACACTGATCCGGTTGCTCTTTCAGCAAATCTTCTAAGTTTTGCCCCGGCACGTATTTCATGAGCATGTAGACCCGCCGAAGCTTCTCATTTTCAAATACGCTATAGACATGGGGTAATGCTCGATGGTTCAGCCGTTTGAGTACTTCACTTTCAAACATGAAGCGTTCGTGATCTCGCTTATTTGGATCAATAACTTCTTTTAGTGCGAATAGCTCATGCTTATTATTACGACTTCTCACCAGGTAGACAGCCCCGAAGCCTCCTATGCCAAGAAGTCCTTCTATTATATAGCGGTCTCCGTTCGAGTCACGCACAGTAGCGCCGACTGGGAGTGTTAGTTGTTGTTGTTGCAGCATGCTTATCAACCTTATAGTATTGATACTCCTCAATGCACTCTCCTGTATTATAGTCAAATAGAGACCGATATACAAGATTACTAGTACTAAAAGTTGGAAGATAGTTAAATATTATTGAGCGCTTGATGCGACAAGTTATAGAATTTTCATAAATGCGGTTTATTTGCTTCTTGCCGGAAAAACCCAGCAAAACTTTTTGCTGTGGTGAAAAACCACACTCTATTGTTTTGCCCGTTTTGGAGATAACTGGTGACAGTAGTAGCCTTCCAGGGTTAATAGATATCACATCATAGCCTTCTTATGATACAATTGGTGGAGTGTCGGGTAGTTGGAAGCAACCAGTGCCGCGATGCATAATGCATGCCTTGCGAGGGCATCAATGGACATTGAAAACAGGGATGGAGCGGAGGAAGCAATCCATACCTCCAACTGTACCGAATTCCTGAAACAATGTAGAAGGAGTAATTTCATGCACTTGAAACTGAACGAATTGGCAGAGAAGGGCTTTGCTGTCTTGCACGATTATGATGGCCCGCCAGTTCCTGAAAGTGAGTGGTCACAACTCGAATATATGGACTGGAAGAGTGGCGGCGACACCAATTTTGCCCCTATTGCATCCGCGTTTGGCGAAATGGAGTGTCACGGCTTCTGGGATCATGGTAAAGCCGACAAGGATGGCATGTGGACGAAAAACATGGAACTGTGTCCCACGCTTGTAGAGTGGACGAAGAATGTTAGTGCCAACTTTGGTCGCGTGCGCATTATCAAACTAAATCCCAATACCGAGGCCGAAGCCATCCATAACCTGCATCTTGACGACAACAATCGCCTGAATCCCGATGGCGAAGGTTGGGTTGTGCGTGCCTGGTTGCAGTTGACCGATGACCCGGATTCCTACATGATCCTGCGTGAGGATAAGAACGATCCCTCCACGGAGTCGCGTGTTTCGATGCCGCGCAATCGCCAGCTCGTGATTGACTCGCAGCGTCTCTGGCATGCCGCGTGGCATCCTGGGCCGAAGCCGCGCTATGCCCTCATCGTCTCCTTTGAGAGCGGCGAGGCACTGCAACGTTGGATTCAGAGCCAGTCACCCGCTACCAGCAGCGCCCGTTAAAAGGGTTGTAGTTTACACAGAGAAAAAGAGGTGGACGGGATTGCGCGACGCGCAATCCCGTCCACCTCTTTTTCTCTGTGTAAACAGTATCTCTATGACGTTTTCAGAATCCGCTCTAAAACCAGCGGCTTCTTTTGCAGGCGTTTGACTAACGCATTTACCTGTAGCTGATTGATCGTCCCATTGTCCACAGATGGTTGCAGGGCGCTTTTGACTACATTGGTTACAATGATTTGTAATTGCGTGGCTGAGACATTTTGCGTTGTTGCGATCTGGCTCAACGTTTTTCCCGACTGGAGTTGCGTTTTCAACTGCGCAGGCGTCATGTGCAACCCTTGCGCAATCTGGTTGAGTATTTGCGAGCCGTTCTGTTTCAGAATTTTTGCAATCTGATTTTTTTTGCTACCCGTTGTTGGCGTAGAGGGTGTGGCTATCGCTGTAACCGTCGGCGTTGCGGCTGGTGTACTATTCGCGGATGTAATCGCCGGAGCTACTACCAGAAAGCCGATAAGCAGTAAGGCAATCAGCAGCACAGCAGCGCCGCTCAAAATGAATACAGTGCGTTTTTGCATATATTTTTAACTCCTATAAACATCAAATGGTAGATATCTATCACCGTTATATGGTCTATCCATCCATGTCCATGTTTTCAACGTGACGACTCTATTGTAACACGAGGGTATCAACTAACACTCTGGCAACCTTCAAGAATCCCTCAAGGTTTCTACAGGATTAGTACTAATGGATAAAAGCTGCGCTGCGCTGGCACACCAATCCAGCGCAGCTTTTATCTGTCAGTGGTGGTGAAAAGTACATGCAAGAAGGGCCGATATGATAGGGGAACCATACCGACCCTTCTTGCTAAGCACGAGAGAAAAGGAAGTGGGTGTCTGCAATACCTTCCTTATAAGAGCTTAATTCAGCTTAGCGTGCTTACCTGCATGTGCGTTTAAAAGATGAGCCAGGAATTGTGGATGGCTCTTCATTATCTGCGCATACGTGTTGGCCTGTGCCTGCGTCAGGTCGCCGTTGCTGACGGCCTTATTTAAGGCGCTTTGCACAGCATTGGTGACAATCGTCTGTAACTGCGTTGATGAGATGTGCTGTGCCGTCGCGATCTGGCTCAGGCTCTGGCCGGACTGCAATTGAGTTGTCAATTGCGTGGTAGTGAGGTGTAAGCCGGATGCGACACTATTTTCAATGTCGCCACGATAATTTTTCAGGAACTGTCCGGTGACGAAATGGCCCACGGGATTTGCTTTACCGCTGCAAGCCTGGCGTGCATTGACGCGAGCCTCTAACGTGGTCGCCTGGGATTGCGTCAGTTTGCCGTCTTTCACCATCTGGTTGATTGTATCGTCAATCGCGGTCTTTTGGTCCTGTTGCAGAGTGCTGACCGGGATATGCAACTCGTTCGCGAGATTTTGCTGGTACTGTGTACAATAGGCGTTCGTGCCAGTAGATGCCGTTGTGGTGTTCGCGGATTGGTTGTTCCCACTGGCGGCAGATGCGATTAGTGGTCCGGCAAAGAACGCGCCAACAAGTAGACCTATTAACAGGATGGCTGCGCCCCCGATCACAAAGAATATTTTTTTGTTTTGCATATGTTTTCCATACTTTCTAGTATCATCACATATTTGGCTCCTCGCACTCCTTCGTGCGACATTTCTATCTTACTACCAGGATGTGAAAAAAGTGTATGCGAATCTTCAAGATTTGGTCAAGATTGTGTGAGAGATATGAAAAATGTTGCATAGCACTGTATTTCCGATGATAATGTATGGTGACACGCCTTTGAAGGCGATCAGAAGGGATACTGAATAGATATTCCGTATGGGTGGTAAATGTATGGCACAAAAAATTCTTATAATTGAAGATGAAGAGGGTATTGTTCACCTGCTCAACCTGTACTTGAAAGACGCGGGCTATGATGTGGTGGTTGCCAGAGATGGGGCGGATGGATTGGCGCTCCATGCTCGTGAACATCCCGACCTTGTAATTCTAGATATCATGTTGCCAGCGATAGATGGTTTTGAGGTCTGTCGTCGTATTCGCGCATGGTCAAAGACGCCAATTCTGATGTTGACGGCGCGTGGCAGCGAAGATGATCGCATATCGGGGCTGGATTTAGGCGCGGATGACTACCTTGTCAAGCCGTTCAGCCCGCGTGAGTTGGTGAGCAGGGTGCGGGCAATTTTGCGGCGCGTCGGCAGTTCAGGCCTCCTGGAAGGGAAAGACGCCGTGGGTACAGTTTCTCCATTGTCTAAAGTGTCGTCCGATACTGCTGTGCTGCGCTTCCCTGGTCTGACTATTGATCTACCGGCCCGGCGTGTCGAGATCAACGGCGCTGAGATAGCTCTCACTCCCACCGAGTTTGATCTGTTGGCGCTTCTGGCACAATCACCAGGGCGTGTGTTTACACGCGAGATATTGATGAACAAAGTGTGGGGTTATGATTATCTGGGCGATGGGCATACGATTGATGTGCATATCAGTGCATTGCGTAAGAAACTGGAGAGCAATGCGGAGCAACGCTACATTACAACCGTCTGGCGTGTAGGATATCGGTTTGAAATCAAGGCACGTTCCGTGGTGAACGAGAGGTAAGCGCAAGTGCAAACGCAAGTACCGCCTAACGTAATGTCTAACGTAATGTCTAACGTACCGTCTAACGTACCGTCTAAACATATCCGGTGGTGGCAAAGCATCCGTTGGCGCTTGGCCCTGGGGTCTATGCTGGTGGCGTTACTGGCGACCATCTTGATTGCTCTGGCGGCGTTGCTGGCAATTACCTATTATTACGGCGTTGATCAACACCGGTTGCTTGATAGTCTCGCGACCGATAAGGCGCAAAGTATCGGCGCGAACTATAACCAGTCAGGTATCCTGGCAGTGGCAGCGAGCAACACCTTGCCCAGAGGATTGGTGCAAAGTTTTCAGGGGGAGCAATATCTGCTGGTAGTGATCAATCGCCTGGGGCAAACAGTCTATCCACATTATGCTACCAGAGCATTGGAGGCTAAGGCGATTGGCATCGCATTGGATGATCCGACATTGAAAACAGGCGCTTTCGCTCCCGTTAGCAATGGGGTGAAAGCAGCCTTAAAGGGAGTGGTTGTAAATGGCGAGATCGGCAACAATGGCCCCGGTGTCGTTGCCCGCCCATTTGTGGCGCAACCCATTTTTGACGGTTCGCAAAGCGGCGCTCCTGTGGTTGGTGTGCTGATGATTATTTCACGTTCGGCAGCTTCTAATACTATCCCACCATTTATTACCGCAGTAGGTCAGTCCGTCATAATTGTCGCTGCAATTATTGCCATGCTTGCTGCTCTGGCGGCTATTCTTTTCGCTCGCACGATTACTCGTCCGCTTGCCACATTAACGAAGGCGGCGCATGTGCTGGCATCGGGCAATTATAACGCACAGGTGACGACGAACACACATGGGGAGATAGAGGAGCTTGCTGACACTTTCAATAACATGGCGGCGAAATTGGCGGCGGACGTGGATGAATTGCGCCAACAAGAGCTGTGGCGGCGCGAACTGATTATGAACATCACACATGATTTAGCTTCACCTCTAACGGCAATCACCGGCCTCGGGGAGGCGCTGATTGATGGCGTCAACCAGAGTCGCGAGGATTATGAAGCAACGGGGCGCGTGATTGTGCGTGAGACACTGCGCTTGCGTCGCCTTGTGAAAGACTTGCATATGATGGCGAAAGTGGAGGCAGGGGCGGTAAAGCCGGTTCTCAGGCCGGTCCGTCTTGCAGCCCTTGTTGACGAGGTGCTGGCGGTGCAGGTTGCGGAATTTGAGCGCAAAAATGTTGAGCCTCGTAACATGCTTTCCTACACCTTGCTTCCGGCTAATGCTGATCCTGATATGCTCTCTCGTGTGTTCTCGAATCTCTGTGATAACGCGCTGCGTCATACGCCATCCGGCGGCACTGTGACAATTGAGGCGCTGCAGCGCGGCACTCTGCTCATGGTTTCCGTGGCAGATAGTGGCGAAGGTATTCCCCTCGATGTTTTGCCCCGCGTCTTTGACCGTTTCTACCGCGCCGACAGCGCCCGCCAGGCCAGTACTGGCGGCAGTGGCCTCGGCCTCGCCATTGTCAAAGCCATTATTGAGGCGCATGGCGGCAGCATCTGGGCCGAGAATATTCCCAACAGCGGGGCGCGTTTCGTCTTTACGCTACCTGTCGCCGTCGCGGATACCCGCTCCATTACCAGCGAAATTACCATGCCAATGCGTCCCACCTTGTAGGGGCCGATTGATCGTGCCCACCGCCGATTGATCGGCCCGTGTCCCCCAATAACGGAGATGTCAAATATTTCCCGCATTGCCGATCAATCGGCGGTGGGCACGATAAATCGGCGGTGGGCACGATCAATCGGCCCCTACTACTTTGTCAACATTCATGTGACTGTGATGCTCCAGCAGTGACGAGAGATGCTTCGCTGCACGCAGCATGACAGGCCGGAGGCGGTCATGCTGCGTGCAGCGAAGCATCTCCGGGACGAGTGAGCTGTGCGCATCTGCCGGTGTCCCTTGATGGGGCATCACCAGTCACATGAACAGTGACAAACTACTACGGTTGGTACATCAATTTGTTAATCATTAACAGAAATATATTGGTACAATAGCCCATCTTGCTTATTTCCTCGACGCTTGATACCCATAGTGCTATACTCTGAAACACGTATGCTCAACTTTTTGCCCCGGCAGCCGATAATGAAGAACAAGAAGAAATCATCAAGAACTGGATGAAGAGGACACGCATGACCACACATTTATCTTCTATTCATGACCGTCAATTTACTGATGGCATGACCTCCACTACGGGCGAGGCGCAAGAATTGGCTGATGTGCTGCAAAAGATTGTGCAAAACGCGGGTGCATTATTGGAAGTCAGCAATTGCTCGGTGGCGCTGCTGGATTCGGCTGGTACCACGCTGGTAACGCTGGCTGCTTTGCATAAACAAGGACGCAAGCCGCGCCGCAGCCGTTTTCGCATGAATGAGGGTATCGCGGGCTGGGTAGCCGAGCATCGTGAGCCGCTGATTCTTCACGACGTGAGCCTCGATATTCGCTTCAAACGTCTTGGCCGTACCCCTATTGGCTCAATGGTCTGCGTTCCCTTGATTGATGCCGGGAATTTTATCGGCACGCTCACGGTCAGTAGCCAGGAAATCCATGCCTTTAGCGCACGCAAATTGCAGATGTTGACCATCTTTGCCGATCAGGCGGTGCTGGCAATTACCAATGCTCGCCACGCGGAGCTGGCACAACGCCAGGCGAATCAACTTGAAATGCTGCTGAACCTTTCGCGAGGCATCACGACACGCCTGGAACCCGATGCTCTTGGCCGCACTATCCTGGCCGATGCACGCCGGTTGGTGCCATGCGATACCATTCTGATGTATAAATATAATGAGGGCAGCCAGGAACTCTATCCTGTTGCCGAACTCTCTGGCATTGCTACGACATCCATGTGCGAAAACGACGTTTGCCCTGCCGATGTGATTACTGAAGATGTGCAGCAGGAGAAGATAGACCTGTATAGCGTTACCTCTGTGGCTGCCTGGGCTGCTTCGCACCGCCATCCTATTCTACGTGCACCCTCGCCACTTTCACCGGAAGAACTGGTTGCTGGCCTGGCGGTACCGAATATTGCTGAGATGGCAACGCCGCTGGTCTCAAAGAATGTCCTTTACGGTGTGCTATTGCTGCAAAGATCGCAAGCCTTTACCAGTGATGAATTGCGCTTAGTGCGTAATCTCAGCAATATGGCGGCGGCGGCGCTGGAAAATGTCGAACTGTTTCACCGCGTGCGCAGCGACCAGGAACAATTGCGTGCAATTCTCGCAGCCAGTTCTGATGGCATTGCTATTATTGGTCTCAATGGCTGCTTTGTCGAGGCTAATCCCGCCTTTGGGCGTATTTTTGAGATCGCGCCAGAACAGGTTGTCGGTATGGAATGTCTTGAGTTGCTGGGTTGTGAAGACGAGCATGCTCACGATCTCTGTCCAGATATGTGTATGGTGCAGAAGGCGTTGCAGTTGCAGGAACCGTTGCCGTATAGAGAGTTTGACCTGTTTATCAAAGACACGTCGCGCTCGATTGGTCTGAGCATTACGCCAGTTTCCATTACCAATAATCCTTTTTGCCTGATGATGGCCCGTGATGTAACCGGTATTCGTGACGCCAATCGGATGAAGGCCAACTTCCTCTCCATGATTACGCATGAACTGCGTTCGCCGCTGAATGCCATCAACGGCTACCTTGACCTCGCACTAACGGGTATCGCCGGGGAACTCAACGAGCAGCAGCACGAATTTGTGCAGCGAGCGCGAGCCAGCAGCGAACATCTCTACGCGCTGGTCGAAGACCTGCTGCTCGTTTCTCGTGCAGATTCCGGCCAGATACGCTTAAACCGTGACATCATCAGTTTGCAAGAGATTGTCGCTAATGCTGTCGAGGAATTGGAACTGACAGCGAAAGATAATAACATTGTTATCAACGTCGAAATCCCCGGCGATTTCCCGCACATTTATGCAGATGCCGTGCGTATGCAACAGGTTTTGCGCAATCTCGTGAGTAATGCTTTGCGTTTTACTCCCGGCGGCGGCAATGTGACTATTGCTGCTGCCTCTGCCGTTACCATTGGGCAGAAAGATGTGGCTGAAGAGGAACAAAATGTGCTGGAGTTGCAGGTTTGCGATACCGGGACTGGTATTGCCCTCGAACACCAACAACGTATCTTCGACCGTTTCTATCAGGCTCCCCAGGGTTATGCCGGGCGTGCCGGTGGTCAGGGACTCGGCCTCGCCATCGTGAAAATGATCGTTGAATTGCATGGCGGCACCGTCAGCGTCGAGAGTTCCCCTGGTCAGGGCAGTACTTTCACCTGCCTCATACCCTGTCTGCTCACATAAATCGGTCCTACTGGCATAGCACTTTTCCGATATGTTATAATCATTATATCGATTTGCTGGTGGTCTCTGATAGGAGCAACAGAGGAGTATAAACGGTTATGTTTGAAACATTGAGTCTCTTTCTGGGTATCTGGCTACTGTTTCTCTTACTGGCAATCTATTATCTTTCACAATCGCCCGATGGAAGCGTGGGGCGTTTTCGCGAATCGGTTAGCGAACATCTTTCCGCCGAGAGTCGTGCGAAGGCCTTGTTACGCGAGATGTTATCAGAGAACCAGTATCAGCAATTGATTAAATTCGGCTACCTTGAAGTTTTGAGTCCTTCCTATGACAGCCGTATCTATCGTATCCCTGGCTCCGGTGGTCTCGTCAAAGTCTACGAGCGCGGGTGCGCGATTATGGAACTCTGTTTGCAGCCAGCAGAACCATTACCCGACGGTGATGTCGTGGTCATGCATAAGCTGATGATCGAGGGCAATGAACAAGAATATTTACAGAAAGCCAACCATTTTGCCCCAGGCATCATTTCCCTTCGTTGCCAGCATCTCTAGATGCTAATAGAACTGTAAATTATTGTCAGGATAATATGCGTTGGGCCAGGGTACCCGCAAGGGGATACCCCTACTATACACGCAGACGTATATAGTAGGGGTATCCCCTTGCGGGTACCCTGGCCCCAACGCCGTAATCCACAAATTGCGCTTCCTGTTCCCCGTTCCATTGAACTTTTGCCCTTAAAATCCGTATGTATTGAGTGAGTGTACTGAAACACTCGACTCTCAGAACGAAACACGGTATAATCTGCTGAGATAGTCCATAACCGTTCAAACATATCTATAAAAAGCGCTACGGGCGAAAATTATCCTGACATGCCAGGCATCTCAGAAGGCAGGTAGATATATGGAAGAATGTCCTTTTTGTAAAACACAGAATCGTGATGGTGTACGTTTTTGCAGCAACTGCGGGAAAGAACTCAACCCACCCAACGCGACAGCTACTCCGGCAACTTCTGCCAATGCAGCACCAATCAGCCAGACGATAGCGAACACCGCGGGCGGAAGTATAGGGACGCACGTACTGACTCCTGGTTCGCGTCTCCAGGGTGGGCGTTATATCATAAAGAAGGTGTTGGGTCAGGGTGGGATGGGGGCAGCCTTGCTCGCAACCGATATTCGCCTGGATAGCAAGCCCGTTGTCATTAAAGAACTCATCTCAGATAACACCGACCCGGCGAAATTACAGGAAGATGTGCGCAACTTCAAACGTGAGGTGGCAACTCTTGCGCATATTGACCATCCGCTCGTGCCGAATGTTACCGACCACTTCCAGGAAGGGTCGCAGGGGGATTTGCGCTACTTTATGGTACAGGAGTACATCGAGGGGGAGAATCTGGAAGAGCGCATGGATCGCGTGAACCAGCCGATGAAGGAGCGTGAGGCGTTAAGTTATGCCTCACAAGTGTTGGATATCCTTGATTATCTCGCCCAGCAAACGCCGCCGATTGTCCATCGCGATATCAAACCCGCGAACATTATCATTGGCGCGAAAGATAAGCGGGCGCACCTCGTGGATTTTGGTATTGCTCGCGCCGAGGTGACCCGCAATGCCAAACGGAAACAGACCGCTGCGCTTGGCACGCCGGGCTATGCGCCCCCGGAACAATATCAGGGGAACGCTGACCCGCGCTCTGACCTGTATGCTCTTGCCGCGACAATGCACCATCTGCTGACCAATCGTGACCCGCGCAATCATCCACCGTTCAGCTATCCGCCGGCGCGTGCCTTGAACCCGCAGCTTTTACCTGACATTGAGAAAGTGTTAACAAAGGCGCTGAATAACGACATCAATCAACGTTACCAGAGTGCAGCCGCTATGAAGCGCGATATTGACGATATTCTGCTGAAAAACTTCGGCATGTCTGGCAACATGAGCAGCTATATACTCGGCACTTCCGGTCCGATAAGTACGGTAAACACAGTTGGGAGCGTGGGGGCTGCAAACACCGTTGCGCAACCAACTCGCATACAACCCACACAGGCGCAGCCAGTTCCACCACCGATTCAGCCCATTACGCCGCTTCCTTCCACAGGAGGCTATCAGGGTCAGCCGTATCAGGGGCAGTCGTATCAGGGTCAGCCGTATCAGGGTCAGCCCTATCAGCCTGTCGGCATGATGAACCAGCCGCCGCAGCGACCGCGCAAGCAAAGTCACATTGGGCGCAATCTGGTGTTGTTGCTGATTGTGGTTTTCCTGATTGCAGGTGGGCTTTTCGCAATCCCTTATATTCGCCGTTTCACCAGCCCGGCAGTAACGGGCAATGGTACGCCGGGAGTGACAACGACGATACCTGCTACGGTAAAAAATGGCATCGGTGCATTCAAATCTTCCAGTGACAACGAATTGATAGGAGTCAGTGATGGCACCGTAGCCTTTGATACACCGCCCAGCCATACCGATAGCGCACTTAAACTGCAGGCCGCGACAGCCCTCAAGGCTGGTGATCCCAGCAGCGCAGAGACACTCTGGAGTCAGGCTCTGCAACAGCCGAATGAGTCAAACGATGCCGAGGTCCTCATTTACCTGGAAGACCAGAACGTGCTTTCCTCTGGCAAGCCATATATCACGATTGTTGTTGGAACCATCTTGACTGGAGCTAATGCAGGCGTGGGAGAGGATGATCTCCAGGGAGCATATACCGCGCAAAAAGAATACAATGATGGCTTCAAACTGCCTAATAGCGTGCTTGTGCGTTTACTGATCGCCAACGCAGGTACCAATGCCAGCGATGCGAATATTGTTGCTCAGCAAATCGTCCAGGCGGCCCAGGCTGATAAGACGATTGTTGGTGTGATGGGCTGGCCCTATAGCTCGCACATGTTGGATGCGATCGGTACGCTCGCAACTGCCCATATTCCGATGGTCTCACAATCAGCTTCCAGCGATGCGCTGACAGGCAAATCGCCGTACTTTTTCCGTGTCGCGCCTTCCAATCAGGGGCAGGCTATTGCCGGTGCGGGATATGTCGAGAAGACGCTGCATGCGAAAACGGCAGCCCTGTTCATAGACCCGTCCAACTCCTATACCGCCAGTCTGGGCAACGATTTCAAACAAAAGTTTCTTGCCGATGGCAACACTATTGTCGCCACGGAAAACTATACCGTTGGTCAGACCAGTACATTCAATACACTCTTGCAAGATGCGTTGAGCCACAATCCGTCGGTGATTTACTTTGCTGGCTATGCCTCCGATGTAGGAACATTGCTGACGGACTTGCCGGTCAATGGCCCTCCGATCATGGGTGGCGATGCCCTGTATGAATTGAGTGGCTACCCAAGCAGCGCTCGCGCCAACTTTAATAAGCTGCACTTTACCTCTTTCGCCTATCCCGATGAGTGGCGTATTGCGGGTATACCCGAACCGGCGTTTTTCACCGATTACGCGCAGGATTTTGATCCTAATCACACACATGTGACCAATCCTTATCACTACAGCCGCCCTGATAGTGATGCGATGCTCTCCTATGATGCGATGCTGGCACTATTGAATGCGAGTGGCATTACGCTCACCGGTACAAAAACGACTTTGACGCCTGTTGCTCTCCAATTGGCGCTTACGAAAATCACCGGGGCAAATGCCATTCAGGGCGTTAGCGGGCAAATCGCCTTTGGCCCTAATGGTGACCCGGTCAATAAAGCCTTTGTGATTATTCAAGTGACGCTGGATAACGCGCTGCAAGCCGTATCAATTCAGGGATGCTATACAAAAGGAGCATGTTGATTGCCGCTATTGGCATCAATGATACAATGTAGGGGGCGGGAAACTGCCCCTACAAAATAAGAAAGAGGAACACGATTTATGAGGAATGCATCCACGTTCTATGCCTTGATTGGTATCGGTATTATTGCTCTGATTGTCGGTATTTACTTTATGGCTACCAACCAGCATCACACGCTTGGACCTGCTGGTATCGTCGTTGGTATCATACTTGTTCTGGCGGGTGCCGTGGGCATGTTTGTTGTCCGGCCCCGTCGTTGAGCTCTAGCTATGTTGTCTGCTTAGACCCGGGTGACTGCCAGCGTTCTACATCTGTTGCTGTAATACCCACGATTTCCACGATTTTCTGGCGACCTGACAACCCGGACACAATCTGAATATCCCGTTTTGGCACATTGAGGCGCTGCGCAAGGAATGCGATTAGCGCCTCATTTGCTGCACCATCCACGGGCGGCGCGGTCACATGCACTTTGAGTATGCCTTGCTCCCAGCTTAGACTGTTCTTGCTGCTACGCGGAATGACGCGCACGGTAAGACGCATAAAGTGTACCTTACCAGCTTGAAGGAATAGCTTGTTGCAAGAGCAGGATAAAAATGTAGAGCATGAAAAAGGCGATGATAAACGCGAAATCGAATCTTCCCTGTCGTGGCAGAATCCGGCGAATCGGTACGATAAAGGGGTCCGTAACTCGTGCCAGGAAGCGAATCAAAGCGTTGCGTTCGTCTAGGCCGAACCACGAAGCTATGGCACGCACGAACATGGACAGGATGATGAACCCGATACCAAAGGTCACGATCCAGTTCACGATGGGAATGGGGAATCCGAACATTGCTCTACTCCTGCACGGTACGCACTTCAACAACGGTAAACCCCAGCAGTTTGCGGCGGAAAATCTCCGTCACGCGCACGCCCTCGAGGTCAGGCAGTGTGGTTACATATTTCTGTACGAATTCACCCAGTGGGCGTGCTGCTGCCAGGCCGGTGATGGATGAGGCCGCCGCCGCCGCTACCCGCGTGCGTGTTTGGCTGGAAGCCATACCCAGCACCGTGCCAATCGTGACCAGTGAGACGCCGACAGCAAGGTTGGTGCCGCAGTTGGGGTGGATAGCAAGCTCTGCCTCACCTGCCTGTAAGCGACTCAAGGCCTCATCGAGAGCGCGGCGCAGTTGACCAAGATCAACATCGCCAAAGATGATAAACCCGGTCGAACTCGAACGGGCGCTGACCCGCAGGTTGGGGTCTATGCGACTAAGCACAGTAATTGTTGCATGCTCCAATGCATGATTTTGCCGGATGCGACGGCCAAAAAGAAAATCTTCAACGTTCATTGCTTGTCTCCTCTATGCATACGCTCGCCAAAGATCGCACGTCCGATGCGAACAATGGTGGCTCCTTCTTCAATAGCTACAGTATAATCATCGGTCATGCCCATTGACAGGTGTTGCCACGAACATTGTGGCAGTTCATCGCGCAATCTATCGCGCAACGCCCGCAGTCCGCGAAAGACCGGGCGTACCTCTTCCGTGTCCTTCACCAACGGCGCGATAGTCATCAGCCCTTGCACATCCAACTGCGGCAAGGCGACAATCTGCCGCGCCACCGCCAGTGCATCGGCCAGCGCTATACCCTCTTTGCTCTCCTCGCCCGATACATTCACCTGCAACAATACCGGTAAGCGGATGCCCAGTTCTGCCGCGTGTCTCTGCAACAATTGTGCGAGGTGCAGACTATCCACGCTCTGCACGCTATCAAATTGACCAACGATCTTGTTTACCTTATTACTCTGTATATGTCCAATCATATGCCAGCGCAAACCGGCTGGATGAAATTCGGCGATTTTGGGCAAAGCATCCTGTACGCGATTCTCGCCAAAATCGGTAACACCCAGATTATACGCTATTTTCACCATTTCGACAGGCTTTGTTTTCGAGACCGCCACCAGCGTAATCTCGTCTACATCGCGTCCTGCCTCTTGTGCCGCTTCAGCAATAGCCGCACGAACAGCCGCGATGTTCGTTGCTAGCATCTCCCGCAAGTTTGTCTGTTGTTCGTCCATAGTGTGCCTGACTTCGCAGTATGTTTTGTTCTATAGTATCACATCGAAGGTAGGGACCGATTTATCGCGTCCGCCCGCCGGGTTATACATTGTTTGGACACGGGCGCCCGCCGGGTTATACATTGTTTGGACACGGGCGGCCGCCGGGTTATACATTGTTTGGACACGGGCGCCCGCCGGGTTATACATTGTTTGGACACGGGCGGAAGCCGGGTTATACATTGTTTGGATACGGCCGGACGCGATAAATCGGTCCCTACCAATGATTCTGTATGTACTATATAATAGCAGCAGTGCGTCTGAGTGGGGAAGCGCAGCATATCGTATCTTTCGGCGATTCTCCTCTGTACGGACCACCTAACCTGATGTGAGGAGTAAAAATCAATGTCTCGTATCGCGGATAAAAGGACAGGCCCTCTTTTAAGCCGGGGAGAATGGCTGATCATTGCTGCCACATTTATAATAAGTATCCTGGCGGGAATTCTCACGGCGGTGCAAGCGAATGCGGTGCTTATCTTTATTGTGGCGGGAGTGGCGCTTGCGCTGCAAGCAGGACTTGTGGGGCAGGCGACCGAGCAGATTGGCTCCTATCTTGGGGCGGGTGCGACAGGCGTATTACAGTCCGCTCTCGGCAATCTGCCGGAGCTATTTGTTGGAATTTTCGCATTACGCGCTGGGCTTGTTGCTGTAGTCCAGGCCGCTCTGGTTGGTTCAATTCTGGGAAACAGCCTCTTCGTCCTCGGTCTTGCCTTCTTCGTTGGTGGCTTACGCAATGGCACGCAACGCTTCGTCTCCGATGTGCCGCGCATGATAGCCGTATTAACCATGCTGGCAGTCGCGGCGCTGGCTGTTCCGACCCTTGTGTATGGATTGCACACGCCAGCCGCCGGTCATGAGGAAGGGCTGAGTGTGGCCTGTGCCGTCATTCTCCTGGTGGTATTTATTGTCAGCATTCCTGGGTCTCTTAAAGGTGGGACGCCTGTCGTTTCTGGTGAATTGAAAGACCCGGCAGCAGAAGGGCCTCCCTGGCCGATCTGGCTGGCAATTGTTGTGCTGGTGTTGGCTGGTGTTGGTTCTGCATTCGTCTCGGATTGGTTTGTGTCGGCGTTAACTCCGGCTATCACCGTTCTGCATATTTCTCCCGCTTTTACCGGTCTAGTTATTGTGGCACTGGCTGGGAACGCAGTTGAGAATGTCGTAGGTGTGCAATTCGCGGCACGTAATCAAGCAGATTATGCCATCAGCGTGATCCTGAATAGCTCACTTCAGGTTGCGTTAGGCCTGATACCGGTGCTGGTTTTGCTCAGTTATGTGATAGGCGGCGTGCCTTTAACGCTCGTTCTCTCGCCCTTGCTCGTGGCCGCTTTAGGGATTACGGCTATCATCACTTCAGTAATCATCTACGATGGTGAGTCAACGTGGCTGGAAGGGTTGGTGCTGATAGGCCTATACGGCATTATCGCCGTTTCGTTCTGGTGGGGGTGAATGAGGTAGCTCTCTGTCTGGCAAGCCGGTTCATCTTCAATCGGTTCATAGTTTTCCCTCAATAGCCGTATGACAAACAGGCACAGTTTGTTATCTTGGCTTTTGCGCTTTAACTGACACAATATCCCGCAAGAACACATGTGTAATGCCGCCCTTTCTCGTCTGAAAGATAATCTGTCGGTTTGTGACGGTACATTCTCCTCCTCCCAATTGTGATCGTTCTGTACCCGACGAGCGACCAATTGTGAGGCCAAAGTGAGATCGATAGCCTACACTTTATATTGGAGTAGAGTGAGATATAAGCTCCAAGGAGATGAAGTTCGGGATGCAGAGAGCATTCCGCTTGAGGAAGGAGAAAGATGATGAAACACAACGTAGTGCGTACCGTGCTTGCCACCTTGTTGGGGGCGGTCGCGGTGTTTGACATCGGCTACAGTATCCTGGTGCTGACGAGTGTGATCTCCATCACCCCTGTCGAGTTCCAGGGCACGTTTTTTAGCGATGCCACGGTCCCCATGCTTCTGCTGGCGATTGTCGTGGGAGGCAGTACCCTGCTCGCCGCGGCGACGGTGTTCATCCGTCACGAATGGAGTGTGTTCCTGGCGGCAGCGGCGGGCGTGATCATGATCGCCTGGGAGGTCGCCGAGATCGCGATGTTCCAACAATTCGCGTGGCTTCAGCCGATCTTCATGTCCATCGGTCTGGCGATCATCGCACTGGCCGCCTACCTGTGGACGACCGAGTTTCGGGCTCAGCACCTGCCAACCAGGCATGTCAGTCATGCCTAGGGGTACACGAGTAGGGCAGCTCAGCTGTCAATACCAGGCCAGGCGCGATGTTCTCACCGGACATCGTGCCTGGCCTCTTCTTTGCTCGCAGCGTCGTTTTTCCATCACCTGGCCGCTTGTGGTTTAGCTTATCCTCCAGTCAAAAGATGTGGGTAATCACTAGAAAGCTTAATTTTGACATATCGAAATATTTTGTAAGCAAGCAGGCTCACTTAATTCGGGGGAGAGCCAAAATAACTGTCCGTTGATGCTGCTGCTTATCAACGTAGCTAGAAGGAAAACAGTGAGACCGGTAGCCACCATATGATTTTTATTCTGCCTCCTAATGTATCAATTCCTTTCATCCCGCATCGCCAACAACACCGGAAAGCGTCCTGTATTGCCGTTTTCTTTGCGGTGTGAGAAGAACAGGTGGGTGTTGCAACCGGTGCAGATGCCTGGTAGCTCGATGTGGTCGGGGTGCAAGCCAGCCATCAGCAGTTGGTTGCGGTTGGTTTGCCAGAGGTCGAGGTGCAGTTTAGTCTGGCCTGTTTCTGGCTCGGATACGTTATTGAAGACGGCGGATTCGCGCACTGTGCCGCGATAGCGTTCGGCGGTGGGAACATCCGAAAATTGCTCGTGGCCGAGGAAGAGCGCCTGGACCAAAGGTGTGGTTTCGTAGCAACAGGGGCCGATGGAAGGCGCGATGCCTGCGTAAATATTTTGTGGTTGGCAGTCGAATTGGGCTTGCATGGCTTCGATGGTGGCAACTGCGATACCGCGAGCGGCACCGCGCCAGCCCGCGTGCGCAATGCCAATGACGTGCTGGATGGGATCATAGAGGACAATGGGTACGCAATCGGCGAAGGCGAGCGCAATGGTCACGTTGCGCAGATTGGTGATGATCGCGTCTGCCTTGCGGCGCGGTTTCGCTGTCCAGATCAGTTCGTGACCATCTACCATGTAGGAGCGGTGCGCCCAATCGGTGCGCCAATCGTTCCATTGCTCAGGTTCAAGCCGGGCGATATCAGCGCTATGTATCTGCCAGACGGTCGCGCATGGGTTTTGCTCGACCTCCAGTGCTTGTAAAGCACGTAAGCGATTGCGTAAGACATGTTCTGGGTTTTCATCCATAAACGAGGCATTCAGGCCCCATGTTGCTGCTGTACTATAGCCGCCCAGGCGCGTAAAAGCCCCGTGGGCTATTTCTGGAAACTGGTTGAGGTGGGCAAATTGCAGGTAGCAGATTTCGTCCCTGTGCTGCTCGATCAAGATGGCTCCTTTTGTCAGGTGGTGGTACTTCCAACTGTATTGTAGCATATTTGGGCGTGATAAATCGGGCCCCTGCACGAGCTGTAGGGGCGCAATTCATCGCGCCCAGGGCAATTCATCGCGCCCAAATATGCATCAACCACTGACGTTGCAACTCTGGGCATTGCCTAACCCGAAAATCTGGTTGATGACTGGCTGGATATTCTGGCAGTGCGGTATCACGATATCCTGTTGCGCACCAACTGAAGGGTCATAGACCGTCCCGAAGTCGCCATAGTCTTGCGAGCCAGAACCGGGACCGAGTGTCAGATGATGAATCGCATTATTGTTCAGGCCATGTCCATACACGGCGAAACCCAGCATTTCTTGCTCGGTCAGGTCGGTGTAAACGTTGCCCGTCAGGTCGGTGATGAGCTGGTGGAGATTGCTTAGCACGCTGCTAACATTGAGCTTCAGTTTGAGCGCCTCCAACACCTGTTGCTGCCGCACGGTGCGCCCGATATCGCCCACGAGGTCGGCATGGCGCGAACGTACATACTCCAATGCCTGTTCTCCATTCAAATGCTGCGGTCCCGGGGCGAGATTGAGACGCTTCAGTGAGTAGGGATCACTCGCGTTTTTGCCGGTGTCATTGGGATAGTTATCGTCAACAATGGGATGAATGACATCAACATCCACGCCGCCCAGAGTGTTGATTACATTGGAGAAGCCACTCAGCCCAACCCAGGCATAGCGGTCAATCGTGATGCCGTAATCACGTTCAATAGTTTCGCGAGCGATGCGCACTCCATCATTAAAACTATTGTGCTGCAATGCTCCCAGGAAAAATGCCTGGTCTATCTTGTGCATACCGCCTATCTCCGGCACGTAGACCCACGAGTCACGCGGAATAGAGACCATTGTTACCGAGTTATTGACGGTATCAATATGGACAACCATCATCACCTGCGTCAAAACATCAGGGAACGTATATTTCTGGTCGTTGTCGCTGCCCAGCAGGAGAATATTCCATGAGCGACCCGTCACAGCCGTATCCGGCGGCAACGGTTGCACCTTCAAATGCTGTTCCTCCTTGCCTCTGCTGACTGGATGAATAATTTGCTGCAACGGCTTCTGAATATTGGTATCAAAGTAATAATACCCATAACTCGCGGCCCCGCCCACCAAAACCAGCAGTATCAGAAAGATTGTGACAGCCACTTTGACCCACTTAGGCCAGCGTCGCCTACGCTTACGCATTTTTTGCACAGGTGCAGACGGGACAACCGGGGGCAATGATGCAACCAGAGGAGTCAGCCCCGGTTCCGGTTTCGCATCCGTAGATGACGGCGTTGGACTATCCCACGTGTGTTCGTATTCAAGTGATGGGAGATTACCTTGTTCCAACTTGATTGTTTGTTCATCATCAGCTATCTCGGCAGACTGTTCAGTTTGCTTTTCTGGCTGCTCTTGTGTTCCATTAGACGCGGGTGCATTCGGCGGAAGCTGTTCTGAACGATCCAGCTTGCTGGTAGTATCGTCATCCATTACATAGTCTCCCATTGGGAAAAAGGAATCATCACATAGATACAGTAGATACAGCATAATAGAATGCATGTGAAGTACCCCTGGCTAAAGCCGAGGGGCTTCTACAGCCATTGCTAGCTGTTGGCTTCTTCCCAGCCGTAGTATGTTGATGGCAGCGTTGTGATCGCGATCTAGTTCAGTGCCACACTCGCAACTATGCCACCGCTCTTCAAGCGTTTTCTTGCGGATCGTGCCACAACCGCTACACACTTGACTGGTAT
>Ga0307372_10001899_pt1 | contig 35513 bp, 26 predicted proteins | sample OX1MG_FD_202533 | JGI IMG/M metagenome (GOLD analysis project Ga0307372, IMG submission 202533) | Soil microbial communities from Risofladan, Vaasa, Finland - OX-1 | ecosystem: Environmental > Terrestrial > Soil > Coastal area > Acid sulfate soil | place: Finland: Risofladan, Vaasa | collected...
TTGTACCAGCGATAGGCCGTTTTGTACGTGACACCTGTTTGTTTGGCGTATTGGCTTAATCTCATAGAGAGAAAATACCACAAAAGGGGCTAAATGTCAATGTATCTTATCATTGGTATCAACCCTCATACGTCAGATGACGGCAACGCTCTGCCGGAAACGTCCTTCTCCACTGAGTACAGGAAAAGTTGCCACGTGGGCCAGTGGGATTATTCACGCACTGGGCATAGTAAATTTTCTCTACGATAAATCTCAGACTCCTCACGTCCCCTCAAGCCAGATAGCGAGCTACTTTAGCCTCAGTCCCAGCACCATGCAGGCCAAATCCAAACAAATCCGCGACCTTTTAAACATCCATTTGATGGACCCCGATTGGACGCTTCCATCAAAGATAGACAGCAATATGATGGCCTGGATGATTCAAGTCAACGGCCTCATCATAGATGCTCGTCACGCTCCTCGTTGGGTGCAGGAAGAAGCGTTTAGCAAAGGGTTGATACCGTATATCCCTGCCGAAAAGAATTGATTCCGTACACTTTCACTTTACAAGTTTGTTCTTTCCCTGGCTGCTCTTGCGTCCAATTCCTTGATCGCATCTTTTGCTACCCACCGTGCCGTCTTAGAATCCATCTGCAAAATCTCGTTGGCACTGGCGAGGGCCAGAATACGCAAATGACCATTGCGCTTCCCGAATATCTGAAGCCCATAGCTCTGCCGCAAGGGAATGGTTGCGCCCGATCTCCTTTGCCATTTTTCGCAGTGTGGGAATCGAGATGCCCAGTGCATGTGCAGGTGTGATGCCAAATCTCGCCATAGCTTCGATGGCCTGTGTATTTGCTTGCAGTTGCAGGTTCGCGATGATTTGTTCTGAGGTCATATAAGAAGACTCCCTCGATGGTAGGGACCGATTGATCGCGTCCGCCATGGCTGTGCCGATTAACGAACAAAGACGGACGCGATCAATCGGTCCCTACAGTCGCTCGCCGCTTCGCGACAGATAGTGACCGCAAGGTTTTACCCGGCATAGGCGCACACACCCGCCCGCGGCGAATTTACCATTGGCAATAACATCTCTTCTCCGCATTCGTGATCGTCCGCGCAAGCATCACACAGATACCCTTTGTCTTCGTAGATGCATTCAGAGCAGATGCTGGTAGCAGGTTTCCCGCAGACATCGCATGGGATAAGCGGCACAGAATTTCTGGCGATGATCTGGATACCCTGCTCTTTTCCTTCCACCTCTCGTTCTGAAACCACCTTCAACTTCAGTTCTGTGGTTGAGCCGAAATCATATTCGTAGGAACATGCATCTCCTGGGCTGAGTACTTTGTCCAATCTGACGCGCATACTCTTGTCATGCCCACCCCAATCGTCATCCAATCTTGCTTCGTCCACAGAGTAATGAACGCCTCCAATCTCAAAAGCACTCAAATGTCCGCAACATTCCAGCCAGATATTTCTGAGGAACTGGTCCAATGTTGCCAGCGTTGTCCCGCTTGGGACTTCCAGATGCATCCAGTACATGGGTAAGTTGCGCCCTTCCACAATGAGGTGAAAAGCCCTGGTTTTTTGCGACTTTGCACGACCTGACGGTTTCGCCTGAGCGGCTGCTCGTTGCTCGCAGGTTTCCAGATGTCGTGTCATGCCTGACTTACTCATCTCTTTATGGCAAAAGGTACACGTTCCTTTTGATGTTTGTCTGGTCATACTTTTCTCTCTCCTTTTATGGCTGCTTGCCCTTTGTAAGTAACAGAAGCTACCTTATACCAGCGACAAACGCGGTGTGATCGCGTTCGGTCTGGTCTGCATACGTTTCAGCAAAGGTGGCGATTGCGCGGTCGAATACATCACTTGCACCCAGATAGCCGCTAATCAGGGCGGGGTCGCCGGAACGGGCATGGGCGCGAGCAAGTGCCCAACCGCAGAAGCGGCAATACTCGATGAATCCCTCAGGTATCAGGGTCGCGAGGTCTACTGACAACTTCATATCACGTAGTTGGCGGATATAGTAATCAGTGTTCCCCAGACGTGTCCAGCCAAGAAAGAGATCGCTGGCCGCCTGCATCAGACGTTGCCCACTCACTACGCGCTCCGCGTGATTGGGATGGATACCTGGGCCGAGGTGACGCTCGAGTACCGAGTTTTGCGCCTCCTTGATTTGTAAGAGGAGCGGATCGTTGTTGTCGTTGCCCAGCAGCAGTACAACATAACAACGGGTGCCAACACTGCCCACACCGACAACTTTCTGCGCGACATCCACGCAGGAATATTTGCTGAGCAGCACGCGCCGGTCTTCCTGTATCGTTGGCCGGTACGCTTGCACCAGTCCCTTCAACTGTTCGCTGAGTACTTTGTCATCGAGATGCTGAATCAAAGGAGGATCATCCTTAATACGGTGCTGCCCCTCTATTTGTACCGTGAGTTTGGGAAACGCCTGAGAGCTGGTACGCTGGCTCGCTTTCAGGCTCTGTTTCTCGATATACCAGCGGAAGGTGCGGCGCACAAATTGCAGCGAACTCTCGTAGTCAATACGGGAATACCAAACATCAATGGAGCGCATTTCGCTGTACCTGTACATGTGCGCCCGATACGACTGCACGCCACTCAGAGCCGCTCGCCTGTTGATTGTGGCGGGAAAGCCGTTCGTGCGCCCGGCGACAACGGCGCTGGCGGCGAATCGCTTGATGTCCCATTCCCACGGACCCGGCAGTGTCTCGTCAAAATCATTGACATCGAAGACCTGATTGCGTTCCGGTGTGGCATAGATACCGAAGTTATTAAGATGAGCATCACCACAAATCTGCACTGTGATGCCAGTGACTGGAGTGCTAGCCAGGTCTTCAGCCATCACAATCGCCGATCCGCGCAAAAAGGTAAATGGCGAGACGGCCATCCGTGCAAAACGCAACGGCACGAGATGTTGCAAACGAGTGCGGTTCTGTTCTTCCAACAGGTTCAACGGGTCAGGACGATTCGCCGCAGGACTCCATTCGGCATGGTTGGAACGCGGTACTTTGTTACGCAGTTGTTTACCAGCAGCACGACGCTCGGCCAATGTGAGAGCATTCTGCCCTGTTTGTAGAGAGTCCTGTAATTCGGTCATAAGCGGTCGGCCTTCTTCAAGGTTTGCACTTGATTGCTGTGCTATGGGCCAGGGTACCCGCAAGGGGATATCCTTACTATATACGCGGTGATCCACCATATACCATGTATAGTAGGGATATCCCCTTGCGAGTACACTGGCTTCTATCTGATTATACCATGACGAACCGTTCGACCACTTCATAGAGGACACGCATACCCCATTGCAATGAACGAACGCTGACGCGCTCATCGTGGCTATGCACACGTCTACCCTCGCCCTCTCCGACAAAGAGGGCGGGCACGAAACCATACACCTTCGTCCCCAACTGTGTCACATGTTTCGCGTCTGTCCCGCCGGTCAGCAAAAATGGAATGGTTGTTGCCTCTGCATCATGCTCTTTCAGGACTTCTTTGATACTGTCGAAAAGGGGCGATTGCAGGTCTGCCTCGAGTGGCACCGAGGGGTCAAGCAGCGTAATTTCGGTCTCATTTCCGATTACCGAACGTAACTCTTCCAGAAACATTTCGGGTGTCCAACCAGGAAGATGGCGTCCATCTATCAATGCCTCAGCCTCCGAAGGTATCACATTGATTTGCGAACCAGCCGCGAGGATGGTTGGAGTTACGGTGTTACGCAGCATGGCATGGATGCGCTGCTTGAGCGTTTCCTCAAAAGGTAGGCGATCAACTGCCGCATCGGCGGTGGTCTCGTCAGTAAGTATAGCTTGCAAAGCCTGGGCGATTTCAGGAGGTTGTGTAGCGGCGAGGCCAGCAATATAGCCGCGCAGAGTCGCGGAAAAATGCACTGGCAGGAGATTCGGCACAAGCGTTGCCAGGATGGTCGCAAGTTTGAGAATGGCATTCTCATTGTGCGGAACCGAGGCATGCCCAGGTTTTCCGAATGTGCGCAGGCGGAAGCGGACGGTACCTTTTTCTGCTGTCTGCACAGGATAATAGCGACGACCATTAATTTCCAGACCACTTCCACCACCCTCATTGAGCGCGTACTCTGCCTGAATCAGTTCTGGACGATGCTTGACAACCCAGCCCGCGCCAGCATGTCCGCCGCACTCTTCATCGGCGGCGGCCATGTAGATCACATCGCGCTTGAGCCGTACTCCGTTGCGTTTGAGCAGCAGCATAATCATTGCCTCCATCCCGACCATCTGCTTCATATCCAGTGCGCCGCGTCCATACATAAAACCATCGGCGATATCGGCAGAGAAGGGTTCATGCGTCCACTTCTCCGGTTCTACGGCGACGACATCAGTATGCGACATTAACAAAAGTGGGGGTGCCGAGCCATCGCCTTTGAGCCGGGCAATAAACGTGCCACGATCCTTGCTCGGACCCACGATTTCACCGGAAATACCCTCTGCCGCAAAGGCACCTTGCAAATACTCGGCGGCCCGTACTTCGTTGCCGGGAGGGTTGCGTGTATCCAGTTGCAACAAGCCGCGTACAAATGCGACAACCTCTTCCTCTACCTCTTGCCAGTTGATGATCTGTTTATTCGTTGGTTGAGACATGTGAGACTCCTTATTATTTGCTCTTTATAAGTAATAGGATACGATATCTCCGGTAATAAGAAAAGCACCCGGGCCATGTTGGGTGCAACACAATTTTTGCGCGACAGGTAGCCGTGGGCTGGGCGAGGACAAGCCATCGCCCCGACTATGAACGATGGACGCCGAAAGGTTGCCAAATGCATCATAGTCGGGGCGATGGCTTGTCCTCGCCCAGTCAATGGATCTGATAATTGCTCAATTCCTCTCATTACCTCGTCTGGACTTTCTACCCATCCCTTTTGGGTGGTATATCATTGTGTATCATCATGTTCACTATAATCAGTTATACTATACCAATTCTCTCTTGTGTACGCATGGCGTACTATGGTGCCTGCAAATTTATTTATCAGGTGGAGAAAGAGGGACAACTGCGGACGCATCAACTAGAAGGAAAGAATGATTTTGCGATTACAACAAGCGGCTGCCGGTTTATTTCGGCAATCTCAGTTTGCTCATGTGGTGGTGAAGGTAAGTCTTATAGTGCTGATTGGACTGTTTTTTGTGGGAGGTTTTGTGGGTGTGAGCGTCAAGGGGGCGCATGCACAGAGCGCGGTTGGACAAAGCATAAGCAAAACGGCGCATGCCGATTCCTCGCCGACCGGTTCCCCGGTTTCCAGGTCAATAATTTCGACGAAGCCAACATTGAGATCGTGATGCAGATGCCCTTGATTGCATACGCGCCCACTGACGGGCAAGATTTCGGTCATGGCAAAGGTATCATTGACCAGCATCGGGCCAAAGGTTTCATAGGCTGCCTGTGCAAGGGAACTGGAAAGCACCTCACCTCCGCAATCAATGCGTCGTAAGCGAAAATCTTTTGGTCCTAACCCACGGCGGCGGGCCGCTTTTACCAGCTGTGCGAGGTAGCTGGGATAGGTACTTAATAATGTTGGCGCTTCGTCACCGCCATTAAGCAGGCTAGTAACGCTCTCATCCGGGGGTATAATACCCAGTACAAGGGCTCGTGCGCCTACCAGGCGACAGACGGTGAGACTTTGTTGCACAGCCGCCGTGGCACGCGAACTGATGTTGATCTGGAGACAATCTTTCGGGTTGATTTCGTTGCGCAGCAGACCACTGAGGGTACCCAGGGCGGGCCAGAGTTCTATTTCATAACGTGAAAGCCAGACTTCGGTTGGCTGTCCTGTGGTACCAGTTGTGCGCGTAGCGATGTATGGTTGCGTGTTCGTCGTGATAAAATCCTGTTGCTGCTCCCGCAACTGGTGTTTTTGTGTGACAGGTATACGTGGCATATCTGCAATCGTGAGTTTTTCCAGGTTCACATCAAGTGAGGCAAAGAGTTTCTGGTAATATGGAGAGAATCGTGCCAGGCGGCGTGCTGTGCGTTGCAGCGAACGATTTTGAAATTCTTGACGTGCTTTGGCATCGGAAAACGGCCCATCCAGTAACTGTTGAACATCATCACCGGGCGCACCAAACACCTTTAATGTTTTTAGCCCATCTTCAACCAGGCGCTCCACATTGCCTGGGTTGATGTGGTAGCCCCAAACCATTGCCATCGCCATGCGGAACTGCCGGATACCTGTCTCAAACATGGAATGTCCTCACTCTCTTGCAAGGCACACGAGGCACAAGCGACGAAAAATAAGCGAAAATAGAGAGAGTGGCAGGCACCACTCATGCAGAGAAGCCCATCACGGTTCTACTGTAGGAGGCAAAAGCATACAGTAGACCAACATTCTGGTATAGTCTAGAAATAGCGCACCTTGATTTGGCACCATCTACTTTAGGGCAGAAATAGTTATATGAGTATATATTTCATCGAAGAAAGGAAGCCCGATTGACCATGAATAAGTTCGCACTCTTCATTATTCTGGCTATGGTTCTCACACTGGTGATTGCCTGTGGTGGCATCTCCACGAACGTGACAAGCAATAATCCAAATACGGTCAAGCTAGAAGGCCAATCTTTTGCTACTTCCTCGATTACAATCTCCAAAGGTAGCACTATCACTTTTCTGGATGACCCCAACAATGGAGCGTTGCACATTTTGGTTATCGGGCAAGATGGGCAGCAAGAGTCCGAGCAGGGCGCACCTGACTTTGGCGGCGCGGCCGGACAGAGAGTTGATATTGGAGATACATGGACTACCCCTCCCTGGAACACTGCTGGTACCTATCATGTAGCTTGCACTGTCCATCCGGCAATGAATCTCACGGTAACGGTGAAGGGCTGAAGCTGTCCCTACCCATTGCTCCTATTTTCCCCAGGTTGCATAATAGTACTGCATGCTTGTTCGTCAATATAAACAGTACGCATAGCACAAGATGTTTTTAGGAGGGAAATGACATCGTGGACACACAACACTCTCAACCCGCGTTACCTGAGGAAAATGGTGCAGCCTGTCCTGCCGGGGAGGGACAGCTTAGCCGTCGTAGTTTGCTCAAACTGGGCGCTTTCGGCCTGGCGGCTTCAACGCTTGGTATTCTAGAGGGCGGCTGGCTACCGGATCGCATTGCTCATGCTGCGCCACTGACATTGCCAGATATTCAATACGACATTAAAAGCTATCTTGCTCCCGCGCAAACGATAGATGGGGTTCTCTTCCAATTTGGGCCGGTGCATACCCTGTTTCTGACCGCCCAACTCACGCGCACCCCAACGAAGTCCGATCAGAAGGTGTTAGCCGCTGCCCTGAACACGATAGAGTCTACTTATGCCTTTAGTCCGAGCGGCCTCTTTTCATTTATTTCCTATGGTCTGCCCTATTTCAATCGTCTGCCATCCAGTATTGTGTCAGCCAATATGCCGCGTCTCCTCTCTGATAAGTCGCGCTATGCTCTGGAAGAGGCCGTACCGGGTCCAACCGATGTCTCGCCCCAGAATCCGGGTATCTCCAAAGAAAACTTTAACGTCTACGTTGTCATTGAATCCAATGATGTTCTTTTCACGTTCCGCAGCGATATTCTCGCGAATATTACATCGGTGGAGGCATGGCTCCAGGGAAGCAATAGCCTGAACGGCAAAGCAGTTCCTTCACCTGCTTTCAACAACCTGTTCACGTTTACCTCCTCGCGCCTGATGTTTCTCAAGCTGGGGGCACCGGCGAAAATTGCCAACCTGCATAATTTGCCCTATGCCAGTGAGGTCAATAGCAAATCCCCCATGTGGATGAGCTTTTCCGATGGGCAGGTAGCAGGCTCCGGCCCGGCAGAAATAACCACGTTCCAGGGGAATGCTTCCGCCACCTTCACCACCACCAAAACTGGCGACTACTTTTACGACGGCTCGATCCAGCACCTCTCGCATATCATTTTAGACATGCAACAGTTTTATCAGAACGAGCCGTATTTCCAACGTTGTCAGTATATGTTCCGCTCAAATCCTGTGCCATCGCTCGGATACCATGACCAGTATAAGAACGGTGGAGGGCCAACTTTCCTTGCGAACAAATTTCAGGGAACTGGCGATGCCGAAAAGAATGCGGCGGCCATCAATACTTACAAGGGCAAGCATCGTCTGGGCCATCTGACTGCTCTCCAACGTTCTTCACGCGCATCAGACAAGACGCCCATCCATATCCGCATGGATGGCCCCGGCTACGATACGATGGACGTTCCCTTTTTAACGCACGAGCCCAAAACGCAGTTCACCATTTTTGTGCCAACGGCGGATTTCTTCGCGACTATGCGTATCAATCAAGCCTCGCTTGATCTTGCCAGTCAGTACAATGTATCAATCAAGAATGAAGGTCTGGAGCGATTTCTGACGGCCACGCGCCGCCAGAACTTCCTGGTGCCGTCGCGTGCGCACCGCGCCTTCCCGCTTATAGAACTGACGTAGTACTTTGTCAACGTTCATGTGACTGGTGATGCCCCAGCAGTGACGAGAGATTCTTCGCTACACTCAGAATGACAGGCCGGAGGCTGCACTCAGAATGACAGGCCGGAGGCTGCACTCAGCATGACAGGCCGGAGGCTGCACTCAGCATGACAGGCCGGAGGCTGCACTCAGCATGACAGGCCGGAGGCTGCACTCAGCATGACAGGCCGGAGGCTGCACTCAGCATGACAGGCCGGAGGCTGCACTCAGCATGACAGGCCGGAGGCTGTCATGCTGAGTGTAGCGAAGCATCTCCGGGACGAGTGAGCGGTGCGCATCTGCCGGTCTCCCTTGATGGGGCATCACCAGTCACATGAACATTGACAAACTAGTAGGGACCGATTGATCGCGTCCACATCCTGAATCCCATTTGGAATCGCAAATCGTTTGGAAAGGGATGCGGACGCGATCAATCGGTCCCTACGGAAGAATCTCAGGATAATACGTCATTCTCCTTTATAGACGGGCGGGCGTTTTTCGCGGAAGGCGACGGTGGCTTCGTGCGCATCGGTGGTACCGAAGCAGCGCATGATGGCCTCTAGCTCGTTGTAGAAGGCACGCTCCAACTCTGTTTCGAGCGGGCGATTGAGCAGATACTTGCTCTCACGTAAGGCGAGCGGCGCACGACTACGCATTTTGTCGGCCAGAGCCAGCACTTCGGCATCCAGTTGTGCTGGCTCAACAAGGCGGTGCAAAAGTCCCAAACGTTGAGCGGTGGTGGCTTCAAAGATATCGGCCATCAGGATAATTTCTCGTGCTATGCCCTGGCCCACAAGCTGTGGCAGCAGCACCGTTGTGCCACCGGTAATCACCATGCCAACGCTCGCTTCTACACATCCCATGCGTGCACGGGTAGTGGCAACGCGAAAATCGCAGGCGAGCGCCAGTTCGAAGCCACCACCCACAGCATAGCCGTCTACTGCCGCGATAGTGGGCTTCGCGCCTAGCAGCAACAGTCGTGTGATGCGTTGCAAGTCCATAATCAGTGCCAGGAAGTCATCGGCTGTCTGGTGTTCAGATTCCTTGAGATCATCGCCCGCGCAGAAGTTGCCTCCTGCTCCCGTCAGGACAATGATTGATACGTCCGGGTCACCCTGGGCATACTCCAATGCCTTGCGTAGTTCCGAAACCATACCCTGGCTCATGGCATTCATCGCACGTGGCCGGTTCATTACCACCCGCGCAACAAAATTGGCGACGGTATAGAGAACTGGTGGTTCGTTGCTCATCATAACTCCTTCTTTCTTTGACAGGACAGACCTGTAAATATTAACTGCCAGATTGCTCGTAAGCTTTGATGACACGGCGTGCTTTTTGCTCTGTGCGTGGGAGGGTGCCATAAGGAACAAACTCCGGCTCGGAGCGGAAGTTGAGGTGTTCGCGCAGTGCCTGGATAATCTGTATGGGCAAATCTCCAACCTGCTCTGAGTTCACATGTTGCGCCAGTTCCACGCGCACTCGCAGGTACTGGTGTGGGGGTGGATGATCCACGACAATCTGGAATTCGCCGGAGAGCCGATCGGAGAGACGTGCCAGCGTATTGCCCACACCCGTTGGAAAGACATTGATACCGCGCACAACGAGCATATCATCGCTGCGGCCCAGGATGCGGAAGCGAAAGCTTGTTCGTCCACATGCACATGGTTCGGTCCCCAGAATACGCACGACATCACGGGCGCGATAACGAATTAAGGGTTGTGCCTCCTTGATGAGGTGTGTGTAGACCAACTCACCTTCGGCCCCTTCTGTGAGCGGGAGAGGAGTGCCGGTATCTGGCTCGATCAACTCGACAGCCACGGCACCGTGCGCGTGGAAGTGCAGCCCCTGGCGTTCTTCACATTCTGACCCCATGATGCTTAAAATATCGGCCATGCCGAAGTTCGCATCCATCGCACGCATGCCCCAGGTCTCTTCCATCTTCGCACGGACACTCGGCTCGCTCATGCCTGGTTCAGCTCCGAAGAAGCCCTTGCGCAGCCCCAGATCGCGAGGATGCAGTCCCAGTTCCCGCATAGCCTCGCTCAATGGCAGCATATACGAGGGAGTGGCGCTGATGGCATTGATCTGTAGCTCACGAATGGTCTGGATTAGCAGCGATGTCTGACCCACGCCAAATGGTACGGTGGTCGCTCCCGTCGTTTCCAGCCCTTCGTGGTCAGAGTAACCACCGACCCAGAGGCGATAATTCAGGCAGTGAACGACAGTATCGCTGGGGCGCAAGCCAGATGCCCAATAGGAGCGGGCCGCGCATTCATTCATAAGGTTGCGGTCGTTGCGAGTCAGAGCGACATAGAGCGCACGACCTGTAGTTCCGGAGGTTTTGTGTACCCGTATCACTGGCTCCTGACCGCACGCCAGGTAATCGCCAAAAGGCGGATGCTCCTGCTGGTTACTGCGGCATTCGTCCTTTTCAGTAAAGGGAAGCAGTGGCAGATCGGCCAGATCGCGCATGGCTTCACGCTGCACACCCGCTTCAGCGAATTTGGCCTGGTAGAAAGGGGAAGATGACCACACATAGTCAAGCTGAGTTTGCAGGTATGAATTCTCTAAGCGGCGCAGCTTTTCTCGCGGCATCGTTTCAATATCTTCGTTCCAATAAGGTTGCTTCATTTTGTACACTTTCCCATCAATTGTGAGCTAGATAATAGCAAGAGATTGAACTACGGTATAGTCTATCACAATTTTCTCCTCTTCCCGGTGAGCCAGGAAGAAAATGTACGCATAAGCCATTGCTTACTCATATATCTATGGTATATTATGGTTGTGTCTTTATTATTTATTCTTAGCGTTCATTCATTACCCCTGAAGGGACCGAGTGTCAGATGTCTACAGAAGAACTTCAAGATGGTCGTTACCATCGTTTACGTTTGCTTGGTAGCGGGGGCATGGGTGAAGTATATCTCATGCAAGATTCGCGAGTGAGCCGACAGGTAGCAATCAAGGTCATTCGCTCTGAAGGAACCTCTTATCCTGATAGAGATACAGTAACTGATGCAACTCGTCTTTTTCAACGCGAGGCAAGGGCTATTGCCGCGCTTGAGCATGCCAATATTTTACCTCTCTACGACTATGGTGAAGAGACACGCGATGGTATGACGATGACCTATATGGTGATGCCATTTTGCGCGGATGGGTCGCTACAGGACTACTTGCGACAACACGCCAACCAACTTTTGCCCCCACAAACCGTTGCTTACCTGATAGAGCAGGCGGCGGAAGCCCTTCAGTACGCGCATGAGCATGAGGTTATCCACCTGGATGTCAAACCATCGAATTTCCTGTTACGCGGCAATAAAAAGAATCCCGATCGTCCCACGCTCTTACTCGCTGACTTCGGCATTGCACGCAACTTTACGACAGTTGCCAGTGCCAGCCGTACTATTCGTGGTACCCCCACTTCTATGGCACCGGAACAGTGGAGTAGCGACCCTGTTTTTGCTACCGACCAGTATGCCTTAGCGGTTATGGCCTACGAATTGCTGGCGGGACGACCTCCCTTTGTCGGTGGCATGGAACAATTGATGTACCAACATTTTTCAGTGCAGCCACAACCACCGAGTACCTTCAATTCCCGGTTGCCTGCCGCCATTGACGCGGTTATTCTCCGTGCGCTGGCAAAAAAGCCCTCGGAGCGTTACCCTTCTGTGGCTGATTTTGCCAGTGCCTTAATGGAAGCGGCGCAACAAGCATCAGATGTGTCAGCCGATAGTCAAGTATCCGCCAATAGTGAAGATAGTGCAAATTATGCTACGTTGGATATCAGCCAGTCGGAGGCGAATGCCGGTATCAGTCGTTTGATTACGCTGCCGGGCGGCAAAAAGATGAATGTTCCCATACCCGCGGGGGTCCGTGATGGTCAAGTAATCCGTTTGCCCGATCCGAATGGCTCATCTTCAGCAGACGAAATGGTTTTGACCGTTGCTATCAAAGATAGCCAGGGTGTTCAATCCTCTCCTGTCCGCGTAAATACTGAATCCCCCCTTAATAATCAGCGTATTGAGTACCAATCCGGCTATGATCTCCCAACCATAGCTCCTACGCCTACTCCTGCAAAGCTTCAGGTTTCATCGCCCGTGACACAACCGCCGATTCCACCGGCACCAAAGAGGGTTTCCGCTCAGCGTGTCGGGGTGATTGCGCTGATTGCAGTTTTCGTGGTACTCGTACTTGTTGGCACGATATTCCTGTATACCAGTCGTCAGAACAATCCCTTGACCGCGGCGAATGCTACGCGGAATCAGCTGTCACCCACAGTAACTCTGAAACCAGCAGCGACGCCATCACCTGCGGCGACAGCAACGCCACCGCCTGGCCTGTATATCGCTGGCACCTATCAAGGTTCCATACTGAATAATGCAACGCAACAGACAACGTACCTCACGGTATTTATCGTGCAAAACCAGGGGAGCGGCAGCTTGAAGGGATCGGTTACGTTCAAATCGTCTCCCCAGGTACCATATCCTCTGAACGGAACCGTTGATATGAAGGGGAACTTTTCTTTTACGGTACAGCAACCGGGGGGCCAGACGCCGCTCTTCTTTTACGGAACGATGGTGCAAAATGATGCCTACCTGAAAGGCAACTATTGCAGTGCCAGTGCTGGCCCTTGCCTGTCAAATACAGGGTATTTATACGCTGGGCCGCGGTATTAAATCCATAACGGCGTATTCATTGGCGTGGAGACATCAAATTTCATGGGACCACAATCACAACGTCTGGCTTCAATCACGTTTCTTAAAGGTCCACAGGCAGGCAAAATATTTCACATAGGGGAACCTGTTATCACCATCGGACGTGATAGAAGTAACGATATTGTTATCACTGACCTCAAAGTTTCACGCCAGCATGCTCGTTTGGTGTGGGACAACGGCGCATGGAGCATCGAACGGCTCTCCCAGATCAGCTTTGTTGCTGTGAATCAGCAGATTGTGGAGAAGCAGGCGGCCATTAAGCATAACAGCACGGTTGCACTGGGAGAAGATTCCGCATTTCTTTTCCTTATCCCATCTGATGAGCAACCGCAAAACGCAAATGCTCTTTCTGATTTGGGCCTGGCAACGGAAACGAGGAAACCTGCCGAGGAGTTCACAATGTTAGCAATCCCGGCAGGTGATGCACTATTGTCCTCTGATCAGCATCTGTCTGGAGAAAGCTGGCATCCACCTGGGACAGAGATTGCTTCCTTCTCAATTCTGGGCTTACCCACGCTGGAGGTAACGGATAACACAACCGGTGTCAGTCACAAGTATGCGCTTGCGCAAAAGGCCCTTTCCGCCGGGCGTGATGCCAGCAACGATATTGTCATTGACGATGCCACCGTCTCAGATTTTCACCTGCAAATTGCGCTTGAGAATAATCAATGGGTACTTCTGCATCCCCATCCAGCGCGGCAAAGCACACAACATGGATTATTTTACCAGGGGCGTAAGATTCGCGGCGACAAATCATTCCGTAAACAATTGATGCCAGGCGATGTTTTCCGTATCGGCGATGAGCATGGCACATTATTTACTCTGGCCTATCAAGATGGTCACCCAATATCTTCGGAAGCACTGCCCCTGATACATGACATTCCATTACAAACTGCGAAGATTTCCATCGGACGCTTGCAGGATAATGATGTCGTGCTGGATCAACCGCAAGTTTCGGGACACCACGCACAGCTCACACGAGAAGGTACAACCTATCGTCTTACCGACCTGAACAGTACAAATCACCTCTATGTGAACGGCCTCCGTGTCACAAGCTACCTGCTTCAACTTGACGATGAAATCCGTATCGGCCCGTACAAATTTATCTATAATGGCACGGCCCTCACGCAATATGACGAGAGCGGCAGCATTCGTATAGACGCGCTCAATCTCAAAAAAGTGGGCAATAACGCGGTTGTTCTGCTCAATGATATCTCGCTTACCATTCCGCCACGCTCGTTTATCGCGCTTGTCGGCAGTTCCGGTACCGGCAAGTCAACGCTGATGGATGCACTCAACGGCTTGCGACCCGCTCAGGAAGGTTCAGTGTACTACAACGGGCAAGATTATTATTCTCATATTGCCGCATTCAGAACACAACTCGGTTATGTTCCGCAGGAAGATATCATGCACCGTGATTTAACCGTGGAACGCGCCCTGTACTATGCGGCCAAACTGCGCTTACCGCAAGATTTTACTCCGGCACAGATCGAGCAACGCATTGATGAGGTGTTGGAAGATGTGGAGATGACGCAGCGCCGCAAATTATTGATCAAGAAACTCTCTGGCGGACAGCGCAAACGTATCTCTATCGCCCTTGAATTGCTGGCGAACCCCAGCATTTTTTTCCTGGATGAGCCAACGTCGGGACTTGATCCCGGCCTGGACCGCAAGTTGATGGTTCTCTTGCGCAAACTGGCTGATAAAGGGCATACCATTCTGCTGGTCACGCATGCTACCAGCAACATTAATGTCTGTGATGCGATCTGTTTTCTTGCTCATGGTGGTCGTCTGGCATACTTCGGCCCGCCGGAGGAGGCGAAAACCTATTTTCAGCAGCCCGACTTTGCCGAAATTTATAATCGTCTGGAACCAACCGACGAGCAGCCTGCAATTCCCCAGGAGGCCGAAGAGCATTTTAAGCAATCTATGCAATATCAAACGTATGTTGCCGAACCGCTCGGTCGCCGACCTGCTCAAACGAAATCGGATAAGCCCAAACAGCAAGGACAGTCACAAACACCGAAGCGCGGCAAACCCTGGAAACAGTTTGTCATTCTTTGCCAGCGTTACCTGGAATTGCTCTGGAATGACAAATGGAATCTTGCTATTTTGCTTTTGCAAGCCCCCATCATCGGTGTGATTCTCTTCATTTTAGTACACTCACTGGACGAAACGAATATCTTTCAGCCTCCGATTCCTCTGGGTAATCAGGGCAATGCGCAGCGGTTTCTCTTCGTTATGGCCTTTGCTGCCGTCATGTTTGGTTGTATTAATGCGTCGCGAGAAATTATCAAAGAGGTGCATATCTATCAGCGAGAGCGTGCTGTGAACCTGGGTATTCTTCCCTACCTGTTTTCCAAGATCGTTATACTGAGTGTACTCTGCTTACTGCAATCTGCTATTTTGCTTGCAATTATGGGTTCAGCGGCGCACTTTTACGACGGCATTCTCTTTCCAGCCATCTGGGAAATCTATATTACGCTTGCTCTTACATCCATTGCCGGTGTCATGCTGGGACTGGCAATCTCGGCACTGGTGCGCAATAATGATCAGGCAATGAGTTTTATTCCCCTCCTGCTCATTCCGCAGGTCATTTTTTCCGGCAGCATGTTTCCATTAAAGGATATCCCACTGCAAATTTTTGGCGCGTTATTTTCATTGCGCTGGTCTATGGCCGCTTTAGGCTCTTCCTTAAACCTGATTGGCAACAGCGATAAAATTTTCGGTACCTGTGATACCTGTAATACCTATCAGCATAACCCGCACTATTTGCTGTTCACATGGGCGGCGCTCATAGCAACAATTCTTATCCTGGGCGTGATCACCGGCGTTGTTCTCAAACGCAAGGACACCGTGAGGTAGGTAGGGATAGCTTCAGCTCGCCTCGGCTATGATATACTGCTGTAGATGAAAATGCCTGAGTCCCTGGGGAGTAATTATAAAGGTGATGTTCTAATGAACGAGTTCCGCTATACCGGCTATGCCCGGCAAATTATCTTCGGCGCGGGTTCAATCTCTCAACTGAGTGAGGCGGTTGAACGTTTCAACTGGCACCGATTAATGCTCTGCTCAACTGGCTCATCACGCCGGAATGGCACTATTGCAACGCTTGAGCAGATGCTGGGGGAACGGCTGCTAGCTACGTATGAACAGGTGCAAGCGCATGTGCCTGACTTCCAGGTGTCCGAAGTTGTCGCCCGCGCCTCTGAGTTAGAGATAGACGCGCTGATTGGCCTTGGTGGGGGTAGCCCAATTGGTATAGCGAAAGCAGCCAGTTTCGCGCTGGAAGAGCAGCGCCGTGGTCGCCCCGCACGCGCAGCTTTTCCCACGGAGCAGCCGCTTGTACCCGTGATCGCTATTCCCACGACGTATGCTGGTTCGGAAATGACGCCAACCTATGGCATTACCCGTCAGGTCAATGGCTCGTCGCGCAAGATTACCGTGACCGATGTCAAAATCACGCCGAAGCTCGTGCTGTATGACCCGTTGTTGACGCTCGATCTCCCGCCCATGGTAACCGCCGCGACGGGTATTAACGCGCTGGCCCATTGCATCGAAGCTCTCTACTCGATTACGCGCAACCCGCTCTCGACTGCTGCCGCCGTAAGTGGCATACATATTATCATCAACGCTCTTCCGCGTTGTTACGCGGAGGGCAATAATGTGGAGGCGCGTACCGAAATGCTCCAGGGCGCATTCCTGGCGGGAACGGCCCTTTCCAATGTTGCGATGGCTCTGCATCATGGTCTCTGCCACACACTGGGCGGCACGGCGGGAGTACCACATGGCATTGCCAACAGCATTATTTTGCCGCATGCCATGCGCTTCAACCTGGACGCGACTGTTCCGCAACTGGCCCAGGCGGCTGACGCGATGGGTATTTCACTGGTGGGCAGAAGTGCCGAAGCGGCAGTTGAAGAGGCGATTCAGCGTATTTATGCTTTGATAGGTCAGATGAACCTTCCCCAGCATCTGCGTGATGTCGGGGTACAGGAAACTGACCTGCCTTCACTGGCTCAGGTTGCGCTTTCGAGCAATGCGGTACGCAATAATCCCAAACCGATTACCAGTGCGGCTCAGATCGAGTCGGTACTGCGGGCGGCGTGGTAATATGTAACAATCGAACAGTTTTTTTCATGCGCTTCAAATGGTTGAAGGGGTCACTTGCAACATATTTCGTCAAAGAAGAGGTACGTTTATGAGCAACAATACCGAAGAGCAGATTACACAGAATGTGCTGAACAGCATGGCGCAGGCACCGAATGCGAGATTGAAAGAGGTCATGTCCAGTCTTATTACCCACGTCCACGATTTTATTCGTGAGGTCGAACTCACACAGGAAGAGTGGGGGCTGGCAGTGCAGTTTCTGACCAGAACGGGTCAAATATGTGATGATAAACGGCAGGAATTCATTTTGCTCTCCGATATCACGGGAGTCACAATGCTGGTTGATGCTATCAACCATCGCTCGCCGGGCAGGGAAACCGAGAGCACCATCTTCGGCCCATTTTACCGCGAAGGTGCGGCAGAGCTACCCATGGGTGCCAATATTAGCCAGGATGGCCGGGGCGAGCCTGCTGTCGTGATGGGACGAGTCCTTTCCTCTGACGGAACGCCCATTCCGCATGCGCTGCTCGATGTCTGGGAAACTGACGAAAATGGTCTGTACGAGCAACAGGACCCTGAGCAACCCGACATGAATTTACGCGGGAAGTTCCGCACCGATGCTGAAGGACGCTACTGCTTTGTGGGTATCAAGCCCGTCTCTTATCCGATACCAGACGATGGGCCAGTTGGTCAATTGCTGCGCTCTCTAGGGCGTCACCCGTTCCGTCCAGCCCACATCCACCTGCTTATTTCAGCCGAGGGCTTTGTGCCTGTTACCACGCACCTGTTCGTCAAGGGCGACCCGTATCTCGACTCGGATGCCGTTTTTGGCACAAAGGATTCCCTGGTCGTCAACTTTATCCCACAAGAGTCGGCGGAAGAAGCTGAACGATATCATGTTTCGGTACCCTATTACAAGGTGGATTACGATTTTGTCTTGAAACCGCTCGTCAAACCCTGACATCCTTGCGTTTCAGGAAGATTCCAATCACCACCATCATGACGATAATAAGCAGTCCCAGGGCAACCCACGAGAGCAGGAGGCGATGGGTGGCATCGGTCTGGCTGTAGATGGAGAAGAGCGTGCCGTGATAGGTGTAATCGTTGCCGAAGAGGGTATCGCCACCGATTGTCTCGGCGTGCAAGCCAATGGATGACCCCAGCGCCGCCATTGCCCAGCGTGTGGGAAAAATCACGGCGATAATTTGCGTAAACCAGTCCTTGAGCGCGATAATGGCTCCTGAAAAAATGACCTGCGGCAGCAGGATAATTGGTACGAGGCTAATGGCGCGATCGTTGTTCGGCGCGATAGCCGAGATCGTCAGACCGACCATCAAGCCCGCCAGCGATGTCAGGGTGAGGGTGATATAGGTCTCCAGGATGGGAGACAGGAAAATGCCTTGCTGGAGCGGTTCACCCAGTTCTACTACAAACGTAAGCACCGCACTCTGTAACAGGCAGAGGATGCCCAGCACGACGATCTTGGAGAACATGTATGGCAGGATGCCCAGATTGACGGTGCGCTCACGTTTGTAAATAGCTGCTTCCTTGACGATCTCGCGGGTGCCATTAATACAGCCGAAGAGGACGGTGGCGAAGGCCATAATAAACAGCACTTTCTGCGCATCCGCACCGGGTCCCGGTAGGATGAAGTCCTGTAATGCTTGCTCCTGCCCACCTTTGCTCTGTGCATATGCCTGACCGTTGGGATTATTCTTCAGGAAGGTGAGAACTTGCGAGCAATCAATCTGCACCGTCTGCTGCGCCAGTGGCAGCGCCAGTGGACCAGAGGAAGTCACAATTTGTGTGCGGCACTGCACAAGCTTATTGGCATCGAAGACGCCGGCACCAACCTCGAAGCGCACCATCAATACCAGCATGATAGCAATAATAGGTGCTTGCAGGAGGAGAATGAGCAGGTTGCCGGTATCATTTTTGAGCAATTCCAGGTAGCGTGTGGAGAGCAGGATAAATTGTTTCCAGGACTGGCCTCCCCTGGTTATCACACTCGTTTTCTTAGCGGCCGCTTGCGTTGCACTCTTTGCTCGTATTTGCGCCTGCCGGGCCTGTCCTTCTCTTAGCGGGTCAGCGACATAGCGTTGATAGTCTGGTGAAGCGAGGAAGCGGGCTTCGGCTTGCACGGGTATGTCCGGTTGCTCTTTCGTTGGCTCAAGGGTACTATAAATTTCGGCAAAGTCGGTTTTGTCGAAGTACTTTTTAGCCTCGTTGGGAGGGCCAAAGTAGGCGAGGTGTCCTCCCTGTGCCAGGAAACACACGTAGTTGCAAGTATTAATATTGTTGGTGGCATGCGTGACCAGGATGATGGTACGCCCCCGGTCAGCAAGCCGTCGTAATAGCGCCATCATTTTACGGTCGAGGCCTGGGTCCAGGCCGGAGGTGGGTTCATCGAGAAAGAAGATGCCGGGATTCGCCAGCAGTTCGAGCGCAATAGAGACGCGCTTGCGTTGACCGCCAGAGAGTTTGTTCACCAGCAGTTTGCGCCGGTCGGTCATCTCTACATCTTCCAGTACTTCATCAATACGCCACTGAATCTGTTCATTCGTAAAGTCACCCGGCAAGCGCAAACGAGCGGCGTAATAAAGCGCACGTTCCACCGTCAATTCACGGTGGACGATATCATCCTGAGGAACATAGCCAAGTTGCGTATTGAAGGCCGCCAGATTGTGGTAGTAGTCCACTCCATTATAGTAGACGCTGCCCTGCTGGGCCGGGCGCAAGCCGTTCAAGGCATCCATCAGCGTGGATTTGCCCGCACCAGAACCGCCGACAAGCGCCACAAACTTCCGTGGGGGAATGACCAGCGAGATATTATTGAGCAAGATAACATTGTTATTGCCCACCTTCTTGAGACCTTGCGCTTCAATACGGATATTGCTGCTTTCGTCGTATTGTCGGAGTTCGGTTCCGGTATAGGTGAACCGGTATGGCCCGATGCGCATCTCATCGCCAGTGCGCATGAGTTGAGATGTAACTCGTTGTCCGTTGATATAGACGTGGTTGGTACTGTTGGTATCAATAATATGATAGCCGCCCTCAACTTTTTCGATGACTGCATGATGGGCAGAGACCTGTGGATGGTTGAGTACTACAGTGTTATCATGTGTACGCCCGATAGTGAGCCTTGCGCCCGTTAACGCGATGGGATGCATTTCAGGGAGTGGTTCTGTCTCGGTGCCGGTACCATCATCATAGCTAAGCGTAATCAGCGTTCCATGCTCATCACCAATACGAAAAATATCACCGCTCACCAGTGGTTTGCGGAATTGTTGATCGCCTCGAATCTTCTGTCCCTGATACCACAACCCGTTGACTGTTTTCTCACGCGACGGATGCGGATGCACAATCGTCAGCGAGTCTCCATCCCGTACAATCTGTGCGTGAAACGCCGAGACGGTGGGTGCCGCGATGACAATATCATTTGCGGCATCACGCCCAATATTGAGTACCGCTTTGTTCAGGGCATGTACCTGTACATCGCTATGAATATTGCTGCTGACAGTCAGCGAAGGGCCAATTGCCTGTAAGGGAGCAAGAACGGTGCCAGCAGGAGAGATGTTCGATGGCATATTCGGCAACTTGAATACCGGCACTGGTGTGTCTGGTCTTATTGCCCGTTCCGGTGTTGGCGATGGCGGGTTATAGCTTACTGTCTGAAAGTCAGATGGTGATGGCTGTTGTTCCACCGTCGGTTGCTGAACGAGGAAGACAAAGCTGTTTTTTTCTCCTAGATGTACTACACTGTTATGTTGCAGGATAGTTGGCTGATTTATTTGCTGTTGATCAATCGCAACATAGCTGGTTTGCGAGAGGTTTTCAATCATCCATAAGCCATTAAGCTGACTGATGCGGGCATGATGCCGGGAGATTCCCTGATCCAGCACGACGATATCGTTCTGTCTATCGCGTCCAATCGCTATTACGGGATTCTGAAGCGAGATACTTTTACTGGTGAGCGGGCCGCTGAGAAATCGAATGCTTACTTCATCCATACACTCTTATTCAGCTTTCATCAAGGTTCTCCCATGCTAAAATGACTGTGGGGCAGGTTCACAGGTATTGTAGAGCATTTTCTGGCAAAATACAATCTTATTTATACGCTGTTACCGAGAAAGTTGCCAGACGCTGCGCATTGACATAGATTTGCGACATGCCCTGTTGGACCTGGCCGGCAGACGGGCCATTGCGACCCATGTAAGCGTTGTGGGCTTGCGTAGCCATGTCGTTTAGTAGCGCAAGCGATGATGAAAGTGCCAGGTGAGCATCATCCATCTTTACCAGTTGGATGGCGTCTGAGCGCACCTGTCTCAACCAGCCGTTGACATTATTGATTCCCGTGTTAATCTGAATTGCCAGATTGCGCTGATATGTTGTGGAACCAGGGGAGGTTAGCACACCATTCAGGTGAGTCGCGATATGGTAGAGATAGGCGGGAGGATTCTGCCCGGCATTCAGCTCAAGCATGCCAACTTGCGAGAATTTCGGGTCTGCCACCAGCGGAGTGCCGGGTGGCACATCGTGTTGCACCATTGTAGACCCATCAACGTAATCGAGAATTAACACAACGAAGCGGTGCAACGAGGTAAAGTCCTGTGTATGCCAATCACTCTGTGCGCTGCTGGCCCATTGCTGTATTCTGTTCGTATTGCGGTACGCCCAGGTATCCAATCCTCCCCTTAACCCCAGTTTTACCAGGTCGGGGTCATCTGATAGCAGGTGACGGAGATGATCGAGCAGGCTATAGGTCTCCCTAGGCGCAGGAGTTTGCGGCAACGCGGCATAATAGCGCCATGCAGTGAGATCGGGGGTCGGTATGCTGGGCATAATAGTAGCGTTTTCTTCTGTGATGAGGAAGCGACTGTACGTTGCCAGCAAATTCGAGTGCTGGTTATCTCCTGTATAGAGAAAATGTATGGTGCCGTGGTTTAGCGGAAGCCTGCCAAGCAAGAGTGAATCCATATCGCCGTGAATGTTATCAGGCTCTAACCAGGCATAATAACTTTTTCCAGGTGAGGGATTCGGAATGTTGCTCAGATCAATTTGAAACTCATCATTACCATACGGAATCGCCTGCTGATTCACCTTTCCACTGCTGACGAAGTACGCTTGCCCGAAGACGGTACTGGTAGTGATTGTCGCACTTGTATGATGTGTAGTGTACAGGAAATATGTACCCAATCCTGCTCCAAGTAGTACGCAAACCAGTATGGCGGCCAGCACAATACGCAGTCTCCGGCGTTTCTGGTGTTCAGGAGCAGCAGGCGGTGAAAATACCGGTGGCATGGGTGTCATTGGAGGCTGTTGCCGGAGAGGTGGACTACTACGTACCTCTGGTTTTGGATTAGACAGTGGAGGAATGGTCTGTTTCGCGAAAAGGCTCTCTGGGGCAGAGCCTCTATCATTTTTCTCCGAAGTGATCAAATGTGTTTCTGAATCTGGCAAAGCGAACGTACCACCCATCGAATCCGCTTCCATGACTGGCTGCATCGGTGCATTGTCACCATTCACAGGGCTACCAGTGAGCTGTGTTGCATATGAAGTACCCCAGGATACATCTGCGTCTGGCGACCCATTGGATGATGGATTTTCGTATACCGGCATTGCCGAATCATTCTTCAAAGAGAGCATTTCCTGCAAGTCTTCAGGAATTGGCAGGTGCAGCGCCGATGCCAGTGCGGCAGTCATGGCAGAGGCACTGGGAAAACGATTTTGAGGCTCTTTGGCAATGCTTTTCAGGAGGAATGCTGATACCGTAGGCGAGAGGTTCGGATTGATGAGTCGTGGCTCAGGTGGCTCATGCGTGACGTGTTGCAGCATAGTGCGCACGCCGTCGCCGCGATATGGTGTCACGCCGGTAAATATTTCGTAGAGTATGATACCGAGAGAATAGAGATCGGTGCGATCACTGATGGGTTGGTTCTGTACCTGCTCTGGTGAGATATAGAGTGGTGTGCCAAATACCATGCCAGCAAGTGTTTGCGACGGTGCGGTCAGTAATTTGGCAAGGCCAAAATCTGAAAGAATCGGTTCGCCCATCGGATTGCGCGTCTTGTGGCGATGGTCAAGTAGAATGTTGGCCGGTTTGATATCGCGGTGAATGGTACCTTGCTGATGAGCATAATCAAGAGCCAGGCTGATGGGAGTAAACAGGCGCACGATATCAGCAGCAGGAGGAAAGTGTTGCTGCTCTGAAGTCTCATGGATGTAGTGGGCCAGCGTATTCCCTTCGATATATTCCATGACCATATAGGCAATTGTATTGTCCGATTCTGGTTGCTCTGAGATATGGAAATCATAGATTTGCACGATGTTTGGATGACGTAAGGCTGCAACTATCTGTGCTTCGTGAGCGAAGCGTGCTATAAATCCTGGATCGGTCTGAAGATTGGTGTGAAGTATTTTAATGGCGACATAGCGATGTAATTGCGTGTCAAAGGCTTTCCATACTTCGGCCATGCCTCCTCTGCCCAATAGTTCCCGCAATTCGTATTTCCCAAGTCGCTGAGATGCTGTACTCATATGCCTTGTACCTGTATGCCCTTTTCCAGTGTTGTCTGTCACGACTTTATAAAGCCCTTGCTTTATAGTATAGCCTTAGTAACTGGAAGTCAAGATAATATTTGGCGGAACCCAGTAGGGACCGATTTATCGCGTCCGTGCCCTTGCCTTTCATCGCATTGCTTATGGCCCAGATAGGAACGCGGACGCGATAAATCGGTCCCTACTGACTGGGTGCTTGATTGGTAGTTAGCAGACTACCCCATCCCATTTGATCCACATTGTCCAATCCTTTGATGCGTGTGATGATTGCCCGCTGTTTTTCCGTGTCGGGAATCACGGGTGTAACCAGTTCGGAGAAACGAGCTTCGAGTTGTTCCCAGCTCAAGGGATTGTGAGGGTCACCGAGCGGGTATCGGACAGTAGCGTGGTAGCTTTGCCCATCGTCCAACTGGATTTCCGCGCTGGCTCGCCATTCGGCGGGGTAATGGGTATCGAGATCGGGCGAGGTATAACATGCAACTTTTTGCATGAGGGAGCGTACCTGTGTTTCACGGAGCCGTGCTTCGCTAAAGACCGAGAGACCGGCCTGTCCCGTGAGCAGGGCGATTGCGGCACCGAAAGGCATGCTGAACTGGGCGTCAACGACGTTTTCCGGGAGGCGTTTCTGCTCTATCGGGTCGGCAATCAGACCACGCCCACCAGACAGTACACCACAACGGACATGAGCGATGTGCTGTGGATCGAACTGATACTCGTGCCGTATGTTCAAGAGGCAATCAATGGGGCCGTGCATGTAACGGCAACAGGCGTAAGGTTTGATGGACACATCCATAATTGCATAGGTGTCGTTGGCAGGGCGAGCCAGTTGTGAACTGTCGCTCAGGGATGAGTAGGCGTGGAGGAAGCCGTAGGGGCTCTCAAAAATAGCGGTTGGACCGATAAAACCTGCCGCCGCCAGGCGAGCAGCCGTGATGCCGGCATGACTGGCCCAGCCCGGATGCAGGCGTTTTGTCCAGGCCCCATCGTGCAGATAGGCCATCGAACCGGCGGCCATGCTGCCCGCGATGCCAAGAGCCATAGTAGTTTGTTCTGGTGTTAAACCAAGTAGGCGTGCGCTGGCCGCCGCCGCGCCAAAGGTGCCGCAGACAGCTGTCGGGTGGAAGCCGCGTTCATACGCTGAGGCTGGATTGAGGGCAGCGCCGACGCGCAACGTCACCTCGTAACCTGCCACAACCGCCGCGTAAAAATCGGCGGGTGATGAACCCAACTGCTCTGACAGCGCCAGTGCGGCTGGAAAAACAACGACGCCGGGGTGGAGTGAGGAGCGATTCTCTACATCGTCCATCTCCAGACCATGCGCGGCTACCCCATTAGCAAACGCTGCCCAGGCAGTTTCCGCGACCTCGGAGCGTCCAAATATCGTACCTTTTGAGGGTGTTCCCATTCCTATTGTACTGACCATTTGATAGGCCGCGAGACTGGATGGCAAGAGAGAGCCGCGCAGTGTGACAGCAAGATGATCGAGTAACAGATACCGTACCCGGTCACGCACCGTGTCGGGGAGATGTTCACTACGCAAAGTTGCGCAGAATGTGGCAAGGTCGGCGGTCAAATGATGCTGCTGTTGCATGGTATCATCTTTCCCTTTCAGTACAGCTAAACGTATTCCAAATCTTTCTCTGAGCTACTTGCCCAATTGCCAAAAGTAGGCTATGATTGCTTAGATACTTTTGCCTGGTGTATAGTATAAACCATTTCTGGTTGGGCTGAACATTCGAGAGAAGGCGCAAGAAAGCGCAAGAAAGCGCAACAAGGTACAACATTACTGACCTTTGACACAGCGGAAGGATATTTGTATGGCTACCGGCAATTCGCAATATTTGCCCGAATTTTCCGAGGAGATTCCAGCGGAGGGAGAGGAACCGACGAAACGCTCTTCTGATGTTGATATATTTGTAGACCATTTCCTTTCGCTGATGTGTGACCGTAGCCGGCGGCAAATTCTGGAAATTTTATCTGTCCCAAATAACAATCCCGGTTTCCCGTTAGAGCGGCGTTCCAGTGATATCGCCAGAAGGCTGGGCCTTACTCCGGCTACCACATCGGGGCATTTGCGCCAACTCGCTCATGCTGGCCTCCTTTCCTATCGTCGCGAGGGCAATGTCGTCTATTATCGGTTGTGTAATGATATGCTCGTTCAAGCTTTTCATGACCTTGTTCTGGCTCTGCATAAACAACATGGTGAACAAATAAAGCAGCAAGGTAGTTCAAGATAGTGAGAGAGCATAAAAAATGAAGCTACGAAACTGGATGAAACTCGGCGCATTATCACTGGGTACTCTTGGCATAGGGCTTGCCGTCAAAAGTTTTTTACCACAACGCTTCGCTACCGCCAAATGGCCTGTTATACAGGAACGCACTGTTCGACCTGATATAGCCAGTTTACCTGCTGTCGGGATTGAATTTTTGCGTTGCGGCAGCGCAACTATACCAGAATGCATTGCTGTGCGCGGTGCCATGAGCTTTGTTCCCCGTGTGATTACGCATAGCGCCGTTTTGATACGCCACCCCAGGGCAACGTTTCTGTATGATACCGGTCTGTGCGCGGACGTGTATACCTATCTGGTAAGTCGGCCCTTACTCTTCCGCAAGACGTTGGCGAACTTTACCTTAGAGCAATCCTTGCACGATCATTTCCAGCGTTTGAATGTTGCACGTGGCGAGCTGGATTTCGCCTTGCTCTCGCATCTGCACTGGGATCATGTTAGTGGTATTCCTGATATTCCAGGCGTACCTCTGCGTATAAACCGCGTCGAATATGACGCGGCACGTTATGGATTATTTGCAGCGAACAACGACCTTGTATCGCAGTTGATGTGCGATAATCCAATCGAATTGTTCGATTGCGCAGGTCCCGCATATGAAGGTTTCCGTTCAAGCTATGATCTCTTTGGCGATGGCTCAGTTGTTCTGGTGCCGCTTCCCGGTCATACGGCTGGCAACACAGGCATGTTTATCAATCGCTCCAACGGTTCCCGTGTTTTCTTGCTTGGCGATGCTGCCTGGGTTTCAGAAAACTACCTGCGTCCGGCAACTATGCATCCTTTCATCTGGTCGAGCGTCACGTCCGACGATGCAACTGCACGTGAAACGCTGATCCAGTTGCATCGTTACGCAAAGCGCCATCCCAACATTCCTTTGATTGCTATGCACGATGCCGCGCTGCAAGACGCTTTTATGGCTGTCGAATGCCATGAACACCATTTGCACACCTCACGCCAGTGACTCAAGAAACTCACGCATAGCGTTAAGCGCCATATCGCTATGGGCATAGTTTCCGAAGAACAGGTGGCCGCCGCCTTCAGCCTTGATGAGTTTCGCCCCGGGAACTTTTGCCTCCACCAGTTCCGCGTGCGCTATGGGTAAATCAATGTCGGCGGTGCCGTGCAGTGCCAGCGTTGGCACACTGACATTGCGATGGTGAAGTTGTACTGGTTTCTAAGCTTTCAAACAACATGCGCATCTCAGCGACAGTGAAGCCCACCTGTTGCGCAAGTTGAATCACTGATAGTCGGCGCAATACATCAGCGTCGTACCGCCGACGGCCATGCACACGTCGCGGTGCTGGCAACAGGTGAACACTTTCATAATAGCGGATGGCAGACGCTCGAATACCAGCTTGCCGTGCCACTTCACTGATTGTTAGTTCTTCCATCACAGGTAATGTATACCCTCTTGACTTAAAGTTCACTTTAAATAGTACACTGTCTCATAGACAGGCACAAGGGATGTCTGCAAGCGTTCCGCGAACATTATAGTACAAATATCGCCTTCCCTGGCTTAATGAAGGACGAATGTCTTGCCAGCTAGGATGGGTGATGGAGAAGGAAGAAAGTGAAATGTTGAATACACATGCAAACCTGTTTGTCGTGAGAGATGAGGATTTTGCCTCAAAGGTTCTTCAATCAGTTACCCCGGTGATTGTTGATTTCACGGCGGAGTGGTGTCCTCCATGCCGTGCGCTTGCTCCGGTATATCACAAACTGAGTGGAGAATACGCGGGACGGCTAAAATTCGCCACCATAGACATTGACGAACACCCGCTTACGCCCGCTCGCCTGGGCATACAAGGCTTTCCGACGCTTGTGATATTCAAGGGGGGAAAAGTAATCGGTCGTCTTGTAGGCCCACATCCCTCACGCCTCAAGCACACTATTGACCGCGTTCTCGCCGAAAATGGCATTAGTTGAGGAAGTCCACGGGGCGGTACGTGTTGTTTTGCCGTGGGTTGCTGAGAGATTCAGCCTCACGGTAAAACATACATGTGGGTTAGCTTGCCATGTCTGGAATACTCTTTATTCAGGATTTCATCGTAGATTGGCAAGGAAATTTAAGTATAAAAAGACACCTCGGTTTTGAATAGCCGAGGTGTCCTGGCAGGGGCGACAGGAATCGAACCTGCAACAACCCGTGTATTCCGAACCGGACTTGCACCTTTCAATGCATCCGGCTCTCCAGAAGCTTTTATAAAGCTTCCTGTATCCCTTCCCCGTGTCTCAGGCATTACCCTGAGCATTTGAGTACTATGGATACTCCGTCGCCATGCACTTTACAGTGTTTAGGCGATCCCCAGGTTATACATTTGCTCTGGTCCAGGTGTAGGTACCCCGTTCACCGCCACTCACAGGTGAAGCATTTGTCAATCCTCCAAAACGCGATTGACAACCCTGAATAATGAATGAGTAACGGCTAGAGTTCAAGCAATCCAGCTTTTACCATGCCCGGCCTGGCTGCCTGTTATCAACCTTGAAAGGTTTGATGAACCAGACTTTTCGGATCATGCTATTGTCCCTTTATCCTTTCGGAATCAGGTCAGATCCGCGCCTTAATCACTTTTGCTTCAGTGATGCTGAACTTACACAGCAAGAACAAATGCACCTCTCTAGGCGCACATACTTTGGAGACGGGTGCTCTGCCAATTGAGCTACGCCCCTATAGTTATGGCATGATAATAGCAGAGTGAGAAGAATTTGTCAAGGCCATAGCATGCGTTTATGCGCTAATTCGCACATAACTCGTGGTTAATTTTCCTCTTGAAAGGCGTCATCAATTGTCCGGTGCTGTTCCAGAAAATGTTCATAATCTACAATCTTAATACGATATTCTTTGCCGAGCCGGTAAGCAGGAAGTTTTTTCTCACGTATCCAACTGCGGACAGTATCTTCTGCAATATTGAGATCTCGTGCTATGTCTTCAACTGCCATAAAACGTGCTTCCACAATGCACCTCACCTTGTTTTTGATCATTATAGCCTGTTTAGCGAGAAACGTCAATAAGCCTTGACTTCTAGCCATAAAACTATGTATAATGCATCAAATTCATATACTCAAGCATATCAAGAGGAAACTACTATATAGTGCTATAAATGCCCATACCTCTTGCTAACTTGAAGGAAACGAGAAGTAGGCTATGAGTGACACATCGCAAAGAGGTCTTATGAGTCATACTGCTATTCTAAATCGTCTGGTGCAGTTGGGGTATGAAGTGCTACTACCCTGGGCCGATCATCTGGGGTATGATCTGGCATATTTTGTCACAGAGGAACATCGCAGCTTCGGATTTTTTGTTCATCGAGAAAGCCATCTTGTACGTGTTCAGTGCAAAACAGGACGGCTAACAAAAAATGGGAACTGCATTGAGTTCAATACGGTGTCTATCTCAGCAGGAAAGCGTGGAAATTTAAAGAAGGGGTACATCGGAAAGGCCGAATTTTTCGCGGTATACTTGCCGGAGAATGGGAAAGTCTACATGATAGCAGTCAATGAGGCCCCAGCAAGAACTGATATGACACTGAGGTTCAAGAGCGCAGGACTGGTACGTGGGAACCATAAGAAGACATACACTGTACCCTATGAGGAAATCACTGATCCCCGGTTCAATTGGGCAGAGGACTATGAGGTTTAATAGGTGAAACAGAAATCGAAATGGCGGAGAGGGAGAGATTCGAACTCTCGGGGGGCATAACCCCCACTCACTTAGCAGGCGAGCGCACTAGGCCACTATGCGACCTCTCCGTATTATCTTACAGTGAGGAAATTATACTCCTCTTTGTTGTTGCTGTCAATAGGTTTTTTTGCGCATCACACCAATCTTTGTCGTTACAATCACTTCGGCAAATTCGCTGGGAAGATATAGAACTTATCAGGCGGCGGGTTGTTGGTGCCGTATTCGAGCGTGATGGCGTCGTGCGAGGCCAGGGGAATCTCGGTGTGAACGGGCGAGTTGAGCGCACCTGTGAAGAGTTTGCCGTTAGTATAGGCTTTCCAGCCGGTGGTCAGCAGCAATTGTGGCGGATAACCGAGTTTGGGGAAACCTTCCGTCCAGATAGCAAGGAAATCGTCGAGCGCTTCGTTGGATGCTTGCTGAGGAGCCTCGATATGGATGATGCCATCGCTGGTATGTGTATGCAGCCAGTAGATGCAACTGCCATCGGTGGGAATGCCGATACCTTGCGGAATGGGTTCTTTTTTGCCGTTCACATAGATGGTCAGATGCGCGTGAATGTGAAAGCTCACCGTTATGCCGGAGGGATCGCAAGGGACACCGTTGATGGCGGGGTGAGAAGGATTGATGATGCCATTGATCTGGAGAAAAACAGCACCAATAAAGCCCAGTAGTACAACTGTGCTACCAATCGTTCCCCAGAGGAGGAGCTGTACACGCCGACGCTGTTTGCGGCGTTCCATACGGGCTTCGCGGCGTTCGCTGCGTAGTTCTTCCTGTTCCGGGTCAAGTGGTGTTTGTGGTATCAGTTGTTGGTTGCTCATATGAAATAATCTTATCCCCCTGTCTTCTACAGGTTGCTCTCCATTACTTTCAATTATCGGCACTGGTGCTTACACCAATAGAAACGGGAAGGGGTTGAAGAGAGTAACTATTGACAGGTAAAATAGGCCAACAGGGACTAATTGATCGCGTCCGCGTGTCCCTTCAATCATATTCGTTGCTGGCGGAGGTTAAGGCTGAGACGAGGGCGCAATTCATAGCGCCCAACTCGACTAAGCTTTATCAGCCAGGGGTAAGGTAAACCAGAAGAGAGCGCCTTCGTTGGGGGCGCTTTCGACGCCGACATGGCCTTCGTGTTGCTCGATGATCATCTTGCAGATGTAGAGGCCGAGACCGAGGCCGGCGCTGGAACCAAAGCTGCTGCTATTGACCTCGACGCCGTGTACGCGGTGAAAGCGTTCCCAAATCTGTTGTTGCTCTTCGGAATTTAGCCCCGGTCCTTCGTCACGCACCGCGAAGTAGGCGGATGCCTCTTCCTGTCGCAATGTAATCTCGATAGGAGCAGTGTTGGGCGAGTATTTGAGAGCGTTGGTGAGGTAATTGGTGATCACCTGGGTGATCCTGGCTTCATCTGCAAGAACAGGTAGAGATGTATCGTCAGGTATATTCATGGTGATGGTGCGCACGGGATGGATACGTTGTTGCTCGCGAGCGATCTCGCGCACAAGAACAGCGAGATCACAATGCTCTTCGCTCAATGTCAACTGGCTGTCCTGGGCGCGTGAAATATCGAGCAGGTCGTTCACGAGCCTGTCGAGAAGTTTGATTTGCTGTTCCGTACTTTCCATCATACCTTGCAAATTCTGGATGCCCTGTAAGCTGGTTCTGAGTTGGCGCACCGCCAGTTGTGTGTTGCCCTTGATGCTGGTGAGAGGTGTTTTGAGTTCGTGACTGGTCATGCCCAGGAATTCATCCATGCGCCGGTTGGCTTCGCGCAGTGCCAGTTCGTTGGCGCGAGCATTGGCCCGTTCGCGCAACAGTCGCTCACGCTCGATGACCAGCGCCCCCAGTTTCGCGACGGCTTTTGCCAGCGCGATCTCGTCGTCGGTATAGACATGGGCATCACCGCCGTGGTCGAGAAAGAGCAGACCAACCAGCGCATTGTCAATGGACATTGGTGCGGTGAGCATGATATGGACGTTGTACGGATTTGGCGCTGCATCAAATGGTGGCTGCGTCATATCGAGAATGAGGACTTCGTTGGCACGCAAGCGTGCTACCATTTCCGGCATAGGGCTATCGCTGAGGCGGGTATTCGCCGGTTGCTCGGCCCACCAGTGGCGCTCCTGTTCTGACGATAGCCCGACGACGGTGATGGGATACATCGTCTCTGTTTCCGGTTCGATGGCGGTGATGCTGACACGTCGGCAACCGAGAACACTGGAAGTTAGTTCGGCGATACGCTTTGCCACTTTGCTTGCTGTCTTTGGCGTAAGTTCTCCCGTTGTTGACTGTGTGTCGGGTGTCAGTACCAGGGCCTCGGCCATAGCTAGTAAGGCGTTCAGCGTCTCTTGTGTACGCTGTTCCAGTTGACGACGCTCGGTGACATCGCGGCAAATGCAGAGTGCGGCGCTGATAGTGCCGTCCGCATTGTAGATGGGCGCTCCACTTACGCTTAGTTGCAATGTCTGACCATCGAGCCTGCTGAACATAACATCCGCTACGTGTGAGCCGTTGAGGATTTCTCCACGAAGGATGCGCTCCTGGGGCCAGCGGTCAATTGGTAATGGTTGACCACGTTCGTCGCGCACGGTCAGGCTATTTCTGCGCTCTTCCGCTGTCTTCGCGAAATAATTTGCCTCATTAGCGGAGGTTAACCCAAGTAACTTGCGGAATGCAGTATTCATGCGGATGATGGTGTAGTCGTTGTTAATAACAAAAATACCATCGGTCATAGTCTCGAAAACAGTTTCCAGTTCTTTGATGTGTGTGACTACTTCTTGCTCGAACTGACGTAGCTGGGAAATATCGTGTGTGATGTTTACCGTTGCCTCGATATTGCCTTGCAGATCATACAGGGGAGCGGCACTGACAAGGATTGAGCGAGATTGCCCGCGAGCAGTAGTATAATGCATCTCCACGCCGGAGACAGTTTCGCCGCGCAAGGCTTGTACAGCAGGATAGTCGTCAGGCGAAAATAGTTGTCCATCGGCTGTGCGCAAATCGTAAATATGTGGCATTTCTTCGATTGGGGTATTGCTATATACCGGCCCGGCCAGTTCTCGTCCGGCGCGGTTGAGATGTACCAGTTTTCCTTGCGTATCATAAATAGCGACGGTATCGGGTACCGTTTCGATAATGGCGTTGAGGCGGGTATGCTCAATCTCCAGGGATTGCGCCAGTGCCTCTGCTTTTTGCCGCGCTCTACCTACCTGGCTGGCAACGATGGTAATAGCGAGGCCGACAAGGAGGAACGTGATGCGCTCGGCAATATCATCTGTGTTGTCCAGGTCCCAGAAGATGATTGAAGGAGTAATGGCGATATTGAGGAGAATAAGGCCTGCAAACGTCGCTACAAGGCTTGGTCCCGCTCCCCATGTTAAGGCAACGAGTGCAATTGCCAGAACTTCCCACAGGCTCACGATGGCATAGCCTGGAAATAAGTGAATAAATATGAACGTGATAAGAAATGCTATGATTTCTAGCAACACAGCCACCGCAGAACCAATGACAGGGTGTTGTAATTTTTCCGGTAACCATGTTGGCGAGAAAGTGTTTGTCAGGAACCATTGATAGAGCAATGAGAATGGTTTCCAAGAAGCGAGATGGTGCCAAAATGCCTCTTTCTCTGGTATAACCAATTCTGAGGGTAGTACGAGGGCATCTTGCTCGTTTACTGGCGAAATGGGCTGCTCGTTTTCCTGTTTTATGCTCATCTATTCCCTCTATCTGGTCAGTTTTGTGCTTATAACCTCTATAATAGCTTTTGCAAAGGCTATCAAAGATGTTCCCAAATAGCACATCCTTATGCTGAGCAAAAAGCATCCTTCAAGTGATACACGCAGCAGTTCAGATAAAAGTAACAGTGTTCATTATTGGCCGACCAGGCTCAAAGGCAATGTGAACCAGAATGTGGAATCGGCACCAGGAGTGCTGTCCAAGCCAACCTGACCTCCATGTCGTTCGATGATGGTGCGGCAAATGTGCAGACCGAGGCCGAGGCCCACACCAGAGCCACTCTGCACCTCAATACCTTTGACACGATAGAATCGTTCCCAGATGTGTTCCTGTTCTTCCTCCGACAATCCTGGCCCTTCGTCGCTCACGGAGACATGGACTGTCTGCCCGTCTACCGCTACACGCACACGAATTGGCGTAGTAGGCGGCGAGTATTTGAGCGCGTTGGAGAGGTAATTGGTGACAACCTGTCCAATGCGGTCAACATCAGCGATAATGGGAAGCGGTTGTATTGAGGGAAGTTCAAGTGTAATTGGACGCCTAGCATTCTCATATTGCTGATTCTGTACGGCCTCCTGCACAATGAGAGTCAGGTCACATGGCTCCATGTGGAACTCAAGCTTGTTAGCCTGAATACGCGAGGCATCCAGCAATTCGTTGACGAGTCGGGTCAGGCGAGCAATTTGTATATCGGAACGCTCAAGCAGTTCTGCGGATGTAGCCAGCGTTTGCTGAAGTTCAGGTAGCCGGATGTGTTCCTGCTGACTGCTGTTTTTCAGGCGACGTGCGACTAACTGAACATAGCCCTTGATGGTGGTCATGGGTGTTTTGAGTTCGTGGCTGGCAATGCCCATGAATTCATCCATGCGTTGGTTGGCTTCGCGCAGTGCCAGTTCGTTGGCGCGAGCATTGGCCCGTTCATGTAACAGTCGCTCACGCTCAATGACCAGCGCCCCCAGTTTCGCGACTGCTTTGGTTAACGCGATCTCCTCGTCGGTATAAATGTGGGCATCACTGCCATGATCCAGTAAGAGCAGGCCGACCAGCGTATTGCCGGTAGCCATCGGTGCCGTGAGCATGATATGGATGTTGTATGGATTCGGCGCTGCATCAAATGGTGGCTGCGTCATATCGAGGATAAGGACTTCGTTGGTACGCAGGCGAGCTACCATTTCTGGCATAGGGCTATCGCTGAGGCGGCTATTCTCTGGTTGCTCGGCCCACCACTGGCGTTCTTGTTCTGGTGGCAGCCCGACGACGGCAATTGGGCGCATCACCTCGGTTTCCGGATCAATGGCGGTGATGCTGACACGTCGGCAACCGAGAACGCTACAGGTCAACTCGGCAATGCGTGTTGCCACCGGGTTAGCAGTTTTTGGCGTGTGTTCTTCGGACGTTGACCCGGTCTCAGGGGCTAGTACCAGTGCCTCCGCCATCGAGAGTAAAGTGCGTAATGTCTCTTGCGTGCGTCGTTCCAACTGACGACGTTCAGTCACATCATGAAAGATGAGAACACCGCCGATAACCTCTCCATGGCTATTGCGCATGGCGGTTCCGCTCACATTCAGTTGGACGTTCATCTGGCCGTCTAACGTGCGAATGATGATATCCATCGCATTGCTGCCTGTCATGACCTCGCCTTTGAGCATACGTGTCACCGGGCGTTTTTCTGGTGCAAGCAGATGACCATGTTCATCGCGCAGGTTGAGCATATCGCCTCGCTCGTCTGGTGAAAGCCGTGCGTGTTCAGGGCGAATGTTCAGGGCGGTGAAGTACCCCTGGCTAAAGCCGGGGGGCTTCTACAGCCATTGCTAGCTGTTGGCTGCTTCCAAGCCGTAGTATGTTGATGGCAGCGTTGTGATCGCGATCTAGTTCAGTGCCACACTCGCACCTATGCCACCGCTCTTCAAGCGTTTTCTTGCAGATCGTGCCACAACCGCTACACACCTGACTG
>Ga0307372_10001900_pt1 | contig 35495 bp, 33 predicted proteins | sample OX1MG_FD_202533 | JGI IMG/M metagenome (GOLD analysis project Ga0307372, IMG submission 202533) | Soil microbial communities from Risofladan, Vaasa, Finland - OX-1 | ecosystem: Environmental > Terrestrial > Soil > Coastal area > Acid sulfate soil | place: Finland: Risofladan, Vaasa | collected...
GTTTGGACCGCTTCCGTGCCAGAGCAGAACGACCGGCAGGTCATGGCGATCGTCCAACGGTCGGTACACGTCAAGAACCCTTCCGTCGTGGTGATCGGCACTCTGAGCGTATGGAACTGCCCGCTCCGCAGGTGCCGTCACCTGCCTGCCTCCATCCGCTCAGGAGCGTCGTCCGAGGAACGCCAGCAGTCTGGCCTGCTCGTCGGCATCGGCCGACACCACGACCTCCGGGCCGAATGCCTGCGGGCTGCGCAGCATGTCGCCGAAGGCGGCGGCCTGCTCGCTCACCCTGGCGATGTCCTCCGGATCCAGGTCCTCATCGAGGCCGGCGGCCCGGGCGAGGTCCCATCCATGCACCACCAGGTCCATGCACAGAAATCGGCCGACCGCGGCCTCGAACGTCGTTTTCCCGGCGAACCCCTCGAACTCGGCATTGGCCTGAACAGGATCCTCGAGGTCGCGCTGCACGACCGAGCGGGCAACGTTCCACGCCGCCAACGGGTCGTCGACCGGGTCGGGCAGGTCGCCGATCTCCCGCCCCACGAAGCCGACGAACATCCCCTGGGTGGAGATGACGTGTTTGACGACGTCCAGTGCCGTCCATCCGGCACAGGGCGACGGGTCCGACCACCGGGCCTCGGGGACCAGCGCGATCTTGGCGGCGAAGGCATCCGCCAACCGGCCGTAGCGCTCAGAGATCTCGGTCATGGCCGACAGTCTGCCAGAGCCGCCGACCTTCCGGGCTTGACCGTGGGCACAGGAAGATGGCGGATCACAACTGGCATAATCGGGTCGTGGGGAAATCCGCATGAGCATCGCCACCCGCCGGGAGACCCTGCTCCCCGACCCCGACCCGCGGCCCGTGCGGTTCACCGTGATCTCCGTAGACGACCATCTGGTCGAGCCCCCGGACATGTTCGAGGGCCGTCTCCCCCGGCGATTCGCCAGCCTGGCTCCGAAGGTCGTCGAGAACTCGAAGGGCCACCAGCTGTGGGAGTTCGACGGCACCCGCTACTCCCAGGTGGGGATGAACGCCGTCGCCGGACGCCGGCCCGAGTGCGTCAGCCTGGAGCCGACCCGGTTCGAGGACATGCGTCGGGGGTGCTGGGACATCGACGCCCGCATCGTCGACATGGACATCAACGGGGTGTGGGCGTCCCTCAACTTCCCCTCCCAGATCACCGGGTTCTCCGGCCGGGTCTTCTCCGGGGCGAGCGATCCCGACCTGGGTCTGGCCGTCACCCGGGCATGGAACGACTGGCTCTACGAGGCATGGTGGCAGCCCTACCCCGATCGGATCATCCCCTGCGGGATCACCTTCCTCGCCGACCCCGAGCAAGGGGCGAAGGAGATCCGGCGCAACGCGACGCGGGGATTCCGATCGGTCACCCTCCCCGAACGCCCCCACCGGATCGACCTGCCCAGCCTGTTTTCGGGCTACTGGGACCCGATCGTGGCGGCATGCCAGGAGACCGACACGGTCATCTCGCTCCACGTCGGGTCGTCGGGAATGCCCGACATGCCCGACGACAGCCCGATGGTGGCACTGGGTGCGACCCTGTTTGGCCAGATGTCGTTGTCGGCCTGCGCCGAATGGCTCTGGTCGGGCCTGCCGGTGCGCTATCCCGGAGTCAAGATCGCCATGAGCGAGGGGGGCATCGGCTGGGTGGCGATGCTCCTCGACCGGCTCGACAATATCGTCGACCGCTCGGGATACGGGCGCGACTACGACGTCTCGGGCCTGCTCCCTGCCCAGGTCCTCGAGCGGAACTTCTGGTTCTGCACCATCGACGATCCGTCCACCATCGGGACCCGCCATCGGATCGGCATCGACCACATCATGGTGGAGGTCGACTATCCCCACGGCGATTCGACCTGGCCCGACACCCAGGCGGTCATCGAGCGCTGCTGGGGCAATCTCCCGGTCGAGGACCTCAGGAAGATGACCCACGAGAATGCCGCCCGGCTGTACCGATGGCCGCTCCCGGCCACGGTGGTGCCGTGACCAGGGTGCTGTGACCAGGGTGCCGTTCTCCCCCACCGCGGACTTGCTGCTGCCCGAGCTCACAGCGCGTCAGGAGATCGTCCTCCTGGCCCGCACGTTGTGGCGCGAAGGCTACGACGACCATCTGGCCGGGCACATCACCTACCGACAGCCGGACGGGACGCTCCTGTGCAACCCGTGGCTCCTGCTCTGGGACGAGTTCCGCGCCGAGGACGTCCTGGTCATCGACCTCGAGGGACAGCTTCTGGAGGGCAACTGGCCGGTCCCCTTGGGCATCCCACTCCATCTCGAACTCCACCGGCAACGAGGTGACGTGGCGGTGGCGGTGCACAGTCACCCCCGGTTCGCCACGGTCTGGGCCGACCTCGGACGGATCCCCGGTTGCTATGACCAGAGCTCCGCCCTGGGCGGGGGCGAGCTGGTCATCGTCGACGAATACGACGGGCCGGTCGACAGCCGGGACAGCGCGGCCCGGGCGATCGCCTCGATGGGGACGGCGGACATGGCGCTGTTGGCCAACCACGGCGTCTTTGTCACGGCCGCAAGCATCCGTGCCGTCCACCAACGCGCTGTTGCCCTGGAGTACCGCAGCCGGCGAGCATGGTATGTCGAGTCGTTGGGAACCGGCCGCGAGCTGCCCGAGGCGACCCGGTCGCTCTTCAAGGGGTCGGACGGGGAAGGGTTCATCGGCTTCTTCGAGGCAATGGCCCGACAGGAGCTGCGGCGCGATCCGACCCTGCTCGATCCGACCGGCTAGTTGCCGGATCAGCCGGTCTCCGATGTGATGATCCTCCGCAGATGGGCGCCGGCTCCGGCCGCACTCAGGTCGAGGAGGTGCTGGAGGGACGCCAGGTCGGAGGGGTCTCGTGCATCCCACCGCTGTGGCGGACGACTCCGGCCGGACTAACCCACTGAAGCGAGGAAGTCCAAGAGGGCCGCATTCGACTCCTGGGGCTTCTCCTGTTGCACCCAGTGGCCGGCCCCGTCGACCGTCGTCATGCCCCGGAAGTCGGGGAGCATGGAGTCCATCTCACCGGCCGCACCGGGCATCATGGCGATGACCGGATCGAGGGAGCCGGTCAGGAACCCTACGGGCATGGCCAGGGTCGAGGGCGGGATGTCCTTCCCCCTCTCCCAGTTGGCGTCGATGTTCCGATAGAAGCTCAGCGGACCGAAGAAGCCTCCGGCGGCGAAGGCGTCGGCGTACACGGCCACGTCTTCCTCGGTGAGCCAGGCCGGGAGCTCACTCGGCGCCTGGCGGAGGATGTCGAGGAACCCTGTTCCCTCTCGGGGGGCGTCCACCAGGGCATGACCCTCGGCCATGCCCTCTCCCCCGGCCGAATAGAGCATGTTGCGCAAGAAGGTGTGGGGGTCGGCCTCCAGTTCCTTCTCCGCCGGCCCGACCGGTTGGAAGTAGAGGATGTAGAAGAACTTGTCGGCGAAGATGGCCTCGAAGATCGAGGTAGGCGGTGCGGGTGACTGGGTGAAGGGGACGCTCATGTTGTAGATCGACGACATCCGGTCCGGATGGAGCTTTCCCATCTCCCACACCAGCATGGCTCCCCAGTCGTGGCCCACGAACGCTGCCCGGCTGTGGCCGTAGTGATCGAGCAGGCCGCAGAGGTCGGCCGTGAGCCGATCCGACCCGTACTCCGTCACATCGCCCTGGGGGCGGCTGCTCCTGCCGTAGCCCCGGAGATCGGGCGCCAGGGCGCGGTAGCCGGCGTCCCCCAGGACGCCGAGCTGGTGGCGCCAGGAGTACCAGAGCTCGGGGAAGCCGTGGCAGAGGACAACAGGAAGGCCGTCGGCCGGTCCCGAGACGGCGACGTGCAGGTCGATCCCGTTCGCCCTGATCTGCTCGTGGGTGATCTCAGACATTGGCGGACTTGCTCTCCTTCTCCTCCTGGTGCTTCACGATGGCGGACATGACCGCGGCACCGGCGGCCCCGATGAACTCGGGCCGGTTGTCTGCGGCCCAGTCCCGGCTGGCAGTCAGGGTCCGTGATGACCCTTGGAAATGCGGGGCCACGTAGCGGGCGATCAGCTCGTAGGAATGACGGGTGGCGGCGGTGTCGGCCCACTCGTGGCCCATGAGCAGGAAGGTTCCGAAGCCATTGGACTGGGCACGCAGCCGTTCCACCTGGTTGACCGCGTCCTCCACCGTCCCGATGACCGCGAAACCCGAGGCATTGAGGGCGTCGACCAGGGTCTCGTGATTGGTTGTGTCCGGAGCCAGCGGGAGGGCGGCGACCCGCTGGAAGTAGTCGACCCATTCGGCCAGACCAAACCCGACGTCCTCGATGGCCTGCTCCTTGGTGTCGGCAATGTGCATGGGTCCAACCAGCCGCCACTTGCTGCGGTCGACGGTGGTGCCGAACTCGGCGGCCCGCTCCTCCATCACGTCCCAGTGCGCGCCCAGGATGTCGAAGCCACCCGCCGAGGTGGCACCGATCGACAAGAGGCTGCACCCGAAGCGCCCGGCCGCCCGGGGCCCGGCCGGCGACACCTGTGCGGCCACGGCCACTTCAGGGAAGGGGCGCTGGTACGGTCGCATCTGCAGACGGGCCTTGACCAGTTTGAACCAGTCCGTCTCGTAGCTGACCGGCTCGTCGCCGGCCAGGAGCAGGAGCATCGCCTCGAGCGACTCCTCCATCATGTCGCGCTGTCTGGCCGGGTCGATCCCCATCATGAAGGCGTCCGACGGCAGGGCGCCCGGACCTACCCCTATCATCAGCCGGCCCCGGGTCAGGTGATCGAGGAGGACCAACCGGTCGGCCAGCATGAAGGGGTGGTGGTAGGGCAACGACGACACCCCCGTACCCAGCCGGATGTGCCGGGTCCGTTGTGCCGCGGCGGCGATGAACACCTCGGGTGAGGCGATGATCTCGTAGCCGGCCGAGTGGTGCTCGCCGAACCAGGCCTCGTCGAAACCCAACTCGTCGAGGTGCTCGATCAGCTGCAGGTCGCGCTCGAGCGCCAGCGTCGGGTTCTGGCCAACCGGATGGAACGGGGCCAGGAAGATCCCGAATTTCAGCTGGTCAGTTGCGTCCAAGGTGGGCATGCAGGCGCCTTCCTCTCATCACGGGCACTCGTCGCGGGTTCATTGCGGGTTCACCAGGATCTTGCCGTGACCGCCCGGGGTCCTCAGGGTCTCGAAGGCGGCCGGGGCGCCGGCCAGGCCAACCGACGACGTCACCAGCAGATCGGCACCGGGCACCCCGGCACCCAGCCGCGCCAGGGTGGCGGCGAACTCGGCCGGCTCGTAGCCGAACGAGAACCGCAGCTCGATCTCCTTGGTCACTGCGACGAAGGGCTCGAAGGAGTCGGTGTGCATGCAGACGCCTACCACCACGATGCGGCTGCGGGGCGGAGCCTCGCGGATCAGTGAGCCCAACATGCCGGGCACGCCCACCGCCTCGAAGATCACCGGGTCGGTCAGCTCGCCGCCCATCATGGACGCTGCCGCCCGTTCCATGATCGTGGTGTGCACCCCGAAGGCGCTCCAGCGCTCGTGCGGCGACCCCTCGGCCGGGTCGATGACCTCGTCGGCTCCGAATGCCTCGGCCAGCCGCCGCCGGGTCGGCGAGTAGTCGGCCGCCATCACCGGGCCGTGTCCCCGACCCTTCAATGCGGCGATCACCGCCAGACCGACCGGCCCGCACCCGACCACCAGGCAGGGCTGGCCCGCCTGCAGCCCGGCCAGCCCGACGGCGTGCTCGCCCACGGCCAGGGGCTCGGTGAGGGCGGCGACAGGGGTGTCGAGGGAATCGGGGACCGGGAGGAGGAGCATCTCCTGGAGCACCAGGTGCTCGGCCAGCGCCCCGGGGTAGGTGTTGGAGTAGCCGATCTGCTCGACGCCGTTCGATCCGACGATGACCGGCACCGAGCAGACCCTGGTCCCCACGGGGAGCGCTCCCGCCGTGTCGGGACCGTGCTCGACCACCTCGGCGCAGAACTCGTGCCCGAAAACGGTGTCGAGGGTCGGGTCGAGCGCCGGCACCCCGGCGCTGGCCATCAACGTGGTGAAGTGGGCGAAGTCCGCCGATGCGTGCAGGTCGGACCCGCAGATGCCTGCGGCGAGCGAGCGGACCACGACATGCCCGGAGCCCGGCGAGGGGTCAGGCACCTCGCCTACGACCAGCTCTCCATCCCGGATGACGGCGGCTCGCATCCCTCTCCCATCCCGAACGGATCGCCTCCCGTCCGGATCGTCGCTACGTTGGCCCCGTGAGTTTCACACAACCCGTGGGTACGCGCCCCTTTGCCGGTCGCGTGGCCCTGGTGACCGGGGCGGCCCGGCCCCGGAGCATCGGGAGAGCCACCGCGCTGCGGCTGGCCCGCGGCGGGGCGGCCGTCGCCTGCCTCGACATCGCCCGGCCCTATGCGGACGCACCCGCCCACGGCACGGCCAGCGGCGACGATCTTGCCGGTCTCGTCGACGAGCTCCGCGATCTCGGTGGCGGTGTGGCCACCGTCACAACCGATGTTGCCGATGAGACGGAGGTGGAACGCGCCGTCGCCCAGGTGAGCGAAGCCCTCGGCCCGGTCACCCTGGTGGCCAACGTTGCCGGCGGCAGCGGTCCGGGTTTCGGGCTGGGAGCGCTCCTCGATGTGCCGGCCCCGGAGTTCCGCCGCGTCCTCGACGTCAACGTCGTCGGCACCTGGCTGGTGTCGAGAGCCTGCGCCAGACGGATGATCGCGGTGGGACGACCGGGTCGCATCTGCAACGTCTCGAGCCAGGCGGGCAAGCGCGCGTTCCCGTTCCTCGGCGCGTACTGCGCGGCCAAGGCAGCCGTCATCCTGCTCACCCAGACCCTCGCCGCCGAGCTCGGCCCGAGTGGGATCGCGGTCAACGCGGTGTGCCCGGGCACGGTCGACACCGACCTGATCAACAAGGATTCGATGTTCGAGACCCTCATGGGTGGGCCGGACGGCCTGGCTACCTATATCCAGCGCGAGATCCCCCTCGGCCGGCTGCAGAGTGCCGACGAGATCGCCGCCGCCATCTGCTGGCTGCTCTCCGATGATGCCAGGGGTGTGACCGGCGAGGCGCTGAATGTCAGCGCCGGACAGACCATGGTGTAGCGGTGCCGATCCTGGAGCCCCGTCACGACCTCGCCCATCCCGTGGAGGCGGACACGGCGTGGAGCGAGTCGTACTACTTCAACGGGTTCGATCCCGGCACCGACTCCGGTCTTTTCACCCGGATCGGGATCCGTCCCAACGAGGGGACGATGGATGTCGGCATGTCGGTCTGGCTGCCGGGCGGGGAGCTCGCCGAACTCCACCAGGTGAAAAGCCAGTCCGACATGGTCGACACCGTGCTCGAAGTTGGAGCCGTCCGCTACGAGATGCTCGAGGCCCTGAGGTCATGGCGCATCACCATGGACGGTGAGGTCCCCGCCCGACCATGCACCGCCGGATCGCGGGCCTCCCGTCCCGTGCGCCTGGCGCTCGACGTCTGCTTCGATGCGCTCACACCGGCCATCGGCACAGACGGCCGGACCCGGGGCGGACCCCGTTCGGCGCAAGCGGCCGCCGCCGCCGGAACCGTGGGCAGGGGCCACCTCGAGCAGGCCGGCCGCTGGTCCGGCTGGCTCGAAGTCGACGGCGTCCGCCACCCCTGGACCGCTGCCTACGGCAATCGCGACCGCTCCTGGGGACCCCGGCGGTGGGGCGGGCCCAAGATGTGGCGCTGGTTCAGCATCAACCTGGGCGAGCAGATGCACCTCGGCGGGATCCGACTTGGCACCGACGCCGGTGATCTGCACCGGGGCTGGGTCTGGGACGGCGCGCGGGCCGCCAGCATCGCCGAGTGGCGCCTGCGCACCGAGCTGGCCGACGACGGGGTGACCCACGAGGTGGTACACCTCCAGGTGGTGGACAAGGAGGCCCGCACCTACGACCTGCGCGGTGACGTGCTGCGGGTGGCCGACATCGGGAGGCCCGGTGGCACCGTGGTCAACGAGGGACTGGCCCGGTGGACCCATCGCACACCCGGCGGCGGCGAGCTGACCGGATACGGCATCTGCGAGTACCTGCACCAGCTCGACGGCAGCGGGAGGCCTGTCGTCCCCGTCGACTAGTGGGACCGACTCCTGAAGAGGTCTCCGACATCCTCAGCCGGGCGCTCGGGGGCCCCGTCCGTAATCTGAGGCGTCTCTCCGGCGGTGCTTCCCGCATCACGAGCTCGTTCGAGCTGGTTGCCGGGGACGGCACGGTGAGCCGGCTCATCGTGCAGCAGGACCGGGGAGACGGGGCCGGGCAGGGAGGCCGGGCCGGCACCGAGGCCGCCCTCCTCCGGGCGGCCCGGGCTGCGGGCGTGCCGGTCCCCGGGGTCGTGGCCTCGAGCGACGCGGCCGGCCTCCGGGCAGGGTGGCTGGTGGTCGAGTGGCTCGACGGGGAGACCATCCCCCGCAAGATCCTCCGCGACCCCGAATGGGCCGGTGCCCGTACCGCCCTGACTGCCCAGTGCGGGATGGCGCTGGCCGCCATCCACTCCATCGACCCCCACACCATCGGAGGGCTTCCCCCGCGTGACCCGTTGGGCGATCCCCTCCCCCTGCTCGACGGTCTCGGCGAGGTCCGCCCCGCCCTCGAGCTCGGCGTCCGGTGGCTCGACGCAAACCGCCCCCCTCCAGGACGGTGGGTCACCGTGCACGGCGACTTCCGGAACGGCAATCTGCTGGTCGGTCCCGACGGCCTGCGCGCCGTCCTCGACTGGGAGCTCGCCCATGCCGGCGATCCGGCCGAGGACATCGGGTGGCTGTGTGCCCGCGCCTGGCGCTTCGGGGGGCCGGACCCGGTGGGCGGGTTCGGAAAACTGCCCGTGCTCCTCGAGGCCTATATGGCCGACGGGGGTGGGGCGATCGGTCCGGAGCGGGTCGCCTGGTGGCAGGTCTACGCCACGGTCAAGTGGGCGGTCATCTGCGCCCTCCAGGCGTCGGCCCACCTGAGAGGCACCACCCGCTCGGTCGAACTGGCCGCCATCGGCCGGCGGATCTGCGAGAGTGAATGGGACCTCTTCGTGGCGCTCGGGGTGGTGCCGCCGGGCCCCCACACCACGCCGTCGGCAGCCGGGACGCCGTCCGCCACGCACGCGTCGCCCACAGGGGCGGTGGCTCCCGCTTCGGTGGTGGCGCCGTTCGGACGGCCCACTGCCGCCGAGCTGGTCGAGGCGGTCGGCGAGTACCTCGACGGAGGGCGGGCGGGGGCGGGCGGGGACGGGCCCGGTGCACGTTTCGAGGAGCGCGTTGCCTCCAACGTCCTCCATACGGTCGCCCGCGAGCTCGAACTGGGCCCGGAACTCTCCGCGGCCCATGCCCGGCGTCTGGCCGGCCTCGGGTTCGAGAACGACCGTGACCTCGCCGCCGCCATCAGGTCGGGCGACCTCGGCGGCGCCTGGCACGAGGTCGCCGTGGCGCTGGCCGCGTCGGCCCGCGATCAGTTGCTGGTGGCCAATCCCTCCTACCTGGAAGGGCCCGGGCCGTCAGCCGAAGAAGACCTCGGCCTCGGCGAAGAGTTCGGGTGAAACCAGCTTGAGCTCGGCGGTGGCCTCCGACAGGGGTACGAGGTCGATCGACGTCCCGTGCAGGGCCACCATCTGACCTGTCCGACCGGCGTGCAGGGCATCGACGGCATGCAGTCCGAACCGGGTGGCGAGCACCCGGTCGAAAGCCGTCGGGCTGCCCCCGCGCTGCACGTGCCCGAGGACGGTGGCGCGTGCCTCCTTTCCGGTGCGGCGGCCGATCTCGGACTCGAGGAGGTTGCCGATGCCCGACAGCCGCTCATGGCCGAAGGCATCCAACTCCCCGCGGCGCACCGACAACGTGCCTTCCACCGGAAGCGCTCCCTCGGCCACCACCACGATGGGCGCATAATGGCTGGCGAACCGGTGCTCGATGAACGCACACACGGCGTCGATGTCGAAGGGTCGCTCCGGGATCAGGATCACGTTGGCCCCTCCGGCCAGGCCCGAGTGCAGGGCGATCCAGCCGGCATGGCGGCCCATCACCTCCACGATCAGCACCCGGTGGTGACTCTCAGCGGTGGTGTGGAGCCGGTCGATGGCCTCAGTGGCAATCGTGACCGCGGTGTTGAATCCGAAGGTGTAGTCGGTGGACCCCAGATCGTTGTCGATGGTCTTCGGGACCCCGACGACCGCAAGGCCGGTCGAGGCCAGCCGGGTGGCCACACCCAGGGTGTCCTCACCCCCGATGACCACCAGGCCTTCGACGCCAAGGCTGTGAACCGTGTCGAGGACGCGGCGCTCGCCGTCTCCGAAGGAGTAGGGGTTGGTCCGGCTGGACCCGAGGATCGTCCCTCCACGCGGCAGGATGCCCCGGACGGCGGCAACGTCCAGGGGCATCGTGTCCCGTTCCAGGGGCCCGCGCCAGCCGTCACGGAAGCCGACGAAGTCGTCGCCGTGGACCTGGACCCCCTTTCGGACCACTGCCCGGATGACCGCGTTCAGACCGGGGCAGTCGCCACCGCCGGTCAGCACACCGATACGCACGACTGTGAGCGTACCCAGGTCGGGCGGCCCCCCGTCGCCCAAGGCGGATGCTGCTCGAGAATGCCGAAGCAGGCACCGGTCGGTGCGGAGAGGAGGACCGACCGAAGAGTGGACTGGCGGGTGGCGGCACCGGCCACCGTCTCGGAACGCGCCTGTCGGGTGGGCCTCGTCTCCACAGGAGACTCACAGGTGGCGCACGACTGGCGACAAGGTTTTTCAGCTCGAATGTGGTTTTCTGGAATCGGTCCCGGGCGATCGGATCGGGACCATCAGAAGGATTTATTTTCGTGGCCTTGGCCACCGTGAAGCGGAGCGATAAAGGTGCGATCTGAGCGCAGAACCTGGTCCGGTCGGAACCGAATGGTGGTGACCTCCGCCGTCGCGCTGGTACTGGTCGGTGCCGTGTTCGGGACGTGGTTCGCTACGAAGAGTTCGAGCGCCGCCACGACGGGGGTCACGACGACCACCACGGTCCAGACCGTCTCGACGGGCACGATCTCCCAGACCGTCTCATCCACCGGGACGGTCGAGCCGGCCAGCCAGGCCAACCTCAACTTCGCGGTGTCCGGGCAGGTCACTGCGGTCAACGTCATCGCGGGCCAGGTGGTCGCCGCGGGCCAGGCCCTGGCGACGGTGGACAGCTCCGCGCTCGCTGCCTCACTGGCAGAGGCCCAGGCCACCCAGGCCAACGACCAGGCCCAGTTGGCCACCGACCAGGCCAATGGCGCCTCCGCCACCCAGATCGCCCTGGACGAGGCCAACGTCGCCTCGGCGGAGACCCAGGTCTCGACGGCGCAGACATCGCTGAACGATGCAACCCTGGTGTCGACGATCGCGGGGACAGTGGCCTCGGTGAGCCTCACCGTCGGCCAGCAGGTGTCCGGGTCGACTTCCTCTTCGGCATCGGGCGTCGGCTCGACAGGTACGAGTAGCTCCGGGTCGAGCCCCTCCTCCACCAGTGGATCATTCGCGGGCGGTTCCGCAAACGCCGCCGGCTCCTCATCCTCGGCAGCGTCAAACTCATCGAGCGCGCAGGTCGTCGTCGTCTCCACGGGCTCACACATCGTGAATGCCACGCTCAACAGCACGGAGGTCTCCCAGGTGCTGGTCGGCGACCAGGCGAGAATTATCGTTTCGGGCTCCACGACCCCGGTGTACGGGACAGTGGGTTCGGTCGGGCTCCTGGCCACCACCACCTCGGGCGTGTCGTCCTTCCCGGTGGTCATCGACGTTACCGGCAGCCCATCGGGGCTCTTCGGCGGATCGAGTGCCAACGTCTCGATCATCGTGAAGGAGCTTCAGGACGTCATCGTGGTGCCGACCACCGCCATCACATATAGCGGTGGTGCCACGACGGCGACCCTCGACTCAAACGGGACCAAGGTCACCCAGGCCGTGACCATCGGGACGGCGTCGGGTGGGCAGACCCAGGTGACGAGCGGCCTCTCCGTCGGAGAGAAGATCTTTGTGACGACGGTCTCGTTCCGAGGGCCGCTCGGAACCGGCAGGGGCGGCTTCGGCGGGGGAGGCTTCGGCGGGGGCGGTGCGGGCGGGGCCGGCTTCGGCGGGGGCGGGGGCGGCTTCGGTGGGGGCGGTGCGGGCGGGGCCGGCTTCGGTGGGGGCGGCTTGGGTGGGGGCGGAGGCGGATGACCACGCCCGAGCACCCTCGCCATCGAACAGGCGGTTCCCATGAGGACACTGGGGAGGTTTGGGTGGACAAGACCGCGACCTACCCGGTGGTCCAGCATCCGGTGACCGAGGCCGACGACGTATGGAAGACGTATCGGAACGGATCCCTGGAGGTCGATGCGCTCCGCGGCGTCTCGTTCGCGATCCAAGCAGGCGAGTACGTCGCCATCATGGGACCCTCGGGATCGGGGAAGTCGACCCTGATGCACATCCTCGGTTGCCTGGACGTTCCCAGCTCGGGCACGTTCCGCCTGGCCGGCGAAGACGTGAGCACCATGTCCGAGGAAGGTCTCGCCCATGCCCGGAACCGGCGGATCGGCTTCGTCTTCCAGCAGTTCAACCTGCTCGCCTCGATGTCGGCCTGGCGGAACGTAGAGCTCCCCCTGCTCTATGCCGGAGTCGAGCGGGCGGAGCGCCAGCGGCGTGCCCTCCATGCGCTGGAGCGAGTGGGACTCGGCTCCCGGGTCGACCACCGTCCTGGAGAGCTTTCCGGCGGGCAACAACAGCGGGTGGCCATGGCCCGCGCCCTGGTCACCAACCCCGACTTGATCCTCGCCGATGAGCCCACTGGCAACCTCGACTCGGTTTCCGCGGCCGACATCCTCGAACTGCTCGATGAGCTCCACCGCAGTGGGCGCACCATCGTGCTCATCACCCATGAGATCGATGTGGCCGAGGCGGCCGACCGAATCATGCGAATAAGGGACGGACAGATCCTCGACCAGGAGCTGGCCGGCAGCACGGCTCTCGGTCGATGAACCTTCTCGAGACCTTTCGGACCGGCATGGATGCCGTGGTCTCCCACCGTCTCCGCTCTGCGCTGACCGTACTGGGCATCATGATCGGGATCACGGCAGTCATCCTGACCGTAGGGCTCGGCGAGGGTGCGCAGCAGCAGGTGACCTCGCAAATCTCGGCACTGGGATCGAACCTCCTAACGGTGACGCCAGGAAGCACGACCTCGAGTACGGGGATCCGTGGTGGATTCGGCTCCGCGTCGACGCTGACTGTGGGCGATGCGGCCGCCCTCACCTCGAAGGTCGTGGCCCCGGACATCAACGCGGTGGCCCCGGCCACGACGGTCTCGGAAAGCCTGGTGGCAGGCACGACCAACTGGACGACCACGGTCGTGGGCACCGACCCCTCGTGGTTGACCGTCCGCGGCCGATCGATGGCCGAGGGAAGGTTCATCGCCGCTCACGACCTGTCTACGCGTGCCGACGTGGCTGTGCTCGGCGCGACGACCGCTCAGGAGCTGTTCGGTTTCCGCGACCCGGTTGGCCAGACGGTGAACATCGCAGGGCAGCCCATGTCGGTCGTCGGCGTTCTCAACGCCATCGGTTCGTCATCGACCTCATCGACCTCGTCGAATCCGGACGATCAGGCCATCGCTCCCTTGACCACGGCCTCCGCTCTGTTCTTCGGCGGCTCGAGTCGCAATGCGGTGAGCCAGATCCTCATCCAGGCGACGTCGGCCGGTACCCTGTCGGCCGCCTATCAGGAGGCGGACGCGGAGCTGCTGAGCCTCCACGGAATCACGACGGCAGCGAGCGCCGACTTCACCATCACCAGCGAGCAGCAGGTCCTTTCCGCGGCCACCTCGGTGGACAAGACACTGACCATCCTGCTCGGCGGCGTGGCCGGCATCTCTCTCCTGGTCGGCGGCATCGGCGTCATGAACATCATGCTGGTCTCGGTGACCGAGCGGATCCGTGAGATCGGACTCCGCAAGGCGCTCGGCGCCACCCCCCGGGTCATCCGCCGGCAGTTTCTGGTGGAGGCTTCCGTGCTCGGTTGCGTGGGCGGCGTCCTCGGTGCCGCCCTGGGCCTCTTGGGCGCCGAGATAGTCCCGCACTTCATATCCAACAAAATCACCATATCTCCCGTGGCCACCTTGATCGCCATCATGATCGCCATCGGGATCGGCATCGCTTTCGGCGTCTATCCCGCTGGACGGGCCGCCCGTCTGGCGCCGATAGACGCACTGCGCAGCGAATAGTCCCCGTCAACTCCAGCACACCAGAAGGAAAGAGAACATGACCAACCCAGCCAGACCATCAAGCCCGGTTGCTGACCCCGGTCACCGCGCCGCGGACCGTTCCACCACACCGCGACGAGTCCTCGCAGTGGTGGCGCTCGGAGTCCTTGGTGCCGCCCTGGCCGCGTGCGGGTCCGCTTCGTCGGCTTCCACTTCATCGAGCTCGTCCACTACCGGTGGTTCTTCGTCGGGGAGCAATGGCGCGACGCCGCGGCAGCTCCCCGGCGCCGCTGGCACCATCGCATCCATCAACGGGACGAGCCTCGAGGTGCAGAACCCGATCACCGGTCAGACCACCGTCAACTACACCCCGAGCACCATGTTCCGCCAGACAGTGCCTGCATCTGCAACTGCTGTGACCGTCGGCTCCTGCATCTCGGCATTCGGGAAGCCCAGCTCCGGCTCCTCGTCGGGCGGCCGCGGCTTCGGCATTCCGGTCACGGCGACGACGGTTTCCGTCTCACAGCCGGTTTCGGGCACCTGCTCAGGTGGCTTCGGCAGCAGAGGAGCTCTGGGTACCAGACCTGGTGGGGGAGGTGGGTCCACCCCAGGGACTGGGAGCCGGCCGGTCGGTGCACGACCGTTCGGTAACGGGCAGTTCGGGATTGCATCCGGCTCGGTGACCGCCGTCAATGGCTCAGAGGTGACGATCAACGAGGTCAATCCGGTAACCAAGGCGGCGTCCAGCGTCACCGTCACCCTGACGGCCTCGACGACATTCACCACGACAGATCCGGCATCATCGACCGATCTGGCCGTGGGCAAATGTGCGCGAGCCAACGGCAGTGCTGACACCACAGGCGCCATCTCGGCGCGGTCGATCACCATCTCCACAGCCGGCCCTAACGGATGCACCGCCGGATTCGGTGGTGCTCGAAGCGGTCTCGGGGGTGGCGGAGCCAGTGCCTGAACGGGTGGGGCAGCCACCGCCGGTTGCCGGGGAGTTCGCGGACGAGCCGGCCGGCCCCACGGGACTGCCCGCCGATCGGCCGGACCACGAAGTCGCACCGAATCGGCCCACCCATGAGGGGTTGATCTCGCCCTTCAGGGTCATCGTGCTCGTGGTCGTGTTGGCCGCTGCGCTCGCCGCATGGGCGTTGACCCGCCCGTCCTCGCCCTCCTATCGGAGCACAGTGGTGGGCACCGGCACCGCGGTGGCGACGCTGAACTCGGTTGGCACGGTGGCTCCCGTCGATCAGGCGAGCCTCGACTTCAATGTCTCGGGGACGGTTGCCAAGGTCGACGTCGCCGTCGGCCAACCAGTCACGGCTGGCGAGGAGCTGGCGACCCTCGATACCACACCGCTGGAGAACAGTGTGGTGACCGCGCAGGCCACCCTGGCCTCGGCTCAGGCCACACTGGCCAGCGACGAGGTGAGCCAGACGTCGTCGATGACGGTCGCCTCTCCGACGAACTCCTCGACGTCCACGACGACACCCCCACCGGGATCGGCAACCACGAGCCCTGGCACTCAGGAGATCGCCAAACTGCAGGCGGCCCTGGTGGCCGATCAGGCGCAACTGGACGCGGACGCGAAAGCAACAACCGCGGCCCTGGCTGGAGCGACCACCGTGTGTAGTGCCCAGCTTCCGGCCACGACGGCTGTCGCAGGGCCGGGATCCACCCCGCCGCCCATCTCCACGACGCCCGGCGCACCGGGTACGGCGCCGTCCTGCCCGCAGGCACTGAGCGCTGCCTCGGACGCCCAGGCCAAGGTCTCCGCCGACATCACCACGCTGGACAAGGACGAGGCGGCACTGACGTCCTCCCTCGAGGCAGCGGGATCCGCCATCGGATCCACACCCAGGAGCTCGAGCACTGGGACCGGCTCCCCCGGATCGGATACTGGTGCCTCCGGGGTGACCTCTCCAGCGACCGGTGGATCGACGAACAAGGCGGTGACATCCCAGAAGCTGGCCCTCGATCAGGCTTCCATCGACGTGGCCCAGGCCGGTCTCGACAACGCGCAGCGTGCCCTTGGAGACGCCACGCTCGTCAGCACGATATCGGGGACCGTGGGCTCGGTTACGCTCGCCCCCGGGGCGTCGGTGACCGCTGGGTCGACGACCGGCGCTCCGGGGGTGGCGGTCATCGGCTCGGGCTCGACCTACCAGGCGACGACCACCGTCCCTGTGGACAAGATCGGCCAGGTCGCTGTCGGACAGCAGGTGCTTGTCACCCCGGACTCCACCGGTACCCAGCTGAGCGGGACGGTGACGGCCGTCGGGGTGTTGGCAACGTCCGGGTCGACGTCGACAACCTACCCGGTGACCGTGACCCTCGAGGCGTCAAATCTCGGCCTCTACTCCGGTGCGGAGGTGCAGCTTGCGATCATTACCGGAAGAGCTGTCGGGGTCACAACCGTTCCTTCGTCGGCCGTGCGGACAGTCGGATCGACGCACCTGGTGACGGTGCTCGACGGTGCCACGCCCAAAGTGGTCCGGGTCACGCTCGGAACCGTCGGCTCCCTCTTGACCCAGGTGACTTCGGGAGTGAGGAGGGGCCAGCTCGTCAGCCTGGCCAACCTGAATCAGCCAGTGCCCTCCTCGTCGACCACGGGCACCCGGACGGGCTTCGGCGGCGTGGGCGGAGCCGGAGCGTTGTTGGGCAGAGGCGGTCTCACGGGTGGCGTCAACGGAGGGTGACCGAATCCACATCCCCTGGGTGCCTGTCGGGCCGGTTGGACGGCGGCGCCCAGTTGCAGATGATGGCGATCTCGCCCGGCTGCAGGCACCCTCTCGGTCCGGTACTGCCGCTACCGGGAAGCCCGACTCAGCGGGCGATGCGCAACCGTCGCGTCAGACGGACTCGCGGAACTTCGCGCCGGCCGCCTGGGCCGATAGCCGTCCATGATGTCGACTACGGGGACGATGTCGAATTCGAGCCACGTGACGAACTTCGAGACTCCGTCCAGGAGACCGGACTGATTGGCGGTCTCGATGACGGCGAAGCCGCCCTCACCGTCGACGCGACTGAGGAACTCCGACCATTTCTGATCAGCCGGGGTCTGCCACTTGGCGAAGGCTTCAAGAATTGACTTTCCGTCATCGTGGTTCTGCTTGGCAGTGCCCTGCACGCGTCTTCCAACTCATCAGATACTTCGCCATGAATCCCGCTCTTCCGCGTGGTCCCCGCAGTTCGGGGCACCTCCAGGCGATTGTCGCACACATCCGGGCGAGCCGCCTTTGAGGGGCGACCGTTGTGTACAACCGGCGACGGGGCAGGCTTCCGATCTGGCTATGTGTCAGGCGTTGGTCACGGAGAAGATCTACAGTGCCGCTATGTCGATCAGAAGATGCGCTCTGGCGCTCTCGGTAGTGGCGTCAATGCTCGCTGGACCCGTACTGGCGCCAGGTGCTCCCCCAGCAGGGGCTGCGGTGCCGTCGCTTCCTTCGGTTGGCTGCCGACCAGCGACTGTGCCCGTTCAGAACGGGAAGACCCTCAGTTTCTCCGCCGCTGGAGAAACTGGTAGCTACCTGGTGGAGGTGCCGTCCGCTGAGCGAACGGGCCACCCGTTGCCTCTTGTGGTGGACCTTCACGGCTATAGCGAACCCGCTGCACTGCAGGCTGACCTCACCCAGTTCGGTAGTTACGGGGCCACGAATGGCTTCATCACGGTCACTCCCCAAGTGAACGAGCGGGTGCAACACTGGGTTACGACGCCCGGGAGCCGTGATCAGAAGTTTCTAATCACACTCTTGGGTCACCTGGCCAGCACATTGTGTGTCGACAGTCACAGGGTCTACGTGGCCGGATACTCGAACGGTGCCTTCATGGCGTCTGCGCTTGCCTGCAGCGATGCCAGCAGGATCGCCGCCGTGGCCACCGTGGCCGGGATCGAAGCCACCTCTGCGTGCCGTCCTTCTCGGCGGGTTCCGGTGATTGCGTTTCACGGCACCTCGGACCCATTTGTTCCATACGGCGGTGGGATCGGACCGGCCGCCAAGCAACTGCCCGCACCAAATGGGAACGGGACGATCGGATCCCATCTCAGCTCCAAGGTCGGCCAGGGCATTCAACAGAACGATCTGCCGATCCCAGCGGAAGAGGCTCGCTGGGCCGCCCGGAACGGTTGCTCGAAATCCCCGAAGACTTCCTCGGTGACGAGTGACGTAACGCTGATTGCCTACAAATGCCCCGGCTCTGCGACAGTGGAGTTGTACAGGGAGAACGGAGACGGCCATATCTGGGCGGGAAGCGTGGCGATGCTCGCGATTGGGTCTGTCGTGGGAAAGACGACGTTCTCCATCTCTGCGAACCAGCTGATATGGAAGTTCTTCGAGAGTCACCCACTCTGAGACAGCTCCATTCCGTGGTGGAGGATCGGTCACCGTCGCTCACGCCACCCCTACCGCCTTCCGTTGCCACCGGAGACGGCCGGCAGACCGCCCGGTTCGAAATAAGCTGCACAAACCCACGAGTCCGCTCTGGAGGTTCACCAGGTGGGCGCTGGGCATGGGTCAACTGTCGGCGTCAGCACGATCTCGAGCACGATCAACCGAATCACCGGGACGGTGCGTCGGACCCGACCTGTCCAGAGCTCCTTCCGTGAGGACCGCCGAGGAATGAGGAGCCAACTTATGCGGAAGTGGCTGATTCGCTACTCGATTCCGCTCCTGGTGGCGCTGATCGCTTCGACCATATTGGCCATCACTGGTTCGCCGTCGGGCGCTCAGGCGGCCACGGCATTGAACCCGATCACGTTCAGGCCGTCCGGGGCAGACGGAAACGCCGACCTGGACATACAGAGGGCCAACGGGAGGTCGGGGCCTCGGCAGGCGTACTGGGGTGTCGTGTCGACCGTTGGTTTTGACAGGAAGGGCTACTTCCACGTTCGGACTGAAATTGGTTCGGTCGCCACCGGATCCCTCACGATGGGAATCGCCGGCCGCATCAACGGCAACGCCACCTCGACTGACCCTGCATCCCCGATCGACACCCTCGATTGGGTGCACGAGACCCCGTCGATGGCCTATGACGCAGTGAGGAAGACCTGGGTGGTCGTCTACTACAGCTATCCGAAACAGCACCCGACCATGAACGACGTCTATGGCAACGCACTGCCGCAATACAGCTGGATCGCACGGAAGGTGATCCCCAACAGGACGGGCATCTCCTACTTGAGGCCCAACCTGGACAAGATGCCGGCGAAGGAAGACCGTGTCCTCTGCGCTACCGCCTGTTCGGGCGCCCTGTACAACTCGACTCGAAGCTGGGCGAAAGGAATACCTCAGTCAGTCGGGACGATGGACGGCGTCACCTACATCCTGTATGCGGAGCCGGGAATCATCGCCGACGCCGCCGGGCACATCTGGATGTCGATCACCGGCATGCACAACATCGGGACCGTTGCCAACCCGGACTTCGTCGGTGACGTGCTGCTGTTCAAGTCGACCAACGACGGAGCCAGTTGGAAGTTCATCGCCCGGACCCTCAACTACACCGATGCTGCGCAGGTCGGAGCCTCCTACTACACGGGATCCCAGCTCCACGAGATCGGATCAAACGTGTACCTCGACGTCAGCCCGGCACTTTCCTCCAATGGGACGTACCACGGGCTGGTGGAGTTCAAGTACACCTCATTGTCCAACGGCACTGTCGTCCATAGAGGGTCCCACCCGAAGGCGTACTATTCCGCAAATGACCCCTCGTGTCCCCAAGTCGGTTCGGGAGGCTACTTCCCCCCGACGGGACGACACCAGATGACCATCGTGTGCACGGGACAATCGACTCACGCCTTCAAGGTCTACGAAGCCGACTGATGCTGATGGTCTGGTCTCATCGGCGTCCGCTGACGAGCAGCCGCGATCAGAGAATCACACCTCTTGAGCTGTCACGGTTCTCGCCCACGCAGCTCGTCGACCGGGGACCCCCGGATTTTTCGGCCCCGTCCAGCGGCCCGGAGTGCAGTCAGCGCGCCGTCCAGCGAATTCACAAACGTCTCGATCGATTGTTCGACGGTGGCCGGGTGGGTGTCGATGTCATCGCCGTCTGAATTCTCCTCCTCCAGGTGGACCTGCCCAGATATGGCGGACGGTTGAATTCCCGGGCAGTGGCGGCCGCGTGCTCTTTCCGGCTTCGGTCTCAGCCGTAACGCGGCAAGCTTGCTCTCCAACGGTCGTCTCGGGCGGATCCATGACCCTGTCCGTTCAGATCCTCGACTGTCTCGTCGGTCACACCCACTCGGGTCAACCGTAGTGCCGGAGAGAGGGCCAGACTTCGCTCCAGCTCGCGTACTGCTGGGTGCATAGGTAGATTGGGTCCCCCCGTTCCTCTGTCCATACGTTGTTCGGTGTCTGAACGGAGGCGACCAGGCGAACGCGACGGAAGACCCCCAGGAGTACCGATTGGGGGATGTTGACGGCAACGGTGGCAGAGTCGTTGCTCATGCCGCCCGGTCCCCACCACCAGTAGGTGTTGTGCCCACTGTGCGCCGACGGGAGGTGATATCGGGGCCCGTAGAGATCGATGGCTCCAGCCGCGCCGTAGTCCCCGGTGAGCAGCACGAGGCGGGATCGTTCGCCCGGCGGCAACGTGTTCACGATTCCCCCCACCTGCCGCACGTAACTGGGCCAGCCAACGGTCGCACTCAGGTCCTTGTTGATCTGACTCTCCCACGAGCCGGTGGGCAGGGTGGATTCGGGCGGTAGGGGCAAGGTGAGCGGAAGCGCCACCACTCCCCCGACCGCCATCAGGGCGATCCAGCCACGGACCCGGCCCGGCTTCCCCTTGGACCGCAAACGGCGCTCGGCCGCCACACCTCCAGCGGCAAACAGGACGAAGTAGATGCCGGCCAGGTAGTAGGACTTGGCCCCGCTCAGGGTGAACCAGGCGGCGAGCACCACGTAGCTCAGGGCCAGAGGGCGCCAGCGGGAACTCCGCCACAGGTGGGCGAGACCGGTGATCCAGAGCATGGACAGAGCCGGTCCGACGACGATCAGCTGGGCAGGTAGAAAGCCGATGGAGGCGCCGAGGGTCGAATTCTCTGCATGCAGGCTCCTGAGCATCGACAACTGCGCCCACCCGTGCTGGGCGTTCCACACGATGTCCGGCGAGACGATGACGAGGCCGATGGCGGCCCCCATCCACGCATGCCTGGACCAGAGGAGTCGGCGGTCGGATCCGGTGGCCAGCCCAATCACCAGCGCCAGCACCAGGAACGCCACGTTCAGCTTGTTCAGAAGGGCCACTCCGGTGGCCGCCCCCAGCGGCACGAACCACCGGGTGTCCGAAGTCCGGATCACGCGCAGCGCGAACCAGGTGATCAGGGCCCAGAAGAAGCAATCGAAGGCGGTGGTCGACAGCAGGTGGAATGCGGCCAGTAGCTGCGCGGAGGTCGCTGCGGCCACGGCCGCGATGGTCTGGGCGCAGCGTCCCCCGCCCAATTCGCGGGCCATCAGACCCGTGAGCACCACCGACGCCGCCCCAGCCAGTGCGGGGAGCAGCCGAAACGACCACGCAAACGGGCCGATGAGTCCGTTTACCATCCAGGCCACGGCGGGGACCAAGGGCGGTTGGTCGACGTAGCCCCAGGCCAGGTGGTGGGCGCAGGCCAGAAAGTAGAGCTCGTCCCGGTGCAGGCCGTAACGCGGTGATGCCAACAGCTCGATGACCAAGAGGGCGGCTGCGGCGGCCAGCACGGGTCCCCGGGCCAGCCGGGGCAAGGCGCCCGACCAAGAACCTTGCGCTGCGCCTCGGGAACCGCTCGGCCGGACGGTCGCCAACGAGTCGGTCACGGGTCGGCCACCAGAGCCTTCGACACGAACGCGATCACCGCGCCCCGACTGCCGGCGCCGGAGAACCGGGCCTCATCGAAGCCCTCCAGCCGGTGCCAGGCGTGCCAGGTCAGCGCTTCGACCGCTACCTGGGCACTGAGCTCGGGATCGCCGAATCCGTCGAGCCGTCCCTCGGCGGCGCGCCGCTGCACATAGCGGGCGAACCGGGACAGGTGAGTTCTGCGCTGTCCTCCGAAGTAGAACTCCCGGATGGCCGGGACATCCTCCGCGCACTTCTCGAGCACGGCCAACACCGGCCACAGTCTGGAGATCATGGTGTACATCTCTTCGAGGATCTGCTCCAGCTCCGTGCCGACATCATCGGGCGCCTCGGCATGGAGCGCAGCCCGAAGCACCGGTGTGGCCCCGTCGCGCGCCAGACCCGAGCGGACTGCCTCCAACGTCTCGGCCAGCCGAGGAGCGGTGATGGGCACCTCGGGCAAGGCGTCCTTCTGCGAGGCGAAGAAGCCGGTGAGGACGGCGTGCAGCAACGCCTCCTTGCTGTTCACGTAGGTGTATACCGATCCGGCAGACAGGCCGGCTGCGGTGGCGACATCGGCCATCCGGGTCCGTTGATACCCGACGCTCCCCAGCAACTGTCGACCCGCCTTGGTGATGTCGCGAAGTCGATCAGCCGGCTGTCCCCGTCGCATTGTCCAAGTATTGACTGACTTGCTCATTCAGTCAATGGCGCCAGTGGATTTGACCCTTGCGAATTGCCGCAAGGTCCTCAACATGCAGTTGCCCATGCCTCGCCTGAATTGATCGAAAAGCGAGAAATCGCAGGTCAGCACCCCTTCCACAAGGGGCGATGCCCGCTTGGACAGGAATGGCCACTCCTCACCAGAAACCGCCCGAAGCGGCTGGGTGCAGTCAGGCTGAGGGTGTCGTCAGGGAGCGCTCGCCGAGCGACCGGTCCGGCACCAGACCATGGTGTGGTCCGGTTGGCCCTCCTGCGTTCACCCGCCGGACATGGCCTGGACCGCCCGCTTCTTCATCTCCTCGGGTGGAACGTCCTCCACGTGGGAGGCCACGTTCCAGCGGTGCCCGAACGGGTCCTCGAACTGTCCAGACCGGTCGCCGTAGAACCGGTCACCAACGGCCGTGATCTCCCTGGCGCCGGCCTTGAGGGCGGCCCCGAAAGCCTTGTCGACGTCTTCGACATAGACCATCAAGGTGACCGGGGACCCGCCCAAGGTCCTGGGGCTCGGGGCGCCCATGCCCGCAACCTCATCGGCCAACATGACCAGCGAGTCGCCGATCGCCAACTCGGCGTGTCCCACCTTGCCGTCGGGCCCGTCCATTCGGACCCGCTCCTCTGCACCCAGCACGTTCCGGTAGAAGTCGATCGCGTCGTTGGCTCCGTTGACCGACAGGTAGGCGGTCACCCGGGGGTAGCCACCGGGAATGGGATTCACATCGGCCATGGTCGTTCCTCCTCGTCTTGCTTGTCTTCTCTGTTGCCAAACGGCGACGTCATCCAAACGGTGCGTTGCACATACGGCGCGTTATGCAAACGTACGTTCGATTGTGAACTTAGCGAGTGGCCCGGGGCTGGTCAAGGGGGGAAGGAGCGACCGAGGGGGCGGGCGGGACCCGGCGGAGCCGGACGGCTCACGATGCCTCGTCGGGGCCCGGCGGCCAGGTACGGCGCACGAGGACCCGGCCCACACGGTGGTCCCTCCCCTTCTCGAGCACGACGTCGGCCAGGTCGCGGGTCGGCGCCACGTTCTCCCGGAGGTTCACGAGGTTGATCCCGGACCAGGTGGACTCGGCGATCGAGCGCGCCTCGGCCTCCGACAGCCCAGCCAGCCATTGCGAAAATGCGCCGGGCCGCAGGGGCCTGTTCGTCCGAAGCGCCAGCAGTCGCTCGCCGAACCACAGGGCGACATCCTCCTCGGCGGCGTCGAGATACAGGCTGAAATCGAAGAAGTCCTGGAACGACACCTGGTGGCGGCCCCCGCCCCCGGTGCCCGCCTGGAGCGCATTGAGCCCTTCGACTACCACGATGTCCGGACGGCGGATGACCTGCTCTCCGGCGACGATGTCATAGGACTCGTGCGAATACACCGGGATCCTGACCTCCGGCTCCCCGGCGCGGATTGCGGCGAGTGCGGCAATCAGCCGGCCCTGGTCGTAGCTCTCCGGGAATCCCTTGCGCTCCATCAGGCCGCGCGCCTGCAATTCCCGGTTCGGGTGCAAGAAGTTGTCGGTGGCCAGGACGTCGACCTTCGGACGCCCTGCGCCCCCGCGGAGCAGGGCCTGGAGCACCCGGGCAGCCGTGCTCTTGCCGCCGGCGACGCTGCCGGTGATGCCGAGGACGAAGGGCTGCCGACGGGCCCTCTCCGGGAGAGGTTGGACGACCTCGGCGGCACCGACCCGGACGGCGATCGGCCGGACGGCGATCGGCCGGACGGCGATCGGCCGGGCGAGAATCTGGCAGAGCGGGCCATAGACGTCGGCCACCTCCCCCGACGCCATCGCCGCGCCGGCGGCGACGGCCAGTCCGAGGTCCGACTGGGAGGGCGGGTTCGGCGACCGCCGGCCGAGGGCCGCCCACTCCTCCCGGGTGAACACCTGGAACCCGCCGTCGCCATCGGACCCGTGCACCGCTCAAGTCTGCACGCTTCCGCCACCCCCGGTCCGGCTGTCCCTGACCCGACCCACGCCCGGTGGTGGGGCAGGGCCCGCGGCACCCGTTTGACCACGGCCGAGGGTCCGCTGCCAGACTGGGCCCATGCGCGTCCACCTCATCGACGGGACCTACGAGCTCTTCCGTCATTTCTTCGGGCAGCCGCCGCGGGCCGCTGACGACGGCAGTCAGATCGGTGCGGCCCGCGGCGTGGTCGTCTCGGTCGTCGGCATGTTGTCGGACGGTGCCACCCACGTCGGTGTGGCCACCGACCACGTCATCGAGTCGTTCCGCAATGAACTCTGGCCGGACTACAAGACCGGGGCCGGCATCGACCCCGAGCTGCGTTCCCAGTTCCAGGTCCTCGAGGCCTCGCTGGTCGCGCTCGGCGTCACCCTATGGCCGATGGTCGAAGTCGAGGCCGACGACGCCCTGGCCTCTGCCGCCTTCGTGGCGGAGACGGACACCGCGGTCGAACAGGTGGTCATCTGCACGCCTGACAAGGACCTGGCCCAGTGCGTCGTCGGCGATCGGGTCGTCCAGCTGGACCGGCGGAGCGGCACGGTGACCGACGAAGCCGGGGTCTGGGCCAAGTACGGGGTGGCACCCCGGTCGATCCCCGACTGGCTCGCCCTCGTCGGGGACTCGGCCGACGGGTTCCCCGGTCTGGCCGGATGGGGCAAGCGTTCGGCCTCGACGGTCCTTGCCCACTACGGGTCCTTTGACGACGTCCCTGACGACGTCGCCGACTGGGATCCCGAAGTCCGGAGCACGGTCCGGGGAGCGGCCAGGCTGGCTGAACGACTGGCCGACCAACGCCCGCAGGCCGAGCTCTTCCGGGACCTCGCCACCTTGAGGGTGGACGCCGGATTGCTCGCCGATGTGGGCGCGCTGCGATGGCAGGGCCCGACCAAGGAGTTCGACGAGATCTGCCGCCATTTCCGGGACCCGGCCCTGGCCGAGCGGGCGGCGCGGATCGCCGCAGGCTGACCGGCCGTCAGCTCTTGGTCCCGAACACCTCTGCGAGCTCGGTCGGGATCGGCGTGTCGAGCTGCGCGTAGGTGCACGATGCCGGGTGGCGCTCGGGTCGCCACCGGCTGAACGAGGTGGCGTGGCGGAAGCGGTCGCCTTGGAGATGGTCGTAGGACACCTCGGCCACCAGCTCGGGCCGCAACGGCTCCCAGCTCAGGTCCTTGCCGGCGCTCCAGCGGCTCTGGCCCCCCGGGACCCGACCCTCGGGCTGTTCCCCGGCGCGCCAAGGATGGCTCTTCAACGCATCCGGGCGGAAGGGCTCGAGGGCGTCGACGAACTCCTTGCGCCGGGCGGCGCTGAACCCCGAGGCCACACCGACATGGTGCAGTACCCCCTCGTCGTCGAAGAGCCCGAGAAGCAGGGACCCCACCACTCCGCCCTCCTTGTGCCACCGGAAGCCGCCGACCACACAGTCGGCCGTCCGCCCGTGCTTGACCTTCAGCATCACCCGCTTGTCCGGCTGGTACCGGAGGTGCCCGGCCTTGACCATTACCCCGTCGAGCCCGGCGCCTTCGAATCGCGAGAACCAGTCACGGGCGACATCGGGGCTGGTGGTCACCGGCGTCAGGTGGATCGGCGGCCTGGCCGGCTCGAGCGCCTTCTCGAGGGCTCGCCGCCGGGCAGAGTAGGGCTCCGCCTGCAGGTCGGAGTCGTCCAGGGCCAGCAGATCGAAGGCCACGAAGGAAGCGGGGGTGGTCCGGGACAGGAGCTCGATGCGGGAGGCGGCGGGATGGATGCGCTGCTGCAGAGCGTCGAATTCGAGGCCCGCGGCCCCGGCGATCACGATTTCGCCGTCGAGCACGCACCGGTCCGGCACGTTGGCGAGGAGTGATCCGACCAACTCGGGGAAGTACCGGGTGAGCGGCTTCTCGTTGCGGCTGCCCAGTACCACCTCGTCGCCGTCGCGGAAGACGATGCAGCGGAACCCGTCCCATTTCGGCTCGTAGAAGAGGCCGTCTCCCTCGGGGAGCTCCCGGGCCAACTTGGCCAGCATGGGGGACACGGGCGGGACCACTGGTAGTGCCACCGGTGAATCGTAGCCGGGTCGCCCGGACCGACAGATGCCCGGCTAGGCGGCGTGACCGGCCGTCCAGGCGAGGAACTCGTCCATCGGAAGTGTGTTCATGACCCGGTCCGCCGGAACGCCCACCTTCGCCGCCTGCTCGCAGCCGTATCGCTGCCATTCGAGCTGGCCGGGGGCGTGGGCATCGGTGTCCACGACCACGACGCATTCGAGCGAGAGCGCCAGGGCGAGCAGGGCCTCCGGCGGATCCAGGCGTTCCGGCCGCGAGTTGATCTCGACCGCGGTTCCTGTCCGGGCGCATGTCCCGAAGACGGCCTCGGCGTCGAAGGTCGACTGCGGGCGACCGCGTCCGGCGAGGATGCGACCGGTGCAGTGCCCCAGGATGTCGGTGTGCGGGCTCTCGACGGCGCGCACCATCCGCTCGGTCATCGCCGCGGCATCCATCCGGAGTTTCGAGTGGACGCTGGCCACGACGACGTCGAGTTGCGAGAGCAGGCCGTCCTCCTGGTCGAGCGACCCGTCCTCGAGGATGTCGACCTCGATCCCGGTCAGGATGCGGAAGGGAGCAAGCTCGGCGTTCAGCTGGGCGACGATCTCGAGCTGTTGGCGGAGCCTCCCTGCGTCCAGTCCGTGAGCGATCGTCAATCGGGGGCTGTGGTCGGTGAGCGCCCAGTAGAGGTGGCCCTGCTCCTTGGCCCCCTCCGCCATCTCCCGGATGGGGCTCCCCCCGTCCGACCAGTCCGAGTGGCTGTGGCAGTCGCCGCGCAGCTGCTCGAACAATTCGGCGGCCGCCTCGCTCATCGCCGGGGGTTGCACCGATTCGAGCTTCTCGAGATAGGCCGGAGTGGCGCCGCGTAGGGCCTCGGTGATCACCTGGGCGCTGGTCTTGCCCACCTGGGGGATCTCCTTCAGGCGGGCGGGCGACATCGCCTCCAGGTCCTCGACCGGGAGGTCGGCGATGGCCGCGGCGGCGCCGCGGAACGCCCGGACCTTGTAGGACTCGGCCCCGTCCCGCTCGAGGAGGTAGGCGATGCGGCGAAGGGCGGCGAGCGGCTCCATCACCTCAGTCCCGCTTGGCCCGGCTCGGGGCCACCCGGGTGGGCTCGTCGGGTTGCTTGGGGTACTCGGGCGGCCAGGGGGCGTCGTGCAGCCCGTCGAGCCGGTCCCGGTCTGCCATGTCCAGCAGCGGCTGCAGCGACTGGGGCCGGTCGGCGATGCCTGCCCAGGGGTCACCTCGTCGCCGAACGAGGTCGGGAACCGTCCGGATGGTCAGCCCCTCCGGGTCGACCGTGTCGATCTCTTCCCAGCTGAGGGGCGTCGAGACCTGACCGCCGACCCGGGGTCGTGCGAACCACGCGCCGAAGACCGTCTTGTGGGGCGCGTTCTGATTGAAATCGACGAAGACCCGCTCCCCTCGTTCCTCCTTCCACCAGTTGGAAGTGATCAGGTCCGGATGCCTCCGCTCGAGCTCGCGGGCCAAGGCGATGGCGCCGGCACGGACCTGGTAGCTGTCCCATCGGGGTTCGAGCCGGACGTAGACGTGGATCCCCCGGTTCCCACTCGTCTTGGGGTATCCAGCCAGCCCGAGCTCGCCCAGGAGCGATCGCACCTTCGCCGCGGCCACCCGGACCTCGTCGAACGAGGTGCCGGGCTGCGGGTCGAGGTCGATGCGGAGCTCGTCGGCGTGCGAGGGGTCGTCGGCCCGGTAGGGCCACAGGTGAAGGCCCAGGCAGCCGAGGTTGACGGCCCAGAGGACATGGGCCACGTCGGCGATGACCAGCGCATTCGACGTCGTGCCGTTCGGCGTGCTCACGACGGTGGTCTGGAGCCAGTCCGGGGCCCCGGAGGGCACCCGCTTCTGGAAGAACGACTTCCCACCCGCTCCCCCCGGGAACCGCTCCAACAGCGCCGGCCGACCGGCCGCCGTGTTGGAGAGCTCCCCCGAGATCTCGACGTAGTAGTTGGCGAGGTCGAACTTGGTGGCATCCAATTCGGGAAAGTAGACCTTCGCCGGGCTGGAGATCTCGAGGGATCGGCCCGCAGCCTCGATGACCCGGACGTCCTTGGCAGCCACGGACTCACGATATCCGGGACCCGACGGCGCCGTGCCCCGAGCGGATGGGGCACGATGAAGCCATGGCACACGACCACAAGTTCCGTTTTGCGGCCCAGCTCGGCACCGCGCCCGGAGGCACGGCCCGATCATGGGCCGACCAGGCGCGCCGCGTCGAGGCCCTCGGGTACTCCACCCTCTTGATGCCCGACCATTTCGGCGACCAGTTCGCCCCGGTACCGGCTCTGGCCGCCGTGGCCGGGGCCACCACCACGCTCCGCATGGGCTCCCTCGTCTTCGCGAACGACTACCGGCATCCGTTCGTCCTGGCCAAGGAGGCGGCCACGCTCGACGTGCTCAGTGAGGGTCGATTCGAGCTGAGCCTGGGGGCCGGCTGGATGCGCACCGACTACGAGGAGGCCGGGCTCGCCTACGACCCGCCCAGGGTCCGGGTGGAGCGGTTCGAGGAGGCGGCCATGGTTCTCCAGGGGCTCCTGCACACCGACGGCGCGTTCTCGTTCGACGGCACGTACTACCAGGTTCACGGCCACTCCCTCACGCCCCGTCCGGTGCAGCGGCCCGGCCCACCCCTGATCATCGGCGGCGGCGGCCGGCGGGTGCTCTCGTTCGCCGCCGAGCACGCCGACATCGTCAGCATCAACGTCAACCTCCGGGGGGGGACAGCGGGTCCGGAGACCGCCCCGGACGCGTCGCCCGAACGCACCCGTCAGAAGGTGGCCTGGGTCAGGGAGGCGGCCGGCAAGCGCTTCGCCGATCTCGAGCTCAACGCCCTGATCGGCTTCGTGGCGATTACTGACGACGCAGCCGGGATTGCCGCCGCCATGGCTCCTCATTTCGGGATCAGCCCCGACGCCGCCCTCCACGTTCCCCTGGCCCTGCTCGGCACGCTCGGCGAGATGGAGGACGAGCTCCAGTGGCGTCGCCAGGAGTACGGCATCTCCTACTGGTCGATCGAGGCCGGCGACTGGGAGGCACTGGGACCGCTGGTCTCGAAGCTCGCCGGCACGTGACCGTGCACCGGAGCGGCGCGAGCGGTTCCGGGGGCCGTGCGGCAGCTGTCGATTTCGACCGTCCGGTACGTAGAAGGGAGGAGGGACAGAACGAGCTGCCCTCCCACACGAGAGGAGAAGGTCCATGACGAAGTACCTGCTCTCAGGCAGCACCGATTGGGGTGCCGAACCCCCGGCTGCCGACCGGAGGGAGAACGCCTACCAGGCGGTCGGACGGTTCAATGCCGACCTCCAGGAGGCGGGCGCGTGGGTCTTCGCAGGTGGGCTCCAGCCACCCGGCAACTCCGCGGTCACCCGGGTCGAGGACGGCGAGGTGCTGACCACCGACGGCCCGTTCGCCGAGACCAAAGGGCAGCTCGGCGGGATCTGGATCATCGAGGCACGGGATCGGCGCGCCGCCCTCGACTGGTCAGCCAAAGCCTCAGCGGCGTGCGGCAACCCGGTCGAGGTGCGCCCCTTCCAAGAGGTGCCCGAGCCGTAGCGGTGTCACCGGTCGAAGACGGGGGGATCGAGCTGCTGTTCCGACACGAGTCGGGACGTGCCGTCGCCGCCCTTGTCCGTCGCTTCGGCGACATCGACATTGCTGAAGAGGCGGTTCAGGAGGCATTCGCGGTGGCGGTGCAGCGGTGGCCCGTCGAGGGCCGGCCCCCGAATCCGGCGGCGTGGATCATCACCACGGCCAGGAACCGCGCCATCGACCGCCTGAGACGGGAGGCGACCCGGCATGACCGTTACGCACAAGCTGCGTTGCTCCACGAACGTGACGGGGAGCGCACGGAGGATGGACCCGTGAGCGACGACCGGCTCCGACTGATGTTCACCTGCTGCCATCCGGCCTTGTCCACCGGCGCCCAGGTGGCGCTCGCCCTCCGGCTGCTGGGCGGGCTCCAGACCCCGGAGATCGCCCGGGCCTTCCTCGTCCCCGAGGCGACCATGGCCCAGCGGCTCGTCAGGGCCAAGCGCAAGATCCGCGATGCGGGCATCCCCTACCGAGTCCCCGACGACGCGGCGCTGCCCGATCGCCTCCGGGCCGTGCTCGCCGTCGTCTATCTGGTGTTCAACGAGGGCTACACGGCGACCACCGGCGACGACCTGGTCCGGTCGGAGCTCTGCCTCGAAGCGATACGGCTGGCCCGCATGCTCGCCGAGCTCATGCCGGACGAGCCCGAGGTCCACGGCCTGCTGGCCCTTCTGCTCTTCACCGAATCGCGCCGTGCCGCCCGTACCTCCGCCGACGGGTCCCTCGTCCTCCTTCCCGGTCAGGACCGATCGCTCTGGGACGCAGGTCTGATCTCCGAGGCCCAGGCGTTGGTGCGGATGCTGCTCAGGCGGAACATGCCCGGTCCTTACCAACTGCAGGCCGCCATCAGCGCGGTGCACAGCTCGGCCCTGAGTGCGGCGGACACCGACTGGGGGCAGATCCTCGAGCTCTACGACCACCTCCTGGTCCACTCCCCCACCGCGGTCGTCGCCCTCAATCGGGCCGTTGCCGTAGCGGAGGTCGATGGAGCGGCTCGCGGGTTGGCCGAGGTCGACGCACTCGACCTCGGCTCCTACCACCTGTTCCACTCCACCCGTGCCGACCTCCTCGCCCGGCTCGGGCGGACCAGGGAGGCCCGGGATGCCTACGACCGGGCCATCGACCTCACCGCCAATGCCGCCGAGGTCCGGTTCCTCCGGGATCGGCGCCACCAGCTCGATGCGAGATGGGGGTCGTAGCTCCCGGGCGTGGGCACCTCAGGCCTCGCCGTCCGGTTCAGTCGGGGGGAAGGTGCTCGAGGACATCGGGCGGCAGCTGTTCGATCACCTCGGGGGTCAGCTGGTCCTTCACCGCCTCGGCGAGCCGCTTCGAACGCGACCGGAGGGAGAGCATCTCGGAGTACTGCTGGTCGTCGCCCTTCATCCCGGAGACCAGTGGCGAGTACGAGATGGAGGCCGCACCGACGAACATGACCACCAGCGAGATCGCCTCCAGCGGGCCGAAGATGCCCGCGGTCCGGAGATCGTCGCCGAAGAGCCCGATGCCGATGGCCAGGCTGGCCAGCGGATCGACCAGGACCAGGGCTGTCTGGGAGGCGGCGATGGGGCCCGCATGAAAGGCGTTCTGGGCCAGGAACAGGGACACCACGCCGCTGACCGCAAGGGCGTAGGTCTGCCAGTGGCCGAACATCTGCGTCCAGTCCCCGGCCACGAAATCGCCCACGGTCTTGATCAGCGCGGCGGTGAAGGCAAAGCCGACGGCTCCGGCCGCCCCGAACATCGCCGCCCGCCACCAGCGTGGACCGCGCAGGGCCAGGAGCACCGTCAGCACGATCACCCCCCCGGAGATCGAGCCCACCACGATCCAGCCCCCACCTGTCGGCACCTGACCGCCACCGCTGGGCTGGGCGAAGACCAGGAATCCGGCCAGCCCGCCGGCCGCGGCGAGGCAGCCGAGCCACTCCCGCGCCCCGATGTGGAACCGGAACCAGGTGGCCAGGAGGAGGACGAGGAACGGAAGCTCGGTGGTGAGGATGGGCTGGACCTGGCTCAGGTCCCCGAGGTGGAGCGCCACCGCCTGCATGAGGAACGAGGCGACCATGAACGCGAATCCGAGCAGCCACACCCCCCGCCTCAGGGCGTGGGTCAACAGGCTCAGCCGCAGGGTCGACTCTTCCGGCGCATCCTCCACACCCATGCGCTGGAGGATGCTGGTCAGGGCATTGGCCAGGGCGGATGACAGGGCGAGCAGGTAGGCCACGGCGCTAGGGACGACCCTTCGGCCGTGTCCCCGCGATGGACGCCCTCATCACCCCGACGCGGGTTGCAGGTGATCTGGCTCGCATGATCCCATGGCCTTCCGTTCAACCGTCCACGGACACCGGTCCCCTGGTCCATCATGGCAACGGAACCCGCCCAGAGGTTCGATGGGGCTCTGGGAGGCAAGGGGCCCACCCGCTCGGGGCCGATGGCGCTACCAGCAGGGTAGCCGGGACATCGGCCGGGTCCTTCGTTCCCCTGCCCGCCGGGCCGAGGGCGGGCCGGCTCGGCTCATGCCGGGTGCTGGCCCCAGTAGGGGCGGTCTCCGAATCGCTTCTCGAGCAGGATGAAGACGGTCCCCCAGGGGTCGTGGAACCAGGCCGTGCGCAGCCCGGCCACTTCCGCAACCCCGGTCGTGAGGAAGGCGACACCCCGACTCTCGAGTTCGCCCCGGGTGGCGACGACGTCATCGCAGACCAGTCCGACGTGGCTGAGGCCCGGGCGGGTGATCCCCGGCGGCTGCCGGGCGTAGGCAAACGCCGCCGCGGGGTACTCGATCAGCTCCAGCACGTGGTCGTCGGCACCGACCCCCACGATGGCCGCCCAGATGACCACCGGGCTCGGGACCAGTTCCCCCATGTCCCGCTCGATGGCAGCCCCGTCCATCCGGTAGGGCGGCGAGAGGACACGGAGCCCGAGAACCTCCGAGTACCACCGGGTCGCGGCCTCGACGTCACCGACGCATATGGCGGCATGGGCCATGCCCGCGAACATCACCCGAGCCTAGGCTCCGAAAGGCACGTCACCGGCAGGTCGGCACGACCCGACGCCATGGCCGGAGGACCGATCGACCTGGTCAGGGGGCCACCGCCCCGCCTGACAACGGTGATTGACAAGCTATCTGCCAATGGGGAGAATGAGCCAGGCAGGAGGGTCGCGACGGGCCAGCAGACGGTCCTCGGACCGGTGGCCCGGCGGTTCGCCACGGTCCATGACAGGGGGAACCAGGGATGTATCGCACCGGGCAGGTTCGAGCGATGGGTGCTGCAGCTGTCCTGATCGGGGCCGCGACATTGCTGATCCAGTTTGCACAACCGGTTGATGCGGGGGCCAAACCCCTGTCCCCACCGGTGTTCTCCAGTAAGGCGGCGGCCAAGGCCAAAGTCGACGTGCCGTTCGCCTTCACCGTCAAGGCCAAGGCGAACCCGATCGCCGCCATCACCGAGATCGGCCCCCTGCCGGTGGGCGTCACCTTCGGCGACAATCACAACGGCACGGCCACCCTCTCGGGGACCGCGCCGTTGGCAGGCACCTACACCATCTGCCTCCAGGCCGCCAACGGCCTCGGCACCACCGACCAGACGCTGACCCTGACCGTCAAGTCGAGGCTGCCGTTGATCCGCCACGTCTTCGTGATCATGCTGGAGAACCAGGGCTACGCGGCAACATTCGGGTCTCCGGCCAGCGACCCCTACCTGGCCACCACCCTGCCCGGCCAGGGCGCGCTCCTCGAGAACTACTACGGCACCGGGCACTTCTCCAACGACAACTACGACGCCTTCGTGTCGGGCCAGCCCCCCAATGCCTCGAGCCAGCTCGACTGCGGCACCTACAGCGAGTTCCCTCCCGGGTCGGGTCAGGACGCCCAGGGCATCCAGCAGGGGACGGGCTGCATCTATCCCAGCGCGGTCAAGACGGTGGCTGACCAGCTGAGCGGCGAAGGACTCAGCACGAAGGGCTACATGGAGGACATGGGCAACGTCCCGACACGGGAGTCCGCCACCTGCGGACACCCGGCGCCGGGCGGAGCCGATCCCTCGTTCGCCGCGGTGTCCGGGGACGGATACGCAACCCGGCACGACCCGTTCGTGTACTTCCACTCGATCATCGACAACCCGGCGGTGTGCAACCAGAGCGTGGTTCCGCTGGGCACCACGACCGGGGCGCTGCCGGCGGGGACGCCCGCGGGAGTCACCGGCCTGGCCACCGACCTGGCCTCCATCGCCACCACCCCGAATCTGAGCTTCATCACGCCCAACCTGTGCAACGACGGCCACGACTACCCGTGTACCAACCAGCCGACCCCGTCCACGTCGGCGGCCGGGGATGTCAACTCGTTCCTCGCCACCTGGGTCCCGCTGATCACCAGCTCACCGGCCTTCCAGAAGGACGGCCTCCTCGAGATCACCTTCGACGAGGCCGAGAGCCCGGCCCTCGACAGCACCGCCTGTTGCGGCGAGACCCCCGGTCCCGGGGCCAGCGCCGGTGGCAACGGCATCACCGGTCCGGGGGGAGGAAGGGTCGGCGCCGTCCTCCTCTCGCCGTTCATCACACCGGGGAAGGTGATCAAGAGGACCGCCTTCAACCACTACTCGTCGCTGGCGTCCATCGAGGACCTGTTCGGCCTGGCCCGGCTGGGCGAGGCGAAGACCGTGGCCACGACCTTCGACAGGGGCATCTACACGAAGTAGCCGCGGCACGGTTCGAGCCGTCTGACCCGCCCTGGGTTTGCCGACCCCCGGGTTCGGCCGTCAGAGGCGGTACAGGCGTGCCGCGTTCTCACCCCAGGATCTTGCGCTGGACCTCGGGGGTCAGTCCGGACATCTTGTCGGCGACCGTGCCGAGCGGATCCGGGTAGAGGCAGGTGGGATGCGGGAAGTCGGTCTCGAACAGGACATTGTCCTCGCCCACCGACGAGATCAGTGCGGGCACGTTGTCCTTCTCGAAACCAGAAGGTGGCATAGATCTGCCGTCTGAGGTACTCGGAGGGCATCATTCCCAGCTTCTCGAGGTCCTTCGGGGCGTTCTCCGACATCTCGTAGTCCAGGGCGCCCACTATGAAGGGGATCCACCCCACACCGCTCTCGACCGAGACGATGTTCGGCTCCGGGTGCCGGTCGACCATTCCCGACAGGATGATGTTCGTCACGACCCGGGCGTTCCCGATGAACAGCAGGGCGCC
>Ga0307372_10001901_pt1 | contig 35484 bp, 29 predicted proteins | sample OX1MG_FD_202533 | JGI IMG/M metagenome (GOLD analysis project Ga0307372, IMG submission 202533) | Soil microbial communities from Risofladan, Vaasa, Finland - OX-1 | ecosystem: Environmental > Terrestrial > Soil > Coastal area > Acid sulfate soil | place: Finland: Risofladan, Vaasa | collected...
CGACATCGAGGACTGGGTGGAGCACTGGAACGAGGATCCGAAGCCCTACGTCTGGGTCAAGAGCGCCGATGAGATCCTTGACTCCCTCGCCAGGTACTGCAACACAATTAATGCGTCAGGACACTAGGACGGAGCGCTCAATCCGTTTCCCGAGACGGCTCTCGACTCCAAGGCGCTCAATCTATCTCCACGTCAAAGTCCCAGGAGACGATCGGGCGCCATCCACCGGGGGCCCAGGTCAAGCCCCCGTTGCCGGTCGGCAGCACGGCGTGCACCCTCACCGACAGGGTCCGAGCGGGCAGGATCTGCCGCGGTGGCCTACCGCCAGCGAGGGTCGTCAGGCGAGGATGGCGAAGGTGGCCGAGGTCATCGACAAAGGCAAAGGCCCTTGGATCTAGCGGCACCACGCCCGATGCGGCGGCGAAGGTGACGACGAATGTGCAGGGGCTCCTGGCGGGCACCGGGAACCGGCCGTCCTCGGGCACACTTGGCCCGACGGCGGTGGCGAGCACTCGCCCGCGGGCCAGATGAACCGAGACGGATTCACCCTGCACCGCCAGCGCCGGGTGGGCGCGACTTGCCCTGAGGGTCTGGCCCACAGGGGTCCTGGCCTTCGGCAGCCAGCCCGGGAGGCCGCCAAAGCTGACCGCCGATCGGCCTCTGGCCGCCGAGGCGCTGTTTCCCCCCAGCAGGATCGCCGCCAACCCGCCGCCCAGCAGCAGGACCAGGACGACGCCGGCGACGCCGGCGGTGAGACCCGGCCGGGCGAGGACCCGACCCCTGGGTCTGCCAGCTGGGGTCGAGGGTGCAGCCCCGGCGGTGCCCGCCACCGCCCGTGCTCGCCGCCCGCTACCCATCCGCGCCTCTGCCGGCGATCAGCTCAGTGGCCCCGATGTCCGTGGGGGCCGTTCGGATCGGTGAATACGTCCCGGCCGAACGGAGCGAGACCGGGCTGGGCCGCGTAACCGATGTGCCCCCCACCGTCCAGGCTGGGAGATGAGTGGGCGACGTCGAACAGGTCCTCCATCGTGCGCAGCCAGCTGTAGTGGTTGTAGTAGCGGGTGCTCACCGTCCCCGGCCTGATGTAGGGGCTGATCAGCACGCTGCCCGTATCGCCGCCCCCGGCGGTCGGATCGGTGGCGTCATAGAGGGGATCGGTTGCCGGGGTCCGCGCTCCGAGCACGACGCCGCTGACCGCAGCCGTCGTTTCCAGCTGGTGGCCGGAGGAATCAAGGAGCGTGAATGACCCGGTGTCAACGAAACCGCCGCTTTGGTTCGGAGCGGTTGCGGTGACCGGGGTGTCGGTGACCTGGCCGACGAAGGCTCCCGCCGGGATGCCAGCACCGCTCACCGGGCGCCCTTCGTCGGTTGCGACGATCGAGTTGTCGTCGATGGTCGCGCTTTGCGCGGGGGCCGTCGCAGCGGCGTCGGTCCGCGCACCCGGGACATTGCTGCCACCGCCAAGGATGCAGGTTCCCGTTGGCTGCGGGGGAACCGTCTGGGCGACGCAGCCGCTCGGGCGGTCGATGTAGGCGTTGTCGCCGGGCCCGGGATAGAGCTCTTCACCCTGCCCGTTCTTGGCGAGCGGGGTGTTCGGCCCGGTCGGCTCATAGTGCATCTGATGACCGAAAAGCGTCTCGCCGGCCGAGTCGTCCTCCACCGATGTGGCGGCGTCGGGAGGCACGATGGTCGAGTTGGCGAAGCTGTTGCCGCTGTAGGTGAAGGGCGGGAATCCCTCGTCAAACGTTACGTCGATCAGACCGCCTTCCTTAAAGGCCGGTGATTCCTCAATCTCAGGAATGACGTGTTCGAGGAAGCGATCGGCCGCATAAAGTCCGCCGGTGTAGTTCACCGGTTCTTTCGCCGTGTTGGGATCCGTGAACCCGCCCGAGAGGTTATTGCCGTGACACACAGCGTCGTGACCGTCGCTGCAGTTGTTCGGCGAGATCCAGCTGAAGGCCGGAGTCGTCGCCGCACTCTGCAGGTCGTGGTAGAGGCCGTTGGTGGAGGAGAAGAGGTTGGCGATATGTTCGCTGTTGCACTCACCTGACTGCAGAAGCGATTCAAACCAGGGGAACGGGAAGTGCTTCGGCACGTACTGGTCGGTCGCGTTGGCACTCCCGGGGTTGGGCTGCGCGGTGGCACCCGTCGCGCCAGGCGTGGCGTAGGGAGCGCCGCAGTACTGCGTGCCGGCGTCGTGAATTGACCCACTGGCGTCGGGGTTACCGAGGTCCTGCGCGTATCCCTTCCAACTCAGATCGGCCGCATCGAGCTGGTTGAAGATCGTCGGGACGTTTGCCGGATACACGCAGCCATTGGAGCCCGCCGCCGCGTTGGGGCCCTGGGCGGAGGACATCTGACCATAGTTTTTGTTGGTGTTAAGCGAGCCCGAGGTGTCGACGCTGCCGGAGAACTTGTCGTAGTAGGGACAATCCGCCTGAGTGTCGGGCTGCGTGGCCTGCCCGCTGACCATCGAGATGTAGTTATCCAGGCTGAAGTGCCCGGTGCCGTAATAGTTCTTGAGCAGCGCTCCCTGAGAGGGCAGCGTCTGCCACAGGTAGGTGTTCTTATTCAAACCGGTGAAGAACGCGTCGTAGGACTTGTTCTCCAAGATGATCAGCCAGACGTATTTGATCTTTCCCGGTTGAATTCCGAGACCGTCCTGGCTCCGCGGCTGCGAGGACGCGCTCGCCGCGACGATCGGCGTGGCTGCCACCGCCGCGGCCACGGCCACAGCGGCGGTCAGAAGAACGCCGCGACGCCAACGCTGCGTGGGCGAGGCCTTCGCCGACTTCAGCTGACGAACAAGGTGTGCGATACGACCGGGGGAATTGGCGCTCCTCACAAGCCCATCTCCTTTTGCGGACATCGAGTTCGAGGAACCGATCCTCGCCAGTGGCTGGGTTGGGGAAGTTGCCGACCTGTGATACAGGCGTAATCAACTTGAGAAGACGTCCGTGCGGCGCCTACCAACCCGTCCGGCGGAAATAGCCGATCACCCTGGCGCTCGAGGTAGGTTCTCTGGTGGTGGGTTCCAAAGACAGAACTCCCGGACCGCAAAGCGGCCGACAAGCCACCGACCGGACAATGAATTCGGTCGAGCTACGCGAACGCTGCCTCTCGTTTGCTGGCGCCGAGGAGACGTTTCCGTTCGGTCCCAAGACCTCGGTATTCAAGGTCGGCGGCAAGATGTTCGCCCTCTCCCAACTCGACGCGGTGTCGTTGCGGGTCAGCCTCAAGTGCGAGCCCCGACTCGCCGAGGCGCTGCGCGGGGCGCATGCGGCGGTGATCCCCGGCTACCACCTCAACAAGCGTCACTGGAACACCGTGATCATCGACGGCTCGCTCTCCGAGGGGGCGATCCGCGACATGATCGAGGACTCATACGATCTCATCCTGAGCAAGCTGCCGCGAGCCCAGCAGAAGGCTTTTGGCTGGCGCGGAATCGATTAGTCCCGTCCCCAGAGCGGAGGAGGCGAGCGACAAAATGGCCGCCAGTTGGAACCCTCTCTCTGGTTCCCGGAATCCAGTTGTGGCCTGTATTTGGCTTGCCCACTGGGTTTGAGAGATGCCCCCGCCGGGACTCGAACCCGGGCCGCGCGGCTTAAAAGGCGTTTGGAGCGCCTACTTTTAAGCGTAGCGGTGCCTGATTTGGCATAGCGAAGCGCAGTTTCGATCAGCCTGGAGCTGGTGGCATTGGTGCCCAAAGTGGTGCCCAAATCGCCGCCGCATGAAGGACCCCGATGCAAGAAGGCGATGGCTTGGACTGAACAGTCGAGCGGGGTCCTTCACAAACGGAGGTAGCAAAATGGCAACGGATCTACTGGACGACGGGGCATCGGCCACGAGTCAGCGAGCCGATCGTGCGCTCCTACCCCAACCAGCCGAGGAGGCGAGCAAGGGGTTCTTGCACATTAAGGCCTACAAAGGCAAGCCGTTTTATGAGGCGAGGTGGCGCGATCTGAAGCGCACACAGCGACGGCGCAGGCTCGGAGCCGCCTGGGTGGAACTTGACTCCGCCGGCGAGTGGGTCGCACGGCGAGGGCGAGTTCGCAGGGCGTACCTGGACGAGCGGCGGGCCTACCCCCTGATGGCTGCGGTGATCGAGGATCACGAAGCGAAGCTGAGGCTCGGGGAGCCTTCCCGTCCACAAGCGCTTTTCCCCGAGGTGGTAGAGGCTTGGCTCGTCTACCTGGAGACCGAGAAGCGCGTCAAGCCCTCGACCCTCGTCGGCTACCGGCGACTTCTCGCTCAACCGGAAGGCAGTCCTACTCAGAGACGGGCAAGGATCATGCGCGAGTTCGGTCGGCGCCCGCTCTTCGACATCACCACCACGGAGGCCCGACGGTTCCTGGCGAAGCTGGATCGAGAGGACATCTCGGCGCGGACGGTCAACATCCATCGCCAGGTCCTTCACGCCATCTTCGAGTTCGCCCGACGCGAGGACAGCTTCGGCCTGCCGAGCAACCCCTTCGCCGGTACGGCGAAGCGTCCCGAAGACGGGGCGAAGCCGATCGAGACCTTCGAGCCCAACGAGATCCTTGCCATTGCGGAGGTCGCCCGGGCCGGTCTTCACCGTGGGCGGGGCGGCTACGCGCACTCGAATTATTCGCCTCAGACCACCCGCGAGTGGACCCGAATCAACGAACAGGATGCGGCGCTCTTCACCATCGCCGCCTGTACTGGCCTGCGACTCGGCGAGCTGTTGGCGCTGCGCTGGCGCGACGTCGACCTCAGGGGTGGTGTGGTGATCGTCTCGCGCGCGATCTCGGCCGGCAAGGAGACGAGTACGAAGTCAAGGCGCGCTCGGACGGTGCCGCTCGCCGAGCAGCCGCTCGCGGAGTTCGAGCGACTGAGAGGACGCGATCACTTCAGGGGCCGCGACGACTTCGTCTTCTGCCGCCCGGATGGCGGGCGGCTCGATGGCTCGGGAGTCCGTGACCGCTTCATCCGCACCCAGAAGAAGGCGCAGGTTCGGCTCCGGCGCTTCCACGACCTCAGGCACACCTTCGGAAGCCTGGCAATCCGCCGCTTCGACCTCGTCGCCGTAAAGGAGATGATGGGCCACTCGGCGCTGACCACAACCGAGCGATACCTCCACTCGAAGCCACGGCCCTCGGACGCGGCGAAGCTGACGGCGATCTTCAACGGACACGAGGAGGGTGAGGAGCTGGTGCTAGCCGCCTGAGCTTGACCATCTGGGGTCGAAGAGGCCATCAAGATAACCGTCGAGTAGCTGTTTCGGCGAGTACCAGCGTCGCCCGATCTTGCAGGCGGGGACGATCCCCCGCCGCATGTAGTCGAGGGCGGTCGTGCGCTTGACGCGCAGGATCTGCGCGACATCGGCGGCCGTCAGAAGGTCCTCGCGCGAGAAATGCAGCTGAGTTTCGGTCGCCACGATTCCTCCTCTCACAGCCCCGGCGGGTGGCGCAGCGCAAAGCCGGCCAGGTAGCCGGCGGAGAAGTTGCCCTGGGGAATCCAGCCCGGCCCGCCGCCCGGATTGCTCTCAGAGGTGCCCCAGTAGCGCTCGCTCGGCGGCGTCACCCCGGGCATGAACTCAATGAAGGTGTGGGCTTCGGGGCCATACGGCTTGACGTGGATCGTGACCAGGCGACCGAGGCCGGGATCGCCCCAGCGGACCAGCTCGGTCGTGTCCATCGTGGGGTTGCGAAAGCCGCCGACCTGGAGTAGGTGAGAGACCGCCGAGGAGCAGTCGAAGGGGCCGTTGGCGGGAGTCGGGGAGAAGCCGTGGGAGCCGCCCCAGACGTAGGGCAGGTGCAGGGCGTCGATCCGCGCCGCCTCAGCGACCATCCGCTGCACCGCGGGGCCGGAAGCAGCAGCGGCGCAATCACCAAAGCCGGCGACCTGGACGGTGGTCGCTCCCTGGAATCCCTTGGCGTCGGCGAGAACCTCGGCGACGTACCAAGCCGCGTGGTTGTAGGAGAGGATCGCGGCTTGCCAGCCGCCAGGCGCGCCGGAGGCGCGCAGGTAGCGAGCCGCGGCGAAGATCGCGTCCCAGGGGTCGTTGGGGTTCTTGGACCCGTCGCTGTTTGCATCGACCCCGTAGGTCGCCCAGGTCGAGGGCTCAAACTGCATCCAGCCAATCGCGCCGGCCGAGGAGGGCCCCATGTTGCGGCCGAAGTCGGTCTCGACCTTGTTGATCGCCGCCAGCACCGAGGGCCCCTGAGCGCCGAGGCCGTAGCGCGAGGCCGCCTGCTCATAGATCGGCACCAGGCGGCTCGGCACCTTCGAGTTGAGGCCGCCGATCGCGTTGCCACCGCCGCAGTTGGATGAGGCTCCGAAGATCAGCCCGATCGAGAGGACGAGCGCGATCAGCGCTGCAAGTAGTCCGAGCGGAATCCCGAGCAGGAACTTCGGGGCGCGGGGAACAGACTGTGAGCCGGCCTCCATCGCCTTCCCCTCAGCTCGGCGCCGAGATCGCGACAGCGAGCCAGCGCAAGCCGCGACGTTCGAGGAGGAATCCAACCGAGAAGGGCGTTGAGCGACCGTCGCCGATCGTCACGCGCCCGCGCAGCGCGACCGCGTTCTGCGGTTCGAGTACGACCGAAAGGGCGCGCGGGCGAAGGCCGACCCGGGCCGGCGGTACCCGAACCGCGACGGCTTCGATGCGGCGCTGAAGCTCCAGAGTCGCTTCGGGCAGGCGAGGCACATGAAGGCGATAGACGGAGCGGGCGTAGGCGGCTGCGAAGCGATCGGCGACTCCGGCGGCACGGGGTAGCTGGGCGGCGGGGATCGGGCCAGCGTGAGTGCCGGTGAGCAGGGAGGCCGCTGAGCGGGTCGGATGGGCAGTCGACCCGCATCCGATGAGGATGAGGGCGGGGAGCAAGAGGAGCGAGGCGAGGCGACGGGGTCGGCGCGGCATCGCCCAGGGCACCCCAGGGCGCCACGGAGAAAGGGGAGGACTGTGATCCGCGCGCTGCATCTGGCGAGCGGGTTGTCCAGCGCGGAGCGGCTTTGCACCGGTGCGGGTATCAGGCCGATGCAAACGGGCCTCGCAATGGACATAGGGCTTGAATCCGATGCCCATTGGCGCAAGTCCCTCAACGGTCAGAAAACCTGTTGGAAACCTCGTAGGCTAGGAAGAAGAGCGATGTACAGAAGCGGCAATTGCGTCGATCTGAGTCAGTCTCAGCTCGACGCTGCCCGGCTCGGCTTCACCCAGATGCTGCGACGCAAGCGCTTCTCGGGGCAGTTCATCGCCCGTCATTGCGAAGACCTGCTGGGCACGGCGCAGCTCGAATACGCCCGCAAGGTCGCCGAAGGTGTCGAGATCGAGAACCCCGCCGGCTGGATCATCAACTGCGCCTGGCGACGCACCATGAGCCTTCTGGAAGCGCAGGAGCGCACCCCGCGCCTGGTCTCGACCGAGCGCACCGCGACGCTCACGGACGACCTGAGCCGCAGCGCCGAGGATGCGGCGCTCGATGAGGACCGCGCCCACAAGGTGCAGGCGGCGGTCGAGCAGCTCTCGATTGACCAGCGCAGGTTGATCGAGCTCGCCTATTTCGAGGAGTTGCCGGTGCGCGAGGCCGCGCGGCTGCTCGACTGGCACCCCTCCAAGGCGCAGCGTTGCCATGAATCGGCGCGGCGAAGGCTTCACGAGCTGCTCGGGGTGCAGAGCCTCGACGAGCTGGAGATCGAGGTCGGTCTAGCCGCCTGGCTCAGCCTCGCCGCCGCGCGGACACCAGCCACCCGCGTTTCGCTCGAACAAGTGACGGCCGTGGCCGACGAGCTGCGCGGGGCAGCCTCCGGGCTGGCTGAGCGCGGTCGCGATCTCGCTGCGCGCCTGCTGGCTTCCGGCAGCGGGGAAGGAGTCAGCGCCGCGGCGAGCGGTCCGCTCGGCAAGACGGTGGCCGGCGCCTGCGCGGGAGCGCTTGCCGCCTGCGCGCTGACCGGCGTGATCGGGCCGGGGGTCGACGGGGTCAACTTGGTGGCAGGCGGCGGGCACGCAAAGTCCCCTCGGCGGATTGCAGCGGCACCCGCTCCCCGTCCCTCGGCGAGTGCCAGCGCAGCGTCCAACCCTGCGCCGACGCGAGCCCCCGCCTCCTCGACACACATCGGCGCGCAGCAAGGCGGGGGCGGCTCCCCCGCCGCCACGACGCGCGCCGAGCATCAGGCAAGTTCGCAGTTCGGGGTGGAGTCGGCGGCGCCGGGCGGCAGCTCCGGCTCAGCTTCATCGACCCCCGCGCCCGGAGCAAGTGCGCCGAGCCCCTCGACGCCGACGGCCACCGCGTCGGGGTCGAGCCCAACCAAAGCGGCCAATCAGCAGTTCGGCCTGCCCTGAGCGGGGGAATTGTGATGCAAGCGACTTCCACGATCGTCATCCGAGTAGAGGGCATTTGCCAGGGGCCACGCTCGGCCTTTCACCGGCTAGACCCGAAGGGAGGCAGAAAATAATGACCGCTCTACCCACCGCTGCCCGCGTCCTGCTCACCGCCTTCTTGGCGGCGGCGGTGCTTGTCTTAGCCGTGTTCGCGAGCACCGCCCGCGCCGGCAGCTACATCGTCGCCCAGTGCGCGCCGGGACTCTTCGCCGAAGCCCCGAACGCCGGCTACGGGACGAACAGCTCGCACTTCACCTCAAGCCGCGATTGCAGCCCCGAAGGCCCTGGGATGCAGGTCGGCTACCGCCTCACCGCGGGCGAGACCGGGACCGAGCAGGGCGGTTACGGGGCCTGGGTCTGGGAGGCCCCGCCCGGCACCTACATCACCGGCGGCTCCGCCTACAGCCGGCTCGCCTCCGAAGACGGCATCGCCGGCTACCTCGTCGTCTCGCCAGATTCGGGGGCAAGCCTCGCCACCGAGAGCCAAAACGACAACCAACTGCACCTCTCGGCGATCCCGGCTGGCAATTGGCGCTACTTCGTCGACCGCCTCGAATGTCTCCAGCCCAACAACAACGGACGCTGCGTCGGCAGCGGTTCCGGCGCTCACGCTTACGTCAAGCAGCTGCGCCTTGAGCTCACCGACGTCAGCCAACCGAGCCTCTCCATCGGTGGCTCGATGCTCAGCGGCGCAGAACTACGCGGCCCTCAGACGATCGACGTCGACGCGGCCGATCAGGGGCCGGGCTTGCAGTCGGTGCAGATCGCGGTGAACGGATTGCCGGCCGGGGGAGACAATCTCTCGGGCGACTGCAACCCGCTCCCCGGTGGCCTCAGCTCGCGCCTTGAGCCCTGTCCACAGAGCTTCGTCAAGTCCTACACCTTGGACACGGCGAAGCCGCCCTTCGCCAACGGCCCCAACACGGTCTCGGTCTGCGTCTATGACTACGCTCAGAGCGGCACCCCGAACTCCGCCTGCCAATCGCGCCAGGTCATCACCGAAAACCTCTGCCCCAGCTCACCGGTCGGAGGCGGCGCCAAGGTCAACGCCGGCTTTGCGGCGAACGGCAAGGCCGACCGCACCTTTCCCTACGGCAGCCCTGCCTTGATCCGCGGCCGCGTCCTCGATGCCGGCGGTAACGGCGTTAACGGTGCAACGGTCTGCATCGAGGGCCACACCGAACTCCCCGGCCTTGCCTACCAGCTGCTCGGCACCGCGACCACGAACCAAAACGGCGGCTGGTCCTACAAGCTGGGGCGCGGCGCGTCGCGGGCGATCAGGGTCGCCTACCGCTTCGGAGCCACGCAGACCTCGACCGACCTTAACCTCGCGGTCCGCGCCGAGGCGATCCTAAACCTGAGCAAGAACCTGACCCGTCCCCATCGGCGGGTCTACTTCTCGGGCGCCATTCCCGGCCCGCTGGCCGCCAAGCGGGTGGTGATCGTCTGCGGCACCGTTCCCGGAGCCAACCGTCGCTTCCTCGTCCGCCGCGCCCGCACCAACGCACTGGGGCACTTCCGGGTGGGCTATGCCTTCTCGCCGGTCGCCGGCCCGACCAAATTCGTCTTCTGGGTCGTGGTGCCCACGCAGAACAGCTACCCCTACAGCATCGGGCGCTCTCCCAAACGCTACGTCTGGGTCCGCCCGTAGAACTTCTCAGGTCCGAATCCAAAGGAGAAAGTCGATGAAAGCCAAGCTCCACCGACCGTCCCTGTCAACGGTGATCGCCCTGATCGCCCTTTTTGTATCGCTGGGGGGCACCGCGATCGCCTTCGGCCTCGGCCGCGACAGCGTGCATTCGGAAAACATCGCCCCCGGTGCCGTCAGGGCAAGCGCGCTCGGAAAGTTGAACCTTCGTGTCGGCAAGATCCATGACTTCGATACAACGGCTGGCGACGGTGTCTTCAACGTCGCCAGCGGTCACGCACAGTGCAAGCGCGGCGAACGGCTGATCTCCGGCGGCTTGCGGTTGCGCAAGGTCGGCGGCGTCTTCCCCGGCCAGCACGTCTCGATGGTCGACTCCGGACCGGTGCCGAAGCTCCGCCAGTGGTTCGTGACGCTCAACTCCGACCTCGGCGGAGCGGCCCGCCAGGACTTCGTCGTCTTCGCCTACTGCCTGGCGCGGTAGGCGAAGCCGTCCAGGTGGTTTTTCAAGATTGTCGGGATTTATCAGATACCGATAAAGGCTGATTAGCCTGTTAAGGTCGCAGCGATGCGTCCCCACGACAACCCCTACACGCCCAATGCCGGCGCCCGCCCGCCAGCCCTCGTCGGGCGCGATGAGGAGATGGAGTCCTTCGAGGTCCTCCTCGACCGCCTGCGCCGCGGCCACACCGAGCAGTCGATGTTGATAACCGGGCTTCGCGGCGTCGGCAAGACCGTGCTTCTGACGAGCTTCGAGGAGCGGGCGCGAGAGCGTGGCTGGGCCACGGTCGAGGCGGAGATCACCAAGAACAGCGAGTTTGGGATGCGAATGGGCCAGCTGGTGCGCCGAGCGCTCCTGCAGCTCGCGCCGAGGGCGAGGTGGAAGGAGCGGGCCCGGCGCGCGGCGGCGGTGCTGAAGTCATTCCAGGTGACGGTGGCGCCCGACGGAACGCTGAGCGCCGGGCTCGACGTGGAGGCGGCGGAGGGCCTCGCCGACAGCGGCGAGCTCGACGAGGACCTGACCGACCTCCTGGTCGCGCTGGGAGAGGCCGCCCGCGAGCAGGAAAGCGGCGTGGTCTTCCTCATCGACGAGGTGCATTTCCTCACCACGCGCGAGCTGGAGGCGTTGATCGCAGCGCTCCACAAGACGGTGCAGCGCCAGCTGCCGATCACGCTGGTCGGAGCCGGCCTGCCTCAGCTGCCGCGCCTCGCTGGCGAGGCGAAGTCCTACGCCGAGCGGCTGTTCAAGTTCCCACGGATCGGTCGGCTCTCGGCCAGCGAGGCCGAGCAGGCGCTGGTCGACCCCGCCGAGCAGCTCGACGTCACCTACGAGAGGCAGGCGGTCGCAGCGGTGATCGACTACACCGAGGGATACCCCTACTTCCTGCAGGAGTACGGCAACGTGCTTTGGAACCTGACGGAGACCTCGCCGATCACCGCGGCAGATGCAGAGGATGCGCGCGAGGCGGTGGAGGCAAAGCTCGACAGCGGCTTCTTCCGCGTGCGCGCCGAGCGCACCACCGAGCTGGAGCTGCGCTACATGCGCGCGATGGCCGAGCTCGGGCCAGAGCCCCAACAGGCCAAGGACGTGGCGGCTCTGCTGGACCGGTCATCCGTGCAGTTGGGCCCGACCCGATCGCGCCTGATCGAGAAGGGACTGCTCTTCACCCCCGGTCACGGGCTGGCGGCGTTCACCGTGCCGCAGTTCGACCGCTTCATGCGGCGCACCTACTCGCTGTAGGGCCTGCACTCGCAGATCGCCGCCGCTGGCGGATCGACCCGCCGGGCTCACGGCCCGCTCAACGCCAAACCGATGCACGGGGGCTCCGCGCTGGACAACCACGGCGCACGCCCTCGACCGCAAAGGAGCCCAGCCGTGGCACTCGCGACCTTCGTCAAGCTCCAGCTTCTCCTAGTCGGCGCCGTCAGCGTCAAACCCAACCCGACCGCCCTGCCCGGCCTCCCGGCGCTGGAAAAGCTGATCGACGGCCTCGCAGCGGTGGCGCTCCTCGCCTGCGTCGCGGGGGTGCTGATCGGCGCTGCGCAATGGGCGCTCGGCAGCCGCTCCAACAACTACTCCCACGCCTCCGATGGGCGCTCGAAGGTGATGTATGGGCTTTTGGGGGCGTTCGTGATCGGCGCCGCAGCGGCGATCATCAACTTCTTCTACAGCTCAGGACAGGCGGTCAAATGAAGGGCGCGCCCCCGGACCGCTCCGCGCCCTCAAAGGGACAGCGCTCGGTTCTCACCGTCGGCGTCTCCATGCTCGCCGCCCTGGCGCTTGGCCTCCTGCTCGGCAGGGCCACCGCCCCCTCCACCGAGCTCCGCGCCGCGCTACCCGCAAATGCAGGCGCGGCGCGGACGCAGGCCGGCGTCCCTATGGCATTCCCCCACACCCCTGCCGGCGCCGCGGAGGCGGTCGCCTCCTACCAGCGCGCCTTCGCGACCCCGGCGATCCTGCGAGCGGGCGTGCTGCGCGCGCGGATCGAAGCCGTCGCGGCACCCGACTACGTAAGGACGATGCTCGCCGCCAACACCCCCGGCGAGCAGCGGATCGCCGCCGGGCCGATCGGCCAGGGCGCCCGCGCCGGGTTGCAGACGATCTATGCGGCGGTGCCGATCGGCTACCGGATCGAGTCCTACTCCCGCGCCCGCGCCCGCGTCCTCACCTGGGGCTTCACCCTGCTCGGCAACGCCTCCGCGGTCGAACCGGCGGCCTACTTCGGCCTCACCCACACGGAGCTGATCTGGACCCAGGGCGAGTGGAAGATCGCCGAAACGCGCGCCGGCTTCGGCCCGACCCCGAAGCTGGCAACGCCACCGGGGCCGCTCGGCGGCTACGGCGTGATCGGCCTTGCCAGGGGGCTGCGGAGCTATGAGCTTGCCCCGTAGAGCGCTCGCCGCCGTCTTCCTCGCCGGGTTGTTGGCGGGACTGGTCGTGCTCGCCCAGCCCTCTCCTCCGCCCGCGCGGGCCAACATCGCCTGCGAAGTCGCCAGTGGGCCGGCCCACGCGATCACCGGCGGGATCGGCGCGATCACCGGCGGGGCGATCGGCGGCGGCAACCCGGTCGGTGATGCCTGCAACTCGCTCACCGACGGCGTGGTGGGCGCGGTCACCTCGCCGATCACAAACGCGCTGAAGGGGATCGGCAGCGGGATCTTCAGCCAGATCACCAGCTGGGTGAGCGAAGGCGCCATCTGGCTGATCGGGCAGGTGGTCTCGGCGATCGAGCAGACGACGACGCCCCAGCTCACCACCGCCGGCTTTCTCTCCGAGTACGGGCGGATGGCGGAGGTCGCCGTCTTCCTCGCCGCCGCGATGCTGCTGTTCGCGGTGCTGGAGGGAGTGGCGCAGGGCAACTCCGGGCTGCTGGTACGGGTCGTCCTCGTCAACCTGCCGCTCGCCTTCCTCGCCACCAGCGTCGCCTACATCGTGGTGCAGCTGCTCCTGATCGCAACCGACGGGCTCTGCCACGCGATCGCCGTAGCGACCGCACACAACAGCCAGCGCTTCTTTCACGCGGCGATCGGCGATCTCGGCAAGGCCGGCGGCACCGCAGGGAAGGCGATCGGGGGTGAAGGCGGCGCCAATCCGGCAGGCGGTGCGACAGGACAGCTTGCAGGCGCGACCGCGGTGCCGCTCTTCGTCACCTTCCTGGCGGCAATCATCGGCGCCTTCGCCGCCTTCTTCGTCTGGATCGAGCTGCTGATGCGTGACGCGGCGGTCTACGTGGTCGCCCTCTTCATGCCCCTGGCGCTGGCCGCCTCGATCTGGCCGCGCTGGTCGGGCGCCCTGCGCCGCAGCGGCGAGCTGCTCGTCGTCGTGATCGCCTCGAAGTTCGTGATCGTCTCGATCATCAGCCTCGCCGCCGGACTGATCGCCGAAAACGACGGCCAGGTCGAGCACATCCTCGCCGCCTCTGCGCTGATGCTCCTCGCCTGCTTCGCGCCCTTCGTCCTGTTCAAGCTCGTCCCCTTCGCCGAGGGCGCGATGGCCGCCGCCTACGGGCGCCGCTCGGCGGCGGGCGGGGCGATGAGCGGGATGCAGATCGCCGGCGAGTCGCAGATCCTGCGAAACATGGCCCGCTCCAACTGGGGCGGCTCCTCCACGGCGCAGGGCGGCGGTGCCCAGAGCGGCGGCGCTCCCGGTCCGGAGCCCGGCAAAGGTGGCGGCGGGCGTGGTCCCGGCGCCGGCAAACCGGGCGGCGGCGGAGGCCGGGCCGCAGCGGGGAGCGAGGCCGGGGCAGCCGGGGCGCTCGCCGCGGCTCCTGTGGCCATAGCGGCGGCGGCGACCCGCGGGGCGCGGGGTGCCGCTCGGCGCCTGGAGCAGAGCGGCACCGCCCAGGCGGCAGGCGACGCCGCCAGTGCCCAGCCGAGGCCGAGCGAGGACTCCGGCGCGGCGGGCGGCGTCGAGGCGCCCGTCGGCGAGCAGCCACCGCGCCCAGCACCTGAGCTGCCGGCCAAGCGCGAGGAGAAGAAGGCCAAATGAGTCGGCGCCGCTACCGCTTCGGCCCGCTGGAGCAGAGCACGGTCCTCGGCCCGCTGCGGGTGGGGCAGGTCGTGATCGTCGCGGCGGCGGCGGTGTTCGGCCTTGGCTCGCTGTATGTGCTGCGGAGCTTCTTCGGATTGCTGGTCGCCCTCGCGGCCCTCTGCGCCGCAGGGGCGGTGATCTTCGTGCCGCTGGAGGGGCGCACCGCCGAGGAATGGGCGCCGGTTGCGTTGCGCTGGGCGCTGCGGGGGCGCCGAGCGAAGGCCGGCTATCGCTCGAGGACGCCCAGCGGCGGAGCGCGGGTCACAGCAGACGGTGAGGTGGCCTACGAGCCCTCGCTGCCAGCCGAGCTGGCCGACCTCGATCTGCTCTCGGTCCCCTACGGCTCCGAGACGGTCGGGGTGATCCGCGACCGCCGCGCCGGCACCTACACCGCGGCGATCGCGGTGCGGGCCGGGGCCTTCGCGTTGCGCGATCCCGCCGAGCAGGAGCGGGCGCTCGATGCCTGGGGCGCGGTGCTGGCGAGCTGCGCTCGCGACGGCAGCCCGGTGAGGCGGTTGCAGTGGGTCGAGCGCACCCAGCCGGGCCAGGGCGATGAGCTGGCCTCCCACCTTCAGGCCGAGCGCGACCGCGACGTGCCGCTGGACTCAAACCTGGTCCGCTCCTACATCGAGCTGGTCGAGTCCGCCGCGCCCCAGACCCAGGAGCACGAGATCCTGATCGCGGTGCAGATTGACCAGCGCCGCGGCGCGCGGGAGCTGAAGCGCCTCGGCGGCGGCGATCGGGGAGCCTGCGAGCTGCTGCTGCGCGAGACCGAGAGCCTCGCTGAGCGCCTCGCGGCCGCCGAGGTGAGCGTCTTCGGGGTGCTCCGCCCGCGCCAGTACGCGGAGGTGATCCGCGACGCCTTCGACCCCTACGGGCGCCAGGGTCGCGCCCGCGCCGCCCTGGGAGATCCCGCCCGCGAGGGCGTCGACCCGGCGCTGATCGGGCCGCTCGCCGATCAGGAGAGCTGGTCCTCATACCGCACCGACTCCGCCTTTCACGCCACCTACTGGATCTCGGCCTGGCCTCGCTCAGATGTCGGCCCCGCCTTCCTCGCGCCGCTTCTGATGCAGAGCGCGGCGCTGCGCACCGTCTCGGTGACGATCGAGCCGATCCCCTACTCGGTGGCGATGCGAAAGGCCGAGGTCGCCCAGACCGCAGAGGTGGCCGAAGAGATCGCGCGCGAGCGCCAGGGCTTCATGACCACGGCGCGGATTCGCCGCCGCCAGCAGGCCACCTCGCGCCGCGAGGAGGAGCTGGCGGACGGCCACGCCGAGATGCGCCACGCGGGATTCGTCACCGTCTCCGCCGCGACCGCGCCTGAGTTGGAGCGAAGCGCCGGCGACGTCGAGCACGCCGCCCAGCTCGCCCGGCTCGAGCTGCAACCCCTCTACGGCGAGCAGGACGCCGGCTTCGCCTTCACCCTGCCGCTGGGACGGGGGCTTCGGTGAGGCGCGCCCGCCGCGCGGAGCGCTCGGGGCACTCGGCCACCACCGCGCACTTCCAGGCCGCCTACCCCTTCCTCGCCGAGGGTGGTCTCGGCGCCCCCGGCACCTACATCGGCCGCGACGCCTACGGCGGCGCCTGGCTCTATGACCCCTGGGCGCTGTATGAGCGCGGGGTATTGCCGGGGCAGAACATGCTGGTGCTGGGCAGGATCGCCCTGCGCAAGTCGACCTTCGTCAAGACCTACATCTTCCGCCAGCGGGTCTTCGGCCGCCAGGCCTGGGTGCTCGACCCCAAGGGCGAGTACGCGCCGCTGGCCCGGGCGTTCGGGCTCTCGCCGATCGCGCTTCAACCGGGAGGCGAGGTGCGCCTCAACCCGATCACCCGCCGTGGCGGCAGCGCGGCGCAGCTGCGACTGCTGCGCTCGGTCGCCCAGGCGGCGCTTCGACGTGAGCTGGCGCCGGAGGAGGACGCCGGGTTGAGGGTGGCGCTCGATCTGGTGAACGAGGAGTGCGAGGCGGGTGAGCCGACCCTGCCGATGGTCGTCGAGGCGCTGCTTCATCCCCGCCAGGCGATGATCGAGGGGGTCTCGGCCCCCACGCGCGAGGAGTTCGCCGAGGCCAACCGGCAGACCGCATTGGCGCTGCAACGGCTCTGCGAGGGCGATCTGCGCGGCATGTTCGACGGCTCGACGACCGAAGGCCTCGACCTCGATGCGCCGCTCGTCGTCTTGGACCTGAGCGCGGTGCAGGACTCCGCTGCGCTGGGGATCCTGATGACCTGCGCCGCGGCCTGGCAGCAGGCGATCCTGCTGGAGCGAAAGCGCTCTGCGGAGTCCGAGGGCCGTCCCGGCGCGAAGGTGATCTCGGTACTCGATGAGGGCTGGCGGGTGACAAGCCACATCGGCGTCGCCGAATGGCTTCAGCAGAACTTCAAGCTCTGCCGCTCGCTCGGTGTCCAGAACATCATCGTCGTTCACCGGCTCACCGATCTCGGCGCCTCCGGCGCGGCCGGATCGCGTGAGGCAAAGCTCGCCGAGGGGCTGATCGCCGATGCCGACACCAAGGTGATCTACGGCCAGGCCCCCGACCAGATCGAGGCGCTCCGCGGCCAGCTCGGGCTCAGCTCGACCGAGGCCGAGCTGGTGCCGACGCTGCGACCCGGAGAGGCGCTCTGGCAGGTGGGATGGCGCTCCTTCCTCGTCCAACACCGAGTCTCCTCGTTCGAGCGCGGGCTGATCGACACCGACGCGCGGATGGTCGAGAAGTCCAACAGGTTCCCGGCTTCTGAGGCCGAAACCGCCGGAACCGGAGGGTAGACGCCGATGCGGACCCTACAAGCCGTCACGGGTTTGCGGAAGCGGAGCGCTTGGCCTCTCCAGCTCGGGGTGGTTGAGGACGGTGGCGTAGCGCAGCGCGCCCTCGACGCTGAGGCCGAAGAGGTCACAGATGCGTCGGATGTCGCCGCCGGCGACGTGGATCTCTTGCAGGATGCGGTCTTCGCGCAGGGCCTGGGGTCTGAGATCGGTTCGCCTCCAGGGGAACTGGCGGCCGACCGGGACGAGGCGGGGCGCGCTGCGCCTGCTGATGAACAGGTGGGGGTTGACGGTGCCCGGCCAGGTTCGGGCCCGGTGATCGAGCCAGGCGCTCAGGCGGACGAGCACCGGGGCGGCCAGCGGGATCTCGCGGCCCTCGAGAGTGAGCCGTCCGTCGACGATGTCGGTGAGGGTCAGCTCGCGGAGTTGTCTCGAGGTCAGCGCGTGGAAGGCGACGAGGGCGACGGCCAGGGCGATCGCGGGGTCGGGCGAGCCCAGCGTCTGGCGGATCGCCTCGGTGTCCAGGGGCAGCGGCACCGAGGAGTTGACCGGGGTGGCGGGCATGCCGCGGGTCGGGTCGGCGAAGATCAGCTTGCGCCCCCTCACCACCCCGAAGAGGGAGCGCAGCCCGAACTCGGCGAAGTTGCGCCTTGCTCCGCTCGCCGGCAGCGCGGCGCGAAGCTGCTCGGGGGTGATCTCGGCGAGCGAACGGTGGCCCGCGTCAGCCCAAGCTTGCAAGATCGGCGCGACTCCCATGATCTGCAGGCGGATGGTCTGGGGATCTCGGGAGCGCTGCCGGGGCGGTTTGGCGCTTCCCTTGAGCATGATCTCGAGCCAGGTCTCCAGCTGCGCCTTCATCGGGGCGGGCAGGCCGTCGACCCTGCCGGCGAAGTAGCGCTCGATCGGCGCAATGCGATCATCGAGGAGCAGTCCCGCGGCGGCGAGGACCTCCAGGGTGGAACTAATGTTGCCGCCGTAGCGCGGCAGCTGCAGCACGTCGGAGGCGTTGATCTTCGCGCCAGGGGTGTCCTGGAGAACCCCCAGCAGCCGGAGGGAGCGAAAGACGTCGTTTCGCTGCCGGCTGCTCCACCCGTGCCGGGCAGCGTGGTCGCGCACGACGTCTCGGCAGTAGCCGATCAGCTCGCCCTCGGCGGCGAGCGCACGTTGCCTGATCAGCTCCGGGTCGGGGTCTGCCTCGAGCAGCGCCAGCTGTCGCCAGCCCAGCGGCGTGAACCCACTCGCCCGGCCGGGTTCGGACTTCAGGCGCGGGGTGCGGGGACGCTGGAAGCGCATGTTGGCGAGGAACAGTTGCTGCCCGAAGCGGTTGGCAGCGGCGAGGTCGAGCGCGCGGCCGGGCTCCTGGAGGATGCGGGCCTGCTCGAGGCAAAGGCGGCAGGCGCCGAGCTCGCCGATCCTCGTCTCCCGGCCGCAGTGAAGGCACTCGCCGAGCGGGTAGTGGGTGCGCCACCAGCGACAGCTCCAGCACAGCCAGCCATAGGTCCGCTGCACGCCCCAGGCCAGGCAGCCTCGACACGAACCCGGATACAGCGGCCCGCCGGGGTGGCAGCGCTCGCACAGCCCGTCGCTGAAATACGCGCTCGACCCGCAACTGCTACACGGCGGCGGGCGAAACGGCCCGCCGGGCAGGCACTCATAGCAGTAGTCCACGCGCGGCTTTGCCCACGCGACCCGGTTGACCTGGCAGGCGATGCAGCGTGGCGGCGGGCGCCTCGGCCCCCTCAAAGAGGCGGCTCGGACTTCGGCTTGCCGAAGCGCGGCCTCACCGGTGGCGGCGCAGCGTCGCCGTTCCCCGCCTCCTCGCGGCGAGGCCGGCGGGCAGCCACCTTCTCGGGCTCGGGGACCAAAAGTGCAGCGGGGTCGCAGTCCAGCACCGCACAGATCACGTCCAGGTCATCGAGCCTGATCGTGGTCGGGTGTCCCGTCCACAACGCCGACATCTTCCCGGCGCTGATCTCAAGCCCCGCCTCGGCAAACAGCCGGCGCATTTCGGTTGACTTCCAGATCCCGCGCTCAGCGGCCTGCAACCGCAGGTTCCAGCGCATCGCTTCCCCTCCTTTCCGAAAAGCGGTCCTCCAGACGGCGGTTGGCGCTCATCCAAGCCTGCTCGACGTGATCGCTGCGGACGTGGATATAGCCCGAGGTGGTCGAGAGCCACTGGTGCCCCAGCAGCTCCTGCAGCGCCTTCAGGTCCATCCCCGCCCCATACAGCGACGAGGCGCAGTAGTGGCGCAGCACGTGTGGGCTGAGGCGCCCCGACCAGGCCGGCAACCAGCTCGCCGTCTGCGCACCGAGCCCCTGCCGCAAGGCGTTCACGCCGACCCGCCGGCATCTGTCGAGGTCCGGGTCGCGGCGCTCGCTGGGCAGCATCGGCGCGTCGGGATCCGACCAGTCATCGCCGAAGCGGTGGCGGACCTCGGCCAGCCACCAGTCGATCAGCCGCTCGGCGCCGTTGATCGCCGGGACCAGGCGCGCCTTCGGGCCGCGGCCCCGGCTGCCCTTGCCATGGCGAACGTGCAGCTTGCCGAACTCGCCCAGGTCGGGCCGCCAGTCGCGGATGTCGAGCATCACCGTCTCGTTTACCCGCAGCCCGAGCCGGCGCCACAGCGAGGCGGCGAAGTAGTCACGGGCGGTGGGCAGGTACTTCCTCGCCTCCGGCACCGCAGTTCGCCAACTGGCGAACAGCTCCTCGACCTCGGCGTCGGAGGGCGGCACCCGAACCTTGCCCAGCGAGGCACCCGACTGGCGGTTGAACTCGTCGATCGGCTGCTCCACCACGAACCCAGTCAAGGCGTGGATGTCGCCCTGATAGCGGCCGATGGCGAACTCGTAGAACAGCGCCACTGTGCCCGCCTTGCCGGCGCGGGTGCTGACGCTGCGCCCCGCCCGCCGCTGCTCGGCGAGAAAGCGATCCGCGTCATCGCACGAGGCCGACCACAACGGCCCCCGCAGCGAACGCGCGAACTCGACGATCACCGCGCGCGTGTTGCTCACATGCCCGTCGCTAAGCCCCGCGGCCGCCATCGCCAGGGCGTACTGGTCGACGATCTCCTGCTCGAAGTCCTCGACGTCGGTAGCCGATCGCAGCGCCCGCGGCGAGCCGAGGTTCCGCACGACCGCCAAGCTCATCGGCGGTCCGCTTCATCTACGCAGCTCATTTCTCGAACATACCGACTGATCTTCAGGAATTTCGAGATTGGATCAACAAACTGCCCACTATGCGGCAGGGAGATCGAGTCGCCGCTTGAGATCGCCATCCCGCTGCACTACGCCTCGCCCTTCGGGCTCGGCTTCGTGCAGCGGGACACGCCTTCCCATGGATGGGCCGGTTCTCCAGAAAGAGCGGGACGGCTTCCCAGGAGCAGGCTCGACACGGGCTCTGAGGCAGCAGAACCCCGCAGCGAACCTGTGGCCATAGAGATTCACGCAGAGAGGGCGCCGCGCGAAGGGATGCCTACATGAGTCCCGAGCGAGGCGGCGTCTACTGGGCTCTCGCCGCCCTTGCCGGCGCCCTGCTTGGGCTGATCTGGCTGACCGGCGCGCTCTCAGGCGCATTCTTCGGGGCGGGCTGGACGCCGATTCCGGCGAGCGAGCTGCTCATCACCGCCCTGCGCCTCCCCTCCCACCTCGGCGAGCCGCGGGCCGCCTGGCCGCGCGGTTCGCGATCGGCGCTGCCGGGGGCGGTCGGCTTCTATCTGAGCGCCGCCCTGATTCTCGCTGTGTTCATCGGCCTTGCCCTGGCGCTCCGGCGCGCCGCGGAGCTAATCGGCGTTCCGCACCTACGCAGCGATCGGCGTCGGCCGCCAAGCGCCCGCTGGGCGAGCGGGCGCGAGCTGCGGGCGCTGCGCGTCCCATTCCCACAGCCAGGCCGCCTCACCGTGGGGCGAGCAGGGCGAAGCCTGCTCGCCGCGCAGGAGCGCCAGTCGGTGATCGTCGTCGCGCCGTCGCAGAGCGGCAAGACCAGCGGCCTGGCGATCCCGGCGCTGTTGGAGTGGCAGGGGCCGGCGCTGGCGACCTCGACCAAGAGCGATCTCCTGGGTGACACCGTCGCGCGACGCGAGCAGCTCGGCGAGGTGATGATCTTCGACCCCGCGCGGGTCAGCGGGATGGAACCGTCGCGGGCGACCCCGCTCCAAGGTTGCACGAGCTGGCGCGGGGCGATGCGGGTCGCGCACTGGCTCACCGCCGCCGCACGTACCGGCAACGGTGGCGGCCTCGGCGACGCCGATTTCTGGTACTCGACGGCCGAGAAGCTGCTGGCGCCGCTGCTCTTCGCCGCCGCCACGAGCGGGCGCACGATGGCGGCAGTGATCGGTTGGCTCGACGAGGGGCCTGAGGCCAGCGCAGTCGAGGTCGAGACGCTGCTGGGCGAAGCCGGGGAGCCAGCGGCAAAGCGGGCCTGGCAGGCCACCCAGAACCGTGAGGAGCGCCAGCGCTCCTCCGTCTACACCACCGCCGAGATCGCCGTCGCCGCCTTCTCAGACCCCCGTGTGATCGAGGAGACCGCCGGCGCGGACTACACCCCCGCGGCGCTCCTTGACGGCGGAATGAACACGCTTTACATGTGCGCCCCCAGCCACGAGCAGGAGCGGCTTCGCACCCTCTTCTCGACGATGGTGCAGGAGCTGGTCGCGGTCGCCTATGAGAGCGCCGCGGCAACTGGGAAGCCGATCGACCCGCCACTTCTCCTGGTCTTGGACGAGGCGGCCAACATCGCCCCGATCCCCAACCTCGATGAGATCGCCTCAAGCGGCGCCGGGCAGGGTGTGCAATTGCTCTCGGTCTTCCAGGACCTGGCGCAAATCAGGGCGCGCTACGGCGAGCGCGCCTCGACGATCGTCAACAACCACCGCGCCAAGGTCTTCGGCACCGGGATCTCCGACCCCGAGACGCTCAACTACGTCTCCCGCGTGGTCGGAGCGGGCGAGTTCGAACAGCTCTCCCGCACCGCCGGCGAGCAGGGTCGGCGCACGATGACCGAAGGTGACACCTACCGAGACCTCGCTCCCGCCAACGTCGTGCGCGAGGCTGATCCGGGCAGCGGCATCCTGGTCTACGGGCACCTGCCACCGGCGAAGATCCGGCTGCGAACCTGGTTCGAAGAGAGGGCGCTCAATGAGCTGAGGCAGGCATCCGCCGGCACGTCGCGAGCATGGGAGATGTAGGTGTGAGGCCCGGCCGAAGCCCAGCGACCCCTGGTGAGCCCGCGGCTGCCCCGCCGAGCGATGAGACGGCGCCGGGAGATCGGCCCACGGAGACGATGAGCGCCTGGCCCTGCCGGGGTGAGGACACGGTGGCGCTGCGCGGGTCAGCTGAGCGGGCGGAGGCCCGTGAGCGCGCCGAGCGCCTGCGGGTCATCCTCGCCAAACGGCGGCGGGGTCTACTGTGACTCCCCCTCCCAGGTAATCCGCGGTTAGCCTTGTGGTCGTGAGGATCGGTCGAGGTCGGCGACTGCGAGGGCAATCCACTCCAGCTCGCCGTTGATGAGCGGCACCTCCTAGGAGTAGCGGGCCGCCCAGACCCAGCGCTCCCAGCTGTTAAAGCCGCCGTGCCGAGATGCGCTGATCCGCTCCTCTCGGGTCATCCGCGAGAGCACCGAGAGGAAGCCCTCGACGATGCGATCGGCCTCCCGAACTCCGCGACCTGCGAGCACCTCGTAGGTGAGCGGCTGCTCGCGGTGCTCGACCTCCTCGATGATCTTGTCCAAGGTCTGCTGGCTCATTTGAGCCTCCTTTGCTCTGGGCGGTGTGATGCAGTTGCGGGCCTGAGCAATCACAAGCGGCGGCTTGTCGCAGAGCGTCAATGGCTGCGGCCCCGGCCACCGCAACCGGCAGTCGCTTCGGTCGGGCGCCATCAAAGAGACTCGCGACGAGCATCAGGGCGAAGGCGGCTCCGGCGTACTGGTAGCGGCTGTCGGTCGCTTCCTGCCCACGACGTTGTTGAGCGCCAGCAGGAGCCAGTAGGTCAGGGCGAGCGCCGCCACCGGCCAAAAGCGCGACGAGAGGCGCGCGCCGCGGATCTGACGAACCACGAGCGCGACGACGAGGGCGAGGACGATCAGAATGCTCTAGATCGGGTCGAGCCCGGCTTCCGGGTTCGGGCCGCGGCCGAGCGCGCCGGTCGTCGGGTCGGGGTTGAGACCGAGGGCGCCGCCGACGTTCGCCGCGATTGATTCGGCGACGTACTTAGGCGCATTCAGGGCGTTCGCGAGCGAAATGTGCGATTCGGCTTCGTGCCCCCAGCCCACTTACCAGGCGCCGAGCAGCAGCACTGGGACCGCGGCGACATAGGCACGGCTCAGCCAGCGCTCCCGTGGGCTGAGCGCGAGGGCGATGGCGCCGCCGACCAGGAACAGGATGCCGAGATCGGAGAACCCGGCCGACAGGGTCAGGAAGAGGCAGGCCGTGATGTCGCCGCGCCAGTCGCCGCGTTCCATCGACAGCAGCGCCGCCAGGCCGAAGAAGACGGAGCCAACGAAGCCGATCTCGAACGGCCACAGCAACACTTCCCAGGCGGGGCCAAGGAAGGGAACCAAGGTGACGGCGAAGAGAGCGAGCCAATCTCCGACCCGCCGCCGCACATAGACGAACAGGAGGGCGCGCTGCCGAGCAGGCCGATCACGGAGAGTACGTATTCCGGCCGCGCGCTCGTCATCCCGAAGACCCGCAATATGAGTTGCTCGATCAACACCGGGAAGACCGCGATGTGCTCGTTGTGGGGCAAGAGCACCGTGTCGACCGTGGGGTCCCTGCGGTCCATCAGGAACGCCCAGGTGCCCTGATAGAAGGTCATGCTCCGGGTGAGGGCTAGGGTTAGGCCCCCGGCAATGGCGAGTGTGGCGAGCAGCAGCAGGACTGGGACAGGCAGCCCCAAGAGCCGCTGCCGCCCGCTCAACGTCTCCCCCGCCTCTCGCATTGACAGCAATTAACTCGGCTCGTTTGGACGGAGTTGCGCGAAGCGACCCCTCATGGATCTTCGCGCAACGGCATCGAGGGACAGCTTGGTCGCCGATTGAATAATCGCACAATCGTCGGGATCGACGCGAAAGCTCTCGTCCCGTGGTAGTGGGCCGTCTGGTCGCGACGCTCCAGGGGAACGCATGGCGGTCAACGAACGGACAAAACCAGCTCGCGTCCTCCGCGGTCGAGGTCGGGCCCCAAATCGGCCCCGCCACCCGGGCCTCGGGCCAGCCAACGGAAGGCCCGGCGGCGGCGGGCGGGGCGATGAGCGAGGCCGACGCGCTGCATAGCCAGCGCGGAGGCGATAGCGCAGGCGCCAAGAGCGAGGGACGCGAGCCGGTGTGCGGCGATTGGCACCGAATGAAGATCGGCCCACCATCAATTGACTGCGAACCGAGTGGGTAGAGAATCGGACGCGGGGAAGGGCCGCGATCCCGCGCACTGATGCGGGATCGTCGCACGGGCAATTTGCCAGCTGGGATCTGGGCGACTGGCAAGGTCGGAGAGATCAGGGCGGCGCGGATCGTGCCAACCCATCTCCGCCGTGGCCTCGCTATTGCTGTGCCCAGCGTGTCCTCGACGGCGGCAAGGTAGCCCCCGCTTTGTGCGGCTTCGGATGGAATCAATGGGCGAATGCTCCATAGCCGCTGGATTAGCTCCGCTCGCGAGGAGAAGTCAAGCCGCGGCAGCGCCGCTCACGCAATCGCCGGGAAGCCTCGCTATCCGTACGCATCGCTATAAGGCGGCGAGCATCGGATCGTGTCCCCAGGAGCCCAGGTCTCGACCCACGGGGTATCCAGTTCGCCGCGCGACTTCGACAACCGCTCGCCGAGCTGCCCTTGAACCGCTTCTCGACCGAGGCGGATCCCCTATCTGGCCCGTGACGAGGCGAGCACGTCCTGCCCGCAGCTCGGTGCGCCTAGGCGCACAAGGGACGCTTTCGCTCTCGCAAACGGATTGTCTCTGCCGAAGAGCTGGGCGGGGTTTGCCTTCGCTCCCGCTAGCGTTTGCCGCCATCGCAGAAGCGCCGTGCGTACTCGCTCGCGCTCAGCACGCGGGGCACGGAGCGCCTCTATCGTTTCTACCTGAAGGAGGACGCTGGGTATGACGATGCTCTGGGCGATCTGGACCTTCTGTTCGGCCGAGAAGTCGCTGGTGTGCGTAACATGGGCTCTTCGCTCGAACGTCCTCAGAACGGCTTGCTGCCGATAGTTGCCCTTCGTGCAGATGCGCTCGAGCGTTGCGCTGAATTCTGCTCGTTCGTCTCGATGCGAAACACCGCCGCAGCCGACAAAGATGGCGACGGCACCCAGGGCAGTAACAGCACAGCGGCGCCGGCCAGTGGCCTGCCAGCCAGAGCTATCCCTAATGTCGTCTTGCCTCAAGGACGACCGTGCGGCTAACTGCTTTGCCGCGCAGGATCGATGCAGTCGCCAGCACCGATAGCCGGCGATGCGACGCGAACAATGCGAGAACCTTGTGGCTCAGCGGCACGGAGATGTCCTTATGCTGCCTCCCCCGTATGTTGAATTTCGCGTGAGCTATGACGGTGCCGGTCGCCCGCCCTTCGTGCTTGGGAGCGCCGGAACGCCTGTGCAAGCGAACTACTCCGCGGCATGCGCTCTCAGCTAGACAGGCCAACCTGAGATGCGCCCGGCTCCGGCTGACGGTAGCCCGCGGTTCGGTGATTTCCATTTCAGCGCTCAATGCCGCCGGCGCGATGCGAGCGATTCGATTAGCCCAGGGCTCCGTGAACCAGATAATGCCTTCCGCACCAGTCGTGATGCCACCTGCCAGAGGGCCTTCCCCTAGGAAGTCCTGGACCGGGCCAGCTTCGTCGGCGAGGTCGACGATTCTGCCACTCGGTGACACTCGACCCACTACCGGTGCTCCCGGCAGCGGACGAATCCCGCCTTCCTGCGCCCCAAAGAACCACACGTTGCCGTCGGGTCCTGCCGTTACCGCACTTGCGGCCACGCGAGGTGTGCCGGCGAGCGCGTAAGAGGACACCTGACCCTGTGGTGTCATGGAGCCGATTTTGGAGCCGTCGGTGAACCAGAGGTTGCCTTCAGGCCCAGCTGCGATAGTCCCCTTCCCGGCGGATGATGGGAATTCCGTGATCTGCCCGGCGGGCGTGATTCGACCAATGACGCCGAACTCCATGAACCACACGTCTCCGCTGGGTCCAGCGGCGACCCCTGAGGGCTGCGTATCGCGGCGCGGCGGCGGCAGTTTGAGCGGGAATTCGGTGATTTCACCGCTCGGAGTGATCCTCCCTATCTTTCCGCGCCGTTCTTCGGCTGTCGGTTCTTCGGGTTCCCGATACGCATGTTCGTGCCGTGGCTCGGTGAACCACAGATTGCCATCGGGGCCGGCAACGATCAGCTGCGGTTCGTTTTCTTGTCCGAGCTTGACCTGAAATTCGGTGATCTGGCCGCTGGGGGTGATGCGACCAATCATTTGGCGGTGGGGCACCGTGAACCAAAGATCGCCTTCTGGGCCTGTCGTGATGCCGACAGGGCCGGCGGTCAAGCGGCCTGGTTCGAGAGCTGGAAGCGGAAATTCGGTGACCTGCCCGCCTGGCGTGATCCGCCCGATCTTTTCCGTGCCCCACTCGGTAAACCAGAGGTCGCCTTCGTGGCCGAGTGTGATGCCTTGGGGATCGCTGCGTTCAACGGGGAGCGGAAAATCCGTGATCGCTCCCGTCGCGAGCGCCCCCTCAGGGCTGGCCAAACCGAGGCAGACAAAGAGCAGGCCGAGCACAAAAGCGCTAGTTCCCGACCGACGATCGGCCATCGTCAGACCCCCTTTAATTTAATCGCATTGAGCCTACGGACCCATGCACAGCCTAAGGCGGATCGGCGAGATCGGCAAATGCCGATGGCCTTCTTGGCGGCGCACCAAAGCCCCGGACCTAGCCGAGGACGCCACCGTCGGCGTAGCGCAGGCATCCTTGCGCTGCCACTCACCAGCTGGACATGAGATGTTCCGCTTGACACGCCCGCCTCTGCTCACATAATATCGGATTAGTCAAGACCTCTGTATCGGCGGATAGCAGGCCCAGCCCACATAAGCGAATAGAGGAGGAGCGGATCGATATGGCCGCAGCGGGCCGCGGTGCGCGAGGACCACGAGTTTTCGATGCCAAAGCTCGACCTCTGCGGCCAGCGCCTCTGCTCGTCCTCACGGGCCTTATCGCTGCCGTCGCACTCTACTGCGTCGATGTGTCGACGGCGTCGGCGCTTAGCTACGGACTGATGTGGTCTGAGACCCCTACGGCCGAAAAAAGCGAAGGGGGCAACGGCCACGCGGGTGCCGAAATGGAAATGGTCAACCGCTCGGGCTCGTCCATGTTTCGGATGAACATCGCAGAAGAACCGAAGCAAGACGAAGCAGCCTTCCGGGCTGCGGCCGAACACCACATCACGATCGTGCCTGTCCTCTACCAGGGCTCGGTCGGCTACCGCTCCAAATCCTACGAAGAAGGCAAATGGTACGCACGATGGGAAGCGTACGTGAAGGAAACGGTCCACCTGTACGGCTATAACGGGAGCTTCTGGAAAACAGAACGCGAAAACCACGGGCTCGAAGAACGGCCGGTAACGGCGTGGGAGGTATGGAACGAGCCCAACCTGGACATAAACAGCCCAGCACACCTACCTGACCCCCCGGTCTATGGCGAACTCCTGGTCAACACCAAGAGCTACATAGATGCCGCTGAGAACGAAAACGCTACCGGGCATGAACCGGAAATCCTCTTCGGCGGTCTGTTCGCCGAAGCGAACTCGGAAGCGATGTCCGCCAAAGAATTCCTAATCGACGTCTTCTATTACTACCCGGAAATCGCCTCCGACTTCAACGGCCTCTCGTTCCATCCCTACGCCTTCCGCCATGAAGCGGGAGAAGCAATCGAACGGATCTCAGCCCGCGTCGAGGGACATATCACCGAAGTACGCGAAACTCTGAGCTCCCTGAAAAACGCCGGCTCGAAGCCAATTTGGATCACCGAGCTCGGATGGCCATACAAGACGCCGAAAGAAATCGAAATTCTCCCGCCAGAACAGCAGTTGCTCTACTTCAACGAATATGAACAAGAGCTCCTGCTGCTTGAGACATTCAAATGGGTCAAGGAAAACGCTGTTGGCAAGAACATTGCCACTTTGTTCTGGTACAACAACCATAACATCACGCCGCCCATCTCGCCGGAATGGGCCTCGTTCTGCGGATTGAAGGAAAACTACAGCGAACTCGAAAACGGTCAACAGCAGGGGCTGTTCCGAACCGGGACTTGGGCGGGCTTCAAGGAAATCACCGAAAAGACTGAAACCTGGCCGAAAGCACCCTCGGTCGAAACAACCGCGGAGAAAAACGGCTCGCGGACGGTGACGCTCAAGGGAACCGTCAACCCCTACGGTCTTCCGACATCGTACTGGTTCGAATGGGGGACAAAAGAAACAGAACTCACGCACACCGCTCCGACTCCAAAGCGGGGGTACGCAGGCTGGAAAGAAGGTGCGACCGCCGTGAGCGCCACCATCGAAGTCACGCCTGTTACGACCTACTATTACCGCCTCCGCGCTCAAAACGAAGATGCTCAGCCAGCGGGCGAAGGCGGGCCGGTCCTATCCTTCACCTCTCTGCCAGATCCGCCGGTAGTGACGCTGGAAGAACCGCTTGTCGTAGCGGGCAAGATCACGTTGCACGGGACGGTGACGCCCGAGCAGAAGCCGGCGACATATCGCTTCGAATGGGGTACGACAAAATCCTACGGGAGCAAAGCAGAAGGCGAACTCCCCTCCGGCACGAGCCCGGATCCCGTTAAAACGGAAATCACGAGCTTCAAAGCCAACACGCTCTACTACTACAGGCTGGTGGCGGAAAACGGAGCCGAATCCCCTGGCGAACAAACGGGCACGTTCACCTCGAAAGCTGCAGTTCCTATCGTCACCACAGAAGGTGCAACGGAAGTCGTCGAACGGGAAGCAACCCTGAACGGCACGGTCAACCCGGAAGGCGCCGTAACCAAATACTACTTTGAATACGGCACGACGGAATCCTATGGCTCGAAATCCGCCACCGGGGAATTGCCCTCCGGCACGACTCCGCAATCGATTCACACGACAATCAGCGGGCTAAACGGCGAAACCACCTATCACTACCGTCTTGTAGCCGAAAATGAAGCTGGTCAGACTAAAGGCAAAGAAGACAAGACCTTCAAAACGACCAACGGCAAGGCGATAGTCACGACCGAAGGCGGGACGTTTACCCCGTCGCTCGAACCGACGGTTGAAGGGACGCTAAAGGGGAAGGTCGATCCCGATGCAAATGCGACCACCTATTACTTCGAATACGGGCTGACCACCTCCTATGGCTCCAAAGCGCCGGTTCCCTCCGGCGAAGCCGGCTCCGGCAAGCTCTCGAAATCCGTGGAAGCCAAAATTAGCGGCCTCAGGCACAGGACCACCTACTACTATCGCCTCGTGGCTGAAAACGCCAAAGGAACCACCGATGGTGCACAGGAAACTCTGTCGACCAAGCAGATCCCCGAATGGGCGATCGAATCCCCGGTCAACCCGCTGCTCGGCAAGCCGGCCAAGCTCGCAGCGGTCTCTTGCACTTCCTCAACAGAATGCATGGCTGTCGGCGAAGCTCAGAACAGCTCCGGCGTCTACCAGAGCCTCGCCGAGCACTGGAAGAAGAGCAGTGGCTGGGAAGTCAAGACCATGGAATCGGGGTCGTCTACGGTTAGTCTTGACGGAATTGCCTGCAATAGCGCGACCGGCACGTGCGAGGCGGTTGGCTACTACTTCAACGGATCTGTCAACGAGCCTTTGGTCGAGTATTGGAACGGATCGACATGGAAACCGCAGGAATCGTCGGGCCAGGGCCTCGGCGGTGCGCTCACGGGCGTCTCCTGCACTTCTGCAAGCGAATGCACTGCAGTTGGGTACTACAAGTCGAGCCTCAGTGAAACCAAGACCCTGGCCCTGCGCTGGAACGGATCAAAATGGGAAAAACAGACCACGCCGAGCGGGATGGGGGCGACGGTGACCAAGCTGACGGACGTTTCCTGCGAGAACTATCTGCTCCTCGGGGTGCTCCACAAGGAATGTATCGCGAGCGGCTATCTGGAAGTGCCCGCCTTGAGCATCGACGAAGCGGTCGCCGAGCGCTGGAACGGGACCGAATGGACGCTCAAGACCATCCCCAAACCCGAAGAAGGCGCGAAAGCGAGCTACCTCCTGGGCGTCTCCTGCGCCACCTCGACCGAATGCGAGGCAGTGGGCTATTACAAGAACAGCTCAAGCGTCAACATCGCCATGGCCGAGAAGTGGAGCGGCTACTACGGCACCAGCTGGTCGGCGCAAAGCGCACGCAATAGGGAAGGCGCGAAGCTGACGAAGCTGGCTGGCGTCTCGTGCTTACAGGTCGAAAAACTCGAATGTGAGGCCGTTGGGGAATTCGAGACTAGCCTCGAAAAGCACCGCACTCTCACCGAGAAGTCAAACGGTACTTCCTGGGAAATCCAGTACACGCCTAATGCGAACGAAGAAGAAGGGCCGAGCTACCTCGGTGGCGTGTCCTGCACCGGCGGGTCCGCCTGCACGAGCGTCGGATATTCCGAAAAATCGAGCGTGGCGGTGACCCTGGCTGAGCGATTTGAATGAGCAAAGCAGGTTCTTCCGAGCCATCATTGGCGGACGAGATGCGACGCGTGGCTTTAGGGTTTGAGGTCCGATCTACAAATACTAGTCGGAAGAAGTGAGGGGCCGCGAGCCGGAAATGTGCGGGAGCTGAGGGTGCGCACGCGAGCGATGTTGGTTGTGAGCCGTGCTGGGCAGATAACGGCGATTGCCCTCGGCTTCGTGTGGGTTTCGCTTGTGGCGAGCGCAAGCGCGGCACCTACGTGGCTTTCGCCCGTCGGTCTCTCCGCTGCGGGGCAGAACGCCGGCTATTCCCAAGTTGCTGTCGACGCCAATGGTGACGCGGTCGCAGTATGGCGACGTTCCAACGGCACAAACGAACTGATTGAAGCAGCGAGCAGGCAGGCGGAGGGGACCTGGCAGGCGCCAGTTCAGCTCTCGGCGACGGGCCAGAACGCCTACGGTCCCCAGGTCGCGATCGATGCTCAGGGCGATGCCGTTGCTGTCTGGGGTCGATCCAACGGTGCCCTTACGATCATCCAGGCGTCGAGCAAGCCGGCCGGCGGCGCCTGGGAAACGCCGGTCGACCTCTCAGTGCCGGGCGAGGAAGCGATTGACCCTCAGGTCGCGGTCGATCCCCAGGGCGAAGCGGTCGCGGTCTGGGAGCGCTCAAACGGAGAAAACGAAATTGTCCAGGCAGCCAGCAGGCCGGCTGGAGGCGCCTGGCAGACCCCCGTTGACCTTTCCGTCACGGGCGAGAATGGGGTATTCCCTCAGGTCGCGGTCGATCCCCAGGGCGAAGCGGTCGCGGTCTGGGAGCGCTCCAACGGCACTACTAGCAGGTTCATCGAAGCGGCAAGCAGGCCCCCGGGCGGCACCTGGCAGGTGCCGGTTCACATCTCGGCAGCGGGTGAGAAGGCGTACGGTCCCCAAGTTGCGCTCGACGCCCAGGGCGACGCGGTCGCGGTCTGGCAGCGCTACAACGGCACCGACTACGTCGTTCAGGCGGCGGGCGGAGCGGCGGGCGGAGCTTGGGAAGCGCCGGTCGACCTCTCGGCCGCGGGTGAGGAAACCGTCGCCCAGCAGGTCGCGATCGATACCAAAGGCGACGCGGTCGCGGTCTGGCAGCACTACAACGGCACCAACTGGCTGATCGCCGCCGCGAGTCGGCTGGCGGGCGGCGCCTGGCAGCCGCCGGTCGACCTCTCGGCCACGGGCGAAAACGCCTATAGTCCCCAGGTCGCCATCGACCCCGAGGGCGCCGCCGTGGCGGTGTGGAATCAAAGCGCGGTACAGGCGGCGAGCGGAACGGTTGGCGGCGGCTGGCAGGCGCCGGTTGACATCTCGAACAACGGCCAGAACGCCCAGGTCGCGGTTGACCCCCAAGGCAACGCGACGGCGGTCTGGGAAGCTTCCAACGGCGCCAACTCGATCGTCCATGCGGCGGGCTATGACGCCGCCGGGCCGCTCCTGCGCTCGCTTTCTATGCCAACCACGGGCATCGCCGGCCAGCCGCTCTCCTTCTCGGTCTCGCCGTTTGACGTCTGGTCAGCCCTCGGCGAAACCAGCTGGAGCTTCGGCGATGGCGGCGGGGCTCGCGGCACGAGCGCAACCCATACCTACGCAAGCGCGGGCACCTACGCGGTGACGCTGACGAGCGCCGATGCGATCGGCAACACCACAAGCGCCAACGGCACGGTGACCGTCAGCGCCCCACCCGGTTCGCCCAGCGAACCAGCCAGTCCACCCGGCCAAGAAGGATCCCAGGGCAGTGCCCACGGTGCCCGAGTCGGCCTGGTGAAGAGGGGCAAGGCGCTTCTCAAGCTGACCTGCACCAACGCTGGATCCTGCCAGGGAGTGGCGCAGTTGATCGTGCCCAGGAGGTCGAAGGGCCTCCTAGTGGGCAGGGCGCCCTTCGGTATCCCCGCAGGCAAGCTCCGGGTCGTGCCCATCAAGCTGAGCAAGAACGGCGACGCGCTCGTTCGCGGGGCCGGCCGACGCGGCTTAACGGTGAGGCTCAGCGGACCAGGCGTGACTAGCCGCACGGTGGTATTGAAGAAGGTGTAGCCCCGAGTGGCCTATGCGGCGAAGAAAGGCGAGGACCAGCTACCTAATGCGTGGGGGCGTCCATTGCCACAGTGATCCGGAAGGCCGCCTTCTGCGCCGCTGAACGCCGCAATGAGAATGGCTGGGTCCCCTCGCGGCAAGTGAGGTCGCCCCAACGGCTTCAAGGGGCGGCTTCACAAAGCAATGCCGCGCCTTTCAAGCCGACTCTGGGCGCTTCCCGTGCTACGGGCGAACGACTTTGCGATCGCTGGTCGTGCCTCTCAAGGCGACTGTGTGCTTGATACTGTCGGTGCCCGTTGATCTTCTATGACCGCCTAGCCCTCGAACAACGAGTCCCCGAGCCGTCCCCGGCCCTCTTTTGACCAAGGGGGGCGCGGCGGCTCGCCTCGTCCGTGCTGGGGTAAAGGGGCATCGAATCGAGGCTGGGCTGCGTCCGTCTTAGGTGGCCCTATCGGGATAGTAGTGCTTTGTCGGGTTGTCCAGAAATGCCCGTTTCGGGGGTGGCACGACGCTGAGGGCGAGATTCCTGCATCGGCTTGGTAGAGCCAGATGCCAGACCCGGAAACGGAACCCGACAAAGCACTAATAGGTCCTTAGATCCTTAAGTCAACGGTGTCGGGTTTAGGGACGGTGCGGCTCAACCGGCTTCGAGCGTAACCGCGGCGCCACAGGAGAGGTGGAACTCAAGCCATCTCGCTCCATCTACGACGCTGCCGCCGATGAACACCTCCAGATCGGCAGGGTCGAGGAAAAGCCCACCGCCACCAGCAATAACGAGACGCACCGCCGTGTCATCGGGCGGCAAGGTCTGAACGCATTCAAGCTCTCCTTCAAATCCGCAGCCGAAGAAGTGCCCGTAGTGGTTGAGGATCACCTTGATCTCTGAACCGATCATCCCTTGCAGCCGCAGCAAGGCGTCGGTGAACTCGATCGGGCGCAGAACCTCCATAGGGGTCAAAGACGCGAAGCTCACGATCTCTCCCCCCCATCCAGCATCTGTCTGACCCGGGCGCGTCCCTCGCTAAGACAGCGATTCACCTTCGTATGGCTATGCCGATGTCTGCATAGTTTCACCTATGCCGACCTCTGCGTTATGCCGACTTCGACCCGAATGGTGGCTTTTCAAACGGAGACAGCGCCTTTGAGGTCGGCATAATCCGGCGCCGCTGAAGACGCTGGAAGCTCCTCCTCCACCAACCAGAGGAGGAGTTCTCATGGTCGATTCATCGCGGGTCCGGATGACCGGGCCGCTCGTGCCCTTCAAGGCCGGCTTCGCCGAAGAGCTTCGGCGACTCGGCTACACCCCCGCTCGGCGGAGACGCACCTGCGGCTGGCTGCCCACCTGAGCCGTTGGCTGACAACACAGGACCTGAACGCCGACGAGATCTTGCCGGCGACGGCGCAAAGGTTCTTGGGCGATCGCCGCGCCGCCGGCTACACACACCACCTCTCGGCCCGGAGCCTTGTCCCGCTGCTCGCCTATCTGCGGCGTCTCGGTGTCGTGCCGGGCGCCCCGCCTGCACCGCCGCCGGCGGGGCCGCTGGAGGAGCTGGCAGACCGCTACCGGCTCTACCTGATCCGCGAGCGGGGGTTCAAAGAGAAGACCGCTCGGCAATACGTGGATGCGATTCGCCCTTTCCTGCGCGAAAGGGCCGGCCCGGAGGGAGTGGACCTCGTCCGGCTGAGCGCTGCCGATGTCAGCGCGTTTGCGCTGGCCTGCGCCCGCCAACAGACCCCGGGCACGGCCAAGCACACGGTGGGAGTCTTTCGCTCACTGCTTGGCTTCCTGCACCGCGAAGGCCTGATCGAGCGATCGCTGATCGGGGCCGTTCCCAAGGTTGCGAGCTGGCGAGGGGCGGGGCTGCCGAAGGGCCTTGAGCCCGCCGATCTGAAAAGGCTCCTTGCCTCCTGCGATCGCAGCGCCGCGAACGGGCGCCGTGACTTCGCGATTCTGATGCTGCTCAGCCGCCTTGGCCTGAGGGCCGGCGAGGTGGCCGGTCTCTCGCTGGCCGACATCGAGTGGCGGGCCGGGGAGATCGTCGTGCGCGGCAAGGGCCGGCGCGCCGAGCGCTTGCCGCTGACCGCCGACGTCGGCGAGGCGATCGCCGCCTACCTGCGCGAGGGCCGCCCGACCAACGGGGAGGGGCGGACAGTGTTCGTGCTGGCCGCGGCCCCTTACCGCGCCCTCAGCCGCACTGGCGTCAGCCGCGTGGTGGCCTCCGCTGCGCGGCGAGCTGGCCTCGGAACGTTCTACGCCCATCGCCTCCGCCACACCGCGGCAACCGAGGCGCTGCGCGGCGGGGCCTCGCTGCCCGAGGTGGGGCAGCTGCTGCGCCACCACCAGCTGCAGACGACGGCTATCTACGCCAAGGTCGACCGCGCCTCGCTGCGTGTCATCGCCCGCTCCTGGCCGGGAGCCGGTCGATGAGCCCGCTGCGCTCGGCGCTTGCCGACTACCTGACCGTGCGCCGCGCCCTCGGCTACAAGCTAGAGAAGGCCGAGTGGTTGCTCAGCG
>Ga0307372_10001903_pt1 | contig 35453 bp, 23 predicted proteins | sample OX1MG_FD_202533 | JGI IMG/M metagenome (GOLD analysis project Ga0307372, IMG submission 202533) | Soil microbial communities from Risofladan, Vaasa, Finland - OX-1 | ecosystem: Environmental > Terrestrial > Soil > Coastal area > Acid sulfate soil | place: Finland: Risofladan, Vaasa | collected...
ACGCCTGGGCTAGATAAAAGTTTTCCGGGTTGAGTCATTGAACGAAAGCTGCCCCGTCGTGGCCGAACAAAAACAGGACAAACGATCTCTTTACGGAATCACGATTTTGCGCAGCCCAGGCTGAGCCGCCAGCCACCCGACTGTCAAAATGGCTTTGAAGAGGCACTAGCAAGCCACGGATGAAGCACCGATCAAACACGGACAAAATGACATGGAAGCTGACCTTGGGCCGGACGAAAGTGGAATCCAAACGCGTGATTCTCCGTCTCTTATCCGTGTTCGATCCGTGTTTCATCAGTGGCTAAAGTCCCTCGCTTGCCGACGCGTCCGCTCAATCGATCCCGAGCGGCCAGCACGTCGTGAATGGCGCTTTGTGCATCGCGGGCCAAGGCGGTGAGATGCCCCATCTTGCGGCCGGGCCGCGGCTCGGCCTTGCCATAGAGGTGCAGCTTGACGTTCGGTAATTCGCACATGGCGGCCCAATCCGGCTCACCTTGCTGCCAGCGGTCGCCGAGCAAATTCGCCATCGCCGCCGGCCGCAGCAGTTCGGTCGAGCCGAGCGGCAAGCCGCAAATGGCTCGCAACTGCTGCTCGAACTGGCTGGTGATGCAGGCATCGAACGTCAAGTGCCCCGAATTGTGCGGGCGAGGGGCCAACTCGTTGATCCACAGTTTGCCCGACCGCGTGACGAAAAACTCCACGCACAACACGCCGACGACTTTTAATTGGTCCAACACGCCACGGGCGATTTGCGAAGCTTCTTCGGCCAAATCGGCCGGCAGCGGCGCCGGCGCCGCCGATACGTCGAGAATATGGTTGCTGTGCGTGTTGGCGATCAGGCCGTAATCGACGATCGCGCCGTCCATGCCGCGGGCCGCCACGACCGAAACTTCGCACTCGTAATCGACCCAGGCTTCGAGCACCGCCTCGTCGGTCTTGAGCGCCGTCCAGGCGGCATCGGCTTCGGCGGCGCTTTCGAGCTTGATCTGCCCCTTGCCGTCGTAGCCCCAGCCCGCGGTCTTCAACACGGCGGGCAGGCCCAGCTTGCCGATCGCTTGCTTCAATTCCTCGGCTGAGCGAACGGCGGCGAAAGGCGTGACGGCGAAGCCGGCCTGCGTCAAGAACGTCTTCTCGCGCAGCCGGTTTTGCGTGGTGTGCAGCACGGCGCCGTCGGGCCGGACCGGCGCGAACTCGGCCGCCGCGGCGGCGGTCGCCGCCGGCACGTTTTCGAATTCGAAGGTCACCACGTCGACGTTGCGGGCAAAAGAGCGGATCGCGTCGAGATGGTCGTAGGCGGCGTTGATTTCGACGTCGGCCACCTGGCCGGTCGGCGTGTCGTCGGCCGGCGAGAGCGTATGGACGCGATAGCCCATGCGTCGAGCGGCGATGGCGAACATGCGGCCCAACTGGCCGCTGCCCAACACGCCGACCTTGGCGCCCGGCAAGATCGTGCGGCTCACGGCAAGCGGTCTCCGAGCACGCCGTCGGTCTGCTCCTGGCGAAACTTGCGCAACTTCTCGCGCAGTTCGGGCCGCCCGCCCGCCAAAATGGCGACGGCCAACAGCGCGGCGTTCTTGGCGCCCGCTTTGCCGATCGCCAGCGTCGCCACTGGCACTCCGCCGGGCATCTGCACGATCGACAGCAGCGAGTCGAGCCCGTTGAGGGCCTGGCTTTGCACCGGCACGCCGAGCACCGGCAACAGCGTCTGCGCGGCGGCCATGCCCGGCAGATGGGCGGCCCCGCCCGCGCCCGCGATAATCACTTGAAGCCCGCGCTGTTCGGCGGTCTCGGCATACGCGGCCAGCCACTGGGGCGTACGGTGGGCCGAGACGATCCGGCACTCGTGCGGCACGTCGAACTGCGCGAGCGTCTCGTCGGCATGGCGCATCGTCTCCCAGTCCGACTTGCTGCCCATGATGATGCCGACCAGCGGTTGCGAATGGGAAGTCATGCGATCTTGGCCGTCCGATGCTTGCCGAAACCAGCGATCTTACAGGCCGCGGCGCCCAAAGCCAAGCGGCGCCCAAAGCCGGTAGTGTCTCAAAGTTGAGTTGCTCCCCCACACTAACCCGAAGCGCTAGCGAGGAGTGCGGTCATTGCTCCCCCACACTAACCCGAAGCGCTAGCGAGGAGTGCGGTCATTGCTCCCCCACACTAACCCGAAGCGCTAGCGAGGAGTGCGGTCATTTGCCTCGCTGGCGCTTCGGGTTAATGTCTCAGCGCCCGCCAGCAACTCAACTTTGAGACACCACCCCAAAGCCAAGCGGCGCCCACGCGCGCGGCAAGGGCCGCGTGGTTCCTGGCGTTCGGGCCCGGAACCACGCGTCGCCGCCCGGGCTACTGCCCCTGCGCCGCCCGCTCGGGTTTGCACGTAGTAGGCTCGTTCTTCGTTCTCGACCTGCTTCATAGGTTCCGCCAGTTGCTCGGGGGGTGAGCGGGGCGGGCGGATCAGCCATCCCCGAACAAGGGGCCGCTGACGAATTTCCAGCGGACTTGTTCGGATTTGGCGCCGATCCGGTTAAGAGATTGCCCCATTGCTTCGCGAAGAATTACGCCTGGGAAAAATACTTTGGGAAATTCTCCCATTTCGATGGCGGGTGATTCTTCGTACTCTCGATCTCACTAATACGTAAGGCGGGGAGGTACAGGTGGCGGCACGGCTGCTCGACTTTGCTCTAGCAGCCGTGTCCGCTAGCCAGGGGCTTATTCTGCAAGCAATTTTGGCGGGTGGGTCGTAATCTATCGGTCCGCGAGGCTGTGGCGACGGCCTCGTTGGAGCGGTTAGTATTTTCCTGGAAGCAAATCTCGCCCTAGCCCGGATTATTCATCAGCCCATACCAACCCGAAGCGCAAGCGAGGCGGAGCAACGCACTTACCTCGCTAGCGCTTCGGGTTAGTGTTAAGCGCTTTGTCGAGCATTCTCGGGGCTGATGAATAATCCGGGCTAGCCGCCCCCCGCAAGCCTTTGGCGGGTTCTGCCCTCGCGCGGTTCTCTCTAAAATCGGTTCTCTCTAGAATAGCGGGATGACCACCGATCTGATCCTCGGAACCGCCGGGCATATCGACCACGGCAAAACAGCGCTCGTCAAGGCGCTGACGGGCGTCGATACCGACCGCTTGCCGGAGGAGAAACTCCGCGGCATCACGATCGAACTCGGCTTCGCCCAACTCGTGCTGGGCGATTGCCGGCTGGGCATCGTCGACGTGCCGGGACACGAACGCTTCGTGCGTAATATGCTGGCCGGCGCCACCGGAGTCGATCTGGCCCTGCTGGTTGTCGCCGCCGACGATTCGGTCAAGCCGCAAACCCGTGAGCATCTCGAAATCTTGCGGCTCTTGAACCTCGAAACGGGCGTGATCGCCCTCACCAAGTGCGACTTGCCCGAGCCCGACTGGCTCGAACTGGTCGAAGAGGAAGTCCGCGAGCTCGTCGCCGGCACGTTTTTGGAGTCGGCCCCGATCGTGCGGACCAGCGTCGTGACGGCCCAGGGGCTCGGCACGCTGCGCGACGCTCTGTCGGCCGCGGTGCAGCAGGCGGCCAGCGCCCCCCGGCGGCGAGGCTTGTCCGGGCCGTTTCGCATGGCGATCGACCGCGTCTTTACCGTCGCCGGCCACGGCACGGTCGTCACTGGCAGCGTGGCCAGCGGGCAAGTCCGGGTTGGCGATGAGTTGGCGCTGGAACCCGGCGGCGCGCCGGTCCGCGTGCGCGGCTTGCAACACCACGATACGCCGGCCGACGAAGTGCATCGCGGACAGCGAGCGGCGATCAACCTGGCCGGAGTTCGCCACGACGAAATCGGCCGCGGCCAGGAATTGGCTGCGCCCGGCCATTTGGCGGCCAGCCGCTTGCTCGGCGTGCAATTGAACTTGCTCAAAGCGGCCGAGCGGCCGTTGAAGCATCGCTCTCGCGTGCGCTGCCACCTGGGCACGGCCGAATTGCTGGCCTCCGTCGTGCTGTTGGATCGCGAGCGGTTGGCGCCGGGCGAAACCGCGCCGGCGCAGCTCTTCTTGAGCGAGCCGGCCGTGGCCGTGTGGGGACAGCCGCTGGTCGTCCGCAGCGAATCGCCCGTGGAAACGATCGGCGGCGGCGTGGTGCTCGACCCGCATCCTCCCAAGCTCGCACGCAACGACTTCGAGGCGCTCGCACAGTTGGCTGAACTATCATCGGACGAGCCGATCGAACGCGCCTCGGCCGCCGTCTATTTCTTCGGCCTCAGCGAGTGGCGGCCGGGCGATTTGTCGCGGTCGGCGGGCATTGACGAGCCCGACGCGGTCGTGGCGGAACTGCTTGGCCGCGGCGAGCTCATTGAATTGACGCTTTCGCCGACGCGCAAACCGAGAGTGCACCGGCTGGTGCTGGAGCAGCTTTACGGCCGCATCGAAACGCTCCTGGATAAAGAGCACGGGCGGTTTCCGTTGCGAGCGATGCTCGACCGCGCACCCTTGACCGCACGGCTGGCTTATCTCGGTTCCGACTCGCTGGTCGAGGCGATTTTGGCTGCGATGCAACGCGCCGGCCGACTGAAGGCGACCGAGCGCGGCGTGGCGCTCGCCGGCCGCGGGCCGCAGCTCTCCAACGCAGAACAGCGGCTCGTCGCCGAGATCATCGAAACCTATCGCGCCGCGGGCTTTCAACCGCCGACGATCGACGAACTCCGCGCCCAGACCGCCAGGAACCAGCAGGCGGTGCCGCAACTGGCGGCCTTGGCCGCCGCCGAGGGCCACTTGATCGAAGCCGCCCCCGGTTTTTATCTGCACGCCGAAAGCGAACGCAAGCTGCGCGAGACGCTCGCCGAACCGCTCGCCGCCGGAGCAGGCTTGACCGTCAGCCAGATCCGCGACTTGCTCGGCGTCAGCCGCAAGTACGCCGTGCCTTGGTGCGAATACCTCGACCGCATCGGCTTCACCCGCCGCGAAGGCGATCTGCGCCGCTTGGCGGCGCATTCTTCGGCGTGATCGAGGGCGAGTCGCTACACTTTGGAAGTAACTCTATTGCACGCGATTCGCCCACGAGACGTTGGGCTCTCGTGGGGCGGCCTTCCAGGCCGTCAATCGCCGGCGGCCTGGAAGGCCGCCCCACGACCGATGGACGTCTCATTCTCAATCGCGCACAGTAAAAGACTTGCAGGAACCTAATCCCCATGGCGACCAATCCCTTGCGCAATATCCCGTCGGTCAACGAACTGCTCGAAAACCCGCATCTCCAGGCGCTGATCGAAAAAGTCAGCCGGCACGCGGTGGTGACGCGGGTGCGGACGATTCTCGACGATTTGCGCCAGGAGGTGCAAAACGCGGCGGCCGACATCAAACTGCCGAGCGTCGCGGAATTGGCGGAGAACATTGCGCACCGCATTCTCCAGACCGAGCGTCCGTCGTTGCGGCCGGTGATCAACGCCACCGGCGTGCTGCTGCACACCGGGCTGGGCCGGGCCCCGCTGGCCGAAGAGGCGATCGCCGAAATGGCGGCCGTCGCCCGCGATTACGCCAGCGTCGAACTCGATCTGGCCGGCGGCCGGCGATCGCAACGCGTCGAGGCCGTGCAAGATTTATTGCAAGAACTGACCGGCGCCGAGGCGGCGCTGGTCGTCAACAACAACGCCGGCGCCACCATGCTCGCGCTGGCGGCGCTCGCCGCCGGCCGCGAGGTGATCGTGTCGCGCGGGCAATTGATCGAAATCGGCGGCAGCTACCGCCTGCCCGACGTGATGAGCGCGAGCGGGGCGATTCTGCGCGAGGTCGGCACGACCAACAAAACGCGGATCGCCGACTACGAGCAGGCCGTCTGCGACCAGACCGGCGCGCTGCTGCTGGTGCACCCGAGCAACTTCGTCGTAGCCGGCTTTGCCGAAAGCGTTTCGCTAGCCGAGCTCGTCCGCCTGGGCCGCCCGCACAATCTTCCGGTGATCCACGACATCGGCTCGGGCGCCTTGATTGATTTCGCCCAATTCGGTTTCAGCGACGAACCGTTGGCCGCGGCCAGCATCAAACAAGGCGCCGATCTGGTGCTGTTCAGCGGCGACAAGCTGCTGGGCGGGCCGCAGTGCGGCATTCTGATCGGCAAACGTTCGCACGTGGAGACCATCGCGCGGCATCCGCTCACGCGGGCCTTGCGCGTCGATAAGCTGACGCTCGCGGCGCTGGCCGCCACGTTGCGGCTGTATCGCGACCCGGAGCAAGCCAAGCGGTCGATTCCGCTGTTGCACTTCCTGAGCACGCCGATCGAGAACCTCAAAGGCCGCGCCGAGCGGCTGGCGCCGCAGATGGCCGCCTGCCAGGCGATCGCCAAGGCCGAGGCGGTCGCCGACACGACTTACCTGGGCGGCGGTTCGGTGCCGACGCAGCAATTGGCCACCTGGTGCGTGGCCCTCTCGCCGCGCGAGATGAGCGTCGACAAGCTGGCCGCCCGGCTACGCGCCGGCAAACCCGCCATCGTGGGCCGCGTGCGCGACGAGCGGCTCTATCTCGACCTGCGGACGATCTTTCCCCGGCAAGACCTCGAACTCGTTTCGGCCGTGCAAGCGCTCGCCGACGCCGAGGCTCTGTGAGCCGCGAATCGGCCGCTGAACGATCCGGTTAATAGTTGAACATGCCGCCCATCATGATGCCGTGCAGCACGAGGTTGCCGTTCATCTGGATGTCTTGGATCGCCGCCCGGTCGACGAGGAACGCCGGGATTTGGTTGTCGGCCAAGGCCACGCGGCTGAAGGCCATCACGCGATAGGCGGCAAAGAGGGCGAATCGCGGCGTAATCTGGTAGCCGGCGCCCAGGTCGATCTGGCCCATCAGCGCCGCCGAATTCTTGCTGGACTGCACCAAAAACGGCGAGGTCTGGCTGGTGTTGTAGACGTTCTCCACGTTGCCTTGCAGGCCGTTGCCCGAATAGACGTTGGAGTAGATCGTGGCGTGATTGCCGAAGATGCCGAACATCGGCTGGGCGTAAAGCCGCACGCGAGGCAGCACGAAATAGTCGACGCGGCCGCCCATCTGGAAACCCATCAGGTTGTTGGTCACGCTAGTGTCGTAGTACGCCTCGTCGGCGCCGCCATCGTCGCCGAAATTGTGGCCGCCGGCCGCCGAGGCGAAGCTCAGGCTGTCGCGAAAGCGAAAGTAGCGGGCGCCCGCGACCCCCGTGAACATCAAGCCGCCCGGCCCGTAGGCCACGCGCCGCAAGGCGTTGATCTCGAAGTTCTGGAACTGGTCGTTGCGCGTGACCTGGTGAATGTGCGCGTTGTCGAAGTAATCTGTGGCCGGGTTCGGCCCGATGTTGACGTAGCCCAGGTTGATCGGCGTGTTCCAGGAGTTCGTGGGGCTGATGATCGAGGCCGAGCCGGTCATCGGCGCGATGCCCCAGTAAACGAACTGCACGCCGTTGACCGGGCCGTACATCGGATTGCAGGCGCAGCCGAACCAGCGGCCGAACATCACCTGGCCGCCGCCGGCCCAGTTGGCCGCGGCTTGCTGCGTGTTGAGCGTCTGATCGTAGGCGTTGTTGACGTTGAAGCTGGTCCAAAACTTGTTGGGATTGTCGCGCGTCATGATCATGCCGGCCAGCGAGCCGAACCACATCCCCGGCCGCGCGATGATGCCGCCCGGCAACGCGATCGGAGCGATCGGCGGCGCCGCCAGCGCACCCGCGAACGGGCTGCCGTACGGACCGACGCCGTTCGGGCCGGCGCCGTCGACGCCGCACGTCGGGCAGCCGCCCAGTCCCAGATCGCCCCCTTGCGGGTTCGCCAGCGTCGGCACGCCCGGTTCGCCCCACAACTCGTCGGCCGGAGGCGTGCCGATCGGCTCGCCCCAGACGCTGCTGCCGCCTGCAGGCGGTGCGCCGGCGCCGGGCCGAAATAAGCCCGCCGCGCCGCCGCGCTGCCAACCCGTCGGCTGCGCTCCGTAGCCCGCCGCCATAGAGGGCCGGATGTCGCCGGTCGCAGGGTAACCGTTCACAGGGCTCATCGCCGCGGGGATCGGCAGCAACTGCGGTCCGCGAGTCGTATTCGTCTGGGCCCGGCCCGCGGCCGGGGCCAACAACAAGCACGCCGTTGCCGCGAAAACGCACGTGAATCGCATTTTGCTTCAGACTCCGTTCGCTGCCTCGCGAGGCCGGCTTGCCGGGCGTTTCCGTGCCCGGCCGCACTCGAACCTGTTCCTGAGGTCCGATCACGCCGCCTATCGTTCAGTTACAGAATCGTCGCGAGAGCGCGGAGAAATCCGCGATTTACCGCCCTGCGGACGGAAAACCGCGCAGGGGCGGCGTGGCGATCGGAGCAGAGGGAGAACTTTGCGCCAACGGCTTCACCCGAGCGGCGGTCAGAGCTTGCGCCGCTGAAAAAAGCCGTCGGCCGAGTTGCTAAATCGGTTCTGCAAATATGTGGCAAACTGCCGGACAGGCACGTGATCGTCTCGCAAGACGAACAGTTTCCGCCGTTCACGCGGGTGGTTGGTTTTTTTACGTAGCCCAGGCATTTATGCCTGGGATTCGCGAACCATTTCAGCCCTCCGCGCCTGATCGGCGCCTCGCGGGCCGCCGCCGGCAGCCCACGAGGCGCCGATCGCAGCAATCGCGTACGCGCTGCACGGATCCCAGGCATAAATGCCTGGGCTATTTAAAAGGTGCAACCACCCGCCAAGTTGCTAAGTCGGTTCCGCAAATATTATGCAAACTGCCGGACAGGCACGTGATCGCCTCGCAGGACGAACAGTTTCCGCCGTTCAGGCGGGTGGCTAAAAAAAGCCGTCGGCGCAATCGATCTATTCCGCCAACCTTATGCCCGGCCCGCTTCGACGCTTAAACCGGCGCCGGTTGCAGAAAGCTGGTCGAGCACTTCCAGGGCCAGCCGATGGTAGTCCTCGGCGCCGTTGGAGCCAGGGGCGTATTGAAAGATCGATTGGCCGAAGCTCGGCGCCTCGGCCAGGCGAACGTTGCGGCGGATCCGCGTCTGAAACGGCTGGGCCGCCGACCAAGGGCCCGTGCCGCCCCGGCATTGGCTGAAAAACTCGTCGACGTCGCGGCAGACCTCGGTCGCCAACCGCGTGCCCGACTCGAACATGCAGAGCACGACCCCCGAGAGCTTCAGCCGCGGGTTCAGCCGCCGCGCGACGACCTCGATGGTTTGCAGCAGCTTGCTCAGCCCGTGCAAAGCCAGAAAGTGAGGCTGCAGGGGAATAAAGACTTCGTCCACTGCGGCCAGGGCGTTGAGCGTCAGAATGCCGAGCGACGGCGGGCAATCGATGAACATATAATCGAATTCCTCGGCGTCGTCTTCCAGCTTGTCGCGCAAGATCAACTCGCGACCGACGACGCCGGCCAGTTCCACTTCGGCCGCCGCCAGATCGAGGTGCGAACCGACGACGTAAAGGTTTTCGCCGACTTGCTTGCGCACCGAAGCCAGGCTGGCGTCGCCGGCCAGCACGTCGTAGACCGAGCCGCCCTCGCGGCCGGGCTCGATGCCCAGGTGTAGCGTGGCGTGGGCCTGCGGATCGAGATCGATGAGCGAAACCCGCGGGCCCGTGGCGGCCAGCGCGGCGCTGAGATTGACGGCCGTGGTGGTCTTGCCCACGCCCCCCTTTTGATTGATGATCGCAATCTTGCGCATCCGGAACTCCCTTCCCGATCGGCCGATATGGCTTGTTCGAATCCTTGCCCGTAGACGCGGCATCTTGCCGCGTTCAAAAGCGGCAAGGATGCCGCTTCTACTACCCGGCGCCGTTGGGAGGCGGATTATAGGCAACGCGGCGAGGTTATCCTAGCCCGGATTATTCGTCAGCCCACACTAACCCGAAGCGCAAGCGAGGTGGAGCAACGCACTTACCTCGCTGGCGCTTCGGGTTGGTATCGAGCGCTTTGTCAAGTAACAGCCGGGCTGTGAATAATCCGGGCTAGACGAGTCGCAGCCGCCCCAATCCGCAAGATTTCGCGGGTTCGCGAAAAAAGGGGGGTTTTGCAGTCGACCGAGTTTTGCACTAAAACCAAACGTAGCAATGATGTAGAAGCGGCGCCCTTGCCGCTTTAGCTTGATGTAGAAGCGGCATCCTTGCCGCTTTTGAACGCGGCAAGATGCCGCGTCTACGACTTTTGATCGCGGCAAGATGCCGCGTCTACGACTTTTGATCGCGGCAAGATGCCGCGTCTACGACTGTGGGCGCGCGGCAAGATGCCGCGTCTACTGGACTGCGCGGCAGGCTGCCGCATTGACGGTTTTGGAGTAGCGACGCGATGCGCGTGATTGTGGAGCGTGATTTTCCCAGCGTCAGCCGGACGGCGGCCCGCTTTGTGGCCCGGTTGGTCCGCGAGCGGCCTACCAGCGTGCTGGGTCTGGCGACCGGTAGTACGCCGCTGGGCATGTATCAGGAATTGATTCGCATGCACCGCGAGGAGGGGCTCGATTTTTCGCGGATCGTGACCTTCAATCTCGACGAGTACGTTGGCCTGGCCCCGACGCACCCGCAGAGTTATCGCCGCTTCATGCAGCAGAGCCTGTTCGACCACATCAATATCGACGGCCGCAACACGCACGTGCCCGACGGCCGCGCTCTCGACTTCGAGGCGCATTGCGAGCAGTACGAAAAGCTGATCGACGAAGCAGGCGGCATCGATCTGCAGGTCTTGGGCATCGGCGCCGACGGGCATATCGCCTTCAACGAGCCCGGCTCGTCGCTGGGCAGCCGCACGCGGTTGAAGTCGCTGACCGCCGAGACCCTCCGCGACAACGCCCGCTTCTTTGGCAGCATCGAAGAAGTGCCGCGCCTGGCCATCACGATGGGCGTGGGCACGATCCTCGAATCGCGGCAGTGCTTGCTCCTGGCTTGCGGGCAAGCCAAGGCCCGGGCCATCAAAGAGACGATCGAAGGGCCCGTCACGGCCCAAATCACTGCCTCGGCGCTGCAATTGCACCGCGACGTGATCGCGGTCGTCGACGAAGAGGCCGCGCAACTGCTCGAGCGGCGCGAGTATTACCGCGAGGTCGAACGCGCCCAATCGTTGCTGGAAGCCGGCGAGATCAGCAAGCTGCTGCCGCACAAATCGTAGCCATGCTCCGCAGGCGGCCAGCCCGGATTATTCTCGACCCACGTTTGTGCCCTGTCAGCCGAGAGTTGATGCATGTCCGAGTGATGGGTGGCTGGGTCTGAGCCTGGGCGAAGGCCCAGTTCGCTGGGGCATCGCCTAGGCTCTGCCGCCAGCCACCCTGGGCGATCGCATTCGTCAAAACATGGCTGACAGAGCGCTAGGTCGCCGCCGGAAAGTCCCGGCCCGCGCGGACCGAGACGACGATCATCGCCAGGCCCACGAGCAGCAGCCCGGCGGCGGCCCAATACGGCGAGGCGGGCGATTGGGCGAACAGCCGCAGGCCGAACACCGGGCCGAGGATTCGGGCCAGCGACGTGGCGCTTTGCCCCAGGCCCAAGATGCCGCCTTGCTGCTCCGGATCGGTGCGGCGCGAGATGAGCGATTGCAGCGACGGATTGACGAAGGCGAAGCCGGTCACTTCGAGCGCCATGGCCCACAGCAATTGCGTAAAATCGCCTTGCTCGGCGGACCAGGCCAAGCACAAAAAGCCGACGATCGCCGTCGCGGCGCCGAACGTCGCCATCGCCCCTTCGGTCATGCGGCCCGCCAGGCGCCGCACCAGAAAGCCCTGGGCCAAGGTCAACACGATGCCCAGATAAGCGAAGGCCGCCAGCACGACGATCTGCACGATGTCGTCCTGTTCGGTATAGCCCCAGCTTTCGATTCGCCGCACCAGGGCGCCCAGGATCCCCGACTCGGCGGCGCCCTCGCCCCGCTGCTCGACGATCTGCTCGATCTGCAAGGAGAGCGTCGACTCGAAATTGGCGAACGAAAACACGGCCACGCAACTGGTCGCCAACAACAGTGCGACGGACGGCGTCGACAGCGCCGCCCGCAGCGCCGACCGATCGAACAAGCTGCGCTGGGCCGCATGGCTGCCAGGCTGCCGCGATTCGGGCAGCTTGAACACGGCCAACAACAAGGCCATGCCCGACAGCGCCGAAGCGACGTAGCCTGGCCAGGGGCTGAGCGCCACCTTGCCGCCGGCCAACAGCGCCGAGGCGCCCAACAGCGGTCCGAGCGTGAAGCCCAGCGCAAAAGCGGCCCCGATCAGGGCCATGCCTTTGGCCCGGCTTTCTTTGGTCGTCGTATCGGCGATATAGGCTTGCGCCGTCGAGATCGTCGCCCCGGCGATGCCGGCGCCGATCCGGGCGACGAACAAACCGGCCAGGCTGCGCCAGACGGCGGCCACGCCGAACAGGAAGTAAAAGATCGTCGATGCCGCCAACCCGATCATCAGAATCGGCCGGCGGCCGTAGCGGTCCGACAAGCGGCCCCAAATCGGCAAAAAGAAAAACTGCATTGCCGAAAAGCTCGACATCAACAGCCCGATCAACCAGCCCGTCTGTTGAGCCGACAGATCGTGCAGCTCGGCGAAATGCTCGGCGTAAATCGGCAACAGCGGCAGCACGATGCCGAACCCGAGCAGATCGATGAAGACCGTCAGGAAGATCACCAGCAGCGATCCGCGGCGCGGTGCGGCGGGCGCATCGCCGGACGGCGTGTGGTCCGGCGGCGCGTACGGATTGCCGTCTTCGGGCGTGGAAACGTCTTGATCGGCGTCGGACATGAAACGAGCGGAGCCTGACATTATTTCTTTAATCGCACGAGCTTACCCCGAGCGAGCGCGGCTCCGCAACCGCTGGCGAGAAGGGCCGAGAGGTTTTATGATTGAAAGATGCCGCCCACCCCGCCCGCCGAACGCCGCCGCCTGGAATCGCTGGAGCCCGCGGCGCTGGAACAGCATCAGCTTTCGCGGCTCAACTCGCTGCTGGACCGCATCTTGCCGATCAACCGCTTCTACGCCGAACGGCTCGACGGCGTGCCCCGGCCGCTGACCACGCTCGACCAGTTGGCCGAGTTGCCCTACACGTACAAAGAAGGCTTGCTGGGCGCCAAGAAGCCCGGCGACTTCGCCGCCAACCTGACCTACCCGCGCGAACGCTACGTGCGCTATCATCAAACCTCGGGCACGCGCGGCCGCCCGCTGGGCGTGCTCGATACGGCCGAAGACTGGACCTGGTGGCTCGATTGCTGGCAGTCGATCTATGACGCGGGCGACGTCACGCCGCACGACTGCGTGCTGATGGCCTTTTCGTTCGGCCCGTTCATCGGCTTTTGGAGCGCTTACGACGCCGCCGTGGCCCGCGGCTGCCTGGCCGTGCCCGGCGGCGGCATGAACACCGTGGCGCGGCTCGAACTGATGCGTTCCTGCCGGGCGACCGTCGTTTGCTGCACGCCGAGCTACGCTTTGCACCTGGCCGAAGTCGCCGCACAGCGGCAGATCGACGTGGCCAACCTCGACGTGCGGCTGTTGATCTTGGCCGGCGAGCCGGGCGGGTCGATTCCGGCCGTTCGCGCCCAGATCGAGCGGGCCTGGCAGGCGGGCGTGCTCGATCACAGCGGGGCCACCGAGGTCGGCCCCTGGGGCTACGGCGATCGCCAGAACCGCGGACTGCACGTGCTGGAAAGCGAGTTCATCGCCGAATTCCTTTCCGTCGAGACGGGCGGACCGGCTGGCGAAGGCGAACTGAGCGAGTTGGTGCTAACGAATCTCGGCCGCATCGGCTGCCCGGTGATTCGCTACCGCACGGGCGACCTGGTGCGGCCGATCTGGCAGCACGGCGAGGCCAACCGTTTCGTGCTGCTCGAAGGCGGCGTGCTGGGCCGCACCGACGACATGATGATCATCCGCGGCGTGAACGTGTTTCCCGGCGCGGTCGAACAGATCCTCCGCAGCTTTCCCGAAGTGCTCGAATATCGCATGATTGCCCACAAGCTCGCAGCCATGGATCACCTGCGGATCGAGATCGAAGACCGGCTCGATCAGCCGCGGCGCGTGGCCGAGGAATTGCGGTTGCGGCTGGGGCTGAAAGTCGACGTGCAAACCGTGCCGCTGGGCAGCTTGCCGCGGTTCGAGGGCAAAGGTCAACGTTTCGTGGATCAACGCTCTTTGGATTAACGATGAACGCGATTGCCGCACTCTCATCGCTTTCGGCGGCCGAGCTGCGCCGGGCCATTCGCGAAGGCCGCTACAGCGGTCCGACGGCCGGCCTGGCGCCCGGCTACGTGCAGACGAACGTGGTCATTCTGCCGGCGGCGGATGCGACCGACTTCGCCGAGTTTTGCCGGCTGAACGGCCGGGCCTGCCCGCTCGTGGCTCAAACCTCGCCGGGCGAAACCGAACCGGCCGACGCGGCGCCCGGCGCCGATTTGCGCAGCGACGTGCCGCGCTACCGCGTCTTTCGCCAGGGCGCGCCAGAAGCAGCCGAGCCGACGGACATCCGCGATCTGTGGCGCGACGACTTCGTGGGTTTTCTGCTGGGCTGTTCGTTCACGTTCGAGCGGGCCCTCATCGAGGCCGGGCTGGGCGTGCGGCATATCGACGAAGGACGCAACGTGCCGATGTATCGCACCTCGATCGCCTGCCGCGCGGCGGGCCGCTTCGCCGGGCCGCTGGTGGTCAGCATGCGGCCCTATCGGCCCGAGCAGATCGACCGCGTGCGGGAAATCAGCGGGCGTTACCCGACGATGCACGGGGCGCCGATCCACGTCGGCGACCCGCAGGCGCTGGGCATCGAGGATTTGTCGCGGCCCGAATTCGGCGAAGCCGTAACGATCGAACCCGGCGAGATCCCGGCGTTCTGGGCCTGCGGCGTGACGCCCCAATTGGCCTTGGCCGCCGCGCGGCCCGAACTGGCGATCACGCACAGCCCGGGCTGCATGTTCGTCACCGATCTGCGCGACGAAGCGTTCGAAAAACGGTAATCTTTGCCTGGTGCTTTGTCAAAACCAAAAAATTGTGGTTGCGTTTACCTGCAGATGAGCGATGCCGATTACGATTAGCCACGGATGGAACACGGATCAAACACGGATAAGGAATAGGAATGGCTCCTGCGTTCGGCCCCCCGCTTTCGCCTCGCCAACGGTGAAATTGCACGATCTGTGTTCGATCCGTGTTCCATCCGTGGCTCGTTCCGCCTAGGTGATGTCGATCTTGCAATCCAAAATCGAAAATCCAAAGTCCAAAATCACATGTCCGTCTATCCGACCCAACTGGCCTTCAGCGGCGAAAACCGCCTGCTCATCGAATGGAGCGACGGACAGAAACGCAGCTATTCGTTCGGCGAGCTGCGCGATCACTGTCCCTGCGCCTCGTGCCGCGAGAAGCGTTCGCAACCGCCGGCCGCCAGCGGGCTATTGCCGGTGCTCTCGGCGGCCGAAGCCCAGCCGTTGAAGGTCCTGGGCATGAAGCCGGTCGGCAACTACGCCTACTCGATCGAGTTCAGCGACGGCCACGACACGGGCATTTACACCTTCGAGTTGCTGCGCGAAATCGGGCGAATCGAATCGGAGTTTGGGTCGGAATAGGGCTTTGTTCCGCTGCTGTCGCATTGTTGAGGATCTTTGTTGGCTAATCCGGTTGATGCTATTCAATCGGAGAGTGCGTCATCATCATTTTTGGCGAGCGCTTGAAAATACGAATCGGAAGCCGCCGCGTTCGAGGGAATGACGCTGTAAGGGCGCACTTCCACGACGAGGTCATGTGAATGATCGTCCTGACGCGCCGACATTTGCACGCCCATTGTCTGCACGCTGCCGTCGGACAACGTCAACAGAATCTCATAGGCGCCAGGCTGCAAGCCGGCGGTTCGCCAATCAAACTGAAATTGGCCGCCGTCGACGCGGATCCCTTGACCATTAGCACTTTGCGGGCTGAAAGGCGCGCCGAGCGAGCCATTGGGATTGACCGCGGCGATTTGCAGCGAAGTAACGGCGTTCAGGGTCGTGATAGTGTCGCCCAGAGCGTCGGTCAACTCGAACCGGACAGGGATCGTTTGCCCTGCCGTAAATTCATCTCGGCTGGCCAAAGGCGGCAGAAAACCGCTGAAGTGGTACAGCACGTCGATCAGTACGGTCGCCGTGGCGGCGTTGTAATCGTTGGTGGCGGCGGCGCTGACCGACAGCACCTGATTGCTGCCTGGGCCCAGCACCGTTCCGGCCCCGGGGTTGTAAACCAGCGCCCCCGCGGGCGCCGGCCCGACAACGGATACAGTGGCATCGAGTTGGGCGGCGCTCAGCGCCGTGCCGACGATGATATTGGCGGGCTGGCTCCACGCGATGGTTTGGTCCGCCTTGGCGATCGTCAGCGTGCCGTCCTGGAACGTGATGGCATAGTTCGAGGAAGTCAGACCCGAGGGAGTGATGGGATAAGTACCGACGTCGCTGGCCATCGTCGCCGGCCATCGTCGCCGGCGTGACTACCAACAGGGTTCCGCCGAGCGAAGCGGCGGTTTCGCCGTTGACGAACCCCTGGTAGCTGACCGTGAGCGTCGGATTTGGCGAGCCATAGACGCGAGTTTGATTGTCGGCCGAGACCGTCAGCGGCGCCGGGCTGATCGTGAACGTCGCCGTGGCGCTGGCGATCAAATAGTCGGCGCTGCCCGGGAAGTAAGCCTCCACGGTATACGTCCCTGCGTCATCCGGAGCGCCAGCGAGCGGCGTCCCCGTGGCGCTCGAGCCCGCATAATAGGTCAACGTCGGCGAGACCCCTTCGAGGCTGCCGCCCGGCGTCCCGCCCGCGGCGGCGACCGTGTCCGTGGCAGGGAACGGCAGGCCCGTGTAAACGCCGCCAGCATCGCTGACGCTGACCGTCGGCAAGGCTTGTACCGCCTCGTAAGCGCCGATGTCGATCGTCGGGTCGGCAGGCGTGATTCGCGTCTTGCCTCGCTGATCGGTGGCAGGCGCGGCCAAAGCGGGGTTGCCCGTCGTCGTCTCGGGATGGTCGTCGCCGGCGTTGATGGCGGGGCTGCCGGGCAACAAAGCCATCGTCTGCGTGGGGCCGCCGTTGTCGCCGAGCGATCCGAGCAGCGGATCGAGAGGATTGCTCGCCGTCCCAATCAAACTTGCCGCCGGGCCGCTGGCACTGAATCCGGTCGCATCGCCGATAATGCCGATCAAGTCGTGGTCGGTGCTTACAAAACGGCCCCTTATATCCGGATCCGCGGTCGTCGCCGTGTTGCCTGCGACAATGGTGTTGGCAATCGCGAACTGTCCGACGAAGCTTTCGATTCCGCCGCCGTAAGCGGCAGAGTTATTCGCGACGGTACTGTTGATCACCGTGGCTGTTCCGCTGTAGTTGTAAAACATGATGCCGCCGCCTGCATGAGCGGCGGAATTCCCGGCGAACGTGCTGTTGGACACATGCAGCGAGCCGCCTTGGACCATGATGCCGGCGCCATCGCCTCGGACCGTGTTGCCGGTAAAGGTGCTGTCAACCACGGTGGCCGTGCCGTCGCCGTTATAAACTCCGCCGCCACTATAGAGTCCGGTGGGGTCCGACCCGCTTGTGACGTTGCCTGAAAAAGTGGTTCGCTCGACGGTCAGTTGCGATCGATTGAAAATGGCGCCGCCAAACCAAGAGGAATTCTGCGAAAACGTGCTATCGATAAAGGTCGCCGACTTCACATTTTGGATGGCGCCGCCGTTGGGCGCATAGTTGCTCGAAAAGGTACTGTCGGCCGCCGAGAGCGCTCCCAAGTTGAAGATGGCGCCGCCCAGCGCGTCGACGGCTGCATTTTTCGCGAGCGTCATCCCCAACAACGCGAGAGTTCCATAGTTGCTAATTGCTCCTCCGTCGCCTGCGAAGGGATTGACGGGATTGTCCGTAGCCCTCCCGCCCGTGAGCGTCAGACCGGACATCGAGACAATCGGTTCGCTATTTGCTGCGTAAACGCCGACTTGGAACAACCTCGCGGGCAGCGCGCTCGTCTGATCGACTGTCAGCGACCCTGCACCAGGTCCGACTAGGGCCAGGCTGTCGGCAATCTCGATCTGCCCCAGCGTTAAATCGATCGTGCTTCCGGCGGGGAGGTTGAAGTTAATCGTGGGGCCGTTAACCGTGGGACTTACTCCGGCTCCGGTGTCAAGGTATTCAATGGCAGATCGCAGCGAGATCTTGCCGCCGGCATCGTCAGGCGATATTGACGCTGAAACGGCGTGCGTGTCATTGGTTGTGTCGACGGTCAGCGTCACGCCAGACAGTAACCAGCGGTATTCGAGCATCTCCAGGACGAGATGCAACCGCGGGGCGGGTTTACGGTTTTGGGACGACGAGCGAGACAGGCGATTGCGGAGTTGAAACATGAGGCGATGCCCTAACGGTGTTATTGAATGACGATACCCGCCGATCTTCACCAGACGAGCGCCCCGTGGGCGTCGCCTGCCGCTCCGAAGGGAGAAGTTACCAGCCGAAAGTATTATTGCAACCATTTTTTTCAAAAAAAACGCGCCTCCAGGAGCCGCCTCAGCAGCACGCGCCGCCAGTACTTGGCGGACGAAAGCAGTGGACTCGCTCGCAAAGCTCCAACCGAGCCGCCGTTCTCGCCGCGGCGTACGCCGGGTCCGGTGATTTCGACCGGGCAATTCAATGGCAGAAAAAGGCGATCGAACCGGCGGCCAACGGTGAAAAGGAAGAATTCCGTGACGTCGGCGCTAGGGAATGTCGAGCACCAGGCCTTCGCGCAGATCGTTCGGGACTTTCAATCGCTGGCGATTGGCCTCGTAGATCTCCTGATACCGCTCGCCATCGCCGTAAAACTGCCGGGCGATCGCGACCAGCGTATCGCCCGCCTTGACGCGATAGGTGCGCTTCACGCCAGGCGGCGGCGGACTGGGCGCCTCGGGCCGCGGAGTGAGGGGCGACAAGGGCGGTTCAACGGGCGGCTCGCGGGGCGTCTGCCGGGCGACTTCGTCGGCCGAGGGCAGTCGCAACTCGGCGCCGATCGGCAACAGGTCGGGAGTATCGAGCAGGTCCCGGTTGGCCTCGTAGATTTCCAGATAGCGCTTGCTCGAACCCAGGTAATCGTGCGCCAAGGAAGAGAGCGTATCGCCGTCGCGCACCCGGTGCGTTCGCGCGCGGCGCGGCGGCGGTTGCAGCTTTCGCGCCGAACTCGCTTCGGCGACTTCGTCCGCCTGCGGCCCTTTGGCCCGATCGGGCCTCGACTCGGCCTGCGCATGCGTCGCCGGCAGCGGGCGTCCGTCTTCGAAATCCTTTGCCGCCGGCGGCGCATCGGCGGCGACCGGATCGATCTGGTCCGAAAGCCGCGCCGCGGTCGAGGGATCGTCGGCAAGCAGGTACGTCGGGGGACGATCGAGTTGCGGCGGTTCCGCCTCCGACGGCGCCGCCGCGCGGGGCGGTTGGCGAAACAGCGATGCGCCGATCACTCCGCTCAACACGATCCCCGACGCCAGGGCGAGCTTTGCACCCCGTTGCACTTTAAAGGCTCCCCGCAGCGGGCCAATGGACCACGAACGTTATGGAATGTGCCAGTTCCTGACATCGGGCGCTGGCGTGCGAAGACTTGAGCGACGCCGCGCGCGGCCGCAGAGTTCGCCCTGCCAGAAGACTTTGCCAGGAGGCTGCGAGCGGCCTTAAGAGATCGTCCTGCTTTTTACGCGGCGTTTTCCGCAGTGAATTCCGACCCCGAATGGGTCAGATTCGATAGCCCAGGGCGCAGCCCTGGGAATCTTTTAAATAGCCCAGGCATTTATGCCTGGGATCCATGCAGCGCGCACCGTCTTCTCCGATCGGCGCCTCGCGGGCCGCCGGCGGCGGCCCGCGAGGCGCCGATCGGGGGCGGAGGGTTGAAATGGTTCGCGGATCCCAGGCATAAATGCCTGGGCTACGTAAAAAACAGCCGCGGCGCCGTCTTGCAGCCCCGGGCAGCTTTAGAAGACCACTTGTGTAGTACAACTATCGAATGACGCACCTTCGGTGCTACGGCGGCCTTCGGCCTGATCCATCTTTCCACAAAGCAGGAAGATCTCTTAAACCGGCTGTCCCGAAGGCTTCACGGCGCCTTTGTTCGCCTCGGGCTTGGACTGGTTCATCCAAATCAAAATCGGGGTGGCGATATAGACGGTGCTGTAGGTGCCCGAGATCGTGCCGATGACCAAGGTGAACGCAAAGCCGTGAACCCCCTGGCCGCCGAACACGTACAAGATCAGCACCACGATGAAAACCGTCAACGAGGTGAGCAAGGTGCGGCTCAACGTCTGGTTGACGCACAAATTCACCAATTCCGGCGTAATCTCCTGGCTCTTGCCGCGAATCTCGCGGATGCGGTCGAAGATCACGATCGTGTCGTTGATCGAGTAGCCGATGATCGTCAGGAAGGCGGCGATGATCGGCAAGTTGATCTTGAAGGGTTCGATCAACAGCGCGCTCATGAAGGGGAGTCGCGACAGCCAATAGCTCAGCGCTAATGCGCCCAAGGCCACCAACACGTCGTGTACCAACGCCAGCACGGACGACAAGCCGAAACTGACTTGCTGGAAGCGAATCCAGACGTACACGATGATCATCACCAGGCTGGCCAGCAAGGCGTAGGTCGCCTGCAACTGCGTATTGCCGGCCACGCTGGCGCCGACCTTGTTCGAAGAGGGAAAGAACGGATCGGCGGCCAGCGTTTTTTGGATGCGTTCCAGCAGGGCCTTCGTCGCGTCGGCCGGGGCCGCGATTTTCAACGTCCATTGCTCGAAACCGCGCTTGCTGCCTGCTTCGTAGTTCGGATTATCGACTTCGAACACGACGTCGTCGCCCACCTCGGGGATGGCCGCGGCGGCCGCTTCGATTTTACGCGATAGCGCGTCGTGGCTGATGTCTTGCGTGAAGGTCAGTTCGACTTGCGACCCGCCGGCGTAAACATCCGCGGCGGCGGCAGGCTCTTCGGGCGACGTTTCGGCGTCCGCGGCGGCGGGCTCCTTGGCTGCCGGTTCGGCTTCGCTCGTCGATCCAGCTTTGGCCGTTTCGCTCGCGGGCTTGGCGGGCGAAGCATCGGCGTCCGAGGCAGGCGCCGACTTTCTCAACGGGTTCTCGTCGTCTTCGGCCAGCGCGAGCAACCAGGCATCCTTGTCGATCAGGCTCGCGCCTTCCTTCGCGTCGGCCGCCGGCTTTTCGGCGGGCGCCTCATTGGTCGGCGCTTTTCCGCCGCCCTTTTCGGCCTCACCCTCGGTCGGCGCTTCGCTTGCTTTCTGCTCGCCCCCGGCGATCGGCTTGATTTCGCCCATCGTGAGCTGGTTGTAAGCCAACTCGCCGCCAAAATGCTGCTTGAGTTCCGTCTCGACCCATTCGATGTTGCTCTGCGGGCCTTTTTCCGGCGGGTTCGTTTCGTCGATGTCCGATTTCGAAGTGATGATCAAAAACCGGCGATGCGGCTCTTCGTCGGTAATGCTCACTTCTTGCACGGTTACGTCGGGCAAATTGGCGACCTGCTCGCGAATCTCGCCGATGTTCATGGCCTTGCTGAACAATGTTTCAACCGACACGCCGCCGGTGAAATCGATGTCCAGCAGTCCCTTGCCGCGCTCGACGACCCCTGCCAAACCGGCGGCGATCAACAGCAGAGAAAACACGATTGCGATCCGTCGTTTGCCGATGAAGTCGAAGCTGGGGTTCTCCAGGATTTTCAACATCCGCAGCTTGCTGATCCACCGCTGACGCTCGGCGATCTCGAAGATCAGCCGCGTGAAAGTGATCGCCGTGAACAGGTTCATCACGATGCCGAGAATCAACGTTACGGCGAAGCCTTTGACTTGGTCGGTGCCGATGGCATACAGCACGATCGCCGAGATCAAGGTGGTGACGTTGGCGTCGATAATCGTCGTAGTGGCCCGATCGAAGCCGTTGCGGATAGCCATCCGCAACGTCGCCCCGCGCGCGATTTCTTCGCGGATGCGTTCATAGATCAGCACGTTGGCGTCGACCGCCATGCCCACCGTCAACGCCAGGCCGGCCAGCCCCGAGAGCGTGAAGGCGGCGTTGAACAGGATCATGAAGGCCACGATCAAGAGCACGTTCAACAACAGCGCCAGGTTGGCCACGATCCCCGCGAAGCGATAGTAGACCAGCATGAACAGCACGACGGCGACCGTCGACACGACCATCGAATAGACGCCCTTGCGGATCGTGTCGGCCCCGAGCGAGGGACCGGTCAACATGCTGCTGGTGGGCTCTTTGCGCAGCGTGGTCGGCAAACTGCCGGCCGTCAGCACGGCCGCCAAGTCCTCCACCTCTTTGCTCGTGAAGCTGCCGGTGATCTCGCCTCGATCGTCGATGCGGCTGCGAATCGCGGGGGCCGAATACAACTCGCCGTCGAGAATAATCGCCAGCAGCCGGTGCAGTTCGGGATTCGAATCGTCGGGCAAGTTCTTGCTGGTCAACTGGCCGAAACGGTTGGCCCCGCGCGTATTGAAGACGAAGTTGACGCAGGGCTTGCCCACCCGATCGACTCCGCCGGAAGCGCTGGTCAGATAGTCGCCGGTGACGTTGAAGCGGTCGGTCAGCACCAGCATTTCGAGTCCGTCGCCGCGTTTGTTCGGCCGGGTGACATAATAAGGGCTGCTGGCAAAATGCCCGATTTCCGCCGGGACCACGGGCACCCATTTGCCGACGATTCGTTTTTGACCGGCTTCCGCGTCGGAGGCGTTCGGCTCCTCCTCGTCCTCTTCCAGCGTCACCTCTCGCGTGTTGCGGAACTGAGGCTCTCGGGCCAGGTCGATGACCTCTTTGTCATCGCCGTAGCGGGTGTCGGCCACGATCCGAAATTCGAGTTGTCCGGTCTTGCTGACGATCGTTTGAATGCGGTCCAATTCGTCCTGATCGGCTTCCGGAATGACGATTTCGATTTCCCGCTCGCCGTAGGGGCGCACGGTGACTTCCTTGATGCCGCCCGGGTTGACGCGTTTGCTGACCGCGCCGACCAGCTTGTCCATTTCGTTGAAGTTTTCCTGCGCCACTTCGTAGATCAGGATCACGCCGCCGCGCAAATCGATGCCCAGCTTCGGCGGCCAGCCGGTCACGGTGGCCACCGAGGCGGCCAGCGTCGCAAACAGCACCACGCCGATCTTGGTCGCGTGATCGGGCATGCGCAAGGACTTGCTCAGATAGTGCGCCAAGACCGCCGGCACGACGAACACGGCGGCCACCAGGGCCAGGATCAGCAGCATGCGGCCGTTTTGCGATTTCGCCGCGCCGGCGCCGGCGGCTGGCGCCGCGCCCGAAGCCGCGGTTTCAGCAACTGGCGTTTCCCCTTCCGCCGGTTTGACAGCTCCCTCGTCGGCGGTCTTCTCCGCGTCCCGCGAAGGTGCCGGCGTCTCGTCGGCGGGCGTTTCTTTCGCCGCACTTTCGGACGTCGCGGAATCGGCCTGCGCTCTCGCGACCGATGGGGCCAGCGACGTGCAGGCGGCCAGCGCGATCGCCAAGCCGACGATTCCCATCATCCATGCCGGGCGCCGCCCGGTGTGTTCAGCCAACATGCCAATCTCTCCCTTGAGCGCCGCGAAGTCCGTCGGGCCGCGGCCGCTCGGTTCGAATCGCTTTGCCGATGTTCAGGTTTCCGCCTTCGAGCCTTTGCCGCCGTCGGCCGAGTCGTTCAGCACGCGTTGCACTGAGCTGAGCGTGATCCGCAACTTGGCGCCGGTCGCGTCGTCCACTCGAATAGTCACTTCGTCCGCATCGCTTTGAACATTGGTCACCACGCCGTAAATTCCGCTGGTGGTGAGGATACGGTCGTTCTTTTTCAAATTCTGCCGCAGGGCGTTGCGGGCTTCCTGTTCGCGCCGCATGTTCGGTCGCTGGACGATGAAGATGTACAGCAGCATGATGACGCCAAACGCGATCAGCGGCAGCATCCCTACAGCGGAGCTGCCCGGCGGCTGATCCGCGGCGAGCAGCAACCAGGCGTTCGAAACGAGCGAAATCACGACGTCTTTCTCCATCATCACGCAAACGGCCGCAGCCATGCTGTCGGCCAGTACGATTCACCGCTAAACTGCCGCAGGCGCCCGCGGCGCAGGGGCCCTTGCGACTTCCCAAAGCACGAACAGAAACGGCCCGACGGCGAACTCTCGTCGGGCCGCACTTCGCCCAGGTGTAGCCGCGTATCATAAGATGAAGCGCCGCAACGAGCAAGTGGAGCGGCGACGCCGGTAGTGGGCCATTTGAACTGGCGTCAAGAAAAACTTATCGCTTTGTCTGCCACCAGCTTTAGAGATCGTCCTGCTTTTTACGCGGCGTTTTCCGCAGTGAATTCCGACCCCGAAGGGGTCAGATTCGATAGCTCAGGGCGCAGCCCTGGGAATCCGAACGACGCAACATTGTTCACCCCAACGGGGTGAAACCGGCCGCGGCATCGACCAGCGATTGTAAACTGAGCAGAGTCCCCCAGGGCTGCGCCCTCGTTGTTCTACACATCTTTTCACTTGCACTTTCCCACCCGACTTCGGCCAGAACTTTTAAATAGCCCAGGCATTTATGCCTGGGATCCATACAGCGCGCACACGTTTTCTGCGATCGGCGCCTCGCGGGCCGCCGCCGGCGGCCCGCGAGGCGCCGATCGGGGGCGGAAGGTTGAAATGGTTCGCGGATCCCAGGCATAAATGCCTGGGCTACGTAAAAAACAGCCGCGGCGCCGTCTTGCATCCCCGGGCAGCTTTAGCCCGGATTATTCATCCGCCCACACCAACCCGAAGCGCAAGCGAGGCGGAGCAAAGCACTTACCTCGCTGGCGCCTCGGGTTAGTATGGAGCGCTTTGTCAAGTAATAGCCGGGCTGATGAATAATCCGGGTTAGAAGGTCGCTTGTGTAGAACAACGAGGGCTTCGCCCTGGGCTATCGAATGACGCACCTTCGGTGCTACGGCGGCCTTCGGCCTTATCCATCTTTCCAGAAAGCAGGACGATCTCTTTAGCTGGTGGCAAACGCGGATGGGGCCAAGCAATTCGCCGTTTTTCCTTGACATGCTCGCAAATGGTATCACTACCGGCGATGCCGGCCGCCCCGCCTGTGGCGCCGGCATCTCGCCCGCTTGCCGCGACGCAGGGACCTCGGGGCCGCAAGGGCTGGAAATCAGACCCGCTCAAGCTTCTTGGTCAAAATCCGCGGCCTGGCCGCCCCACGCACGCATTTTGTCCTGCCGAAAGTCGTTAAAGCGGTTCTCGACGATCGCCGCTCGGGCCCCGGCCAGCAGCCGCTGGTAATAGGTCAGATTGTGGATCGAGAGCAGAATCGGGCCGAGCATCTCGCCCGCCATGAACAAATGCCGCAGGTAGCCCCGGCTGTGGCGGCAAGCCGCACAAGGGCAGCCTTCCTCCAACGGGCGCGGATCGCGCTCGTGCCGCCGGTTCCGCAGTCGCAAGTTCCCTCGATCCGTGAAGGCCAGTGCGTTGCGGCCGTTGCGGGTGGGCATCACGCAGTCGAACAGGTCGATGCCCTCGGCGATAGCGGCCAGCAGGTCCTGCGGCCGCCCGACCCCCATCAGGTAACGGGGTTTATTCCGCGGCAGGGCGGGCACGGTGAACTTGAGCACCCGATACATTTCCTCGGGCGTTTCGCCGACGCTCAGCCCGCCGACGGCATAGCCGGCGAAATCGAGTTCCACCAGCCGCTCGGCGCACTCGATTCGCAAGCCCTCTTCGAGGCCGCCCTGCACGATGCCGAACTGCGCCTGGTCGGCTCGCCGGGCGGCTTCTCGGCAGCGCCGGGCCCAACGCACGGTGCGCTGCATGGCGTCGCGCAGGGCCTCGGGCGAATTCGGCAGCGCCACGACATGGTCGAGGACCATCGCCACGTCGCTCCCGAGCGCTTCCTGAATGGAGATCGCCTGCTCGGGCGTGAGGTTCACCAACCGGCCGTCGATGTGCGAACGAAACGCGGCCCCCTCTTCGCTGATGCGCGTCATCTGCGCCAGGCTGAAGATCTGAAAACCGCCGCTGTCGGTCAGAATCGGCCCGTCCCAGCGCATGAACGCGTGCAGTCCGCCCAATTCCTCGACAATCCGCTCGCCCGGCCGCAAGGAAAGATGATAGGTGTTGCCGAGCACCATCTGGGCGGCGGTGGCCTGCAATTGGTCGGCGGTCAGCCCTTTGACCGTGCCCTGCGTGCCGACCGGCATGAAGGCGGGCAGTTCCACGGCGCCGTGCGGCGTGGCGAACGTGCTGCGCCGCGCCCGGCAGCCGGCGTCCTCGTGCAGAAGGCAAAATTGAAACGCCGAACCGGGGTCCGCAGGGTCGGACGCGGCGGAATCGGACGTTGCGGAATCAGTCACTGCGAAATCAGTCACTGCGAAATCAGTCGCCGCGGAGTTTGAGGCCGCTGGCCGTCAGCTTCTCGCGGACTTCGTTGAGGCTCGTGACGCCGAAGTTTTTGCACTCCAGCAGCTCGTCGCCGGTGCGGCGAAGCAATTCGCCGATCGTACTGACCCCCAGGCGAATCATGCACTTGCGAGCGCGAACCGAGAGGTTCAAATCGGAGATCGGCTTGCTCAGCAAGGCTTGCTCGTCGGGCGTCATCACTTCCGGCTCGTAGCCCACTTCGATCGGCGCCTTTTCGCCGGCCAGTTGCCCGAGTTCCAGCCCCCGCGAGGCCAACATTTCCTTGATTTCGACCAGCGACGTTTCGCCGAAGTTCTTGCTGTTCAGCAACTCCACCTCGGAGGTCCGCGCCAGGTCGCCCAGCGTGAGCAGGCCCATCTTTTGCAGGCAGTTGCGGCTGCGCACCGAAAGTTCGAAATCGGTGACCGGGACATTGAGAACTTGGCCCAGGCGGTCGCGGCGGCGCTGGGCGTCTTCGTCGTAATACATGTCGCCCGAGGCTTGAGCGTCTTTGAAGAACAGCCGCGCGCGAGGATGATTCGGATAGGTATCCAGAATCCGTTGATAGCACTGCCGGGCCCGGTCGTATTGCTGGCGGTCTTCGTACAGAACGCCCAGGTTCAACAGCGCGCCGAGATGGGCCGGAAGCTTGGCCGTCGAACGCTGGTAAAGATCGAGCGCCGTTTCGTCGTTGCCGCGGCGGTCGTTTTCCAGCGCCAACGCGAACAGGGCGCCCGGGTGCTTCGGGTCGACCTCGACGGCGCGCTCCAACAGCGCGACCGCTTCGGCCGGATTGCCGCCCAGCGAGGCGACCGTGGCGCCGCGTTGATACAGATAGTCGGCCGTTTGCTCCACGGCGCCCGAAAGGCTGTCGAGCGCGGCCAGCGCTTCTTTTTTCTGCCCGAGATAGCGCAGCGCCTCGGCTTTGGCCAAGGTGCAGGCGTTGGCGTCGTAGCCGCCCCGAGCGGCGAGCTGGTAGGCCTCGACCGCCGACTTGTAGTTTTGCCGGGCAAAGTGCGACTTGCCCAAGTAAAACTGCGCCAAGGCGCCGCCGTCGGCCGTGCTCAAGGCATCGACTGCCAGGCGATAGCGTCCGAGCAGGTAATAACAGATTCCCAACCGCACGCGGCTGGCCGGAGTCGCCCCTTCTCGCGATTCCAATTCCTGCACGGCTTCGCGGAGCAGCCGATGATTGGTCGCAAATTCAGCGCTCAGCCCGTCGAGCAACTGTTGCACCTCGGCAGGGCCGAACGCCGAGTTCGAAGTCACGAGTTCCTTCGTATCAACTTGCACGCCTGGAAGCATCAACCGATCTCCTGAATAACGCCGACTTAGCGCTGCGACAGACCATCCGCACTGCCGCTCGGGCGGATTGCCGCTCGGGCGGATTGCCGTTGAGTAACCTTGTGTATGAGAGTCAACCTTAAAGAGCCAGCGGTGGGAGTCGAACCCACAACCCCCGCATTACGAATGCGGTGCTCTGCCAATTGAAGCTACGCTGGCAACTTGTTGTAGTATAACGACTTACTGCTTACTACTCCGGGCGAGATGCCGCGACAAGGGGCCGCGACAACTTACTCCGAATGCTGACCGGATTCCTACGGACGAGGTACGAATCAACGATCTTACCCGAAAATCTTGTGCCGACAAGCCCGCAATGCCGCCGCGGCGGCGATCGGCGAAGCGGCAAAACTCTTGGCCTGTGGCGAAGTTCCGCCTTTCTGACGGCGGCAAGATCACTCGGAATGCGAGCGAGGTGCGCTCCTCGTGATCTTTCGCTGTGCCCCGAGATTGACTCCTCTCGGAATCCTCGCTTACAATACGCTCAAATCAAAACCTGCCTATGCGTTGACCGATTCCTGCCCCACTGTCCCGCCTTAACCTAGCCACGAGGAGATCCTGCCATGTTCCGTATTCATGCCGGAAGCACGGGGAAGTACTGCGATGGACTCAGCCGGCGCCATTTCGTGCAGCTCGGCGTGGCGGGCATGGCTTCGGCGGGATTGGCCGACGTCTGGCGGGCTCAAGAGGCTGCGGCCGCGCAGGGGGTGACGAAGAAAAACACGTCGGTGATCCTGATCTGGCTCGACGGCGGGCCGAGCCACATGGATCTCTATGACATGAAGCCGGAGGCTCCGGCCGAATACCGCGGCCTCTGGCAGCCGATACCGACCAACGTGCCGGGCTTCGAAATCACCGAGCTTTTCCCGCGGCAGGCCAAGGTCGCCGACAAGTTTTCGATCGTCCGCTCGCTGCACCACGACACGGGCGACCATTTCGCCGGCGGCCACTGGATGCTGACCAGCCGCGGCGGGGCCAGCGGCGCCAACACGGCGGGCCACTATCCGTCGATCGCTTCGATCGCTACCCGCATGACCGGCCCCCGGCAGCCGAACATGCCGCCCTACGTGGCCGTGCCTTACGCGGCCAGTATCGGGCTGCGGCCCGGTTACTTTGGGGCCAATTACCTGGGCATCGAACACAACCCGTTCGAAACCTTAGGCGATCCGAACGCCGACAACTTCCAGGTTCACAACATCCGTCCGCCCGCCGGGTTGACGGTCGAACGGCTCGGCGACCGCCGCGGGCTATTGAAGGAAATCGACAAGCTCCGCCGCGACGTCGATAGTTCCGGGGCCCTGGATGCCGTCGATCGTTTTCAGCGCAACGCCTATGAACTGGTGGCGGGATCGGCGGCTTGCAAGGCCTTCGACATCAGCCAGGAAGACCCGCGGGTGCGCGAGCAGTACGGCCGAGACAAATGGGGCCAGTCTACGCTCTTGGCCCGGCGGCTGGTCGAAGCCGGCTCGACGTTCGTCACGGTTCACTTCGGCGGCTGGGACCATCACTGGAACCTGCAATCGGGCATGGAGAATAATCTGCCCAAGGTCGATCGGGCCGTGGCAGCGCTGTTTAGCGACCTGAGCGATCGCGGGTTGTTGGAAAAGACCCTGGTCGTGCTCTGCGGCGAATTCAGCCGCACGCCGCGGATGAACAACGGCGGCAACGGCGGCCCGCCCTTGAGCAGGGGCACGCCCGGCCGCGACCACTGGGGCAACGCCATGTTCTGCCTGCTGGGCGGCGGCGGCGTGAAGGGCGGGCGGATCGTCGGTTCGACCAACCGGCTGGGCGAAGTGCCGCAAGACCGGCCCGTCGAGCCCTGCGACATTCACGCCTCGATTTACCACGTGCTCGGCGTCGACCCGACCGTCAGCTTCCTGAACCACGCCGGCCGGCCGGTGCCCGCCATCGACCGCGGGCAGGTGATTCACGAGCTTTTCTAGCCGGCAAGTCGAGTCCGGGCTGAAGCACCCTGCGGGTAAACCACGCTAGACAGCCTGCAAAGCCGTTATGCTGTTGATATGCACCAGCGAACAATGGACCATCCGGTCCGCTTCGGGGTAAGCGACCGCAATTCGCGTCTTGGCGAGAGCGACGTTTTCCGAGTGGCGCACTTGATGGGCTTCGCCGTTGGAGAGCCGAATTTCAAACGGCTCAAACGGTACGCGCTGCAACCATTCTCGAATCGTTTCCATGTTCATGACAACTAATTCTACTAGGGGCGACGGCGAATGACAAACGCGATCTATCAGACCGCCGGGACGTGTTTGGTCAGGCGAAGCTGATGGTAGCCGCGACAGCTAGCGCAAATCCAACCGCCGTAGCGTTTAGTCAACGGCCGGCAGAATTCGCCCCGTTACTTCGCCAAATCCGACGCGATAGCCATCCCCTTCGCACCAGGCGGTCATCGTCACCCGGTCGCCGTCGGCCAGATAGCGGCGGGTTTCGCCCCTGGCGAGTTCCAGCGGCTGCCGGCCGCCGGAAGTCAATTCCAAAAGACAGCCTCGCGAGTCAGGGGTCGGCCCGCTGATCGTACCCGAGGCCAGCAGGTCGCCGGTCCGCAGGTTGCAGCCGCCCGCCGTGTGATGAGCGATTTGTTGGGCGATGCTCCAATACAGATTGCCGAAGTTCGAGTTGCAAATCGTTTGCGGGGCGCTCATCGTCGCCGATTGCAGCGAGACTTGCAGGCGAATGTCGTAGGCCTGGTCGCCGCCGCATCGCAGATAATCGAGCGGCGGCGGCTGTTGCAGCGGGCCGGCGGTGCGGAACGGTTCCAGGGCTTCGAGCGTCACGATCCACGGCGAAATCGACGTGCCGAAATTCTTGGCCAGAAACGGGCCCAGCGGCACGTATTCCCAGCGCTGGATGTCGCGGGCGCTCCAGTCGTTCACCAACGCCAGGCCGAACACGTGGTCCATCGCCCGCTCGACGGGGATCGGTTCGCCCAAACGGTTGCCCGGCCCGATGAAGTAGCCCATCTCGAGCTCGAAATCGACCGCCTGGCTGGGGCCGAACGTCGGCGAGTCGGCGCCCTCGGGCTTGGTTTGCCCGCGAGGCCGGCGGAGATCGACGCCGCTGGCGACGATCGAGCTGGCCCGGCCGTGATAGGCGATCGGCAAGTGCAGCCAGTTGGGCGGCAGAGCGTTTTCCGGGCCGCGAAACATCGCGCCGACGTTCGCGGCGTGATGTCGCGACGAATAGAAGTCGGTATAGTCGCCGATCTCGACGGGCAGCAGCAATTCGGCCTCGGCCATTGGCACGAGCGCCGACTGGCGGAGTTTTGCATCGTCTCGCAATAGCGGCTCGTCTGCGCTGAGCAAGCGGCTGACTTGTTCGCGCACGCTGCGCCACGCTTCTCGGCCGAGGGCCATGAAGGCGTTGAGCGAGGGCCTGGCGAAGATCGGCCCGGCGCCCTCGTCGACCTGGGGAAGCTTCAGCAGCGAGCGGCTTTCGAGCGCTCGAAGGTCCAAGATCATTTCGCCGATGGCGATGCCGGCGCGAGGAGCGCCGCCGGCCCGCGGACGAAACACCCCATAAGGCAGATTCTGGATGGGAAAATGCGAATCGGGCGCCGCCGGCACGAAACTGCGCAACTCGGGCGAGATCGTCGATTCCATGTTAAGTAGCCCTCATCGGGTTCGGCTTGTTCGAGGAAAAAACCGCGCTCGATTGGTATTCTTGCAGCTTGTCTCGGCTCGCGACAAGCGACTGGCCGCCCGAGCCTCGGCCGTGTAGGATTCCGTGGGCCTGCGCATGGGACCGAAGCGAACCGCTAGGACAGCTCGGGCGCTTCGCCCGAAGGATGGAGGAGCGGGCGCCCTCGCCCGCTGAGAATAGAGCGCCGGACGCACCTGTATAGCACGGGCGAGGGCGCCCGGCCCTCCATAACGTCGACAATTTCGTGGTGGAGCATGGACCCGCTTTACAAGCAACGAGGCTTTCTGCCCGCAACCGATCCGCTGCGGAACTTCGAGCCCGACTCGCCGCTGGCGATGCTCGATGAACTGGGCCGCGACCTGCCCAGCTTGCTGTACGACCCGCATTTTCGCGATTATGCTCGCTCGCTGAACATTCCTCCCTGGACGCCGCCGCACGACGAATCGAAAACGCTCGGGACATTGCGGCTATATTACGTGCGGCTGGGGTTTCTGGCTTCGGCCTACATCAATCAGGTGGGGCAAACGCCGGCCAACGTGCTGCCGCGCAACATCGCCGTGCCGCTCTGCCAGGCTTGCCAGTCGCTCGACCGGCCGCCGATTCTGAGCTACGACGGCTACGCGCTTTACAATTGGAAGCGGTTCGATCCGGCCGGTCCGATCGCCCTGGGCAACCTCGATACGCTGCAGAATTTCGTACACCTTTACGACGAGCACTGGTTTATCCTCGTACACGTCGAGATCGAGGGCATCGCGGCCGAAATCTTCTCGGCCATCGACGACGCCTGCCGCGCAATCGCGGAAAACGACGCGGCGGGCGTCAACGAGGCGCTGTCGGCGATGGGCCGCGCCGTGTGGCGGCAAGTCGACGTGCTGCGGCGGATCCCCGAACACATGGACCCTGCGCTGTACTTCAAAGCGTTCCGCCCCTATATCCGCTTCTTCGAGCACGTGTATTACGAAGGGGTCGAGACTGCGCCGCTCGACTATCGCGGCGAAACTGGCGCCCAAAGCAGCATCATGCCGACCTTAGTGGCTTTCTTGCAGATTCCGCACGAGGCGTCGCTGTTGACGAACCACCTGGCCGAGATGCGCAATTTCATGCCGGCCGAGCATCGCCGCTTGATCGCCGAGATCGAGCACTCGCCCAACGTGCGACCGCTGGCCGAGCGGCTGATCTACAACGACCTGCTCGAAGCCATCGCCGCCTTCCGCGAAGTCCATCTGGGCTGGGCCGAGGAATACATTCACAAGCGCGTCGAAGACCCCCGCGGCACCGGCGGCACGCCCTACATGCGCTGGCTGAGCCAACTGATCGACGAAACCCGGGCACATAAGCTGTGAAGACGATCATCGAACCGTTTCGCATCAAGGTCGTCGAGCCGATTCGCATGCTCTCGCGCGACGAACGAGAGGCGGCGATTCGCCGGGCCGGCTTCAATGTCTTCTTGCTCCGCTCGGAAGAGGTGCTGATCGACCTGCTGACCGACAGCGGCACCGGGGCGATGAGCAGCCGGCAGTGGGCCGGCATGATGCAAGGCGACGAAAGTTACGCCGGGTCGCCGAGCTTTTATCATTTCGAGAGTACGCTGCGCGAAATCACCGGCTTCGAGCACATCCTGCCAACCCACCAGGGCCGGGCCAGCGAACGCATTCTGTTCGAGTTGATCGGCGGGCCGGGAAAGATCGTGCCCAACAACGCCCACTTCGACACCACGCGGGCCAACGTCGAACATTCCGGCGCCGTGGCCGTCGATCTGCCGATCGCCGAAGCCCGGCAACCGCGAAACCGCCATCCCTCCAAAGGCAATCTGGATCTGCCGGCGCTCGACAAGCTGCTGGCCGACGCCGATCCGGGGCAGGTCCCGGCTGTGATGGTCACGGTGACCAGCAACACCTACGGCGGGCAGCCCGTCAGCCTGGATAACCTGCGCGGCGTAAGACGCTTGTGCGATCAATATCGCGTGCCGCTGTTTTTGGATGCTTGCCGCTTCGCCGAGAACGCTTACTTCATCAAGCATCGCGAGCCGGGCGAGCAAGACCGTTCGGTGCGCGAGATCGTCCGAGAAATGTTCGACCTGGCCGACGGAGCGACGATCAGCGCCAAGAAAGACGGGCTCGTGAATATCGGCGGCGTGCTGTTGATCCGCGACGCCGCGCTGTTTCGCCGGGCTTGCAACCTGTTGATTCTGACCGAAGGCTACGTGACCTACGGCGGGCTGGCCGGCCGCGATCTGGAGGCCATGGCTCAAGGCTTTCAGGAAGTGCTCGACGAAGATTACCTGCACTATCGCATTCACAGCGCCGAGTACGTCGGCGAGAAGCTGCTCGCTGCGGGCATTCAGATCATCGAACCGCCCGGCGGCCACGCCATCTATCTCGATGCCAGCGCCTTTTGTCCGCATATTCCCCCGCACGAGTTGCCGGGCCAGGCGCTGGTCGTGGCGCTCTATCGACACGCGGGCGTGCGGGCCGTCGAAATCGGCACGGTGATGTTCGGCGGCGAGGGCCGCGCGGCCTCGATGGAGCTCGTGCGGCTGGCCTTTCCGCGGCGCGTCTATACGCAATCGCACATGGACTACGTGGTCGAGGCATTAGTCGAACTCTTCGCCCAGCGAGACGCCATCCGCGGGCTGCGATTCGTCGAAGCGCCCGAGGTGCTGCGGCATTTTACGGCGAAGTTCGAAGAGATCGAATCGTAGGGTGGGGCGCAGCCTCACGCAGAATCGGGGGCGTTTCGTGGTTGGGTTATGCCGCGACCGCGAATCTGCCTTCTATCAACCATGAGTAAGCACCAAGAGCTATCACCTTGCTAAACCCAGTGGGCCGGGGTCGCGGATGGCGCGTAGTTTTTGAGCGACTTTGAGCCAGATTGGAGGGCTAGCAAATGACAACGCGGCAAGGATGTCGCGTCTACAGGCCAAGAACGCGGCAAGGATGCCGCGTCTACATTAGGCAGGCACGTCTTCCGTGGCCAGCCGCGGCAGCGCGGCCGGGTCGAAGGGCCGGGGAGCGACGGCCCGGTGCGGCCAGGCGTCGTCCTTGCTGGGCAGCGTGTTGAGCTGCGAGACGTAGTACGCCTCGACCCCTTCGGTCAGAATGCGTTCGGCGCCGCTCAGGAATTTCTCGGCGTCGAACCACGGCTCGCGGAAGTTTTCCAGCAGTTCGTCGAGCGTGGCTTGCGAGTGGTGCTCTTCTTCGCTGTCATGATACTTGAGATAGCCCAGCGGGACGGGCTTTTCGAGCGCGGCGTTCAGCTTCTGCATGCCGGCGATCCAGGGCTTCCAAAGATTGTTGGCGGCCCAGTTCTCGATGCCGAACGAGGCGCCCAAGGCGACGCTCTGGTCGGCGTGGGCGTAACACTCGAACGTGGCGTTGACGAAGGCGACCGTGCCCGGCAAGCCGACCCAGATTTTGCCCAGCTCTTCGAAGTGCAGCCCCAGCCCCTCGGCCATGTTTTGCAGCCAGGTGAAGTGGACGGTTTCCATTCGCCAACGGCCGGTCAATTCGCCTTCGAAGCCGTGCTCGTAGGGAATCCCCTTTTCGTTGAGCAGCACCTTGAGCCGTTCGCGGTAGGCCTCTTGCGTGGGAGCGTTGGCAACCAGCTTCGCCTGGGCCACGTCGAACTGCGCGGCGAACACCGAAAACTGCTGCAACTCGTGCCGGGCCTGGGCGAACGTGACGCCTTGGGCGAAGCGATCCAGATACAGGTTGCCGGCCACGATCGGATGGCACATCACGCGCGCCGCAGCGTCGACGAGCAATTGCTGGAACTCGACGGCCGCTTCGGCGGTCATGCCGCCCGAGGCGACCTCGCGGCGAACTTCCTCGAGCACCCGATCGGCTTGGGCGGCGAATAACTGCAAGTGCCGCGGCGTTTGCTCGCGGTCGGAAAGAATTCCGACGGCGACGAACGCGTCGAGGGCGGAAGCCGTGAGCGGCACGCGAATGGATGCAAACATCATCCCCTCCGGTTAGCAGACCCGGCCGCTGTTTCGCCAAACTCCCGCCGCTTGCCGGTTTTTCCCAAGGGACGCCCCTCGGACCGTTGCGGGCGCGATCCTTTGAATTCTAGGCGCGCCCGCTGCCGAGGCAAGGAACGCGGAACTCGGGTAGTGATACCATTTGACCGAATGTAAAGGAGATTCTCTGTAGACAAAATGGTTGGACCAGTCGCCCGCGTCTGGCGCGGATTACCTTTGAAATCAGGGGGTAATCCTTTTTCTCAGGCAGTGCCG